>MDTG01117138.1_pt1 | contig 55380 bp, 55 predicted proteins | sample 811421 | NCBI WGS metagenome assembly MDTG01 (sample SAMN05326645, study PRJNA326480) | marine metagenome | isolation source: seawater | place: Pacific Ocean: South East | collected 2011
AGAAAACTACCTATTATACCAAGGAGGGCCGGATTATGGAACAAGAATGTAAATGCTGTGAATGCTGTAATTGTGACTGTGATAAGTGTAAGTGCTGCTAAACTTACTGGGGGTGTCTAGGCTTCGATGTGGTAATAGAAACGGATAGTGCAGGTGGTCTACTTCAATAAATGACCTTAAAATTATTGAAAAACGATAATTGCTAATAACAATAATCATTTCAAACAAATCGCTCTAGCAGCGTAGTTTGCTGGGTTTTTGCTTACCTTGTTACCCAATAGCAAATAAGCAGGTGATTCTGCCGACAGATAAACATCCAAGTTGTTAATGCTTGTAAAACAACGGGATTTTAACAAGACATTTGATTATTTATGAAAATAATCTAAACCTGTGAATGACTTAAAGTGGAAACTATGATGGACGCGGGTTCGACTCCCGCCACCTCCACCATTTTTATTTTGTTTTAGTCAAAAAGCAAACTATTTATACACATGAGCATAAAAGTATTTATAAAAGCAAAAAAACAAATTAAAAAGTTAATTTGCCCACCGGCAACCCAAGATTTAGAACTTAACACAAAAAATAGAAATTCTGCAATTAAATCTGAACATATTCAGTATGGTCCACTAAACTTAAACGACGAATCTTACTGGGTCAGGGTAGCAGAACACTGGAAGACAACTCCAGAAGTAGCTAAGGAATCAAATTGTTCTAATTGTGCAGCTTTTGACATCTCTCCTAGAATGGAAGAATGTATGCCCGGATCTTTACAGGAAGATGGTAGGCTAGGTTATTGTTGGATGCATCACTTCAAATGCCACTCTGCTCGTACTTGCTATACTTGGGCAGCAGGTGGACCAATCAATAAGGATGCTGTTTCAGCTGAATGGCAGGAGAGAAACATGAAAAACTTACAAGAATCTGAAGATAGAATTAGAAAACTCGAAGACATGGTTATAGATGCCGCCTTGAAAGGAAGACATAATCCCACTGCTATAGGCGAACTAACGAAAATGTCCAAGAGAGGCCAATATGATATGGAAAGACTAAAGAAAAAAGTTAAAGATGCGAAAAAATCTAAAACTAATGAAGAATTGGAATCCGTCATTGACGAGAAAAAGAAAAAAAGAAAAAAGAAGAAATCTAAAAAGAAAAAAGGTGACCGCTGTACAAGGATAGCTAAGAGAAAATATGATGTTTGGCCTTCAGCTTACGCTTCTGGGGCCGTCGTCCGATGTCGACAGGGTAAAATTTGGAAAGGTCTAAGTGAACAAGAGTTCGATTCAATCGTAGCTGAAGTTGTCGCTGAAACTCTTGAAGAAGCCCTAGTACAAAAAATAACCAAAGCTTTAAAAGATGAAGGTGGCGCTGCAGGTATGAAAGCTCTCATGGATCATACTAAAGCCAAAAAAGCGGAAATTGAAAAAGCGATTAAAAACACAGAAAAGTTTGTAAAGCACACCAATGGCGATATCATTCTAAAAGATAAAAGTTTGGACGAAAAAAAAAAGAAAAAGTCTAAAAAGAAAAAAGCTGGTACCGAATCTAGCAAAGAGTCGTCTTTGAGAGATTGGTTTGGCAGAAAAGGCGCAAAAGGTAAAAAAGGTGGATGGGTAGACTGCAACACTTGTCGTAAAGACAAGAAAACTGGTCGTAAGACTTGTAAGTCTTGTGGCCGGCAAAAAGGTGAAAAAAGATCTAAATATCCATCTTGCAGACCTACGCCGGGAGCTTGCGGAGAAAAGGGTAGAGGAAAAAGCTGGGGCAAAAAATCAGCTAAAGGAAAAAAATAATGTTATTAACTAAAAAATATCTTGTTGAACTCATTAGGGAACAAGTTGAAGATTTAACTCTTGAATATACTTCCCATACACATATTTCTATTGGTGACGCAACATTTGACGATGGAACTATTGCCGAAGACCTTGGATTCTGGGACGATGATTTAATGGAAGCGTATTATCAGGGACGTAAAGTTACCTTAAATAAACCAACTCGCGGGGATGTTAAGAAATTTAAAGTTTATGTTAACTCTGGTAAGAAAGATAGTAAAGGTAGAATCAAGGCTAAAAAAGTAAACTTTGGCGATAAAAATATGAAAATTAAAAAATCCAACCCGAAAAGAAGAAAATCTTTTAGAGCCAGACACAACTGTGATAATCCGGGACCAAAAACGAAAGCACGTTACTGGTCTTGTAAAAAGTGGTAATGTATGAATATAGCGCAAAATTAATCCGAGTTATCGATGGAGACACAGTAGATGCCATGATCGACCTCGGATTTAGTGTATGGGTAGAAAAGAGGATTAGATTATACGGCATTGACGCGCCGGAAACCCGTACTAGGAACCTTGAAGAGAAAAAGAAAGGTATCGAGACGAAAAAAAGGCTCCAAGAGCTTCTCGAAGCTAACAGAAACGTTTTTATTGTTAAATCTCACGGTGTAGGAAAATATGGTAGATGTTTGGGAACCTTGATTATTGATGACGTCAATTTAAATGAAAGATTACTTAGAGAAGGATATGCCAAGGAGTATAAATAATCATGAATGTTTTAAAAGCATTTCTTACTTTTTTCATTATTCTTCCCGGATACAGCAAGAAAAAAGAAATATTATCGCCTGACTCATCTGTTAATCGTCAAACTTTAGATTTATCAAAATCAAATATAAAAAAGCTTGACAAATAGTACTAAACGTGCTATTATATAAAGTGAGGAAAAAAAATGAAAGTATTTGTATATGGAACATTAAGAAAAGACGAATATAATCACATATTTGTAGAAAACAGCAAGTTCATAAAAAATACCTACACAAAACCAGAGTGGATTTTTTATGATTTAGGAGGCTTTCCAGCTGCGTGTCCCAATGGCTCGACTGCCATATTTGGCGAAGTTTATGAAGTTGACCAAGATACTTTAGACAGGCTAGATGTTTTAGAGTCTCACCCAGAATTTTATGTTCGCAAAACTATCACTTTAGAAGATGATGAAAAAGTATTTGCTTATATTTTAAGGGATGCACACTGCAGTGGTTGTAGAGTTATTGAATCCGGAGATTGGAAAAATAAAAAATAGGAGCTATTTTGTACAATATGGAATCTAACATGGAAATCGAATATAAGTTTTGGGCTGGAAATTGTTCTAAGCAAGATTTTCATAATACTCTAGAAGAGGCTATAGGAAGAAGATTCGAGCCGATGTATGTTTGTTCTTGCGATGATTATTATACAAATCAAGATACTGATTCTTTTTTAAGATATCGAAAAGGCGGAAATTGCACAGAAATAACATTAAAACAAAAAAGAAATGGAAATGTTGTTAGGAAAGAAATCAATTTAGATGTAGCAAATAATGACGATTCCTCTATTGTAGAGTTCCTTGATTTAAGTGGTTACGAAAAAGTATTTTCTGTTTTTAAAGAAGCTTGGATCTGGGACTTTGAAGATTGTGATGTGTCATATTATACATTATCCGATGGAAGAAGCGTAGTAGAACTCGAAGCTAAACATGGCTACTTCAAAGAAACACAAGAAGGAATAGATATTATTGATAAATGGTCTGAAAAGTTAAACTGCGATATCTTAACAAGAGAGAGTAGGTCGCTGTTTGAGATTTTCACCCAAGAAGCCAACACCATATGTTCACAGAGAAGGTGCGAAGTATCTAGTGAAAATGATGTTTGTTGTTAAAAATAGATAAACTATTTAGTATAAAGGAGAAGAACAATGCTTGAACGTATTTCCGATTTCAAGGATCTCTGTAGAGATCTTTTGATGCTACAAGCACCAGCGCAATTGTACTGGCTCGTGGCATTAGTTTGGATTTCTGGCGCTTTTTTTGGTCGCTGGTTTTTATAAAACTATTGCACCCTTTGGCAAAAAATGCCAAAGGGTGTTGTCATAATATATTTAAAAAATAATAAACTCTATTTTTGAAATTGTTTGAGACTAATTAGAACAAAATATTTATGATTTCAAAAAGGATTTATAAACATGAAAAAATGGAATACTTTTTTACAAGAACAAAAAAGTGAAATAATCACGGAGTTCAATAGAAAAGACGAAGAGTCTATTATGGCAGTCGAAGATCGATTTTCTGTTGCTTTTGAGATTGAACTCGAAACAGAAGGTGACCCATCCAATAGCGGCGACTGGGAATATGACATGGAAGACGCCATGGACAGGGCGCGCCGAGAAAGTGCACTGAATTATATTCACGATACTGACGAATGGTTTCGGCAAGGTGCACGAGATTATGATGTAGAATACTACATAGAAAATCTACCAGAGGATGGTACCGAGTTTTTCGAGTGGTATTATGATAATATTAAGCCAATGACTTATGCTAACCTCGATATGATAAGATTAGCAATTGCTTTGGACACAGAATATTCAGATGATTATAGCGAAGCACGAGAAGAAATAGATAAAGTTTGGATGGGAGTAATGGAAGATCCCATGAAACTTTTGAGAGCGATAAATCAAAATGGTGCTAGAAGAAACGAACTTCAGGATCTTTTAGGGTGGAGTGACCAACAAATGACCCTGCCTTTTGAAAAAGAAGGTGGAAAAGCTTTCCACCCCGGATATGAATCTATTGTTAAAGATCCTAAAATCATGATGAAAATATTAGAATATTTCGTTGGAGATATCGGAAGCTTGCCGAATGAAAAAGAAATCTTTTCCAAAGCAAAGCATCCTAAAGCAATCATAGATATAGAAAGTCTTTTTCTATTATATGGCGCTGATTGGGATAAAATTATGGATATCTCAAACAATGTAGTAGAAGAACATATCACAGACTCATTAGGAGGTACATTCGAAGATACCTTCAATAATCTCCCGACTTTCACTAGGGCTGGCACATGGACAGAGCGCGTTTCCGACAAGATGTTTGCATATGTGGAATCTGCCCTTGATGAATTAGTTGATTCACAAATTTTAGAGTTCGAAAATGATCCTGTGGAATATTTGGATCAAATGGGCATTGAAGATTATTTCGATGAATGGAGTTTCCGAGATGACTATGAGATGGAATACGGCAGAGGGGGCGACTGCGATGTGGATTCTCTCGAAAGCCTTATGTATGACTATTTTCCAAGATTTATGAGGAAATATGACAGTACTCTAGACTTTACAGAAGATGGATCTTTAACATGTGGTATAGAATTTAAACAAGACAATCCTCCTTACATGACAGGATTAGAGGAAGCCATCGAATATCTTACAGATTTTTTTGATGAATATGATGACCAAGAATATTTCCAGATGACGGAAGCCACCGGCCTTCACACTAACATTGGGTGGCTTGGAGAAGATGGCGAACCTGTCGATAATTATAATCTTTTCAAAGGTTTGATGTTCATTAATCACACTTACGCAACAAAGGGTGTTGGATTTCCTAGTAGAGAATATAGCCAGTGGTCAGGGGATTTAAAAGAGCCAGCCATTAGAAATATCAAAGCATTTATTATGAAACTTCAAGACGAATCCGAGCATGAACGTGTTTTAACAAAGAAAAGTTTTATGAAAAAATATCTTTCACGGAACTTTGATGAGCTTGGAGAAATATTATCAAACCGTGTATTGGACGCTGCTCGGCAACAGGGTTCAAAACGTATTGGTTTTAATGTAAATTATACTCCAAGTAGAAATTATATTGAGTATAGATACCCGGGTGAAGATGATCCAAATCTAGAAAATATGACAAAGGCGCTGAAGTATTATGCTTTTGTAACAAGAGCGGCGGGCGAACCTGACTATAAAAAGAAAGAGTACATTAAAGATCTTATTGGATTTATTAATAACTTAGAAGGTGAAAAACTTAGAGTCAGTGACTTAAAATTTCTTAAAGGGCAGGATAAGCTTAAAAAAGGAGATCTACTTCTAAAATCTGGATATAGTAATAGTTTATTCCGAGCAATTGAAAAGGCATACGAACAATCATTGGAATCTACTCGTGATAATAAAGCAATGGGTGAGCTAGACATAGGAAGAGCATCTTATTCCTATTCTAACGACGGCATATGGACTTACGCTAGAGCAAAGGATATCCCGGCTTCATTCTTTTCTAGAATTATGAGAGATCAATATCCTGTATATTATCGAGGTCTCCAAGGAGGAAAAGTTGTCCTTGACACAATTAAAACTAGCGAAGTGTCCGAGGGTAGAAGAGTCGTAGTCAAAAGGGAATATGTAGATCCCAAAATATTTCAAGAAGAGATGAGTTCAGGCTTGTACGAAAAGACTAAGCATTTTGGAGAGAAAGCTCTTGGTGCTTATACAGATCTTATTAGACTAATGGTTAAAAATAAAGATTCTTATTTAGATTTAGCAAAAGCATTTCATAAAGTTGTAGAAGATATAACACCAGATAATGAGACAAATTCCTTAGAACTTTATAATATGGTGTGGAAAGAAAAAGAAAGTGAGAATACCAAAAGTACCAAAAAAATGAGAAAAGGTAGCGAAGAGGCCGAAAATGAAGCCGAAGCGGAGAAACTTACTGATTGGCTCATTAATGACATATTGGGTGAATCTGTTCTTTATGGTAAGTTCGAGATAAATAAAACTACTTAAGTGCAAGTGGGGGTGTAGCTCAACTGGGAGAGCGTCAGATTTGCATTCTGAAGGTCGCAGGTTCGATCCCTGTCACCTCCACCACTTTTCAAAGGCCATTCATGAGATTAGATCATATAGCTTACAGAGTTGCAGATAAAGAAAAAACAGCTCAATTTTTTATTGATTTTATGGGATACAAAAAGCCCGAAGATCTTCAAGAGGGATTTGATATTCAATTTGAAGATGGTACGTGGGCCAAATGCTTGGTTTTGGAACCTAGCGAAAAAACTTCTAACAATAATTCGTGGACCATTGGTGCGCCTCATTCCGGTGTTGAGTATCATATGGCTCCAGAAATCTTTATTTCAAACGGGAGTCCGGGCTCTATAGTCGAACAGTGGGTCCAAAACAAAGGGGGCATAGGTGGTATTCATCACATTGCATATCAAGTTACTTCGGTCGAAGCTGTAGTTGAAGAATGGAGATCTAAGGGCTTTGCGGAATTCGCCTCTGAAGAGCCTCTGACCTGTCCGGGGCTTGTTCAAATATTTACTAAGCCCTTGGCTCACACCGGAGTTATTTACGAGTTTATAGAGCGAACTACGCAAGGTTTTTGTGCTAAGAATGTTAAAAACCTGATGAATAGTACAAAAGACAATAAATTTTAATCGTTGCATTGGCATTTTTCTAATGATTCCGTAATTTGTTGAACGCCTTGCTGCGCTAAATAGTGAACGTAGTAAAATAACCCGATGGCCATTGACAGTGAGATAATATAAACTAAAGATTTACTTTTGAAAACCATATTATTAATATAACAGGTTAAATGCCTGTTGTCAAGAAAAAAAACATTTTTATAATATTTTATTGATAGTTATTATAGACGGAGGTGTTTATGAAATGAAAACACAAAGAATATTAAGATTTTTAGCAATATTTGCTATTACATGGCTTGTTTTGACGTGGCTGATGGGGTGTTCCGGGTGTCTTTCGAATATTGATCAGTCGATTGATAAAGATGGCTGTGAAAATTCTCTTGGTAATGTGGCATGCAACTTTGCTATGATGAACCAAGACGGCACAACAGAAAGATTATATGATCACTACGGAAAGATAATTATTTTAGATTTTAGTGCAATGTGGTGCGGCCCTTGCCAGCTAGCTGGGCTAGATGCTGATGGGCTTGTTGAGAAATATGGTGAAGAAAACGTTGTTTATATCACGGTCCTTATCGAAAATTCAAGTGGTCACGACCCTAGGTTAAGAGACTTGCAAACTTGGTCTGAAGGTTTGGGTATTCATAATAATCCAGTTTTAGGTACTAACAGAGAATGGCTGCGTGATAGTGGGTATTTTTTAGAAGCATGGCCTACTTTTTATGTTATTACTCCGACTATGGTGGTCAAAGAGTATCAAAGAGGCTATAGGAAGCATGATTTGGAAGATGCTATTGAGAATTTATTAAATGAATGATAAAAAGTTTAATGGCTGGTTTGTTTATTGGTCAGCACTTGTACTAATAAATTTCATAGTTTTTCTACTCTCGGTGATGAATAGTGATTTTTTTTCTTGCACTATTAGTGGAATCATGTTAATATTTTGTATTATAGCTTTAAACGAAAACTACATTAAGTCCAACGAGGAATAATGAAAGGGTCTTTAGTAAAATATAATTTGCCTTATTCTGGGGTTGATTATATTGGTGTTGTTATCGACTATATGGAAGGCTACAATCTTCGTAAAACTTGGTCTGAAAAGTGTGAGTTTATTGAAGACCCTTTAATAAAAATATTTTGGTTTGCATGCCCAAATCCCAAGCCGCCAAGCGCCACTAGGGAAATCGGAGCTAATTGGAATATCTCTCCGCAGTTAACTTTTGGTTTTGCACAGAATATGAATAATTATACAATAGATGAGTGGGGAAGATTGCTTGCAGAACCTGATTGGTATTCTATTGTTCATTTTTCTATTATTAAGGAGGCCGAATAATATGGCATGGACAATGCCAGATACTCCACATTTTGATTCCGGAGATCTTGTAAAATATTGCAGAATTGAGTATTTTGCAACAGATACCGATTCTATCGATTCCTATTCCGAAGAAAAAATAGGAATGTTTTTAGATTTTTGGGACATGGATTCTTTCGATGCTTGTCGCGTTTATATTTTTAGTGATCAAAAAACGATAACAGTGTCAGTTAGAGATCTTTCTTTATTGTCCAAAAACAAAAAGTCTTAGCTATTTATATAAGAGTGGAGGATATATGTCTTTGAGTGATGATAAGGCCGACAAAATATTAGAAATGGTAGAATCGTTGTTGGGGCCGGGCAGTGGATTTGATGATACAGATAATAAGGTAAGTCTACCGTATGAACTTTTAATATTTCCACAAGATATGGGAATGTATGGATGGTTCTTAGATCCAGTTTCCAAGAAAATGGTAAGATTACCAAATAATAGTGAAGTTGTTAGAATAACTGATCCAGATTCGAGTGAAAAAGTCATAATAAAATATCCAGATGGATATGCTCTTGTTCCTCAAAAATATGTAGTAGAAATAGGATTTAACTAAAATGAAAGATATAACAAAAAAAGAAATTCTAGATATTGTAAAAGAATCCAACAAAAAAGAACTAGAAGAGTACTCGCAAACTTACGCTGATGAATTGGGTTCGGCTCGGGCAGAAATCTTAAAAAGATACAGTAATTTTGTGGAGAGTGCACAAAAGTTTCTCCAACAAATGGTTGAAAAAGCAAGAATGGATTACCAAGAAGGAGTGATTCAAGATGCTGATATAGACCATTTGATTAATAATCAATTGCAAGATAACATGCGCTATGCAGTTGATTATGCTATTTCTAGCCTCGATGCAATAACCAAAGGCGGCATCAAGGATCAAGAAAAAGGACCGTGGTACCCCACTGATGGATATGGAGAATAAATTATGTGGTTCTCTGGTTCTGGTGTTGAGACAGAAATAGAAGAAATAATGAATCACATCAAGAAACACAGTAGAAAAAACGGCTGTGTTTTTATCGGTTGTGACAGTCAAATAACAAGAGATAAGTGTACTTTTTCAACTGTAATATGTTTACATGGTGCTGATAGACAGAAAGGTGGATATTATTTTTTCAAAAGAGAAAAAACAGAAAGAAAATCGTATCCAACAATGATTGCGAGACTACTTAGAGAAGTCGAGTTATCCATACAAATGGGTTATGAAATTACAGAAAGATTTCCAGAAGCAAGCATAGAAATACACATTGATGCAAATTCTAAGAAAGAGGCTTCAACAACTAGATTTGCGGATATGTTAATGGGGTATGCTAAAGGCGCTGGATTCAGATGTAAGGTCAAGCCTGAAGCGTGGGCCTCTAATTCAATAGCGGATAAACATTCTAAGTAAAATAATGAGTCATAGAGATTTACCAGTCATAGGAGAAGGCCTCCTAGATATTTTTGGAAAAGGTGATTTAGTAAAATACTGCGCCGACGATATGGTTAAAATGAAAACTGGTATTATTTTGGATGTATATAATATTGCACTTTCCGAAAGAAAATTTCCGCATGCAGACGTATACGTGATGGGTGAGCATAAGACTGAAACTGTTCTGCTTGGAAATTTAACTATGCTTTCTAAAGTTTCTGACTAATTATAAAACGATAAAATATATTTTTTACGTCATTTTACAATTGGAGAAACAAAAAATGAGTAAGTTTGATTTTAAGTCTTTCATTAAAGACGCATATTTAGAAAAACTAGGAAACCAGAAAGTACATATTCTTAAAGAATCTTATCAGCGCAATCTTTTAAATAAAGCCTCTAAAGATTATGTACTAGATGAAGGCTTATTGTTCGAACAAGTCATGTTATCTGAAGATATCTTAGAAGAAGGCCTTTGGTCAAAAATTAAACATTTTGGCGCCAAAGTTGTTGGATCTGCCGAAAAGGGCGGAAAACTATTCGGGCGAAAAGAACAGGAAAGAAAAGCCATAGCTCAATATGAAAAAATGCTTGAAAAAACCGTCGATGGTTTGCTAAAAAAGTTTATGGATACTATAGAAAAGGAATATCCGGGTTTTCCCAATATGGAAAGCGAGGAAGAATTTAACACGGCTGTAGGTGAAATTTACACGTTCTACGATGCAATCTCTCAAGCTGCTTTATCTCCTGAAGATATGAAAAACAATGAGAAGGCTATCAAAGCTGCTCTTGATGTAGGAAAGATGGACCCAGCTACAGCGAATGCTATTATTAGAGATATGAGAGTGATGATGTCAAAAGTCTTAGATTATGACTTGGCAGATGTATATAAACACTTTGATGAGTCCTTAGAGCAAGATGGTGAGCAGCTAGAAGAAATTTTTGGAAAAAGAGGATGGGAGAAAGAAGCCGAAAAGCAAGAGAAAGAAGCCGCAGCTGCAGCCGGGGAAGAAGAGGAAGAAGCCGATGAAGACGAAAATGTATTGTCTGGTGACGAGGGCGGCGACTCTGCTTCTATGAAAAGTATGAAATCAAATGTACTACCATTAGCCCTAGGTCTTGTGGGCGCCTCTGGCGTGCTTGGTGCTCTCCTTATGAAAGCCGGATGGTTTACTGCAGCAGTACCAAAACCGGGAACTCCTCCAGCTGCAGTTAAGACTGCAGCCGCAAAAATTGTTAATACTCTATCTCCTGATCCGGGTGAAGGCGTTACACAAATGCTCGGTAGAATTATTAACGGCGATCCTGCAAGTTTATCCCCCACCGCAACTTGGGGAGATCTTACAAAGGCTATGAATGCAGCAGGAATCAAAGATGCCACCAACCCCACAGAACTTGTCGACCTAGCAATGGATCCCAAAGGATTCCTACCAGATTGGACTGCTTCTATAAAAAGTGCTGTGGGCGGTGCAGGTCCGTTGGATCCAAATACTCCTCTTGGAGATATATTTCCGGGTAATGGATTAGGACCGAAGGGTGCACTTGGGCTAAAGCTAGGTCAAAAAGTAGTTATTCCTATTATTACGGCAGCTTCAAAATCAGCTGTTGGAGGCGGCGCGGGAGCGGCGGCGGGGGCTGCCGTCACTAAGGGCGCTGCTGCCACAGGGCTTGGATGGCTTGGTCTCGCTGCTGGTAGTGTTGCGGCCGCAATTAAACTTTTAAGAATTAAGGGTCAAAAATCCTCAAGACTAGAAAAACTACAAAAGTTAAGAAATGCTATGAAAGATATTCAAGGCGTGCCAGAGATTGTTGATAATAAGCCTGAAGAAAAGGGTGATCCTCCGAATGATAATCCGGGCGATGACGATGAATTTGAAAGACAAGACACAGAAGAAATCCCAAGAGACGACGATGGTGGAGGCGAAGAAGATGACGGAGACGAAGATTTTTTCAACATTGTTTTAACAAAAGACGGAACAATAAAGATCACTGCTTTGAATAAAAAATCTCTAAGAGAAGAGATTCAAATGAGGCTTTTGGAAAAGAAAAATAAAATGAAAGCAAAGGATTTAAGATATAAAAAAGGTGGTAAAGATTTTAAAAAGGGTAAGAAAAGATACTCTATACAGCTAAAAAAACCAATGGTCAAAAAATTAAAGAAGATGGATTCAAGCAAGAGAAGAAAGCTTATTCTTAAATATATTGAAAGATTAGCTGATAAAGGTAAACTTGGAAAATTCAAAGCCAAACACATTATGCAGGCCTTGAATGGTAAAAAAGGCAAGTCATTTAGATTTAAAGATAAAATGTAATATGAAAATAACGAATAACTCAAATCGTGATATAAAAGAGATTTCTGAAATGATGGAATCTTTCTACCCTTTTGCAAAAAAGCGTTTAGATTTTGACCAAGAACCTACAGCTGTTTTTGAGTCAGATCCCCAAAATGCAGAAAATGCATTAGGCAAAACAGCGCATTATGAGCCGGCCTCGATGACTATCACTGTATATGTTGATGGCCGACATCCAAAAGATATTATGAGATCCTTCTCTCACGAGTTAGTTCATCATGCACAAAACTGTGCTGGTGAATTCGATAACATGGGAGAGGTTGGCGAAGGTTATGCTCAAGCAGATGAGCACCTTAGAAATATGGAAAAAGACGCATACCTAAGAGGAAATATGTGCTTTAGAGACTGGGAAGACAATTATAAAAACAATAACTGGTCTTTTCATAAATCTTTAAATGAAAGAAAAGAAAGGCTTTTTTATAAATTAACAAAAAAGCTATGGTAATATAAAAGGAGACTAGTCATGCCCATTTCTACTGATTTAGTATCTCATTATAAGTGTGCAAATGAGTTTGACGATATACGAGGTACTCCTGCAGGCGATGCTACTCTTCACAATGCCTTAGTCGTTTCTCAAGTAGGCGATACTAAATGTGGCTCATATTTAGATTTCGCAAACGGTTTGGGAATAGGAAACACTTTTGAAATACCAGTCATTTCATACAGTCCTACCACACAAACTCTATTTACTTTTGCTGCTTGGGTAAAAGACCCATACACAGGGGCTAATCCAACGTTTTTTTTAAATGGTTCGGGTCACTCTCCCTTGGCTTTGAATGCCTCTGGTGATGTCGCCTTTTTACAAGATTGCTTTGGTACTAAAACTCGTCTTGCAAATTTTAATTTAAGAAATTTAACCAATGACGGTCAGTGGCACAGACTTGTTGTTACCATTTTTAGTGACCCGGGTGGAAGTATCCATGAGGCGCGCTATTATGTTGATGGCTCTGAAGTTGGAAATGCAAACCTTTTAACGGGACCATGCGTCCCGTTAAGTCAAGGATTAAAATGGATAAACGGAGGTGATCCTTCCTCTTTTAATAATTCTCCATTTGGACAGGTAACTGATATTGCAGTTTGGCAAAGAATATTAAGTGCTGGTGAGATCTCTGATATTTCAGCCGCCTGTATTGAAGATCTTTTACCTTCTGCTAATGTAGGGAATATATCAGGCACAGTGGGAACACCGGCAACATTTGATGGCTCTCCAAGCGTGTCGGCCGCTTTTTATAAATGGACATTTCAATCAGTTCCGGTTGGAAGCTCTATTACTACTGGCTCTACTGTTAACACTACCCCGATAAGTTCTTTTACTTTCACTCCAGATATCGAAGGTTTGTATGAAATTGAATTAGAAGTAGATACAGGCGTTTCCAAACTTGCAGACGCTACTATTTCTTTACCACCACCACCGCCGCCACCGCCAACTCCGGCAACTCCACCAGAAAAATTAGTATCATCTGACTACAGTTTAAAATATTCTTCTGGCGCCACCCGGCAGCGCGCGAAAAACGTAGGCCAAGTTCCTTTTTCAGTCGCCACTAAGTCACCATTATCTATCAGAAAAAGCTCTGATTCAGATTTTGAAGATTCTTAATAAAAAATAAACTATTTATTACATATAAGGAGATTTTACCATGAATCCTAGAAAGAGAAAATTAATTAAACGACACCTAGCTGGTTTAAAAGCAAAAAAAGAAGCTGAAGCGGCTGCAAAAGTTAAAGCAGCAGCAGAAGCTAAAGCTGCAGCTGAAGCAAAAGCTAAGGCAGAGGCGAAGGCTGCAGCTGAAGCAAAAGCTGAAGCAAAAGCCGAAGCAAAAGCCGAATCAAAATCTAAAAAAAGAAAATCGTCTAAAAAGGAAGAATAAGTTATGAACTGGGACAAAATGACTCGTAATTTTCTATCAGAAAATTGGAATAAAGGCGCTTCTATTATGTCAAGAGCAAGAGCTATAAAAGAAGCTTTAGAGAGTTTGAAACCTAGAACTATTAAGGAAAGACAAAGAGTGGAGTTGGCTCTTGAAAATCTAACACACCTTCGAAGAGGTTACAGAAAGTTAGAAGAAAAAAATAGACTTTTAGAAGAAGAAAACAACTCTCTTAATGAAAGACTCTCTTTATTAGAAGAGAGCAAGGGAGAATAATAGATGATTTTATTAGAGGGAGGGGTAGGTGGACATATGTCTCACCTCTATGATAACCCACGATTAACATTTGCGACCATTAAAAAAATAATGCAAGCAGCGGCCGATGGAGAACTTCAAGGCACAGAAAAAACAGATGGGCAAAATTTATTTATTTCGTTTTCGGTTCCGGAACAAAAAGCTAAAGGTGCAAGAAATAAGTCAAATATTAAAGCAGGTGGTCTAGATGTTAAGGGGCTTGCCGCCAAATTTAAAGGCAAAGGACAACTAGAAAAAACGTTTTCAGAATCTCTTGCAGCGTTTGAAGATGTTGTAAAATCAATGCCAAAGGATCAGCAAGTAGAAATATTTGGACCAGATACTAATATATATTATAGTGCAGAAATCATTGACCCTAGATCTCAAAATGTTATCAGTTATGATACAAAAACTTTAGCTATTCACAGAAACGGAGCCGAGTTTGACAAAGAAACCGGTGTTCCTGTAACGGTCGATATTGAAGATCCCAACTATCCGGGAAGTATTATACAGGCCCCTAAAGATGTAAGCAAAAATGCCGAACTTCTAGATAACTTATTGTCTGACAGACAAGACCAAATAAAAGAGAAAAATTATGGTGTTCAAATGGACGCCATTAAGACTTTGCAAGCACTTGAAGACAAGACAGCTCTAAATACTGCACTTTCTGAACTGGAAAAAGAAATTAGTTCCGAGGGGATCTCTGATAATCAAACCGTGATTAATTACGTCATGGCCAAACTGTCAAACTTTTTTACAGAAGAAGGCCTTCAGCTGCCAGTAGAACTTGAGAAAAAAGTTTTGGAAAAGATTTTATTAACAAATCCTTCTTATCGTTATGCCTATGGTTACCCGGAAAAGCTAGATAAAGAGTGGAATCTTGGTACAATGGCAAAAGGGCTACCAGCAGATCAAAAAGCTAAATTAAGAGATGTTATTGGTAGGTCAAAAGAAATTTTAGCCACGGCTATCCGCCCTATTGAAGAAATCATTCATGATTTCTCTGTTGAGATGATCCGAGGTTTGGAAAGTGTTTTTATTCTTGATAACCAACAAGAATTAGATAGACAAATCAATGATTTAAGAAAAGCAATCGATGCGATTGAGAAAACAGAACACCCAGTTGCTCTTGAATTTCTAAATAAACAAATGGAAAAATTAAAAAAAGTTGAAAATATTTCTTCCGCAGCAGAAGGATTTGTTTTTGATTATGATGGACACACATATAAATTTACAGGAAACTTTGCTCCGATGAATCAATTGATGGGGCTTTTCAAATACGGCAGAAAAGATATTCCTGCTATGGAAAAAATAGAGGAAGAAGAAGAAGAAGTCAATGAGATTTTCGGAAATCGCACTAAAAAAGAAGCGGATATTAGTGTTGGAGATCTGGCTGGTTTTTCTTTTAATATAGAGCGTATTGGCGAATACATCGAAACCATAGAAAAAACATCCGGTGAGTTTGCAAAAATGCATCTTGAAGCTCTAATAAAAGTTTACGAAGAAAATATAGACCCAATGATTTCTAGATTAATGATCGCGCAAAGCCAAATGGAGAAAGGTACTCACACCTTAAATCCTTCAGTTATTGAAAAAGTGGGAACTTATAAAAACTTATACATAGTTTCATGGGATAGCGAAGCCGATTTGGTTAGGCAACTTTTGGAAACGGCCCATAACCTTAGAAACAAAGCCTTGGGAGCTTACAAAAAATACAGAAATAAAGCACCAGAACTGCCAGCTTATAAACCCAAACCGGGCATGCACGATTTGGAAAAACTAATGGGACAAGCAAAAATAAGAGAAGAAGCAACGCCTGCTGCAAAAAGAACGATTGCTGTTTATCCCGGTAGATTTCAGCCTATGGGCAAACACCATTTACAGGTTTTTAAGACCTTACAAGCTCAACACGGTGATGATAATGTCTATATTCTGACTTCAGACACGACAAATAAAGAAAGATCTCCTTTAAGTTTTGAAGAAAAAAAGAGTATCATGCTCAAACATGAAATCCCAGAAGATCAAATTATAAAAGTTGGAAACCCCTATAAGATTATGGAGCTTGATCCTCATTTTGATGCCGACAACACCACGGCGATTTATGTCGTTGGTGCGAAAGATCATGACAGATTAAGTACAGGAAAAGCCTTTGACAAGTATGAAGAAACAAAAGGAGATTTGGCTCCATTTTCAGAAAAGGCTTATTTGAAGATTGCACCTCACGTTTGTATTACTTTGAAGAATGGGGATGAGATGTGTGGAACATCCATCAGGAATGCTATGAAAAACTTGGACGAGGAGAGCTTTGAAGACCTCATGGGATGGTTTGATAAAAATATCTATGACATGCTAAAGAAAAAGACCTCCAATACCCCTACGAGCCTGTCAGAAACGATTTTTGAGCTAGTGGAAGAAGTTCTCAATGAAAAATTGAAAGCTAGTGACGGGGCCGGGAAATATGTAAAAGACTTCTATGATTCTGACGCTCCACAATTAGATGGTAAATCGAAAGAAAAAAGAAGAGAAATGGCAGTCGCTGCTTACCTGCAAGATAAAAATGAAGAACAACAAAACGAAATCAGAACCGGCGCTAGTGTTTACTACGGATCATCAGATCTTAACAAGCGTTTTGGTGCACCGAAAAAGATTGAAGAACCAAAAATGAAAGTTTCCGTAAAGAAGCAAAAAAAGACAACCCCGGAGCTAGATCGTGAAGATCATCAAATGGATTTTGATTTTGAAGATTTGGACGAAATGTCAGCCATGGGCGGAGGAGCTGTACAAGGATCTTCTGGAAAAGGATTTAAAAGAAATGAAGAAGAAACGTTGATTAGAGAAAGCATCCCCGGTATTAAAATTAAAACTACTCTAAGAACATCAACTAACTAATTATAGTGTAAAACTGGAGATATACCTAAATGACAAGTAGGCAAGAAATCCTAGAAGAAAGGCTCTTAAGAGAAAACATTCGAAGAGCTATTAATATCGTCAAAGATAGAAAACAACAAAAAGAAAATTATATTCGCACAATCGTGCGTCACCTGATTAGTGAAGCCACTGTTACAAAATACGAATATACTTCATTAAATCTATTAGCTCACTTTATTAAAGAGGCAGTAGGTGATCCATCAAAGCCAGACTCTAACCCAGCTTTTAAAGATGCTTATACTGATCTTACTTCAAGTCACGAAGACAGAGAAAGGTTTGTAGAATATGTTTTGGATTTTGCAAACGAAGATTTTAAAACTATTGACGCTGATAAAGAGCCTCAACCACTCGGACAAGATTTCTTAGAAAAAGGATTTGATTCTGAAAGGCCTCAAGAAGAAGAACCTGAAGAAGAAAAAGACGAAGTTATCACTGTTAGAATTGAAGATCTTGAAGATGGTGATGGAAATTTAGCACCTGATGAGACTGAAGCTGAAGAAGAGGAAGAAGATTTTCAATTAGGTGAAGATGCTGAAGAAATCACTCCTGAAGAAAACGCTGGTATTAAAAAGTACAGTAGAGAAGCTTATAAAAGAATCGGACCTTCATTACGAAGATATTACGGACAAGTTCAAAAAGATAGTCAAATTGATAAGCCAGTTGAGATTTCTGGTAAAGAATATCAAGCTGGAGAACTTTCAGAAAGAGATTTATTCAAAATCTATCTTAAGAAAAATTTAGTTCTTTGGTCTGAAAGATATGAAGATGAGTTTTTCGATAAAGGTCCAGAAGTTGATGTTGACATTGGCACTCAAGGCGCCACAGAAGAAATTCCGGGCGAAGAAAACGAAGAAGAAATTTTAGGTGACGAGAGTGGAGAGGAAGAAGTATTTAAACTTTAATAAAAAAAATACTTGACAAGATTTGGTTTTGATGTTATTAATTTATTAATCACTCCAAACACACTAATCATACTAATCACTCTAATATATAATCATACTAAACATACTAATTAATAATCATACTAATACTTAATCACTCTAATATATAATCATACTATTACTTAATCACTCTTATGTCTAATTGGAAAAGAAAAAATAACTATAATGGTAAAAATAAAGATTATAGTATTATTAATAAATTAAGAAAAGAACGTAAGTCTAATGAAGAGTTTGAAATCATGCTTAATAACTTATCATTAGAAGATATCGTTGCTTTAAAGTTAGAACTGTCATCAAAAGCTGTTTCGAATAGGATGTACGGATTCCCTATTTGGAATAGTTTAACGTCCTTAGTAAAAGAAGCAGTATTTAAATATGCATTGTCAGCAACCAGAACACAAATGGAAGCTATGAGATTTTTAGGATTGAAAGAAGATTCATTTCATATATTGAAGAAGAAGTATAAGGTAAAAGACTTTTTTCTTGACAAAGAGGAGAAAAGTTAATATAATAAAGATAGAAGTAAGTACAAAAGGGGAGTTTTATTTTTAAAGTAGGGTTCATTGTCTCTAACGAACCCGGGATCAAGGAGGATTTGCTAAAAGTTATGGAAAGTGTTTTCACCTCCCGAATTACAGAGAGGCTAAGAAGCTGGCAATCTAAGTGAACCGGCACTCACCTTGTACTATTTTAAATAACAAAACAAACATGTTGCACGAAGATATGAAAGATATATTAAATCCAGATGAAGTAGTAGAGTTAGCATATTCAGAATTCGGAAGACTTTTTGATGCAGCTGACGAGTTTGAAGTTAAAATAGGAAGCGACGATGGTGGTAGAACTTTGGACCTCATGGTTATAGGGTCTGAAAATGCCACATTACTAAGAACAGAAGTTCCGCCTCGATATAATGGTTATCGAACAGTAATAGTATATCGCTATGATCCTCCATATGAGTTAAATACAGAAGAGGAATAAATTGAAAAGACTGATCATATCAGATACTCATATAGGCTCTAGATACTCTAGAAAAAAAGAGTTATATCACCTATTGAAAGAGGCTGAATATGATCAACTTATTTTAAACGGTGATATAATAGAGTTTTTAAAAGTTCCTACTTTTTCTAGAATCTCTCTAGAAATATTAAAAATAGCTAAAGAAAAATCTGATGAAATAATATATGTTATCGGCAATCATGATATTGCCATGAAAGATTTTGTAAATCAGAGTTTTGAAAATATTAAATTTGTTGAAGAATATTGCTTTGAAGAAAATGGTAGAAAGTTCAGAATAGAACACGGCGACAAATACGAAAAAGGCATTGTTCATTTTCGATTAGTTATGAATATTATATCAGCATTTCAAGACGCTATAGAAAAAATATTTGATATAGATTTATCTACTTGGTTTACTAACTTAAAAATAAACAGAAGAAAAATAAAAAGATTATGGGATATAATCGATCTCAATAACGATGTTGATGTGTTGATTGTTGGCCACACCCATATGCCAGAAGCAGTTATCTGGATTGATCAAGATGAAAAAATTAAAACTTATGTCAACTGTGGGGATTGGGTACAACACGCGACATATGTCCAGATTGAAAATGGAGTAGTTAGGTTGAGGAACTATTTGAAAAAATAATTTAAAAAACAGTTTTTTAATATATTTATTAATGAACTACATTAAGTGAGGTATTATATCCTGTTTTTTTTATTAATGATTATATTTGGATTTTTTTTCACCTCATTATTATTTTATTTAAATCATAGATTTGTTGGTCATGGCAAACTAGGTAACTTGCCACTGTTAAAATATATCAAAAAAATGCACATTATTCACCATAGGAATGATTACGGTGAGCACAGAAATGATTATTTAAAGCTACCTATATGGTCGAAGGGTTTATTTTTTTTAGCTTTTTTATTCGTATCTTTAGTATCACTACCATTTGCTTGTGGGTGCTTATTTTATGTATTTTACTACGAATGGTTGCATTATAAAATGCACAATGATGATCAAACCGGTTGGTGTTCTCGTCATCATTTTTTACATCACAGAAAATCTGCAAGACATAATTTTTCAGGCACAATGCCTTTTATAGATAAAATTTTTGGAACGTATTACGAAGATAAAAATAATACTTGACAAGAAGATCAGAACGGGCTATAATAATATTATGATTAACAAAGAACCCTTAGCTCAGTTGGTCAGAGCACCCGGCTCATACCCGGAGGGTCGTAGGTTCAAGTCCTACAGGGTTCACCACTACGCGCCCTTAGCTCAACAGGATAGAGCAACGGCCTTCTAAGCCGTAGGTTGCAGGTTCGAGTCCTGCAGGGCGTGCCATTTTAACAAAGGAAGAAAGATGATTAAAGACGTATATTGGGCATCGATGCCAACAGTAATCCCCGGATCAGATATCGAAAGCGCAAAAAGTGATGACAATAATATTGTAGAAACAAAGCACAACAGAATTTATTTTTATTCTGAAGTTACTCGCAAAAAGAATTTGCAGTTAAATTTAACTATTAAAAACTTAGAGGGAGATTTACTTCATGGCGCCCAACTAGCTCAAGGTGACCCTAGGAAGTTGTATATCCATATTAACTCATATGGCGGCTCTGTGTTCGCTGGTTTTTCATCTGTGGACTATATTACTTCCTGTAAGGTCCCAACAGTGTCGGTTATCGAAGGTTGTGCTGCTTCTGCCGCAACTATTATGAGTGTCACAGCCAACCATCGCCAGATCAATAAGCATGCTTACATGCTGATTCATCAACTTTCTTCGGGAATGTGGGGAAAATACCAAGAACAGAAAGATACCATGGAAAATAACGATCGAATCATGAAAATGATTATTTCAATTTATGAAGAACACACTAAGATCCCAAAGAAAGAGCTTGATAAGATCTTAAAACATGATCTGTGGTGGGATGCAGAGACGTGCCTGAAGTATGGATTAGTTGATGAAATTATTTAAATCTTTTATTAAAAACTATTTACTATTCGGACTAGGGGTAGTTCTTGGGTCCGTAATAGCGACATTAGTAACTTATGTCGTTTTTTCAATTAGTCATGGTGCTCCTAGTGCGGGAAAAATGCTGCAAATACAAAAATGCTTAGAGGAAAAAATAAATGAGCAAAAATAAAAAAGTTATGGTTTCTGGAGGATTCGATCCAATTCACGTAGGACACATTAGGATGATTAGAGAGGCATCAAAGTATGGAGATGTTATAGTTGTCGCAAACTCTGATGATTGGTTATTCAGAAAAAAAGGATATAACTTTATGGGATTTATTGAAAGAAAAGAAATTTTAATGTCTATTAAAGGAGTTGTGGAAGTGGTACCGGTAGATGATAAAGATGGTACAGTATGTTCTGCCTTGTTAGACCACAGGCCTGACTTTTTTGCTAATGGTGGAGACAGAACTTCTACAAATACTCCCGAAAATATTATTTGTCAGGAACTTGGAATCGAAATGCTATGGAACGTTGGTGGTCAAAAAATACAATCATCTTCTGATTTGGTAGAAAAAGCTTCAAATGAGAAATAGAATAAAAAATTTAACTTCAAATGCTTTTCATATTTCAAAATGGACATCTATTTCTGCAGCTTTAATGCTGCATTTTTTTTACTATAATTTTGTTGAAGGAGAAAAAGCTTAAAATATAAAGTTTTTTCGAATAGTTATTAATATGAACTGGTTTTTATATCTTGTAACAGAACCATTTATAGATGGAGATATTATTACTAAACCCGGAGAAATAGGCGTAGGTCAATGTTCGATGTCTCCGGGGGTAACAGACGCTCCTTATGGAGTAATGTATGTAATACCAGAAACTTATGTAGTAGAGTATCATAAAACAAAAAAACAAAAAAAGATATGCTCTTCTCTAGTCAGAGAGGCTGTAGAAAAATACTTTGGAATTTCTTTAATCAATAGGAGATAACATGAAAAAAATAATCAAAGCTGGAACTGTATGTTTTATTTCTAGGCTTGGTCACAACAACTTCATTTACCCAATTAAGGATGAAAGTGGAATGACCACTTTTAACCAAGATCTTGAGGAATATAATTTAAAAAGCTGGATTTGCGGAGATCCCAACTTAAAAGCTGTGGAAGTGAGAGCAAACGCTCTAAACAGTATGATTTGCCAAACGGAAGCAAAAACTATAGTTTGGATAGACACAAGAAAGGTTAAAATATTCTAGTGTTTAGTTAATAAAAAAACTACTTACTAATAGATGGCAAGCGAAATCTATATTATAGATACTAGCGTCTGTTTAACAGATTCTTCATGTATATACCACTACGGGGAAGCGGATATTGTTATTCCCATGAAGGTATTGGAAGAGATAGATAAACACAAAAAAAGACAAGATTCCGTAGGGTCAAATGCTAGAAGCATAATTAGAGAATTTGATTTTCTAAGGGAGCGCGGAGGCCTCCAAAACGGAGTATCTTTAGGCGATTCTAAAGGCTCTTTATTTGTTACTAGAGTTCCACTAGATAATATCCCTGCAGACTTAAATAAAACAGATCCAGATCATATTATTATGACTGCTGCGCTAAATCAGAAAGAAAAGAATCCGGATAGCAAAGTTGTGTTAGTATCTAGAGATATTAATATGAGAGTTATCGCGGATTCTCTTGGTTTAATATCTGAAGATTATATCGAAAATCAAATAATTGAAGTAAGGTCTGATCTTTACACTGGATATGAAAGTATTATGGTTAGCGACTGGGAAATAGATGACCTTTATAATAAAGGGACTTTATCTGTAGAATCTTTAGATTTAGGACACTCTCTAGAAGAAAATGCCTCTGTAATGCTATATTCAGATCAAAATGAAAAGAAGACTGTATTATGTAGACACAAAAAAGGATACTTAGGAAAAGTTATAGATGTTAATAAAAAAGGCGTATGGGGAGTTAAGCCAAGAAACAAAGAGCAAGTTTTTGCTTTTGACTTGCTTATGGATCCAAATATTTCTTTAGTCTCTTTGGTGGGCAGAGCGGGTTCCGGAAAAACTTTAATGGCAATAGCTGCTGGCATTTCACAAACTATTCAAGATCCATTTAAGGTAGGCGAAGAGCCAATTTATAATAGATTAGTAATATCTAGGCCAATCCAACCTATGGGTAAAGATATCGGATACTTACCCGGAACCATGGAAGAAAAAATGCATCCATGGCTCAAGCCAATCCAAGATAATCTGCAATACATTTTGGGTAATGATAAGGCTACTCTAGAAGAATATATGGATAAAGGTATAATTGAAGTAGAAGCTTTAACTTATATTCGCGGCCGCTCAATTGCTAATGCTTATATTATTATTGATGAAGCTCAAAACTTAACAGTTCATGAAATAAAAACCATCTTAACTAGAGTTGGAGATAATACAAAAATTATTTTGACCGGAGATGTCGAGCAAATAGACAATATATATGTCGATGAAACATCAAATGGATTAGTACATACAGTCGAAAAATTTAAAGAACACGATGTTGCCGGCCATATCACCTTGCTAAAAGGTGAGAGATCAAGATTGGCAACATTAGCATCAGATATTTTATAAAATATTTGACAATGACAATAAAGTAGGTTATAATAGGATTATAACTAGGGAGTATTGATATGAGTAATGAAGATTACAAGCATGGAATATTAAAAAATATTGTAACAACAGAAGGTGAACTAAAAGAATATTTAGTAAACTACGTTGGTGAAAAACTAAATCCTGATAACGGAGAAGTAACAGTAGAAATGATCATACAAGTATTAGCTTCAGAATTTCCAGAAGTACTTATAGGAGTTATTGAAGAAAATTATCTTCTCGGATATGAGCAAGGATTAAATGACAAGGAACTGTAAAATATGTATAATCTAGACTATTTAAAACAGTCGCACCAGCGCGCCACATCACAATTGAAAGAATATACAATGCATGGAACTGTACAAATTTATATTAAAGATGAGTTACCAAAATCGGTAGACATTGGCACAGTATTAGACAAAGTTAGTACATCAATACCATCTCACTTAACTAGGGAAATAGATTCTATTTATGTCGGTATGTTTGCAGAGTTTGATGAAATGGAAACAAATGCTTTATATAAAGATGGGGCTATATATGTTACCAATGATCAAGATGATGAACAAGACTTAATTGATGATATTATTCACGAAATAGCGCACTCCGTAGAATCTCCCTATGGGTACGAACTATACGCAGATGGGAGTTTAGAAAAAGAATTTTTAAGTAAAAGAAGTAAGCTTTATGAAGTACTCGAAGCTGAAGGTCTTAAACCCAATAAACATTTATTTATAAATCCAGATTACACAAAAGAAATGGATTTATATTTATATAAAGAAGTTGGCTATGACAGATTAAATTTTATTGTCTCTTCTTATGGGCTATTTACTTCAGCATACGCAGCTACCGCTTTGAGAGAATATTTTGCCAGTGGGTTTGAATATTATTTTTTAGATGACAGAAATTATATGTGCAAAATATGTCCTGTTTTGTGCAAGAAAATAAAGGAAATACATGAAAATGATTAATATAGAATCGATTAACAGACAGCGTGGAAAAATTTCGATCACACTAAGTGTGCGGCCGTTTGATAATTTTAATTTCAATCATAAAATAGCAGTATCTACTGTTGATGTTCTAAAAATTTTAGAAGAAAAGCGAATAAAAGTTCTGGAATGTATTGAAGAAGGATTTATTTTAAATAGAAGAGAAAAAACATGTAAATCAACATGGGTATTTAAAACTCCCTATAATTCTAAGAAAAAAATAAAAAATAATAAAAAAGCACTTGACAAATCTGTAGAAGATGTTATAATAATAACAGAACCAAAAGATCTGGAAGAAATAAAAGATCTGGAGGATACTAAAAAAACAGAGGAATAAGTGCCACATATATCTTTTTCTGAACTAAAAAACTGGAACTTCTGTCCTTTTTATCATAAGCTGACTTATGTTGATAAACTTAAAGGTTTTACCGGAAATGCCTATACTGCATTCGGTAATGCTATTCATGAAGTTTGTGAAAAAAAACTAATCAAAGAATCTTTTGAAGAAGACGAATATTTTATAAAAAGATTTGAAGAAATCTTATCTGGATTAGATCCTGAAGTCCTAGAGGCTACAAACGATAAGATGATGGAAGATATGGCAGTGCAGGGAACACAAATAATTCCTGATATTGAACCTGCACTAGAAGTATACTTTCCTGATGGATATGAAGTCTTGGCAACAGAAGAAGATCTGATGGTGCAAATTGAGGACGAAGAATATAACTTCAAAGGCTTCATTGATGCTGTAATTAAAACACCAGATGAAAAAGTCCATATTATTGATTGGAAATCCTGTTCGTGGGGCTGGGACGCACGCCGCCGCGCTGACCCAATGGTAACTTATCAATTAACATTATATAAAATATTTTATGCCAAAAAGCATGGAGCCGATCCAAAAAGCATTGAGACCCACTTTGGTTTATTAAAAAGAACAGCAAAAAAAGATAAAGTAGAAATCTTTAGGGTTACAAGTGGCCCCAAAAAGCAATCAAATGCATTGGCTCTTCTAAATAAAGCAATTTATAACATTAAACAAAAAAACTACATTAAAGACAAAAGATCTTGTGCAAAATGTGAGTTTTATAAAACAGAACATTGTCCATAGAGGTATAGATGACAACAGAAAAAAAGAAAATCTTGGTCATTTCTGACCACCCATTAGCTCCATCTGGAGTCGGAACACAAACAAGGTATGTTCTTACAGCTCTCTTAGAGACCGGTAGGTATAAAGTAGTGTGTTTCGGAGGAGCCATGAAACACAAAAATTACTCGCCACAACAGGTAGATGGATACGGAGAAGATTTCGTCATTTACCCAGTCGACGGCTATGGTAATACAGAAATGTTACGCTCCGCATTATTTACAGAAAAGCCAGATATGGTTTGGTTTATGACCGATCCTAGATTTTATGGATGGTTGTGGGATATGGAAAACGAGATTAGACCACACTGCCCAATGGTTTACTACCATGTGTGGGATAACTATCCCTACCCTCATTATAATAAAGAATTTTACGATTCGACAGATGTCATCGCGTCTATCTCTAAAGTTACCCACGATATTGTAAACACGGTAGCTCCAGAAGTTGAAAATCATTATGTGCCTCACGCTGTAGATACAAATATCTTTTCTCCGCTTAGTACTGTCCAAGTAGAGGATTTAAAATCTCAAATGTTTGGAGAAGGAGACCAAAAAATTACTTTCTTCTGGAATAACAGAAACGCTCGCAGAAAACAATCTGGTTCTTTGTTATTTTGGTTTAATGAATTTGCGGAAGAAGTAGGTCCAGAAAATGTAAGATTATTACTGCACACCGATCCCAATGATCCCCATGGGCCTAACTTAGAATCAATTATTAAATATTTAAATGCCGATGATGGTCGGTTTCTGATATCTAAAGATAAAGTACCACCAGAAAAACTATCTCTTTTGTATAATGTATCTGATTGTACGGTGAATATTTCAGATGCTGAAGGTTTTGGGCTATCTACTCTAGAATCTTTATCATGCGGTACTCCGATTATAGTTACTATGACAGGCGGCTTACAAGAACAAGTAACTGACGGAGAAAATACTTTTGGAATTGGCATAGAACCTTCCACGAAATCAGTAATCGGCTCTCAGACAGTTCCGTTTATATATGAAGATAGGATTTCAAAAGAAGATTTTGTTAACGCCCTGAAAGACATTTATAGTATGACAAAAGACCAGAGGAGGTTATTGGGAATCCAAGGCCGCCAACATGTTATTAAAAATTATAACTTTAATAAATTTAATAAATCATGGGTGAATTTGGTGGATTCGATCGTAGAATCAAGAGGCTCATGGGAATCTAGAAAAAAATATAAATCTTGGGATTTAAGGGAGATTAAATAATGAAACAAAAAGTATTAGTAAGGGGCCCAGTTTTAACTCAAAGCGGATATGGTGAACAATGTCGTTTTGCCATTAGGTCACTTAGGTCCCGCGAAGATTTGTTTGATATATATATTATTCCTACAACTTGGGGGCAAACAAGTTGGATTAGTATTAATAATGAAGAGCGCTCTTGGATCGATTCTGTAATTGCTAAGACGCATACTTATACGCAGTCTGGTGGAGTATTCGATTTATCTGTGCAAGTTACTATTCCTAACGAATGGGAGAGGCTGGCACCAATTAATATTGGATATACAGCAGGGATTGAAACAACAAAAATAGCCCCTCAATGGATAGAAAAGGCATCGATTATGGACAAAATTATTGTTGTTTCAAACCACTCGAAAGAAGTCTATGAAAACACTTCATATCAAAGCCAAAATCCTCAAACTGGCAAAAGTGTAGTATACCAGTGCACCACTCCGATTAGTGTAGTGAACTATCCTGTAAGAAATGTGGAAAAAGAAAATATTGACTTAGATCTTGAATATGATTTTAACTATCTTGCAATCTCCCAGTGGGGCCCAAGAAAAAACTTTGATAATCTTATTAACTGGTTTATTGAAGAGAACTTTGACCGAGAAGTTGGCTTAGTTTTAAAAACATCCATTAGAAATAATAGCTTGATTGATAGAAATCATACAGAAAAAAGACTCCAATCGATTGTTAAAAGCCATGGAGACATTAAATGTAAGGTATACTTGATTCATGGAGATTTATCTGATGAGCAAATGGTTGGTATTTATAATCATCCAAAAATTAAATGCCTAATTAGTACGACACACGGCGAAGGCTATGGTTTACCTCTCTTCGAAGCAGCCGCAGCAGGTCTTCCAATCATCTGCTCAGGATGGTCTGGTCAACGAGACTTTCTATATATTTCGAATAAAAAATCAAAAAACAACTTAAAACCAATGTTTTTAGAAGTTGAATATGACTTACGAAACGTCCAGACGCAAGCCGTGTGGGAAGGAGTCATTCAGCCAGATTCACAATGGTGTTTTCCCAAAGAGGCTTCTTTTAAGAAAAAGCTTAGAGAAATTAGAACAAACTATAAAAAAAATAAGAAGGTCGCTACAAACTTAAGAAAACATATTGTAGAAAACTTCACTGAAGATAAGATGTATAGCGATTTTGTTAGCAGTGTCCAACAGGTATTTAAGACTAGAGAGGAAGAGTTTGATTCAATCTTCTCTTGAGAAATATAAAGATTTGCATATTGGAAAATCTGCAGTAATATTAACATGCGGCCCATCATTATTAGAATATGATAAAGAAAAAATGCAAAGTTTTTGTCAAGATAAAATCGTCTTCACAATTAAGCAAGCAATAAAAAAATATCCTGAAATATCTGATTATCATTTCTTTAACGATAATAACTTTTGTAAATATGATACACCAGCAGTAAAGATTGCTTCTTCCGCTAATCCTTTAGAAATGAAAAGAATGGTATGGAAAGATCAAGAAATAGATATTATGTTAAAAGTTTCATCAGTTACTTGGGATATAAGAGACTCTGTATCATATAAGAAAAATTTTGATAGAATGCTAATCAAAGAAGGCGAGACTTCTAGACCATGGGGCCCCGGAATTATGTATGAGACTGTTTTGCCTCTTGTTTTATACACCGGAATTAAAGAAATATATGTAAATGGATGGGATTACACAACAGTCGATGGAAAGTTAAAGCACTATTATGACGAAAAGAAAGCTGAAAAACACTTAATAAATACTGGAAAAGAAATTGGTACCATGTCTTATGGAGAAAAAGAAGTATTTTTAAGTTCTACAGAATATTTGTACGATTTTCTAAAAGAAATAAATGTAGATTTACATTTGCTCTCAAGCTGTTCGCAAATAAGTGACAAGTTCAATAGAATACATGAAATATAAAGACTACACATTTTTAATCCCAGCACGTCGAAATTCGAAGGGTTTACCGTTCAAGAATAGAAAGCTGCTAGAAGCTACATTAGATATTATTCCAAAAAAATATATCGATAAAGTATTAGTTTCGACCGATGATGAATATATTATTGAGAAATGTAAAAATCAAAATATAAGATGTGTTAAGAGATCTCCAGAAAATTCTAGAGATGAGTCTTCAACAAAAGATGTTTTTCAAGAAATCTCTCCATATGTAAAAACCAGCAATATTGTCTTGCTATACTTGACATATCCAGAAAGAACTTGGGAAGATGTTTGTTCTGCTATAGGATTTTACGAAAGGTATTCCGAAGGAAGTATGCTGTGTAAGAAAAAAATAAATACTTCTCCTTATTTGATGATGTACGAAAAAGGTATCCATGGCCGCCAAATTATAAATCATAATTTATATAGAAGGCAAGATTACCCTGATTGTTTTGAAATAAGTCATTATATAGGGGTTTTTAACAAGAAAGTAGTTGACTTATTAAACAATAACATGTATAATAATGATACTGTATTTTTTTCGATAGATGATGTTATAGATGTTGATACACCCAAAGATTTGGAGAAATATAATGAAAAAAACAAAGATTATTGCTGAAATTGGAATCAACCATAATGGATCGCTTGATTTAGCCAAAAGGCTTATTGATGCATCTATTATTTCTGGATGTAATTTCGCTAAGTTTCAAAAAAGAACACCCGACATTTGTGTTCCAGAGCACCAAAAAAGCAAACTTAGAGAAACACCATGGGGCACAATTCCTTATATTGAATATAAGAAGAAGATTGAGTTTGAGAAAGAAGAATATGATGAATTATACGAATATGTAAGAAACAAGCCGATTGAAATATTTGCAAGTGTTTGGGACAAACCATCTGTAGACTTCATGAGCCAATATGCATCACCACTAAAGATCGGTAGTGCCTTAATTAATGATATTGACTTATGCAAACATGCGAGAGACAATACTGATTTATTGATCGTTTCAACGGGAATGAGCACCGAAGAAGAGATTGAAAAATGCATCAAGGCATGCAATCCAGATGTTGTTATGCATACCAATTCAACCTATCCAAGTCCGGTTGAGGAGCTAAACCTTGAATATATTAACTGGCTTAAGCAAAAATGGCCAAATGTAGAAATCGGCTATTCTGGTCATGAATATGGTCTTGTGACTACTTTTGCTGCGGTTGCAATGGGGTGCTCATGGGTGGAGAGGCACCTAACTCTAGAAAGAACCATGTGGGGTTCAGACCACATCGCCTCGGTTGAGCCTCAAGGGTTTATGAAGCTCGTTAAGGGCATCAGGGACATTGATAGAGCAATGGGCACAGGAGGTCCACGAGTTTGTCTCGAAGGCGAAATGAAGAAGAGGGAGAGCCTAAGAAAGTGAATAAACAATTTTTAAATGATGGATATCTTATTATTGATAAGGTCTTCTCCCCTCAAGAAATAGAAGAAATGAGAAACATCTCTCTAAACTATTTTCATAATTGTGGCGGATTTAGAGACAATACCGGTCGCGCCAAGCCAGATTGGGTCAAGGATCAAAAGCTATCCAAAATAAGAGAAATAATCGAATCAAAAAATGTAGAAAACATCATTCAAGATCTTATTGGAGAGCCCGTGTCCTTTATAGGGCACAATGATCTCCACGTCAATAGGAACGTTAATTGGCACAAAGATAGGCTCAATGGCGCCGCAAGAGAGTACGAAATACATAATCCATGGTCAGAGGTTGATGGCCAAACAATGAAGATATATAAGGTTAATATATACCTACAAGATCATTCAGACAATGATGACGGCCTAATAATTAAAGAGCAGAGTCATAAATTTGAGAATTTGGATCATGGCTCCGTTAGATTTCTGCGCCCACCAGCCGGCTCAATTGTTGTTTTTGATCAAAGAATTACGCACCGCGCCCAATGGTCGGGAGGATATAATAGGCTTCTAATTTGCATGGGCTATGGTGTTAAAAACTGTTTTTTCCATGAATTTGAAAAGGGAACACAATATAGGCAGAATAAGCAAAATGAAAGAAATTAAAGAATTTGCGAACATCCACAAGGGTGAAGACATTTATATTATATGTTCTGGAAAATCCCTTGATTATATTTCAGAAGACTTCTTTGAAAATAAAATTATGTTAGGGATCAATCAAGCATATAAGAAACTAAACTGCCATTATTATGTTAGAAAAGAAGCAGCCCTATTGGAAGAAATTTTCTTAAAAGATTATGAGAAGATAAAAGATTCTTACTTTTTTGTTTCCCGCCACGACGGCGGCTTCGCAGCAGGAGTAAGAACAGATAAGAACTTAAATATTGTAAAAAATAACTTGTCCCAACACAAAAACATCTTGGTATATGAGACAAATCAAAACATAAGCAGATCAAGAATTAACCCAGATCTGGTTCAATTGACAGGCGATTTTTTCTTAGCTACGGATTCGACAATAACAACCGGAATAAATATAGCAGCCTTCATGGGCGCAAAAAACATTATATTATGCGGTCATGATTGTGTATCAATAAACGGAGAACCCAATTTTTCAGGCTATCATAGTGACGAGTCATACAAGATTAAACACGCCCAAGGAAAACACCAATATTCAAGGTGGCTTTCTGGACTAGAGAGACAAACAAGAGAAATGAAGCATATTTTAAAAAATAAATATGATATAAATCTATTATCAATAAACCCATTTGTGAGCATGAAAATGGGCGGAAATAATTTATCATGAGGAATATAAAATGAAAAAAGCACTGCATATATTTGCGTCAGATGCCAAGACAAATTCTGGAGACTTTTTCCATAAAGCACGATAAATTTTCAAGGAACGGATGAATGATTATATACGTTGATATCGATGATACTATTTGTACGAGATCTGAAGATCTGGACTATTCAAAAGCAATGCCCCTGCATGAAAGAATAAATAAAATAAACAAGCTTTACGATGGAGGGAATAAAATTGTATATTGGACGGCTAGGGGTACCATTTCTGGAATTGACTGGCGTGAGGTTACAGAAAAGCAATTTGCAGACTGGGGTGTGAAATACCACGAATTACACTTTGAAAAACCAGTATACGATCTCTTCATTGATGATAAAAACATAAATTCTGAAACTTTTTTCGAAAAAATGTAGTTTTTTCCTTGACAATGCTAAGATTGGGTGTTATAATATTAGTAACACAAAGGAGAAGTGTATGCAACTATCTGATCAAGCATTGGGTGCTGTTATGATGGCACTACAAAAATCATTGTTGGAACAATCTGATATTGTTCCTGTTTTAAAAGGGTTTGTTTTTATTGAACAAGAGGCCGGCCTCGTAGTGGAAAATCCGCCTCTAGTAGAGTTTAACACACCAACAGAAGCTTCCGAAGAGGAAGATGCCGAAGTATAATTACTATTGCGATGAATGCGAAGAATACTTCGAAATAAGGCACTCGATGACAGAGAGTTTGGATAATTGCGCCCTATGTGATCATCCATCTCCTGTTCGTGTTCCTTCGATTCCAAATTACATTACTAAAATAAACAAACCTAAAGAAAGAAAAGCTGGATCTTTGGTCGAAGAATATATTAAAAAGAACAAAGAAGCAGTAAAAGAAGAAAAACAAAAGTTGAAAAGCAAGGAGTATAAGCCATGATGTTAAATATTGTGTTATCTGTTATTGTAGTTTTATTGCTTGCAGCCGTTGCTTTTTTGGTTTGGTTTACTTATAATTTAACCAGACAAATAAGATATTATGATGATGAACTAAGAGAAATCGTAGCAATCGTAAGAGATTTTACAGAGCATTTAGATGCTGTTCATGAGATGGAAATGTTTTACGGTGACGAAACTTTAAGAAACTTATTGAGGCACTCTAAAGAAATCGTCAATACTTTTAGTTCATATGATCTTGAAGAAGATATAGAGGATTTTGATGACAATAGCGAAGCCTAAGCGTAGAAGAAGAATTAGAAGAAGTAAGAACTCAAGAAACTATTTTACGAAAGTGCACGAAGATGCTATAATCGAGTTCAACAACACAGCAAGTCTAAAAAGAAGGGAAGAGTTATACACAACCCTGATAGGCCCAGCTTTTAATGAAATGGTAGATAAAATTGTTTTTACTTATAGATTTACTAGTTTGCCAAATATTGATTCTTTGAGAGAGGAATGTAAAATCTGGCTTGTCACTATTCTTGGAAAGTTTAACCCAGATAAAGGATCTAAAGCTTTTTCATATTTTTCGGTTGTTACAAAAAACTGGTTTATTCAAAAGGTTAAAAAAAACAAGAAAAAGAACCAAAGAGAAATTGAGTTCCAAGATTTATCAAAAGACATGGAACTTCGTTATGTTGCTATAGAGAACGGATATGATGAAGAAAGAGAGAAAGATGAGTTTTGGCAACATTTGTGGACAGAGATTGGAACATGGGACACTGCTAATCTGAAAGAAAACGAAAGAAAAGTTCTAGAAGCAATAAAAATATTGTTAAGTTCTCCTGATGAAATAGAAATTTTTAATAAGAAAGCTATTTATTTGTACATGCGAGAGATTACTGGTTTAAATACCAAACAAATCGTAAACTGTCTCAATAAAATGAGAAAAAGGTATAGAACCTTTAAAACAAAGTGGGACAGAGGAGACACATTACATTGAGCGAGAATGATCTAGAAAAGTACATTGCCGAAGCTATAAACAACATCAGGAGCGACAGAGATGTAACTCGTCGACTTCTTGATGATGTTATGGTTTATCTAAGCAAAAGTGAAGAACGACATAGAGAAGTTGGGATTACAGCTGCTAAATATGTCGAAACTTTACAAAGATCTAATGATCAACTAGTTAAAATTTCAACTCTCCTACAAAGAAAAGAATCTAAGCAAACAGGACTTTCATCTGTTGACAAGGATGAAATATTTGATTTGCTTCAGGGATCCGGGGAGGAAAATGATTAGTGACAAAACCAAGCAATAACAGAGCATTATCTTTACCCGGCCAAAATAATAAATTTGGCGAACAACGACGCGGCGCATTAAAGATAGGGCAAGATTCTCGTAAACATGGTACAGATGTACTAAATGAAATAGTTTATCATTCTTACGTTGCATTGCAGCTGGCCCAAGAACCGGAAGAATTCTATGCAGAGGTTATCTCAAATCCGGTTACTATAACCAGAGATAATCTTATTGGGTACCCAATTTTTGATTCTAATGGGTCTGGTGTAGAGTCAGCACAAGAATTCATAAAAATCAGAGCAAGGGTGCCGCAACATAACATGTGTACTGAAGTTCCTTATGCTGCAATACAAGCTTGTGATGTTGATGATATGTATGTACTAGCTCCTTCCGATCCTAACAATATACAACAAGCTTTACCTTTCCTGCATCCAGAATTTATTATGCCTTTGAATTCTTTAGCTGATGGCGCCTCTACTATTCCGCCACAAATAGGTGATCGAATTAAAATAAAATATTTAGACGAATATCGGACAAAAGGAGTAATAACTCATTTAATAACTCTCGGCCCGGGCACCGCAACTTCTGTAAAAGATTTAGAAACATCTGCTCCTGATGCTTTTGAAATGTTAAACCGCCCGATAAATTCTGTTTTTAAATCGGATAAAGGACCTATCGCAACTTTAGCCTCCAATCCTTATGATATATCCAATATGGCACCCGGTAAAAATGTGAGGGTTGGCACTGGAGAAACTATAGAAACTGTAGTTTTTGATGGAAAACTGATTGATAAGAAAGTTGCGCCTCATCTTGCGGCTATGTTTCGGGACGCCCTTTCGGAAGGTGTAAGTTTCTCTCCTCTAACTAGTGGATTTAGAGTTGGATTTATAAAAGATAACATGAAAATAGAAGAACTCAATGCTTTAACTTCGGGAGGCAGTTACACCAACTGGGATGGCAATCCATATCCAAAATATTCTAGGGTTGCAAAATCCCAAGAAAAATTAAGGTATAATAATTGCGGAAATACCAAAGAAGAAGACGAGGGAGACCTAAGTCGAAACACAAAATGTAGAATAGCAACTGCTTTGCCAGTAAAGCCCGGAACGTGGGAAGGAAAGAAAAAAAGTGGCCATATGATGGGCAACGGAGTCGATATCAATGTTAACTCTTGGGGTGGTTTTCCTAGTTCCAAAATTAAAACAGCAAGGCCTGATTTGATGAATAAAAGATATCGCTGGCTTTCTTTAAATGCTTATAAATATGGGTTTATTAGAACTGTAAGAAGCGAAAGATGGCATTGGGAGTGGCTCCCCGGACAAGGACAATTTTCAAAAGTAGCCAGAGATAATCCGCTTTGGGACAACCAGTTTGTAGATGATTTTATTCAATATGACGAGTGAGAAATATAAAAAATGACATATGCAAGAAGCAATGAAAATTTACCAGAAAAACTAAAAAACAAGGTAGATTTACAATCTCCAGTTGGAATGAACAACGGCAGGCAACCCAATTCTCAGCCCCTTAGAGACGTTGCGGCGGGAGAAAAATATGTGACAAGTTATGATGGAGGTGTCATACAGAGATCGGGCCCAGACCGTCCCGGAAATAAAATGAGTGGCTATGGCGGCGCCGGCCACAGCAACACCTCAACATATTCAGTCACAGTAGGGCCCTTATCAAAAATGGCACAAAGTGGAAAAATCAATGCAAATGTATACTCGAATCCAGACATGTCATCCGATGCCGGTACTGTTTATTTATCCCAAAAGACAGATGTAGATAAAAACTTTGGACTTGCAGGAGGCAACGTGGGAACTCCGGAAGGAGTCTCTGCTTTTGCCGCCAAAGCAGATTCTTGTAGGATGATATCTAGATATGGTATAAAACTCGTAACAGCAACAGACGATCAGAGTTCGAAAGGGAATAATATAACAGGAGTGCGCGGCATCGATCTAATAGCAGGAAACACAGACGGCAAATACATACCAGAAGGATACAGCGAAGAAATAAAATACCTGCAATCAATCCCGAAAGGCGATAATCTTATAAGTTACTTAAAAGAACTAACAGATAAGTTGGATAAATTATCTTCTATTGTTGATAGTTTTGTAAAGTTTCAAGGTAGCTTGAATAGGCATTTCGTGAATCACTTTCACATAACTACTAATTCCATACCGGGTGCCCCCAGTATAGCAAAACCAGATGATTTTCTCAGCGCTATTCATTCTTCAATTTCTCCAATGATTTCACAGTTTGTTAAAAATCCTAACTATGAAAACAGGACAAATATATCAACAATGAATCAAAATTATTTATCTGATCAGGGCCCTCTTTTCATAAATAGTAAATATAATAAGACTACATAAGGGAATAAAAAATGACTTTTGGAAATGGAAATAACCCAATACCGTCTTACGACTGGGTAAGCATGTCATACGGAGAAAACTTTTATAATAAAAATACAAAAGAATATTGTATAATCGGCAATTCCACAAGAGAAGACACAATAGGCCAACTACCTCCGAAACCGCCAACTTCCCTTAATAGGCAGTCACTTCATTCTATTAGAAACAAAGCTATAGATTTAATTTATATTTTATGGGAAGATAAATTTGGGCACATCATCGCAGACCCAAGTAAATATTATAAGCTTGAAGATCTAGTGACTCAAGAATATTTTTACTTAAAAGAGTGGCATATGCCCACCAAGGGTGTCACCGCAAAATACTTATTTGCAATAGAAGAAGAAATATTAACAGACTTATTACAAGTAGTAGTATCCATGATGGATGCTGATAAGGAAAATGTAGAAACTTCAGAAAGCGACAGCGCAGAAGAAGACCCGATAGAAATAGAGACAGATACAGAAGAACAACAAACTTCAGATTCTAGTGCAGCTAAGTCCAAAAAAGGCGAAAAGCCAGAAAAAGGCTCTTATGTAGTCATTGGCGCCCAAGATTTAGATCCGATGATGAGCGATTTGCAAAAGTACATGATGTCTATAGGAAAAGATTACGAATGTGCCTATAGGCTTGGCAGTTACAACGTGCCAAATCTTAGGTTTGGAAAAAAGATATCAAAAATACAGAAATTGCATTCTAAAATTTTAGATTTATTATCTAAGTCAAATGTTAAACTAACAAATGTAGACTTTATAGCTATAAGAAAAGCTGTTTACGGAGAGGTGGAGTTAATAGACGAAATAACCTGCTTCATGTTAAGTCAAACGTTTGAAGATTTAACCAAGGGTACTAAAAATCTTCACAAAAAAGACCCTTTTAGCGATCCTCTGATTGTAAACATTTTTTTCAACGCCCCGGAAATTGTAAGAAACTCAAAATCAGCAGACCCTATGCCATATGATCTTTTCATAACAGAATATTTTACATCTGTTCCGAAAGTTGATTCTATCGATCCTTTATCTGCTGCCAATACTCTTCTTGGAGGTTTTTCGACAAACGGCACAGGAGCAGCCGCTTGCGCCGCTAACTTCGCTGGTACTTTCTTGGAGACCGTTCCGGGAAATGAAGTATCGGGCCAGCTTACTAAATTTTCTGACTGTTTGGAAGACAAATACTCTGATAAAACATATGATTTCTCTGGAAAACAAGAGCTTGAAAGTATATTAAAAGATCCAATATTATTAGATAGGAGAACAAAGGACGCACTAAACACAAAAGTAGGCGATACTGATCCACTGATCAATCAATTAAAAGAAAACATTGAGTCTTCAAAAAACTTAACTGAAATATATGAAAAGGTTTTAAATCCTCTAGGCGCCGAAGGTGTGGCTAAATTATTGGCAGAAGGAGCACTTCTTCAATTAAAGTGTATGACTCTAGACAAAGCAATTAAACAAATTTGTATATCTGCTTTGCAATCAACAATTTCGACACAAATATACGAACTATATCAAAACACAGTTATAACTAGAAAAAAATCAAAGCTGATAATAACAGATGAGTTTACTACAATGTGGGTAGAAATATTCGGCCCAGATTATCCTCTGCCTACAGTAGAAGAAATACAGCCGTTATCTTATACCCCTCCACCAGATTTTGACATAAAAAAAAGGAAAAAAGAAGCTTTTGTTATTGGCTTGCCAGCAGTCAGATTAAATAATCCTCTTATAGCGAACACTAGAGAGACTTTTATATCAGTTGTTGAACAAGATTTGGTTTCTCCGTATGAAATGGCTGAAGAATTGTTTACAAATACTTCTTTTGCAGATCTAAGCGAAGATAGTATGTTAATGACTAATATTTTAGGCATAAAAGATTCAGCTCAACTAAAGGTAAAAGTTCGAAAACCTAAGATAAAGCCAATATCTATGCCTTATATTGCGCCCATCGAAACAGTAGACTTTGGAGATTTAGCAAAAGTAGCAATTGATTTTGCTGAACAAGCGCTTATTCGCGCCGCTACAGAAGTCGCCAAAGCTCTTATGATAAAAGTCTTAGATGCGGTATTTGGATATTGTGATGATCCATTATTAGCGGAAAATATTGTTGGATCTTCAAAAGATGCAGCAATGAACATAATGAGAAATGAACTTTGCTCACCAAACGCCACAGACGATGAAGTATCTGATACAATTAGTTCTTTACTAAACTCTTTTTCCGTTTGGGACGTGTCTTCCCCGGATTCAGTCCCATCTTCTTCTGATGTTAGAGAAATGATGGAAGCAAGTTCTGAAGCGATGTCACCACAAGAGATGATTGATGTATTAAATGGCAAAGCAGGAGAAACAACTTATAACAATTTAAGAAATGCTTTTGACTCCATGGATAATTCAAAGATTAAAAATGCACTATCTTCCGAATCCTCTATAGAAAATATGTTTGCATCTTTGGGTACATTAATAAATCGCAATGCACTTCAAGACATTAAGGATATAGATAGATTACTCAATATTCCACCTAACTCAAGTATTTGTGCAGATCCATTTCAAGTTGTCGCCGCTGACGAGGCCACCGTACAGGCATTAATAGCAAGAGGCCTCTCGGATGAACAAATCGGCGCACAGCTAGAAGCCGCTAGTCATAGAGCACTAGAAAGACTGGATGATACAGTAAAAAGTCTTTTGAATTCTGGAAATATTGCCAAAATGCCACAGATGGATAATCTGAACACAAACGACGATGGCTCTATTGTTCCGATGTCTAGTGATCCAACAAAGCCAGAAGATGGCTTGTATCCTATGGAAGATGCTTCAACTAAAAATTTCAACTCTTTTATGTTTAATGATATATTTGACACTCTAGATTCTTATGTTATGACTGATATGATGGATGGAAATCAGAGAAATATTTTTAATAAAGGGTTCCTAGACATGATCCTGTCTTCAAAAAAAGGCAGAGGATATACAAAAATATCTCAAGAATTTTTCACTGAAAATAGTGACGGAGAGGTTGAGTTTGACTATTCATATATAAGATCAAAAACACCAGAGTATGTTTCTGATTTATATCAAGTGACATCGAGTACTTCCACCAATGCTGACGGCGAAGAAACAACAACAACTGAAACAATATCTTCTTACGATAGTATAAGTTCAACTAAAACCCAAATTTCTGGAACTTACACAGGAACAGAGTCAGAAACTACAGTAACTTATGATATCGGAGGAAATATAAAAATCGACTCAGAATCAGTTAAACTTTCTGGGTTTAATAACTCTGAAGAAATATTGGTGTATAGAGGCGAAAATCCGGAAATAAAAGATTATGTAGCACAAATATCCCCACAGTCCACTTTACCTTCTGATGTTTTTAGCAATTGGTGCAAGACTTCTTTGGAGAATATTTTACCATCAACAACAGAAACAGAGGCAGGAAAAGAGGAATTCATGCAAGCCCTAGATTTGTATATAAATGATAAAATTTATAGCAATATAGTCGAAAATGTTGCTAAAAAATATTCTGAAATGGCAATAGAAAATGAAGATTCTTGGTTGTTTGGGAGAGGCGAGGTAAAATCTAAGATTGTAGATTTAGACCCAGCTGAATATGGTAAAGCAGCGTACACTATTTTAAGTTGCAAGCAGAATTTTGAAGGGTGGTTGAATATTTATCAAGAAGCGATTCCTGTAAGCGATGGACAAAATGATCCCCTACCTTTATTTAACTTTGTGGACATAAAAAAAGAGTGTCAGCAATTTTATGATACTTTTCCGGTTGATGATAGGATGCAAACAACTGCTTTAGTATTTAAAAAATATAAAGAGCCTCCATTCGGTAGAATAAATACGAGAGTAAATAACGCTGTTATGGCTGCTATGATGAAGGCAACAGCTAGATTACATATTTACGATAGTTTAATTAAGGGTACTGCTTTTTTTAAAGTATATAAGATGAGCGAAGAAAACTATGGAGAAGTTTTTTCATCATACATATGCGACACTATATTGAAAGAAGTATTAGAAGAAAGCCTACAGTTAACATCGGCTAAAATTAGGCCAATGGGAGTAAAGGGTTATTATTACATCTTCCTAGAACAGCTAGTCCAGTGTTATTCTAATATGATAGCTTTTGGCGGCATTATCCAATCAGCAGAAGGAACTAAAGCTCTTAGAGAATTGACAGAAAAAGTCCAAACTTGGTCTGGCATGCCTCCAAGAATTATGAAGCTCAAGCAGATGATTGATGAGTCTATGCCTCAAATTAAAGTTATTCTTTCGGTTATAGTTAAAGAACAAATGGAAAAAATAGGAAACAATACCAAAAGAGTGTATTTGCCTAATCACGAGAATCTTATGACGGATTTAGTGCAAAGATGGCTATTCGGTGGCACTTTGGGTGCAGATCCTTTCGATGGTCCTTTATCAATCCCTGTGTCACAAACAGAAAGTGATCAATATCCAACAAACAATTTAGACTTTCCTTTTATTTTAGAGAAATATGTAAGACTAGAAGATAAAGATGGTAATGAGTTTATTCAAAGCCCAGAAGAGGTCGACCTACAATCTCTACCTCTTTATGAAGAGTCTTCAATAGGAGTAAGAATAACACTATATTTACCAGATACGGCGCTTACAGATATGGCTTTATCAAGCACAGCACTGGACTATCTATCTCAAGTTTCGTCTTCAAACTTTGATATCGCCAGATCAGGGGTTATAACACCAAATAACCAATCTGGGTCCAAAAGAATCTTGATTCCCTTAGCGACGAAAGAGAGGGCCGCAAATTTACAAGATATAAAAGACGAATCTTCTTACAGAAATTTAGCAGAAGAAATGCTAGAAACTCCAGAATTTAAAACTTTATTTGAAAAATGTATTCCAATGAAAGATATACTGTCTTTCATAACTATTTATACAATAGAGAACTTTGTTGAATCTTTGGGAATAGAGAAAAGAGACAAAATCTTTAGTGAATTTAGTTTTTGGGACGGAGACACATTTCAAACAAGCAAGAAATATATAAAAGATATGACACAGCAAAGTTATTATGCCAGAGATTCAGAGTATATAAATCAAATAAATTCAGATGGTGCAAAGCAATATCTTGACGTAGCAAAAGCAATGGGTGTCGGAGCAGTTGAAGCAGGCCTGAACGGGTTAATATCAAAACTGCCAAAGTGGAAAAGAAAGAAAAGAAGACCAGTACCACCCGATACAGATCCTTGCGAGGAAATAGACAGAGGAGATACATAATGGCAGGAATATCACCAAAATTACCACTTTCGGTAACGCCAGATGATGGAACTTACGGATTAACGAAGTCGGTCACAGAGGCTCTGACTCAAGATCTAAAAATGATTTTACTAACGAATCCCGGAGAAAAAATGATGGACACTTCTTTTGGGGTTGGCTTAAAAAGATATCTATTTGAGCAAAAAGCTTCAACAACATATGAAGCTATTAGTTCTAAAATTTTACAACAAGTAGAGCGCTATTTACCACAAATAAAAATAGAAAAAATATTATTCAATCAAAGCGAGCAGATGCAGATGGATTTTGTAGATAGTAATGTTATTTCTATTACAATAAAGTTTTCTATAAAGCCTTATAATAAAATACAAACTTTATTGATTCCATTATTATAAACGCGCCTAATTATTACAGGAAAAAAAATAAATGGCTAACAAGAAAACTCCAATAAATTATACTAGTAGAGATTTTTCTTCTATTAAACAAGACTTAATAAATTACGCAAAAAGGTCATACTCGGAAACTTATAAAGATTTTAATCAATCTTCGTTTGGTTCTCTGATGCTAGATACAGTATCCTATGTTGGAGATATTTTATCTTTTTATTTAGACTATCAAGTAAATGAATCCTTTTTAGATACAGCCGCTGAATATTCTAATGTTAGTAGACTATCTAGACAATTTGGCTTTAGAATGGATGGCTTTCCTTCTGCTACTGGTATTGCAGAATATTTTATAGTAGTGCCTTCAAATAGTACAGCAATTGGTCCGGACATGAGATATGCTCCAATATTAAAACCCGGAAGTCAATTCTCTACACAATCAGGCGCCCCATTTTTATCGATAGATTCAGTTAATTTTGCTAATCCAAACAATGAAGTAGTAGTAGCAAAAGTTAATCCGTCAACAGGTACCCCTACTTTTTATGCTATTCGAGCAAAAGGTAGAGTTATTTCTGGGAAAATCGTAGAAGAGACTTTTAATATAGGGGAATATCAAAGATTTAGAAGAATAATGCTTTCTTTACCTAGGGTATCTGAAGTTCTTTCTGTTATAGATGAGGATGGTAACGAGTACTATAATGTAGAAAATCTTTCTCAAGATATAATTTACAAAAATGTTTCAAATAAGATGGACAACAGAGACACAGTAAGTGACTTGTTGAGACCGTTTTCTGTACCCAGAAGATTTGTTGTAGAAAGAGAGGGTCGCTTTTCTTATTTACAGTTTGGATACGGGTCTCAAGACGAGGCCTCTTCAGAAGCCGATGTCGCCGAGCCTTCAAATGTGGTATTAAAAATGAATGGAAAACAATATATATCAGATATGAATTTCGATCCATCGAGACTTATTAAGACAGACAAATTTGGAGTTGCCCCGGTTAACACAACTTTGACAGTAAGATATCGTGTTAATTCTGTAGAAAACGTTAATGCGCCGGTCGCGACACTAACAACTGTGAATAACGCTGCTTTTTCTTTTAGGGGCGTACGCCAATTAAACCCACAGATACTAAATCAAGTTAGAGAATCTTTAGAAATATTTAATCCCGATCCAATTGTTGGAGATGTTACTGAACCAACATCTGAAGAGCTTAGAATAAGAACTAAAGATTCTTTTGCCACTCAAAATAGAGCAGTTACTAAAAAAGATTATGAATCTATGGTATACTCTATGCCAAATAAATTCGGCGCTATAAAAAGATGCAAAATAACAAGAGATCCAGACTCCTTTAAAAGAAATTTAAATCTATATATTTTATCAGAAGATTCCGGAGGTAAGTTAACGCTTGCAAACCAAACACTTAAACAAAACTTAAAAGTTTGGCTAAATAGTGTCAAAATGATTAATGATACTATAGATATTATTGATGGCAAAATTGTAAACTTATCTATTGATTTCAAAATAATATCAGATGTTGATAAAAATAAATACGACGTTTTAGACTCTTGTGTTAATGCTCTAAAGGTCAAGTTCGAACAACCGCTACTAATCGGAGAGCCATTTTATATAACGGATGTATATACTTGTTTAAATGAAGTTCCGGGAGTTGTAGATACAGAGTCAGTAAAAATAAATATTAAAAATGGTTTAAGTTACTCGGATACAAGATTTAACTTAGAAACTCAAAAATCAGCAGATGGAAGGTACATTAAAGCACCAGATAATGTTGCTTTTGAAATAAAAATTCCTAATCAAGACATTAAAGGTACGGTTAAATAATGGCTATTAAAAAATATTTTGCTAACAAAGATAATACGATAACGAGTGCTTTTAGATCAAATTTATCGACACGAGGTACTGGGTCCAATATGGGCTTATCTGACATTTTAGAGACGTTTTCTATTTATGGTCAGGCAAGTTCTGATTCTACGGAACTACAGAGAATATTAATTGAATTTCCAGTAGAAGACATTATCCAAGATAGGGCAGCTGGAACTATACCCGCCGGAGGCTCTGTAAGTTTTTATTTAAAAATGTATAACGCAAAACATAGCCAAACTACACCAAAAGAATTAAAACTTGTGGTTTCTCCTATTTCTAGTTCTTGGCAAGAAGGTATTGGCTTAGATATGTCAGAATACCAAGACGTCACAAAGAATGGAGAAGGCTCCAACTGGATTAACTCATCTGCGAATACTCCGTGGTTAAGAGAGGGGGGTGATTATTTATCATCTCCCGTATATTCTCAAACATTTTCGCAGGGAGACGAAGATTTAGAAATAAATATTACTAGTTTAGTAGATCAGTGGATTAATGGCAGTATTCCAAATTATGGAGTAGGTGTCCACCTAACCTCTAGTCAAGAAGCTTATTATAATAAGTACTATCCTAGAGAGTCTGTTCAGTTTGATACACAAGCATTTTTATCTGGCTCTGCGCAAGATATGGAACTTACTGGCCCATCAACATTTTCTATGTGGGTAAAGCCAGACTCTATTGGTACAACACGATATATGTTATTTTGGCAGCAGGAATTGTTTGAGTCTTTCGGTCGAGTTTTATATGCAAATGCTCTCGGAGAATTAGTCTATAATAGAAATTACCTAAGACCAACTCCTCCCGGCGGCAACTCTCAAGCAAGTTACAAGACTGATAGCACACTGACAGCAGGTCAGTGGTCTCACATAGTTGTAGTAGACAGAGCAGATAATACAACACCAGAAATTTATATTGATGGCGCCCTAGATCCTTTATCTGCAATCACGCCAGCCACCCCTGATGTTATAGGAGTCGCGACAAACTATGATATGTTTGCTATCGGCGGCTCAAGAACTGGAGATGCAAATAACTGGCTAGGACTAATCGATGATGTAGCTCATTTTGACAAAGCCCTTACTGAATCTGAAGTAAGCGAAATATATAATAGTGGCTGTCCTGTCGACATAAAAGAAACATCGGCTTATAGTAAAATCCAAAATTGGTGGGTTCACGGAGACGATCCAAGAGATGCTATTGAGCTTGGCACTCCGCCAACAACAATAAGCATTCACGACAGAGCAGGTACATTGAATATGTACGCCACTGGATCTGGCGGAATGTCAATACAGGAAGGTAAGTGTTACGGACAAAACGGAACAGTTCCGGTGGGAACAGACGAAATAATAAACAGAGATGGTGCTACAACTTCTTATTATACAAAAAAGTTTTTTGCAAGAGGCTCCGAGTTTTTCTATAAAAGACCTGTTATAGAAGCAAGATGGGATAGCTCTATAAAAGACGATAGAGGAAACGTACATAACGAAAGTATCCTACTACCATCTTCTGATAATACGAACTCTATATATTTATACAATTCTCACGACGGAAAACTAGTAGATATTCCGGGTGCTGGCACAGGCGTTGGAGCTATGGTAGTTAAATTTTATGATACCGAAGAATCAAGTGATGGTGAAATCACTGACACAACTCCCTCAACAGTGACGGCAGATAGAGTATCTAAAGGTATTTATAGGGCTTCATTTATTATAAATACAACAGCATCGATAGGTTATGATAGGTGGTTCAACTCTACTCAAACCGCTTGCTACCATACCGGTAGTTTTCATATTAATGAAAGATCTGCCAAAGGACATAATCCATATCCAGACTATGTAGTTTCTTTGCAAAACTTGAGATCGATATATTATTCTCACGAAACTGCAAGATTTAGATTTTACATTAGAGAAAAAGATTGGAGCCCTACTATTTATACAGTAGCAACTACAGAAACAGACACATTAACTATGCAGTCTTCTTCTTATCAAATCCATAGGTTAATTGATGATATGATAGTAGTACCATTTGATACATCTACAGACAATAGCACTATGATGTCATATGATGTGAGTGGAAATTACTTTGATTTTGACATGGACATCCTAGAGCCGGGTTATTCTTATGGAGTAAAGGTAGCATTTTATGATGATTCAGTAGAAAGCTATGTAGAGCAAACTCCCATCTGGAAATTTAGAGTTGAAAATCTGGAATCAAAATGACAACAAGAGATCTTTTTACCAAAAAAACACCATATAAAATACTATCTTCCGAAACGCTAGATAAAATATCTGAAAACGTAGAATCTGCAGACAACATCAATCAAAGATTAGAAGAGAAAAATAGGTTTATTCCGGTAGTAAACTTTGAGTATCCTGAAAATTTTGCTAAATATGGAAAAGCAGAGGAATATTATAGAAATTCGTTTACAAGAATTCAAGATGATTATCCATATGATGGGTCTTTAAAAGAAAAAACAGAGTTTAGAAATCAATCTTCTTATTTAGATCTGTATTTACTAGACAATAAGTATCCTAGGACAACGGGCCATGCTATTTTTTCTCCTAACGGATGGGGTACTGTTGCAGCCTCAACACCCACAACTCCAAGTGGGTATATTGGTTTATCAGATAGTCCCGAATACGTTTACATCAAGGGTGGACCCAACCAAGCCCCTGAACAATTTTTAGACAAGCCATTAAAAAATCAGTTTGAAAAAGCCAACAAGTACGATCCTGACTTAAACCGACAGTCAAACCTAAAAATGGATTTCGAGGAAGGAATAACCGTAGAATTTTGGATGGAAAAGCCGGTTCTTATGAATACTTCTTCTTATCCTCTTGCTGGAACTAGTATTGAAATACCCTTTATGGTATCTAATCAGACTTCAGGATCGTTCGCTGTACTTATAAATACATCAGATACGTCTCCTACTGCCGCTCCGTTTTCTATTCTTGCTACCTCCGGATCTACATCGGCTATTGTAAATATTCCATCTATTACTAATGCTGATTATCTTGCAGCCGGCTGGCACCATTTTGCTTTCTCTGTAAAATCCACGGGCGCCTCTCTATCTTTATCGGCTTATTTGGATGGAGAATCAAAAGGGACGTTCGATGCAGGCCCCGGAACAAACATGGGAGAAGTTACAGGCACCATTAATGCATCTTTGGGCGCCGGTACAACTCTGACATATCCATCTATCGGCCTAGAACTTCCTTTAGACGGCTATGGTAAAATATCTGGCTCCATTGATGAGTTTAGGTATTGGAAAACAGAGAGAACACCAGCACAAATTGGAAAATATTGGTTCACGCAGTTCGGTGGAGGTACCAATACTGACACATCAAATACTGATTTGGGTGTATATTATAAATTTAACGAAGGTATAGTTGAAAATAATTCTATTGATTCAACGGTTCTGGACTATTCTGGCAGAATATCTAATGGTAACTGGGTTGGATATTCTAACAACTCCAGATTGACATCTTCTGCTATCGATATTTACCTAGGTAAAAGCAGCGAATTTAAAGACCCTATTATATATTCTAGTCATCCTGATGTCATATCTGTAACTAATGAACTTATTTCTCTAGGTATCGATCATGATACAACTAACAACTCTTCAATTTATAACTCGATTCCGAGCTGGATAACCGAAGAAGATGAGTTGGTGGGGAAAGATTTACTAAAACTTACACAAATACTATCTAGCTATTTTGATTCTTTGCACATGCAAATTGAAGCTATGCCTAGATTAAAAGATAAGGTCTATAACGACCCGTCTATAATAAAGCCTACAACTTTTTCAAGCAGATTATTGGAATCTCAAGGCTTTGTGGCACCGGAAATATTTGCAGAAGCCGATGTTCTAGCCCAGATATTAAAAAGAGATGCTGATAGAAAGTATGAACTAGACTTATACGACATCAAGAATGTTATTTATCAAAATGTTTACAACAATATTGTAAATATCTATAAATCTAAGGGTACTGAAAAGTCATTTAGAAACCTAATCCGTTGTTTTGGTGTAGACGAAGAGCTTATTAGGCTAAACATCTACGGAAATAATGTAGAATATCAAATAAAAGACAATTACAGAGAAACATCTGTAAAGAAAAACTACGCTGATTTTAATCACCCGGATAGATTTGCCTCAACGGTATACCAACAAACCGCAAGTGCCGATTTAAACACAACTTCTTATATAAGCGGATCATCTTTAGCGGAATATGTACCATTCACAGTTGAATGTGAAGTTGTTTTTCCAAAAAAGCTTGAAAAAAGCAACTCAAACTATTTTGAAACACCTTTTGTAACATCTTCTTTGTTTGGTTTTCATGGTGCTGATAGCTTAACAGATTTTACTTGGCCAACTTTGGCTGCAGACGATGCAAATATACAAGTATACGCGGTTAGAGAAGAAAGAGAATCTAAAAATATCTATTTTAAACTCTCAAATCGTGCTGGTTCTATTGATATCACAACCCCTATTTATGAAGAAGTATATGATAATAAGAAATGGAACCTAACAGTTAGAGTGAGACCAGAGCAGCAGCATGCTGATCTTGTTAGCGGGTCTGCAACAGGCAATCTCGTAGTAGAATTTTCAGGCCTCAACTCGGAAGCTGGAATAGTTGACGAACAATTCTTCTATACAGCTTCTGTTCCTTCCACTATTCTAACAACAGAGGGAAAAAGACTTTATGCAGGCGCACATAGAACAAACTTTACAGGGTCTGTTTTAAGTCAGACAGATGTCAAAATCTCTTCTGTGAGATATTGGGCAAGTTATCTGACCGACGACACCTTAAAGACGCACGCTAGAGATGCTTCCAGCCATGGATCATCTAGTCCCTATCAAAGTTCTTATCTTTGGCCAACTTCTATTGATGGAATTGATGTTCCTCAAGAAGAAACATTGGCTCTAAACTGGAATTTTGGAAATGTAATCTCTTCTGATTCTGGGATATCTGGTATCCCTACCATTTCTGACGCAGGTTATTATGTAGCAGATATATCTTCTGGATCACTAGACCTGACATCTAGATATGGATGGCTTGGGAACGTACTAAAATACCAACATACTGGCCGGGGTGACTTTTACATTCCAAATGACAATAAAGTTGTCGATGTAAAATACATTTATAGTGGAAAGCTAACAGGCCCAGAAGTTATTCAGTCTTCCGACATGATTAATATACTTGGAGAGTCTGAATTATACTTCGACAGAGATTCTAGGCCCGTAAACTTTTTCTACGCTATTGAAAAGAGCATGTATCAGACCATTTCAGACGAAATGCTCAAGATGTTTAGCACAATCAAAGATTTTAGCAACTTAATCGGAGAGCCTGTCAATAGATATAGACAAAACTATAAGTCTATGGAAAAATTAAGGCACTTATTTTTCGAAAATGTAGAAAACACTCCTAGTTTAGACAAATATATTGATTTTTATAAGTGGATAGATTCATCTTTGAATGAGATGATTCAGCAGTTAGTACCGATGTCCGCAGATGTTTCTGATGAGATAAGAAATATGGTCGAAAGCCATGTCTTAGAAAGAAATAAATATCAAACTAAGTTCCCTACATTAGAATTTACCCCCACAGATCCCAATGCGGGGATGCAGGGTATCAACAGATTATTGTATAACTGGAAATATGACCACCACCCTGTCAGTAACCAACAGAATGAAAACTGCAAATGGTGGAAAACTAGAGCAGATCGAACAGAAACTCCAGCAATTTCTTCAGGAGATCCTCTAGTAGACGAAGGTCGACAAAGAATATTGGATGTTAAGTTAACTGCCCTAAATAGGAGGTACAATACCCCTCTTAGATTGGAAACAGGCCTACAAAGGGCTATTAAGGGCGGCAATAACACTAAAAATGTCAAAGGAATTGACATAACGAGAGTTAACGCCAAGTTCGGTACAACAGATGGGGTTAGAATCACTAAAGCGGAAAGCCTCGAAGACTGTACAGATGTTTTAGATCCAAATAAGAAAAATTATGTGTCCCTATGGACAAAAGATGTTCCTGATGAAGAATATCTGAATGCCTATGGCAAAACAGTATTGCCCCTTGAAGCTAAGTTTTCTGATGCCAATTTAACATATGTTGGCGGAGGTACAGCGATTGTAAATACTCATAGAGATGTCTATGGTCCAGATGCAGAAACCCCAGCACAAGGCCCTTTCACAAATCAACACGTCGGCGGTTTTCCGTTCCGACATGTTCCTGTAAACGATGGGACTGATAGCAGTTTAAACAGAATAGAAGGCTGGAAATATGACATATCTGGCGGATTCCGCTTCATATATCAAGACGCAGACAAACCACGAGCCGTCTATTATCGAGACGAAACAGCGAAGCGTCCACTTAATATTAAGAATATAAAAGGTGCTTACGGAAACTTTACTAAAAACTGGGAAGTGGTCCAGTCTGCCGGTAGAATGATGAATAATAAAGCATGGGTTTCTGCCGAAGGTTGGGATTTACACCCAGAAGGAACTCCTTCTACTTGGGTTTCTGGACTAAGTGACACTCCTAAAATACAAAGAGGTAGAAATGAGTCAGTTATTGTTTCTAGATTTTCTGCTCCCGGTGGACCCGATACAATGGGAGACTCAAATGGCGGTCCGGGCTTAGATTATTTATCAGCAGAATATTCGTTCAATAACGATATGAATGCTCGAAATTGGGATGTACGAAGCGCCAATCAACTTTTTTTGACATCTCATGTAAATCAGTTTGGTTTTTTCTCGAATGAGGGAAATCTTTTGGATGCTGGCTCATCGGAAGTCACACCTTTGGATTATTCTGGAACAGGATCCATATATCAAGTCAATAGGAACACTCTTAGAAGACTAGAGATGAGCGGAACTGCAAAAATAACTGGAAGCCAACACGACAATTTTTACATTCAACATTCAATACCAAGGTCTGACCTTAATTATAGTTGGGTCAACTCTTCGTATGTGACAGTTGATCCTTCGGCTTTGGGCTATTGGACCGAAGGTCTTTTTGACTATACAGCAAAAGTAGCAACAGTTTACCGAGAAGACTTTACATCATCATTTGGATCAGAATGGAATGTAGTAAACGAGGTAGTGCCACGTAAATCTAAAAATTCAGACAACTGGGTGGCCAGATTTGGAGATTGGACCGAATCCGGCGCCGGATCAAATAGAATATTGGCCCTAACAACTGATTTTGAGTTGCCAATTCAAATCTCTTATGAGTATGCAAGAGGGCAATATGAAAATAGACAGAACAAAGTATTTGCCACATTTGGTGAAAATACATCAGGAGCATATACTGTACTTTCGGGATCAGGAAAGTGTGTTGATACATGGGGAACAACAGCTCCGCCGCCCGGTAAGAATGATACATTTACAATATCTTTTTGGTTCAAGCCAGCTAGCAGCACGTTTACGAATCAGCAGTTTTTATTTTCTTGGGATGACCAAACAAGTAATAATGCTCCCGCTCGTCTATACATAACACCTACAGAAATAGGATATTATCAAGAATACACTGGTGGCACAAGCTTAAATATTGAAGCGATACATACCCATTCATCCTCTGAATGGACACATGTCACATTAACTCACGACGTTGGATCTGCCAATGCTGGTGATTTGCCAACTTTATACATAAATGGAGTCTCTGCTTCTCTTAACGTGCAATCTAATACCGTCACGGGCACTGGAGAACTTGGAAAAGACTTTACATCCTTCATTATCGGAGGCAGAGATCCATATAATACTGTATCCGCACCAGATGCCTACCCAAACTATTGTTATACGGGATCTGTTGATAATATATATTGGCACGCAGATATTCTATTACCAGAACAAATTGAAGAGTTATATAATAACGGATTCCCACCCAATGTCGAAAACTTATCGTTTTTTGTCGGATTCAATGACGCACCCAACTATCCAAATCATTACTTAAATATAGGTGAAAACATCAATGATCGAAAGAATTATGTTAATGATATTGCCTCCCCGCCCCCTCCACCCAACTACACCGTTTATGACTTTGAGGGTTTTAATCCTGCTAACCAATTAAACTTCTTTGCATTGCAGAACAGTTCTGCTTTCGGGATTGATGACACGCTTTTTACCCTTGAGGAATATCCCGGATATAATATGACAAGTCCAAGTCCTTCTGCTGGACAAACATTAAAGTTACAATACAGTACAGATTTAGGTTCAAACTGGCAAGATCTTGAGATATTGGATGATTCAAATCTTTTCCAAGGAAGAGATGTGGGATTCATTACAAGGACAGCAAATCTTTACCCTTCCGCAACAGAAACTACTGCAAGAATCAGATTTATTCAAACATCGTATACAAACGCCAAAAGAGATAACTGGGCAGTCAATTCGGTCCAAATAGACAGAACTTTTGTTATTAACCCTGTCACATTCTCGCCGTATTCTGATTATGTATCTTACTTTAATGATCCAGATTATCAATTTGGCAAAGATCGATCCGCATTAGGATCAGATCCGATGTTCTTGCCAACAACATATAATGGATTAAATTACAACATTTACGAACCAATAACGGGACTAAATAATCTTACTTTAGGTTATGATTCTTCGGCAACCTTGGCAGATTATGTAAATGAAGATATGTTTCAAGCTTTGTCTATCGATTTCGAAGCCGCAACACTGAATGCGCTACTTCTAAAAAGAAATGGCCCTTACGGATACCCTATTTTCAAACAGGTTAGAACTGGCGAGCATGCAATCGCAAGAAGCTTGAGAAGAAATAACCTTATTGCTTGCACTCAAGAGCCGGGTAGCACAATTGACCTGAACGGACAGCAATACATAGAAAAATATGGAAAAACAACAGTCTGTCGCGAGCCTTCCGTAAACTCAAGTTTTGGAACATTAGATTATTTGCTAGGCTTCAGAGTTTCTACAGAAACAAAGGGTAAAAATCCGGAATACTTAGTGCGCCCTGTGCAAATTAAGACTACATATGGAAACAATCTTGGATATTTCTCTAGTCCAATCTTAAATGTGTGTGCAGATTATGACAAAACCGGATTATCTTCTCAACCACAAGCTTACGACACGATTAAGGGGCTGTACTTGGATGGGGCGCTTAACGATGTCAATAGTCCAGTTTACAGCTTGATAAGTTTAAAATACTCCGAAAGAGTATTCCCTGCCGAGCTAAACTCATATTCTGGAATAAACAGAAAAAGGACAGACTATATAGAAAGATTTTGGAAAGATGATATAAGAAACAGAATTATTCTGGGAAGAACAAAGTTCTACAATGCAAGAAGAAACTCTGCAAATAAATTTATTAATCAACAATCTTCTTGGGCAATAGACGCAAACTCTTGGTTTACATATCAGACTTTACCAGTTACTGGTTCAGAAGTTTCCGGATCTACTAGAATCGGACTGTGTAATCCTATTGCGAAAATATCACGAGCTGGAGGTTCTAGCGTCGAAGAACAAAATGCAGCTTCCGGCGAGCTTCAGAACGGCTATGTTTTCCAATGGAAACACTGGGAGTCGGACCCTGATGGTGGCACAGGATTTTTCCCTGTACCCGAATACCGTCCCAATGATCTTAGGATGGGCGCCCTATATTCAAGAAAGCAAGATGTGCACTCATATTATTCTGTAGTGAATCCTAGTGGTATGGAGTTTATAAATGTCAATTTAACAAGTTCTAATTACTTAAATGATTTTGAATTATCCTTATCTTCAACAGAAAACCCAACAGGCCCCGGACTTCATGATGGGGATACAATCGGCTGGATCAATGGTGCTGTTGGTGCCGCTAAGTTTGAAACAGCAGATTTGGCTGGCAAAATAATCAATAACCAATTTGTCTCTGAATCTCAAAATCCATTTGATAATGACTACGATCAATATAACAAAGAAATGATATTGAAAAATAAAGATTATTCTGTAGTTCCAGAATTCAAGATTAGCGATCATATGAAATTTTATTTTGAAGAAAAGGGTCGCGACTTTTTGACAGATAATCCATCTCAACTTAATATTCATGGTACCACTCTATCATCTTCGACGGACGATTTTTATACTACATATTCTTTCAGCGACTTCATGAAATACTTTGAAGTTATCGATTCGGATCATTCCAAGATGGATGATTTAGATAAAACCTTGACATTGAGATGCTCTGCTATTAAGAAGTTTTTGCCATACGATGGATTTTATCCCGCAGAGAGAACTTTGGAAATATCAAATTTATTCCAAGAGAATTATTACACCTACATGTCAGAATCTGTACCGCCATTATTGGCAGGAGATTCAGCACAAAGACCAATTATATCGGCATTTACCTCTCCGGGTATTCTTTATAACACGATTAAATCAGGAATAGCAGTTGACTATCCAATATATACATCTTCATACGGTACTGTTAACTATTCTGCGATTGATCATTTATCCCAGTCACATGATACTAGCTATTACGCGCTAGGTACCGGATCACGAGGGCATCAGGGATGGGATTATAGAGTTCCCTTCGAAGCCATATTAGCGCCAGAAATAGTAAATGGCATAAAATTTTATGATATGGAGCCAAATCCGGAAGTGAAACTACCTGCTGCTGGTTCGAACGACCATGTGATTACTGCTTTGGTGGCACCAGTAGACGATAACCTATATAAAAGAGCTATGTCAAACTTCTTGGCTGAAACTTCAGAATTTTTCCTAGATAAAGGCTTGTCAACTTTTGTATCGGATGTAGATGATGGAGGATATTTCTTTGAATCTGGATCTTACGGTATGAGAATACGCCTAAGAAGAAGTATGAATAAACAAAGAACATCGGGAATCTCTTTCCCGGTACCACAAGACTCTCCGCAAGATGAGGGCTTACATGAGACAATTACTATGTATTCTAGGCCAACAGCTTTTGGACCAGCAGTTGCAGGATCAGACAATTTCTTCATGACAGGATCCCAAAGTACTTCTGGACTAGATAGGTGGCAAAACTCTGATAGTCTTTACGGAAAAAATCCATCATTCACGCCGCCTTATTATGACGGTGAGTGTTGGTATGACATTGTTTACTCTACAAATCAGGCTGAGACTTTGACTCTGGACCAGTTATTTCAACAAGCGACAGTCAAACAAACCAGAATTCAACCAAATTTGAATGTTTGGCCAAATAACGAACC
>MDTG01260326.1_pt1 | contig 55353 bp, 45 predicted proteins | sample 811421 | NCBI WGS metagenome assembly MDTG01 (sample SAMN05326645, study PRJNA326480) | marine metagenome | isolation source: seawater | place: Pacific Ocean: South East | collected 2011
GATGCCAAGGCGCTCATCGGTCAGTCGTTCTTAAAGTCCTAAGATCGACGACCGCCGCCCTCGCATCCCTTCCGATCCGTTTCACAATGTCAAAGATCCGAACGAAGCGTTCCCGCCTCGCGGCACCCTCAGGCGCCTGCCCCTCTTAAGGGCCTGCCTCGTTTAAGAGGCTGTATTCTCTGGCTTTTCAGCCCCGCCCGGCGCCGCGTCGTCCGCGGTGCCCGTCGGTGTGGGGCGGTTTTTACCCCCGCCGTCCGGCTGCGTCAACTGCTTTTTTCGAAGCGTTTTCGGCGGCTGTTCCGGCGTGTCGTTCAGCGCATTTCTGCGTGGCGACAATTTCCGAGGCTACAGAAGTCGGCCGGGTCTGGCAAGCAGTTTTTGCGGCATCATGCCTTCTGCTCTCCGCCCCCTGAGGTGTGAGGCGGATATGGTGCGCATCTTCGCCGTCGTCGAGTCCCCCGCCATCGAAATCGGCAGCGTTCATCGGCCTGCGATATTCCGCCGCGGCCCGGACCGGACACCTTTCGCTAACCTTCATTTAAGCTTTGGCCGCTAGCCTGTAGGGCAACGACAAGGCCTGCGCCGCGCCCGTCATGCGCAACGCGTGGCAATAATACGGTTCCCAGGGTCGCCCTGATAAACGCCCCATTCAGCAGAAGGCAGCCGACGGATGGCCCGACCCAACCGCCCGTTCACCGCAAAGACCATCAGGCTGACGGCCCTCGTCGTGGGTGTCACCCTGTTCAGCCCTGCGCTGCTGCCGGGCACGCTGCCCTTCGCCGGTCTCACCCCGGTTGCCGGCGCTGCCCGCGCTGCGGAAGGCTCGTCACTGGCCGCCCCCACGGGCAAGGTCATTCTCGACGTCTCCGGCAGCATCGCCGTGACCAACACCCCAGAAGGCTCCGCCGCCTTCGATCGCGCCATGCTTGCCGCCATGCCGCGCTCCGCCATCGAGACGACCACCCCCTGGACGGAAGGCGCGCAACGCTTCGAAGGGGTATTGCTGGCCGATCTGGTGGCGCGCCTCGGGGCCACCGGCACCAGGATCACGGCCCGGGCCCTGAACGACTATTCCTATACGTTCGATCTGGCCGACGCGATGTCGCGGGGCGCCCTCATCGCCGACCTCACCAACGGCAAACAGATGTCGGTGCGTGAGCGCGGCCCGCTCTGGATCGTCTTTCCGCTCGACGACATGAAGGGCATGACCGAGGTGGAGCGGCACGAGATGCAGTCGCGCATGGTCTGGCAGCTCAAGCAGATCACCTTCAACTGACCCGACTTCCAGTCTCCCCAACCGGATCGGCCACCGGCATGCGACGCCTTCTCACCTCGAAACGCCTGGCAGGCGCGCTCGGCGCGGTGATCGTGATCCTGGTCGCGACCATCGGCTGGACCGTGGCCCAGCTGGTGTCCGAAACCCGGCTGAGGGCGACGGAGCGGAGCGAGCGCGACTGGGCCGTGGTGCAGCTGGAATTCGAAACACTGCGCATGGCCGACGCCTATACTCATTACCGCTTCGAGCGCAGCCAGGATGCGCTCGACGAGCTGTTGCTGCGCGCCGACATCGTCGAGAGCCGGCTCAGCCTGTTCCGCGAGGGCATCGTCGCCGACGCGCTGGCCGGACGTCCGGACATCAAGGATCTGGTCTTCACCATCCGCATCACCCTTCTGGATGTGGGCATCGTCGAGACCTCGGACGATGCCGAGGCCATCGCAGCACTCGGGCGCAGCATCGAAGCCCTGCGGGCGAAGGCCTACGACGCCTCGGTGGCACTTCTGCTCGACAGCAATCGCAGCCTTGCAGCACTCGAGGTGCGCCTCAGATCGCTCTGGTACTGGATCGCCCTGCCGCTTACCGCCCTGATCCTGGTCGGCGGCTTTCTGGTCGTGCTGCTGACCGGGGCCGTGAGGCGGGAAAGCCAGCGTCGCGAAGAGGCCACCCGCGCCCGCCGCGAGGCCCTGGCCGCCGAACAGATGCTGTCGAATGCGATGAGCGCGATGTCCGACGGCCTGCTGATCGCCACGGCCGACGGCCGGATCGTCACCGCCAACCGCCGGGTCGACGAACTGATGCCCGCAACCATCAGCCGGCCCTTTGCCGGCCGCCGCATCCGTGCCCTGCGCGACCAGTTGTTTGCTGAAGCGGTGATGGACATCCGGACCAGCGCAGCCGGATCCGGGGCCGAGATCGACCCGCTTGATCCGCAGCCTCTGGACCGCGATCACGAACTGCATCTGGCCGGTGACCACTGGCTGCGGATCAGCCGCCGCGCCACCGCCGATGGCGGCATGGTCTTCGTGATGTCCGACATCACGCCGCTGAAGCGGCGCGAGCGCGACCTTGCAACCGCCATGCATGCCGCCGAGGCGGCCAGCCGCGCCAAGACCGAATTCCTGGCCAATATGAGCCATGAGTTCAAGACGCCGCTCAACGCCGTCATCGGTTTCACCGACATGGTCATGCAGGGGGCGGCAGGCCCGCTGAACGATCGGCAGCGCGAATATCTGGGCCATGTCCGCGACGGCGGCAACCGTCTGCTGTCGCTGATCGACGACATCCTGGAAATGGTGCGGGCCGATCGCGACGGGCTGAAGGCGGCACCGCTGGACCTGGACCGGCTGGTCGCAGGGGCAGTTACCGACGCCGAACGCGCCGCCCGCGAGGCCGATGTCACGCTGGCCCGGCTGGAGCTGGATGTGCCGGTGCATGGCGCGATCCGCGGCGACCGGCGCCTGCTGCGCCGGGCGATCGATGCACTGCTGTCGAATGCGATCAAATTCACGCCGCCCGGCGGTCATATCACCGTCAGCCTGCGCAACACCACCCTGCCCCATCCGGAGGGCAGCCCGATCGCCGGGATCGAAGTGAGCATCGCGGATACCGGGATCGGCATCGCCGCCGAACAGATCGAACGGGTGCAGCAGCCCTTCGTGCAGATCGACAGCAGCCTGGCCCGCCGTTACGAAGGGGCCGGGCTTGGCCTGCCGCTCGCCCGGCGTTTCGTCGAGGCTCATGACGGGCAGTTGAGCCTGAATTCGGCCCCGGGGCTCGGCACCGAAGCCCGGATCTGGCTGCCGCTCTCCAGTGCCGAACCCGAGGCGGCACCGGCAACGCGACTGCGCGCCGCCTCGCGCTGACGACCGCTTCGCTCAGTCCTCGTCCCGCCCGCCCTCTGCGGGCAGTGGCAGCAGGATCACCGCCTGGGTCCCCTCCCCCGGCTCGCTGAACAGGTTCAGCCGCCCGCCATGAGCCTCGACCAGCCGGCGGGCCAGCGGCAGCCCCAGCCCTGTCCCTTCGAAGCGGCGCGAGAAGCCGGCATCGAGCTGAACGAAGGGCTCGAAAGCCCGCTCGATCTCGCCGGGGGGCATGCCGATGCCATCATCCGCGATCTCGATCCGTATCCACCCGGCCCCTCCCTCCTCCTGGCCGGCATCCACCGTCCGCCGGGCCGTGATCGTCACCCAGCCACCCGGTTCGGTGAACTTGATGGCATTGGAGAGCAGGTTGACGATCACCTGACGGATGCGGACTTCATCGACCACGGCCGGCAAGGCCGGCGGGTCGACGTCGAGCGACAGGGTCAGCCCGCCCTGATCGGCCTTGGGCTGCAACATGCGCACGGTGGAGCGCAGCAGCCGGGCCAGATCCAGCGGCCGGGGATCGAGCGGCAGGGCCGCCGCCTCGGCCCGGCTCAGATCCAGAATGTCGTTGATGACGCTCAGCAGATGGGTGGCGCTGTCGCGGATATCGCCCATGTATTCGCGCTGCCGGTCCGACACCGGGCCCGCATAGCCCATCAGCAGCATGTCGGTAAAGCCGATCACGGCGTTCAGCGGCGTGCGAAGTTCGTGGCTGACATTGGCCAGAAAATCCGTCTTCACCTTGTTGGCCCGCTCCGCCGCATCACGGGCCGCGGCGAGCGCCGCTTCGCGCGCCTTGATCGCGGTCACGTCGGAATAGAGCGAGAGCAGCCCGCCGTCATGGGTGGGGCTTTCCCGGACCATCAACCAGCGGCCGTCCGCCATACGCATCTCGAACCGCCCGCGTCCGCGGGCCCGCATCTCGCGCCGGCGCCGCCCCCAGGCCTCCGCCGTCTCGCCCATCGTATCAATGATGCCGCGCTCCAGCACGTCGCGCATCAAGGTATCGAAGGACATGCCCGGCCGAAGTTCCGGCGCCCCGGGCCCCATGATCTCCTGATAGCGGATATTGCTGATCAGATAGCGGTCGTCCGGCCCGCAGAGCAGCAGGGCATCGGTCATGGAATTCAGGGCGTCGAGCAGGCGCGCCTCGCTTGTGCGGCGAACCCGTTCCGCCGCCTCGGCGCGGGCCAGATGGCGCCGGGCGATGGACCGTTCGCGCCGGACCAGCATGGCCAGGACCACGATCATGGCGCCGAGGCCGAACAACATGGCGGCAACCGCCCCCGGGCCGGGCGTGATCAAGCCGCTGCCCACGGCAAGCGCCACGGCGGCGGCCGCGATCCCGAGCGCGATCAATCCGCGGGTGAGGCCTCCGGCGGATTCCTTGTCCCACTGCTCCACGGGCGATCCCTCATTCTGCTGCGGCGGTCCTGCTTGTTGTCATTCGTGACCATCCGCCCTCAACTCCACCCGGTCAGGGCCGCGGGGTCAAGCAGCGAGCGCGGCCGCATCATCAGCGCTTGCAACGCGCCGCCACAGGCAGTACAAACCGCGTCGACCGCATACGGAATCCCGGGGCCGTAGCTCAGCTGGGAGAGCACCTGCTTTGCAAGCAGGGGGTCAGGGGTTCGATCCCCCTCGGCTCCACCAATTCCGTTGCATCAGAACGTCTCAGCAGGGGCCGACCGCACACGCGGCCGGCCTTTTTCTTGTCTGCCCCCCACCGCCTGTGCCCCACGCCGTCCCCGAACGGAGCCCGACCACGCCATGCCCGTGCCCAGCCCCACCCACGTCCTGACCATCACCTGCCCCGACATCGTGGGCCTTGTGGCGGCCGTGTCCGGCTTCCTGTCCGGGGAAGGCGTGTTCATCAACGAGAGCGCCCAGTATGGCGACCCGGAAACCCAGACCTTCTTCATGCGGGTGGTGCTGTCGGTTCCGGGCGATGGCGATGGTGCGCTGGGGGTGCGCTTCGCCGAGGTCGCACGCCGGTTCTCCATGCGCTGGACGCTGCACGATCTGCGCCGCCGGCCGCGTGTGCTGATCTGCGTGACCAAGGCGGGCCACTGCCTGAACGACCTGCTGCACCGCTGGCACAGCGGCCTGCTGCCGATCGAGGTGGCCGGCGTGATGGGCAATCACGACAGCCTGCGCCATCTGGCCGACTGGCACAACGTGCCCTTCCACCACCTGCCGGTGACCGCCGCGACCAAGGCGGAGCAGGAACGCGCCCTGCTCGACCTGATCCGCACGCTAGATGTCGAACTGGTGGTGCTGGCCCGCTACATGCAGATCCTGAGCCCGACGCTCTGCCAGGCGCTGTCCGGCCGCTGCATCAACATCCATCACAGCTTCCTGCCGGGCTTCAAGGGCGCCCGTCCCTATCATCAGGCCCATGCCCGCGGCGTGAAGCTGATCGGCGCCACCGCCCATTACGTGACCACGGATCTGGACGAGGGCCCGATCATCGAACAGGCGGTGGAACGGGTCGATCATACCCACACCGCCGAAGAGCTGGTGACCATCGGCCGCGACATCGAAACCGTGGTTCTGGCCCGGGCCGTGCAGTGGCACGTGGAGCGGCGGGTGCTGATCAATCACAGCAAGACGGTGGTCTTCCGCTGAGCCGCCACGCTCTGCGATACCACTGCCCCGACGACACATGCAGCTTTTGCTTGCCGCAGGTCACCCCCACACGGCTAAACTGGCAGAACCAACGGCCGGTCCCGCAGAGGTCGGGACGCTCCGCCTGGGGAGGCGGAGGGCCGGATGAATGCCGGAAACAGCGGCAATACGGGGGTAACGACATCCATGATTTCTCTGGGCAAGCGCGCCGGCGCACGACAGCTGGCGGGGCTGGCAATGGCCGCCGCGATCACCATTGCGGCACCGGTGGCGGCCAAGGCCGAACAGTTCGTCAACGTGCTCACCGGCGGTACCAGCGGCGTGTACTACCCGCTGGGCGTGGCACTCTCGAAGATCTACGCCGACAACATTCCGGATGCCCGCACCTCGGTGCAGTCCACCAAGGCATCGGTCGAAAACCTGAACCTGCTTCAGGCCGGCCGCGGCGAGATCGGGTTCGCGCTGGGTGATTCGGTCGGCCTCGCCTGGGCGGGCGACACCGAAGCCGGCTTCAAGGGCAAGCTCGACAAGCTGCGCGCCATCGCCGCCATCTATCCCAACTATGTTCAGATCGTGGCCAGCCAGGAAAGCGGCATCAAGACGCTCGCCGATCTGAAGGGCAAGCGCATCTCGGTCGGCGCGCCGCGCTCGGGCACCGAGCTGAATGCCCGCGCCATTCTGGGGGCGGCCGGTCTCAGCTATGACGATCTGGGCAAGGTGGAATACCTGCCCTTCGGCGAATCGGTCGAGCTGATGAAGAACCGTCAGATCGATGCCACCCTGCAGTCGGCCGGCCTGGGTGTCGCCTCGATCCGCGACCTCGCCACCAGCGTGCCGATCACCATCGTGGCGGTGCCCGCCGATGTGGTGGAGAAGATCGGCGATGCCGCCTATCAGGCGACCGAAATCCCGGCCGGGACCTATGACGGCCAGACCGATGCGGTGCCGGCGGTGGCCATCCGCAACATCCTGGTGACCCATGCCGAGGTGCCGGATGCGCTGGCCCACGAGATGGCGAAGCAGATGTTCACCCATCTCGACACCATGGTCGCGGCCCATGCCGCCGCCAAGGCGATCTCGCTGGATGGCGCGACCAAGGGTCTGCCCATCCCGCTCCACCCGGGTGCCGAGGCCTATTATCGCGAGGCCGGCGTCCTGAAGTGACGGAACCCGAGGCGGCCGGCCGGCGAATCATGCATGCCAAAGCATGCAGTTCCCGGCCGGCTTCCCGTGTCGACACGCCTGTCTCGGGACATCCACGCACATGACCGCATCGACCGTCCGGCCCGCCGACGAGGCCCGGCATCAGGGCCATGACCACCTCCAGGACCACAGCTTCGAGGCGGGGCCGATGCATGCGCCCCTGCCCGACCGGACCCAGGGCCTCGGCCGGGCCATCTTTCTGGTCGCCGTGATCTTTTCGGCCTTCCAGATCTACACCGCCGCCTATACGCCGCTGTCGAGCCTGGTGGTCCGCTCGATCCATGTCGGCTTCCTGCTGCTGCTGGGCTTCATGATCACCGCCGCGCACCGGCCGAAAGGCTCGGCAATGCGCTGGATCGATCTTGGCCTCGGCATCGCCGGCTTCGCGCTCGGCCTCTATCACTGGATCTTCGAGACCGACATCCTGCTGCGCGCCGGCGATCCGTCGATGACCGACATCGTGCTGGGCTGCGCGATGGTCCTGCTGGTCTTCGAAGCCGCCCGCCGGGCGATGGGCATCGCGCTGCCGATCATCTGCGCGCTGTTCCTGTCCTATGCGATCTTCGGGCATCTGCTGCCCTCGCCGCTCAATCATCGCGGCTACGGTTTCGATCAGGTGGTCGACCAGATGTTCCTCGGCACCGAGGGCATCTTCGGCATCCCGATCCTGGTCTCGTCGACCTATATTTTCCTGTTCATCCTGTTCGGCGCCTTCCTGGAACGCGCCGGCATGATCATGCTGTTCTCGGACGTCGCCATGGGCACGGTCGGCGGCGCCCGCGGCGGCCCGGCCAAGGTGGCGGTGGTCTCCTCCGCGCTGATGGGCACGATCAACGGCTCGGGCGTCGCCAATGTGGTGACCACCGGCCAGTTTACCATCCCGCTGATGAAGCGGTTCGGCTATCGCCCCGCCTTTGCCGGCGCGGTGGAGGCGACGTCGAGCATGGGCGGCCAGATCATGCCGCCGGTGATGGGCGCGGTCGCCTTCATCATGGCCGAGACGCTGAACGTCCCCTATATCGACGTGGTCGAAGCGGCGCTGATCCCGGCCCTGCTCTATTTCACCACCGTGCTCTGGATGGTGCATCTGGAAGCCGGCCGCCTGAACCTCTCCGGCCTGCCGCGCGCGGAACTGCCGGATCCGCTGGCGGCGGTGAAGGCGCGCTGGCACCTGATCATCCCGCTGGCCATCCTGGTCTACCTGCTCTTCGCCGGCTACACCCCGTTGTTTGCGGGCACGGTGGGGCTGGCGCTGACCGCGGTGCTGATCCTGGGCGCGCCGATCTCGGGCCTGCTGCCGGCCATGCCGCTCCGCATCCTGTTCTGGGTGGCGATCGGCCTTGCCACCGCCGGCTTCTTCCACTGGGGCATCGACGTCATCGCGGTGGTGATCCTGGCGCTGGTGGTGGTCTGCCTGGCGATCAAGGGGCTCCGCTCCACGGTCGACATGATGGTCCAGGCCCTGGCCGACGGCGCCCGCAATGCCCTGGGCGTCGGCATCGCCTGCGCGCTGGTCGGCACGATCATCGGCGTGATGACCCTGACCGGCCTCGCCACCAACTTCGCCCGGGTGATCATCGAAGTCGGCGATCAGAGCCTGTTCCTGTCGCTGGTGCTGACCATGCTCACCTGCCTGGTGCTGGGCATGGGCATTCCGACCATCCCCAACTACATCATCACCTCGTCGCTGGTGGGGCCGGCACTGCTGGAACTGGGCGTGCCGCTGATCGTCAGCCACATGTTCGTGTTCTATTTCGGCATCATGGCCGATCTGACGCCACCGGTGGCGCTGGCGGCGTTCGCGGCCTCGCCCATTGCCAAGGCCAGCGGGCTGAAGATCGGCGTGAACTGTCTGCGCATCGCCATCGCCGGTTTCGTGGTGCCGTTCATGGCGGTCTACACCCCGGCGCTGATGCTTCAGGATGGCGGTCCGATGGCCCAGGCGATCGGCTACTGGCCGGCGGTCGGCTATATCGTGCTCAAGGCGGTGATCTCGATGGGGCTGTGGGGGGCCGCCAGCATCGGCTTCCTGGCCGGGCCGCTTGCCTGGTGGGAACGGCTGCTCGCCGCCGTCGCCGCCTTCATGCTGGTTGCGGCCCTGCCGGTCACCGATGAACTGGGTCTCGCCCTCGCCGCCCTGGTCGTCGGCCAGCATCTGCTGCGCCGCCGCATGGCGCGGCGTGCTGCATCATGACCACCGCTGCCGCCCTCGGCCTGTGCATCGCACTGGCCGCGGGCGGCCCGCCGCTCACCCGTCTGCCGGCCGATCCCGATGCCGCGCTCGATCGCTTCACCCTCGCCTGGACCCATTCGGTGGAGCGCATCCGCTGGCGCGAGGACTGGATCATCGGCCGGGACGGCCGCCTGCATGCCGGAGAGGCTGCCATAGAGGGCAGCGGCGCCGGCATGGAACCGCCCGATGATGCCCGGCTGATCGACGGCCACTGGGTCTACACCCCGCATCTGCCGCCGCAGGATGCGCTGACGCTCGCCAATTCCACCATGACCGGGCCGCACGAGATCTGCATCGCCGGCAGCTGCCGCAGCCTGTTCGATCTGGCACCCGCCGCACGCGACCGGCCGGTGCGCCTGTTCCCATGTCCGGGCGATGCGCTATCATCGGGCAGCACGACAGCACCGGAGGCGGGAACCGCAAGATGATGGAGGGTCTGCGCCAGCGGATCTGGACACGGCTGCGCCAGACGCTGTGGTTCCAGCCGGCCCTGGCCTCGGCACTTGCGGGCTTCTGGGTGGTGCTTGCCATCATCGGCGGGCCGCTGCTGTCGGGCATGGACGATCTGCCGATTCCCGACAAGGACACCATCGTCGAACTGCTGAAGATGGGCGGCGGCAGCCTGCTCACCATCGCCACCGTCACGCTGTCGGTGCTGATGGTGGTGCTGAACGCCGCCGCCGGCCAGGCCTCACCCAGGGCCCTGCCGGGGCTGATGTCCGACCGCATGACCCATCGGGCGCTGGCCGCCTTCATCGGCGGCTTCGTCTATGCGGTGACGGGCGTGGTGGTTCTGGGTCTCGGCCGCGACGGCGACGGTGCGCGGCTGCTGATCGGCGCGGGCGGGCTGCTCACGCTCTGCCTCGCCCTCTACCGCATGGTGCTCTGGTTCCACCACATCGCCGACCTGCTGAAGCTGTCGAGCATGATCGATCGCATCTTCCGCACCGGCGACCAGGCGATCGAAACCTATCGGGCATCCCCCGCCTACGGCCTGCGCCTCAGGCCCGCGGCCATGCCGGCGCTGAGCGGGCCAGGTCTGGTGCCGCTCTATCCGCGCCTGACCGGCCATCTGCGTCTGATCGACGTTGCCCGTCTGGCCGGCACGGCCGAGGCGCACCGGCTGTCGGTCATCATCTGCCACAGGCCGGGCACCGCCATGCACCCGCAGAAGCCGATGGCGATGATCCGCACCCATGACGGCCGCCCGATCGACGATGCCCTTCGCGACATCCTGATCGGCTGTTTCGACATCGGCCGCGACCGCACCGAAGAACAGGACCCCCTGCTCTGCCTGGAACTGCTGTGCGAAACCGCCTGTCGGGCGCTGTCGCCCGGCATCAACGATCCGGAGACGGCCATCATCTGCCTGGACCGGCTGGAATCCCTGCTGACCGGGCTGGTCGCCCGGCCCGCCGATGCCGATGCCCCCGCCGATACCGAAAGGCTGGGGCCCGGTGCGGCCCATGTGGTGCTGCCGCCGCTGCCGCTGGATCTGGTTCTCGATCGGGCCCTGATGCGCATCGCCCGTTGCGGCGCCGATGCTGTCGAGGTTTCCTGTCATCTGCTGCAGGTGCTGGAGGCGATCGTGCGCAATGCGCAGAACGAGGCAGATGCCGATGTCGCCCGCGCCGCCGCGATCAGGGCCCATGCCCATGCGGCGGCGGCCCTTGCCACCGTCCACGATCGGGACCGGGCAGATACGGCCCTTGCCGCCATCCCGTGATCCCGACGCCGTTTCCCCTCGCCTCACGAAAGGCAGCACGAATGAGCGCCCCCCACGATCATGATCACGGCCCGAATCACGGCTCTGGCGACGACTGGCGCCATACCGGCGTGCAGGTGATCGCCGGCGATCAGCTGGACCCGAACACCGCCCAGACGCCGGGCATGTCGCGCGCCACCGCCATCAACAATGCCCGCACCGGTGCCAACAAGATCTGGGCCGGCACCGTCACCATCCAGCCCGACGCCAAGACCGGCGCCCATCATCACGGCGCGTTGGAAAGCGTGATCTATGTCGTCCGCGGCCGCGCCCGCATGCGCTGGGGCGACCGGCTGCAGTTCACCGCCGAGGCGGGGCCCGGCGACTTCATCTATGTGCCGCCCTATGTGCCCCACCAGGAAATCAACGCCGCGGCCGACGAGCCGCTGGAATGCGTGCTCGTGCGCTCGGACCAGGAGCCGGTGGTGGTCAATCTCGACATCGAGCCGGTGGAAAAGCCGGAAGCGGTGAAGTGGATCGATCCCATCCACCGCAGCTGACCAACCAAAGCCTTGTCAGACCGCCGACCAGCCGCCATCGACCAGATGGGCGCTGCCGGTGACGAAGCCGGCCTCGTCGGACAGCAGGAAGCAGGCGAGCGCCGCCACTTCCTCCGGCGTGCCCAGCCGGCCGATCGGATGCTGCCTGACCAGATGCCGGCGCGCCTCGGGCTCGACATGGGCGATCAACGGCGTGTCGATGAAGCCGGGGCAGACCGCGTTCACCCGCACGCCCTGCGCCGAATATTCGACTGCCGCCGTCTTGGTCAGCCCGATCACCCCATGCTTGGCGGCGACATAGGCGGCCGATCCGGCAAAGCCGTTCAGCCCCAGGATCGAGGCCATGTTGACGATGGCCCCGCCGCCGGCCGCCAGCATGGCCGGGATCTCGGCATGCATGGCATAGAAGACCCCGTTCAGGTTGACGTCGATCACCCGGCGCCAGCCGGCGATGCTGTAGTCCCCGACCGGTCCTTCGGCCCCGCCGATGCCGGCATTGTTGACCGCGAGATGCAGGCCGCCGAAGCGGGTCACGACATCGGCGACCAGACCTGCCACCGCATCGGGGTCGGCCACGTCGACGGCAAAGGCGGCCGCCTCGACATCGGCATCGCGCAACTCCGCTGCCAGGGCTTCGGCCGCATCCGCCTTCAGGTCGGCAAGCGCGACCCGGGCGCCGCCCGCGCCAAGCCGGCGGGCAATGGCGGCACCGATGCCGGATCCGGCGCCGGTAACGAGGGCGATGCGGCCGTCGAAACTCATGGATGGTCTCCTCTGAGGCATGCGGCCGGAATGGCATCGGCCCGCATGAACGGATCTTTCACCGCAGCCGTGTTAGGCTTCGTTTGTTACGGTGTCTGTGGAGGATGATGACCGTGGTGAAACGGGTCAACCCCGACGCGGAAGACCGACCTGGCGTCCAGGCGATGCGGCTGCGCGAACTCCATCGCGTGCTGGTGACGGCGCATGCCGCGCCGGACATCGCCTATGCCGACTTCATCGATACCGGCCGGCGCATTCTGGGCCTACATCGCCGCCCCGGTCTGGGTGAAAGAGCGGATCTATGGCACGCTCGCCTTCATGGACGCGCGACCCCGGCCCGAGGGATTCGGCAGCGGCGAGGTCGAATTCCTCGAGATGATGGCAACCGCACTCGGCCGGGTCGTCGAGCGGGACCTTGCGGAACGGGACCGGCTGCTGGCCGAGAAGCGGCTGGATACGGCGGCACGGCTGTTCGGCACCGCCTTCGATCAGGCGCCGATCGGCATGGCCCTGGTCGCCCCGGATGGTCGCTTTCTCAAGGTCAACCGCGCCTTGTGCCGGATCTGCGGATATGACGAGACCGAGCTGCTGGCGATCGATTTCCAGCAGATCACGGACCCCGATCATCTCCAGTCCGATCTGGCCCTGTTGCGGGCTGTCCTGCGCGGCGAGCGCACCGACTATCGGATCGAGAAGCGCCATATCCGCAAGAATGGCCGCCAGACCGAAGTGGAGCAGGCCAATCACCGGCTGGAGCGGCTGGCCGCCACCGATCCGCTGACCGGTCTCGCCAACCGGCGCGCCTTTATGGCGCAGTTCGAAAACGCGCTCGATCGTCACGCGGCCACCGGCCGGTCGCTGTGTCTGCTGCTGATCGACATCGATCATTTCAAGGCCTTCAACGATCGCTTCGGCCATCCGGCGGGGGATGCCGCCCTGTCGCGGGTCGCCGCCGCGATGACCGGAAGCCTGGGCGAGAACGGCATCGTCGCCCGTCATGGCGGCGAGGAGTTTGCCGTTCTGCTGCCCGAGACCGACCCCGAGGCCGGATACGCGCTGGCGGAACGGCTGCGTTGCGACATCGCCCGATTGCGGGATCTGCCGGCGCCGGTCACGATCAGTATCGGGCTCGGTCCCTGCCCGCCCGGCTCGGGCCGGGACGACATCGCCCGCGCCGAGCTGATCGCCCTGGCCGATCGTGCGCTTTATGCCGCCAAGGCCGCCGGCCGCAACCGGGTGGTGACCGCAAGGCGGTAGCAGGCTTGATCGCGGACAGCGGTCGCGGGACACTGCCCCATAAACCCGGACGTCAGATGCCGGACCGGATATGTGAGGGGGAGGAGGCCGCCCGCGGCGGATCATGGACAGCTGGCTCGTGCTCGCCCTGTCGCTGGGCTATCTCGCCGTCCTGTTCGCCATCGCCTGGCAGGGCGATCGGGTGGCGGCGCGCCGCGGCGGCACGGCCGCACGTCGCGCGCCCCTGCTCTACGCCCTCAGCCTTGCGGTCTACTGCACCTCGTGGACCTTCTATGGCGCCATCGGCCGCGCGGCCACCGGCGGCTTCGATTTCCTGTCGATCTATGTCGGCCCGATCCTGATGATCGGTCTCGGCTGGCCGGTCCTCGCCAAGATGGTACGGGTGGCCAAGGCCGAGAACGTCGTGTCGATTTCCGATTTCATCTCGGCGCGTTACGGCAAAAGCCGGGTGCTGGCGGCGCTGGTCACCGCGATCGCGGTGGTCGTGGTGCTGCCCTATTTCGCCCTGCAGCTCAAGGCGATCACCATCAGTTTCGAGGCCCTGGCCGGCAACCCCTTCGCCGGCACGGTCATGCCCGACCTGCCCGGGCGGACCACCCTGCTGGTCACCGTGATCATGGCCGCCTTCGCCATTCTCTTCGGCGTGCGCACCATCCATGCCAACGAGCATCACCCCGGGCTGATGAGCGCGATTTCGGCCGAATCCCTGGTCAAGCTGGCCGCCGCCCTGATCGTCGGCGCCGCGATCACCGTGGTGGTGGCGGGCGGGCCGGTCTCTCTGGTCGGCACCGCGCTTGCCGACCCGGCGCTCGCCCATATGCTGGAACCGCGGCTCGGGCTCAGCTGGTGGGCGATGACCCTTCTGTCGGGCTTCGCCATCCTCTGCCTGCCGCGCCAGTTTCATGTCGCGGTTGTGGAGAATACCCATGTCGGCGACATCCGCACCGCGGCCTGGCTGTTCCCGGCCTATCTGATCGCGATCAACCTGTTCGTGGTGCCGGTCGCCATGGCCGGCCTGCTGCTCTTCGCCGGCGCCGACATGAATGCCGACACCTTCCTGGTGACCGTGCCGCTGGCGATGGGAGAGCCGGGCCTCGCCCTGCTCGCCTTCATCGGCGGGCTGTCGGCCGCCACCGGCATGATCGTGGTCGGCGCGGTCGCCCTCAGCACCATGGTCTGCAACGATCTGATCGTGCCGGCGCTGATGGCGCTGCGCCCCGGCTCCCGCCGGCTCAGGGACAACCCCACCCGCATGCTGCTTCTGGCCCGCCGGCTGGCGGTGATCGGCATCCTGGCGCTCGCCTATATCAACTACCTGCTGCTCGGCAGCACCTTCCCGCTGGTCACCTTCGGCCTGGTGTCTTTTGCCGGCGTCGCGCAATTCGCGCCGCCCCTGCTGCTCGGCCTGTTCTTCCGCCAGGTCACCAAGGCCGGCGCCATCGCCGGTCTGGTCGCAGGCTTCGCCGCCTGGGTCGCCACCGTGCTGTTGCCGTCCTTCGCCGAGGCCGGTGTGGTCGCCGGCAGCCTGCTGCACGATCTTCTGTTGCGGCCCGGCTGGATCAGCATCGACGACATCACCAGCGTGCATGATCTGGACGTGCTCTCGGGCGGGGCGCTGGCCAGCCTGGCGCTCAATCTCGTGGTGCTGCTGGCGGTGTCGCGGTTCACCCGCCAGTCAGATCTGGAGGCGCGGCAGGCGGAACGTTTCGTCTCCATGCGCCACGAGCTGGGCGAACGGCGGGTGCATCCGCGCGGCGCGACCCTGGCCGATCTGCACGAACTGGCCGCACGCTATGTCGGCCGCACCCGCGCCGACGCCGCCTTTGCCGACCTCGCCCAGGCCCGCAACCCTCATACCGACGGCTTCGACGCCGCGCCGCCGCTGCGCATCGACCAGGAAGCGGTGCAGGCGACCGAATGGCTGCTGGCCGGCGCCATCGGCTCGGCCTCGGCCCGGGTGGTGGTGGCCAGCCTGCTCGCAGACCGACGTCTGTCCCGTTCCGATGCCCGCAGCATCATCGACGAGGCCTCGCGCGCCATTCTGGATCAGCACACCCTGCTGCGCTCGACCATCGAGAATGTCGGCAAGGGCATCTGCGCCTTCGATCGCGACTTCCGGATCCTGGTCTGGAACCGGCGCTTCCTCGACATGCTCGACGTGCCGGAAAGCCTGATCACCGTCGGCACGCCCTTGTCCGACATCGTCGACCATCTCCATGCCCGTGGCGAGTTCAGCCATGACCGCGAGATCGTCACCCTGCTGCGCCGGTCCGACCCGGATCTGCGCGGCCGGCCCGACATGTATCAGCGGATCCGCCCCGACGGCACGGTGCTGGAGGTTACCTCCAACCCGCTGCCCGATGGCGGTTTCGTCGCCGTTTTCAACGATGTGACCGAGCGTCACCGCGCGGCCGAAGCGCTGCGCGAAGCCAATGAGGGGCTGGAGCGCGGCATCGCCGAACGCACCGCCGATCTTGCCGATGCCAAGGCCGAGGCCGACCGGGCCAACCGTGCCAAGACCCGCCTGCTGGCGGCGGTCAGCCACGATCTGCTGCAGCCCCTGCACGCCGCCCGGCTGTTCATTTCCGCCGCCCGCGACCGCAGCAACGACCCGCTGGTCGGCCAGGCCGATGCGGCGCTCCGCTCGGTCGAACAACTGCTGGGCGACCTGCTCGACATCACCCGGCTCGACACCGGCGTGGTCAAGCCCAGCCGCGGCGCGGTGGTGGTCGACGAGGTGCTGCGGCCGCTGATGGGCGAAATGGCGGTGGTCGCCGCCCGCCACGGGCTGAAACTGGTGCACGTGCCCTGCTCGGTGACCGTCGAAACCGATGCCGTGCTGCTGCGCCGGATTTTGCAGAACCTGATCGGCAATGCGCTGCGCTATACCCGCAGTGGCCGGGTTCTGGTCGGTTGCCGGCGGCTGGGCGACCGGCTGCGGATCGAGGTCCACGACACCGGCCCCGGGATCCCGGCCGAAAAACAGGCCGAGATCTTCCAGGAATTCCGCCAGCTCGATGGCGGGCCGGGGGACCGCGACAAGGGGCTGGGGCTGGGCCTGTCGATCGTCGAGCGGCTGGCGGCGATCCTCGGCCACCGGGTCGGGCTCCGCTCCACCCCCGGCCGCGGCAGCTGCTTCTCTGTAGAGCTGCCGGTGAGCGAAAGCCGCGCCCTGGCGCGGCGCGTGGCACCAGAGACCCGCGGCGGCGGCTTCGACGGTACGCTGGTGCTGTGCATCGAAAACGAGCCCGCGATCGCGGAAGCCATGACCGCCCTGCTCGGCGGCTGGTCCTGCGAGGTGGTCTGGGGCACCACGGCCGAGGCGGCGCTCTCGGCCCTCGGCGACCGCCGCCCCGACATCGTGCTGACCGATTATCACCTCGATCACGGCCTGAGCGGGCTCGACGTGCTCGCCGGCCTGCGCACCCGTTTCGGCGCCACCCTCCCCGCCGCCGTCATCACCGCCGACCGCAGCGACACCGTCCGGCGTGCGGCCGAGGCGGCCGACTGCCGCATCGCCTACAAGCCGCTGCGCCCGGGCGCACTCAGGGCGCTGATCGCGCATATGGTTGCGAAGGGAAGAAGCCGGGCCGCCGATCCGGATGCAGCGGCGGAATGATCAAGCGGAAAAGAACCCACCACCCCCATTTCTGGCATAATAGAATGCCTCTGGGCCGCTATAGAGATCCGGATCCAGACTTACCCTTATATATCCCTTATCTGCAATGACATGAACATATTCTTTATCAGAACATATCCGCGAGAGTCTCCAACCAATGATATTGGCGAGCGAAACGCCGCCCATAATTTCATAGGGATTACATAGATTGAGACGGGATATGTCCGTCACAATCTGGACGTAGTCCTCCACCCATTCGATGGCGACAACGATTTCATCGATATCCATTCCTGCGCCTGCATGTACCGATTGTTCAACCGCTGGCGGTCTCGGCCTCTGCCGCCGCATGCAGCGCCAGCCGGCCGGCCAGGATGGCGGCCTGGGTGCGGCTCACCACGCCCAGGCGGCGCAGGATCACCGTCACATGGGCCTTCACCGTGGTCTCGACCACGCCCATTTCATAGGCGATCTGCTTGTTGAGCTTGCCTTCGGCAATGCCGGCCAGCACGCGCAGCTGCTGGGGGGTCAGGCCGGCGATGCGGTCGGCGACGTCGACATCCTCGGCCGTGTCGGCCTCGTCGGTGTCCGGCTGCCAGATCTGGCCCTCGATCACCGCACGGATCGCGGCACCCAGCCGGTCGACCGGCGCCGATTTCGGCACGAAGCCCGAGGCGCCGTACTGCATCGCCCGGCGGATGGTGGCCGCATCCTCCATCGCCGAGACCACGATCACCGGAATTGCCGGATGTTCGTTGCGCAGCAGCACAAGGCCGATCAGCCCGTTCATACCCGGCATGTGCAGGTCCAGCAGCACGCAGTCGATGCCGTCATCCCGGGCCAGCACCGTTTCGACTCCCGAAAATTCCGAAGCCTGGATGGTCTCCGCCCCGGGCAGGCTGTCGGCCACCGCCTGGCAGAGTGCCGCCCGCATCAGCGGATGATCGTCGGCGATCAGGATCCGATACGACATGTCCCGCCCTCCCCTCGGGTCCCGGGCATCCGGCTGCGTTGGCCGTACCCTTATGAGGCAGGATCATGCGCAAGTTTCTGTCCGACGCAAGGCCGGTCTGCATATGAATTGAAACGGACAGCCGAAGCTGCCCGTTCCATGATACCCCATTCGCGGGTGCAGCACGCACCCTTGGGCTGTATGTTGCGTCGCTCAATCGTGCTGGTAGATGTCCACAGACTTCGTGTCCCGGACGAAGAGCACGCCGATCACCAGGGTCGCCGCCGCGATCACGATCGGGTACCAGAGGCCCGAATAGATGTCGCCGGTGGCGGCCACGATGGCGAAGCTGGTGGTGGGCAGGAAGCCGCCGAACCAGCCATTGCCGATGTGATAGGGCAGCGACATCGAGGTATAGCGGATCCGGGTCGGGAACATCTCGACCAGCATCGCCGCGATCGGGCCATAGACCATGGTCACGTAGATGACCAGCACGGTCAGCAGCACGATCAGCATCACATGGTTGACCCGGGCCGGATCGGCCTTGGCGGGGTAGCCGGCCGCGGTCATGGCATCGCCAAGCGCCTTGTTGAAGGCGGCGCCGGCGGACTGCGGGTCGACCGGGGCGGCGTGGCTGCCGCCGCCATGCAGGTTGACCTCGGTCTTGCCCCCGGCGCCCGATGCATCGTAGCTGTCGATCACCACATCGCCGACGCGGATCTGGGCGATGGTGCCGGCGGGGGCGGCCTCGTTGCTATAGGGCGCGCCCTTCTTCACCAGGGCCGACTTGGCGATGTCGCAGCTGCTGGTGAATTTGGACGTGCCGACCGGGTTGAACTGGAAGTTGCAGGTCTCGGGATCGGCATAGACCACGATCGGTGCGCTGGCCACGGCCTGTTCCAGCGCCGGGTTGCCGTAATGGGTCAGGCCCTTGAAGATCGGGAAATAGGTCACGATCGCCAGCGCCAGGCCGACCATGATGATCGGCTTACGGCCAATGCGGTCCGACAGGCTGCCGAAGATCACGAAGAAGGGCGTGCCGAGCAGCAGAGCGGCCGCGATCATCAGGTTGGCGTCCTGGGGATCGATCTTCAGGGTCTGCTGCAGGAAGAACAGGGCATAGAACTGGCCGGTGTACCAGACCACCGCCTGACCGGCGACCAGGCCGAACAGCGCCAGCAGGACGATCTTGAGGTTCTTCCAGTTGCCGAAGGCCTCGGTCAGCGGCGCCTTCGAATGCTTGCCCTCTTCCTTCATCTTCTGGAAGACCGGGCTTTCGTTCAGCATCATCCGGATCCAGACCGACACGCCGAGCAGCACGATCGAGATCACGAAAGGAATGCGCCAGCCCCAGCTTTCGAAGGCCTCGGCCGACATCGACACGCGGCAGCCCAGAATGACCAGCAGCGACAGGAACAGGCCCAGCGTCGCCGTGGTCTGAATCCAGGCGGTATAGGCACCGCGGCGGCCATTCGGGGCATGTTCGGCGACATAGGTCGCCGCACCGCCGTATTCGCCGCCCAGCGCCAGGCCCTGCAGCAGGCGCAGGATGATCAGGATCACCGGTGCGGCGATGCCGATGGTGGCGTAATTCGGCAGGATGCCCACGATGAAGGTCGAGGCGCCCATGATCAGGATGGTGACGAGGAAGGTGTATTTGCGGCCGATCATGTCGCCCAGGCGGCCGAAGACCAGCGCACCGAAGGGACGCACGGCGAAGCCGGCGGCGAAGGCGAGCAGCGCGAAGATGTAGGCCGCCGTCTCGTTCACGCCCGAAAAGAACTGTTTGGCGATGATCGCGGCGAGCGAGCCATAGAGATAGAAATCGTACCACTCGAACACGGTCCCCAGCGAGGAGGCGAAGATAACCTTCTTCTCCTTGCTGGTCATGGGTGCGGCCTTGCCCGTATCCGCCATGGATATGTTGGCCATATATCCTCCCTGCAACGTGGCGTTGCTCAGACGTTTTCTACGTTGGAAGACGCTGCCTGACGCCGATCCTGAAGCAGGGCCGTTCCCGCGGACCCGGATGCTTCGATCTTCCCCATCGCCCGTCAGGCCGGTCGATGATGGAACGATGCGCCGCGCGGCCGAAGGACGCAGCCCCGACCTTGGTCGGGGTGAGATCTGATACAGGTCCTTGAAATGAAAGAAGAATTTTTGTGCGCCGCAACATATCGTCGCATCGCAGCGCACAAATTCCTGCCGGGGCATTCACCCGGAGATTGCGCCGCCTGGTCTCAGGCGATGATCCAGCCGATCAGCAGATCGGCGAGCGCATCGGAATTGTCATCCATCATCGGCATGTGCGAATTGCCGCGGATGCCCATGGCCGGCAGGTCCATCAGGCTCGCCTCCACCCCGGCCGCCCTCAATTGATCCACATGGCTGCGGGTGGTGGCAGCCAGATCCGACCAGAACGGCGTCTCGTCGACGAAATCGCCCAGCATCAGCAAGCGCCGCTGCGGCCGGCCGTCGGGGCCCAGGGGCGACCAGTCTTGGGGCAGCACCGGCATCCCCGAGGGCTCGATGCCGATGCAGCCGCGGACGAGATCCGGTCTGGCCGCCGCCGCGGCATGGGTGAACCAGCCGCCTTGGCTGTGCCCGACCAGGATGCAGGGGCCGACGGTCTCGATGACCGCGATCAACGCTGCCAGGGCCTGCGGTGCCGTCGACAGCCAGCGCGGCACATGGTTGCGGCAAAGATCATCGAAGCCCGTCATCGGGAAACGCTGCCCCGGAAAGGGGCGCCGCGCCGCCATGTCCGCCGCAGGCCCCAGCCGGTAAAGCGTCCAGGCCTGTTCGTCGGTGCGCATGATCGCACGGCCGGCCCAGTGCCCCTCCACCGCACACCACCCGGCGCGGCCGCGCTCCACCCCGTCGACGACATGGGTGGTGAACCCCGCCTGAACGAAACGGGTCAACCAGCCGGGCCGACCGTCGGGCGTCGTCTCCCACATCGATCCGGTCAGCGCGCCGCCGTGGACCAGCACCAGCGGCAGCGCACCGGGCCGGGCGTTGCGGGGCACGAAACTCTGGACATAGGCCTGATCGGCGAAGACCGCGCCATTGGGGTCGTGCACGAAATCGGGCGTGTCGGCCGAGAAATTGATCCGCTCGGGTGCTGCATCCCGGGTGACGACCCGCCCGCCGCCGCAGCGAAAGCTGCGGAAGCAGGCGAGATCCATCTCGTGGCCTCGGGCCTCGGTCACTTCGCCACCAGCGGGCAGGTGCTTTCCGACAGCGGCCAGACCAGCTGGTCGCCGGGAATGGTCGCCACGATGTCGAGATAGTCCCAGGGCCCCTTGGATTCGGCCGGCGCCTTCACCCGGGCCAGATACATGTCGCGCACCACCCGGCCATCTTCGCGCAGCCGGGCATTGCGGCTGTAGGGATCGTCGATCGGCAGCGCACGCATCTTGGCCGAAACCGCATCGGCATCGGTGCCGCCCACGGCATCCACCGCCTTCAGATAGTGCAGCACCTCGCCATAAACGCCGGCCTGAAGCATGCCGGGCATGGCGCCCACCCGCTCCATATAACGTTTCGACAGCGCCCGCGCGCGATCGTCGACATCCCAGTAGGACGGCGTGGTGAGATAGGTGCCCTGCGCCGCCTGCAGACCCAGCCCGTGGATATCCGACAGCATCAGGATCAGGGCCGCCAGCTTCTGGCCGCCCGCGACCAGGCCGAATTCGCCGGCCTGTTTGATGGTGTTGATCGTATCGCCGCCGGCATTGGCGATGCCCACCACCTTCGCCCCCGAGGCCTGGGCCTGCAGCAGGTAGGACGAGAAATCGGGCGTGGCCAGCGGATGAAACACCTCGCCCACCACCTGGCCGCCGGCGCCGGTGACAACGGCGGCTGCATCGCGGGCGAGCTGATGGCCGAAGGCGTAATCCGAGGCGATCATGAACCAGCTGTCGCCGCCGGCCTTCACCACCGCGCCGGCCGTGCCCTTCGACAGGGCATAGGTGTCGTAGGTCCAGTGCACGCCATAGGGCGAGCAGGACTTGCCGGTCAGCGCCGGGGTGCCGGCGCCCGAGAACAGCACCATTTTTTTCTTTTCGCGGGCGATTTCCTGCACCGCCAGCGCCACGGCCGAATTGGGCACGTCGACGATCACGTCGACGCCGGCCTGATCGAACCATTCACGCGCGATCGACGAGCCGAGATCGGTCTTGTGCTGATGGTCGGCCGAGATCACCTCGACCGGGCGGCCGGCAACCTTGCCGCCCATGTCTTCGACCGCCAGCCGCGCCGCCTCGACCGAGCCCTTGCCGGTCGCATCGGCGGTAACACCGCCGAGGTCGGTCAGCACGCCGATCCGGATCGGCTTCATCTCATCCGCCGCGGCCTGCCCGGCCACGGCCGTCAGTCCCGCCACCACGGCCAGGACCACCGCCAGGCGGCCGCCGGCCGCCTTGCTCTTGTTCCGCATCTGGTTTCCTCCCGCTCCGGCGCCATGGCGCCGCGGGCTTCAGGGCGCAGAGGCCCGGCCCGTTCTTGTGTGCTCGGCTTGTGTGGTCGGGCATCTCGCGCCGGGTCGCCGATCTGCTATCGTGCGGAGCGCTGATGCCATGGGGAGCATAATCCTCCCATATGGGACGAATTGTAAACCCCCGCCAGACCAGGCTGCCACCAGGAGGCCCGCCCTTGCCCCGTCCGTCGAAGCCCCCCGCCGACATGGAGGAGACGGTTCCCCTCGTCCGCGATCTGAAACTCTTCGGCCTGTTCGACACCGTGCCGATCCGCCAGGCCTATCGCCTGGCTTTCCTGACCAATTTCTACCGGGCACCGCTGCTGCGCCGGATCGAGCAGGAACACGGGCTGACCCGTCCGGAATGGACGATCCTGATCTGTCTCAGCCACCAGGACGGGCTGAACCCACGCGACATCTGCGATTTCACCGAACAGCCGCGCAACAATGTCAGCCGCGGCGCCGCCCTGCTGGAAGCCAAGGGCCTGATCACCCGTGGCCCCGATCCGGACGATGCCCGCCGGGCGCTCCTCCACCTGACCGAGAGCGGCCGCGCCCTCTATGCCCGGCTGATGCCGCTGTTCCAGGCCCGCGAGGCCGAAATGCTGGCAGTGTTGAGCCCCGAGGAGCGCGCCCAGCTCGACCATCTGCTGACCCGGCTGACGGCGGAGCTGCCGGTCTGGCGGTGATCCGGTCGCGGTGATCCCGGAACACAGGGCCGTGCCACAGGTTGCTCCTTGCGAACCGCAACCTGCAACGGAGCACGCCGATGACCCGGATCACGCCTGAGATGCAGCGCTGCATCGATGCCTGTCCCGCCTGCTACCAGTCCTGCCTGGGCACGGCGATGGGCCATTGCCTGGAAAGCGGCGGCCGCCACACTGAACCGGAACATTTCCGCCTGATGATGGCCTGCGCGGAAATCTGCCGCACCTCGGCCCATTTCATGCTGACCGGCACCCGCCACCACCGCCATGTCTGCCGCGAATGCGCCGAGATCTGCCAGGAATGCGCCCGCAGCTGCAACGACCTGGACGGCATGGAGGTCTGCGCCGCAGCCTGCCGCCATTGCGCCGAGCGGTGTCTGGCGATGGCGGCGTGAGGATCACGCCATCTCGCCAGGTGAGATCAATATCGTTCAGAGATGAAGAAGGCCCGGGCGGTTTCTGCTGTCCGGGTTTTTCAACGGATCGCAATGGGTTTTACCCTACTTATAATTGAATATTGTTGCATTAATAAAGCCAATAAGCCCCCCGCCCATTAAGGAGGAGGTGCTCTTCCGCCCCGTCCTTCATCCTCAATCCATTGATCAGGAATGATCCATGACCCATCACACTCGTTCTCTGGACCTGCAGGCCGACTATATTGGCGATTTCGAGGTCAACATCGCCAAGCGAATCCATACCTATCTTCCTCTTGGTCCTGTGGAAGTCCATGCTGGCTATGACGCATCTGACAGGCGCCTGCATGGTGTCGTGAAGGACGGATACGGCCTCTTCATGGATGGTGAGAAACCAGCAAGCCTGCCCTTCCCCATCCGAGTACTTGCAAACCGGCACCTCACGACATTGGTCCGCCGAGGCCGCCGGGGAGCGCGTTGTGGGCCGCCTGCGTACATCGTCGACGCTCAGATCGTCCGTTCAGAGACGGCAGATCCGAAGCAACTCGAAGCCGAAGGCTTTCCGCTCCACATGCTGCCGGCCTATCTGCTGCGTCTGGAATTGGGCCACGTCATGCCCTGGGCAACAGAAAATCAGCCCGGCGTCTGAAAGTCACGGCGACATCAGAAAGGGCGGCTCCTACGGGGAACCGCCCTCCGGTGCAGCAAGCACGACCATCTCTGTCAGTGCAATGATATTGATCAGGGTTTTTCGTTTTGATCCGAACGGTGCGATTCTTTTCCCCGAATGAACGCACTGACCACACCCGCTACACCCAACCCTGCGATCGCGATCGCAACCTCGCCACGTCCTATATAGGCACAGAAGCAGGCTGCGATCAGAACGAAGGTCAGAACGCCAGCGCCCAACCACATACCGAGATTGCTGTATCGCACCTCGGCATGAAGGGCATCGGTTTCAAAACGATGTCGATGTGCCTGCTCACGTTCAGTGAGTGCCAGGATGCGTTCAGCCGCTCCCGGCAGAACGTCTTCATAGTGAGCATACAGGGCAGGAGGAGGCAGCGGACCGCTGAACATGGTCTGAGAGACCATCCTGCGGTACTCCGCCTGCTCCTCGGCCGGCAGTCCCTCGATGACCGCCTCAATACGCTTCAGCCGTTCACCCTCCTCAGGCGGAAGATCCTGAGGTGCGTCGGTTCGAGCTTCCGGTTTCCCACCAGCGTCAGGAGGCCTGGTCACGCGCCTTGACCTGACGGAAACCCGCATACATGTCGCGACCGACATTCTTCATGTCGGATGCCGGGCCGGATGGATTGCGGATGTTCTGGAATCTGCCGGTCACGGGCTGGGCCAGAGCGCCGGCGACGAACGAGCCCATGACGGTCAGCCCGGCCATCACCCCCGACACGAAGGCACCGGCCGCCCGCTTGCGATTTCGTCCGTTCTTCATGGCCACCTCCCCTTACAGGGCCTGCCACATATAGATGACGTCGCCGTCCCACGCCGTCAATCTCGACCTGACACGGCAGCAAAATGACGATCCACCTGATACCTCAACCGCCGAAACGGAAAAAGGCCCGACTGACAGAAACGTCAATCGAGCCATTTTCCCACAGTGCCAGTAGCACTGCATCGATTGGTAGCGAGGGAGGGATTTGAACCCCCGACCAAGGGCTTATGAGTCCCCTGCTCTACCACTGAGCTACCCCGCCGCAATGCGATGGTGCCGGTTTGTTTTCGGCGCCGCCGCTCAGGTGGGCGTGAAATAGCGGATCGGCGGGCCGGTTGTCAAGGGGCGGTGTGACGGTTTCTGGCAGGCCGGCCCTCGATCGCGGTCGTGGCGGTCAGGCCGTAGAGGCGGGCCGCGGCGGCCGCGTCGTCGAGGATGGGCGGCAGGCGGTCGAGCAGGCCGCGATACGCCGCCCGGGCCTCGTGGCGGGTATGGGGCCAGTCGCTGCCCCAAAGGATACGGTCGGCGCCGAGCCGCTGCGCCAGCCAGGCGACATGGCCCTCCACCGCCACCCGGCTGCGATAGGGCGCGCTGGCCTTGACATGAACCCCATGATCCGACGGCAGGGCGGCCAGGGCCTGAAACCAGGGTTCGGCGGCCGGGTCCGCCGCCTCGGGCAGGCCCATATGGTCGATCACCAGCCCGCCCGCCGCCCTGGCCAGCGGCGCCAGAACCGGCGCCAGGCGGCTGCTTTCCAGCTGGATTTCCAGATGCAGCCCGGTATCGCGCATGCGCCCCAGAAAACGCCGCACTTCCGGATCGGCCGGGTCGGGCACGGGGGCGCCCGCCACCAGGTTCCAGCGCAGGCCGCGCACGCCGGCCGCCCACAGGCCGCTCAACTCCCCGGCCGCCACGTCGGTATCGACGACAGCCACCCCGGCGAAGCGGCTGCGATCCAGCCGCTCCAGCGCGTCCAGCATCATGCGGTTGTCGGTTCCGAGAAAGCTGACCTGAACGATCACCCCGCCTTTCAGGCCATGTGCCGCCAGCAGATCGAGCCAGTCCGCCAGGGGGGCCGGCCGGTCGGGCAGATAGCGCACGCGGCCGACGGCCGCCACCTGATCGTAGACATGAACATGCGCATCGAAACCGATCATCTCGCCTCCATCATATAGTTCTATATAGAACTGGTTGACCTGAGGGGTCAAAGGGTTTAGGCAGGAAGGCAGAGGGAGACCAAGCCGATGCTGAAACAGTCCATGCCGTCCGATGAGCGGCTGCCGGCCTATCTGCGCCTGCGCGACGAGCTGGCGGCCCGCATCGCCGCCGGGGAATGGGGCCCCGATCGGGCGCTGCCGTCGGAAAACGCACTCGCCCGCGACCATCGGCTGTCGGTGGGCACCGTGCGCAAGGCCGTGCAGCAGCTGGTCGATGAAGGCCTGCTGGAGCGCCGCCAGGGATCGGGAACCTATCTGCGCAAGCCCGCCTTCGACGCGACCCTGTTCCGCTTCTTTCAGATGCAGGGCCGGTTTCAGATGCAAGGCCCGGGCGAGGATGCCCGCAGCATTCCGAAAAGCCAGCTGATCACCCGTGTCCGGATGACGGCGCCCGAGCCGGTCGCGGCGATCCTGGGCACGGCCGATACCATCCGCATCGAACGCGTCCGCTCGCTCTCGGGCCGCCCGATCCTGGCCGAGGAAATCTACATCCGCGCCGATCGTTTCGAGGGGCTGGAAAGCCTGCCCGCGGGCGAGCTCGGCCCCCTGCTCTACCCCGTCTATTACGACCGCTTCGGGGTCTTCGTGGCGCGCGCGATCGATGATGTGAGCTTCGGCCAGGCCGATGCCACCACCGCCACCCGCCTCGGCATCGCCGAAGGCGCGCCCGTGGCCTGTATCGAGCGCACTGCCTTCACCATCGACGGCACCGCCATCGAATGGCGGATCGCCCGCGGCGACGCGCTGAATTTCCGCTACCGCAGCCGGATCGGCTGACCCGCCGGTTTCCCCGCCCCCGACGCCTGCCCGCGGATGCGCCCGCCGTGCAGGCCCGGCCGGACATATCCGGAAGCCGCCCCAGAGAAGACCAACGTCCAGGGAGGGACGACAATGAAGACGCTCGTGACCACGGCCGCCATGGCCGGCCTGCTCGCCACCTCGTCGCCGGCGCTCGCCGCCTATCCCGAACGGCCGATCGAGATGACGGTGCCGGCGCCCGCCGGCGGCGGCACCGACACCGCCGCCCGCAAGCTCGCCACCCTTCTGGAAGAGAAGCTCGGCACCAGCATCGCCATCCTGAATGTGGCCGGCGGCGGCGGCGCGGTCGGCGCCACCCAGTTCCTGCGCGCCAAGCCCGACGGCTATGCCCTGCTCGCCACCTGGAACAGCCCCCTGACCACCGTGCCGCAGGTGCAGAAGGTCGCCTATGACGCGGCGAGTTTCACGCCGATCGCCTCGACCTCGGAAACCGCCTACACGCTCTGCGTGAAGGCGGATTTCCCGGCCGCGACCGGCGCCGACTTCCTGGCGGAGCTCGCCGCCCATCCCGACAAATACACCTATGGCAATGACGGCATCGGCGGCACCATGCAGCTCGCCGCCGAACGGATCTTCCAGGCCAAGGGCGTGAAGGCGGTGGCCATCCCCTTCGGCGGCGCGGGTGAAACCCTGCAGAACTTCCTGGGCGGCCATGTCGACATCTATGGCGGTTCGATCTCGCCGGTCATCCCCTATGTTCAGTCGGGAGAGGCCAAGTGCCTGATCGTCACCTCGGCCGCCCCGGTCGCGGCCCTGCCCGATGCGGCCGGCCTGGCCTCTCTGGGGCTCGGCAGTGAAGAGACCCTGCTCTGGCGGGCGATCATGGGCCCGAAGGACATGGATCCGGCCACGGTCGAGATCCTGACCAAGGCGATCCAGGAGGCGGTGAACACGCCTGAATATGTCGAGTTCCTGGCGACCCGCGGCGAGATCCCGAATGTCGTGACCGGCGAAGCGCTGGCGGCCCGGCTGCAGGGCGAATACGACGCCCTTGCCCGCGTGGCCAAGGCGCTGGGCCTGGGCAACTGAGATGGAGCGTCGGCAGGACGTCGTCCTCGGCCTCGTCCTCGCCGCCCTCGGCGGGTTCGCGGGCCTTGAGGCCTCAGGCTATCGCGGTGCCTCGGGCCACTACCCGCTGGCGCTGGGGGTCGTGCTTGCAGCGCTTGGTCTGGCCCTGGCCGTCCGTGCGGCGGTCCGGGGCAGCCGGAAGCCGCGACCGCTGGCCATCCACGCCCCCCGGCTGATCGGCACCAGCGCCATGGGCGCCGCCTATCTGGCCCTGGTGCCGGTGCTCGGCTTCTACACCGCCTCGACGCTCGCGGTCGCGACCATGCCCGTGGCGCTCGGCCTGCGCCGGCCGGTGCTGGTCGCGCTTGGCACCGTCATCTTCACCGTGGCGGTCTGGCTGGTGTTCTCGATGGTGTTGAACAAGCCGCTGCCGCCCGAAATCTGGTTCCGCCCCGGCTGAGGTTTCCGCACCCCCATGGACATCATCCTCCAGATCCTGTCGGGCGTGTTCGCGGCCGGCCCGCTCCTCGCCATGCTCGGCGCCTCGCTGCTCGGCGTCTTCATCGGCGCTCTGCCGGGGCTGAACCCGGTCATGGCCATCGCCCTGCTGCTGCCGCTCACCTATTCCATGGATCCGCTGGTGGCGCTGGGCATGGTCGCCGGCATCTATAACGGCTCCATGTATGGCGGCGCGATCCCGGCGATCCTGCTGCGCATCCCGGGCACCCCTGCCGCCATCGCCACCACCTTCGACGGCCATCCCATGGCCCAGCGCGGCGAGGCGGCCAAGGCACTCAAGATCGCCTGCTGGTCCTCCGCCATCGGCGGCACCGCCTCGGCGATCGCACTGATGACGCTTGGCCCGCTGCTTGCCCGCGGCACGCTCTATTTCGGCCCGGCGGAATATTTCTGGATCGCCATGTTCGGTATGGCCTCGGTCGGCGTGATGGTCGGCCGCGATGCGCTGAAGGGCCTTATCGCCTCGGTGCTGGGGCTGCTGCTGGGAACGGTCGGGCTCGACCAGCTCTCGGGCAGCTCGCGCTTCACCTTCGATCAGCCCTGGCTGTTGGGCGGGCTGGATCTGATCGTGATCCTGGTCGGCCTCTACGCCCTGCCGCCGGTGCTGCAACTGGCCGAGGCCGCGGATCTCAAGGGCCTGCCGGCCAGCGCGCTCCGCCTCGCCCGCGTCCGGCTCGACCGCGCCGAAGTGCTGGCCCTGGTGCCGACCTGGATCCGCTCGTCGCTGATCGGCATCGCGGTCGGCATCCTGCCCGGCGCCGGCGGCAACATCGCCGCCTTTCTGTCCTACAACGCGGCCAAGAACCGGGCCCGCGACCCCGACCGTTTCGGCAAGGGGGCGCCCGAGGGCGTGGCAGCGGCCGAATGCGGCAACAATGCCGACAATGCCGCCTCGATGATCCCGGCGCTCACCCTGGGCATTCCGGGCAATGTTGTGGCGGCCCTGGTGCTGGGCGCGCTGCTGATCCACGGCCTGCAGCCGGGCCCGCAGCTCTTCCACCAGGCGCCGGATCTGGTCGGCGGCTTCATGGTGCAGATGCTGGTGACCTCGGTGCTGATCCTGGCGGTGGGCGGCGCCGCCGCCACCCGGGTCTTCGCCCAGGTTCAGCGCCTGCCGGGGGTGATGCTGGTCCCGACCATCCTGGTGCTGATGGCGATTGGCGTCTATGTCATCAACGGCCGGGTGGTGGATCTCTGGCTGATGTTCGGCGCAGGCCTTGCCGGCTATCTGATGGAGAAGCTGGAGGTGCCGCTCGCCCCCATCGTGCTCGGCATGATCCTGGGCCCGATGGCGGAACAGGGGGTGCGCCGCGCCCTGCTGATCGGACGTGGCGACCCCCTGCACCTGGTGTCGAGCCCGCTATCGATGATCATCGCCGCGGCGACCGTGGGCTTCATTCTCTGGCCGCTGCTGCGGCGCCTGAAGTCCACAGGCCGCAGCGACCGTTGACGCCTCAGGGCTTCAGCTTCTCCTGACGCGACAGAAGATCGCGCAGGGTCGACTGCTGGCGGTCGAGATTGCGGATCTGGTCGCGCAGGCTGCGGCGCTCGTCATCCTTCTGCGCCTTCTGCAGCTTGCGCTCCAGTTCGTTGATCCGGAAATCATTGTTCTGGATGTCGCGGCGCGTTTCGGAGACCTTCAGCCCGTCGCGGAGCGCCCGTTCGAACGCGGCGCCCTGGGGCTGGCCGCGGCAGACATCGCTCTTCCAGGAATTGCCGTCCACGCCCTCTTCCCAGCCGCGGGCGGGGGTGCAATAGGTCTTGATGCCCTGGTCCCAGCCGGCCCGCCAGGCCTTGGCATCGGGGCGCACACCCGCCTTGGCGCAGTCGCTGGTATAACTCGCGATCGTGTCCTGATCCTCGCCGGCGGCACCGTCGGCATAGCCGGTGCGCTGCCAGTCGGCCACGCGGCACTCGTCCTCGCTCATGCTGGCGCAGGCAGACACGACCAGCGGGGCGGCCAGCAGGGCAAGCAGGATCAGGCAGCGCCTGATCAGCCTGGCGGGGGTGAAGAAGGTCCGGGCATTCATCATGGGTCAGCGTCTTCCAGGGAAACGTCCCCCGACCGGGGCCAGTCACGGGCAATAAGGTTCACGGGCAATAGAGTTCACGGGCGATGGGGCCCGCAGCGCGCTTATAGCACCGCATCCGTTGCCCGGCACCTGCCCGGCCGCCCGGGGGCAAACCGCTGTCAACCTGCCGTCAGGCGGCGACCTGGCCGTCGACGGCGCCGGTGATCCAGCCGCCGCCCAGCACCCGGTCCCCCTGATAGAACACGCAGGCCTGGCCCGGGGCGACCGCGCGCTGCGGGTCGTCGAACACCACGCTCGCCGTCAGCCCGCCCGCCGCATCGGCCGCGACCGTCAGCCGGGCCGCTGCCGGCTCGACGGTAGAGCGGATCCGCGCCTGGATGCGCAGCCCCTCTGCCGGCGGCAGATCGCCCTCGCCCAGCCAGTGCACGTCATGCACCGCCACCTCGTGATGGCCCAGCAGATGGCCCGGCCCCACGATCACCCGCCGGCGCACCGCATCCAGCCGCACCACATAAAGCGGTTCGGGGCCGCCGCGATCGAGCTTCAGCCCGCGGCGTTGGCCGATGGTGTAGCGATAGACGCCTTCATGCGCACCCAGCACCTCGCCGGTCACCGCATGGACGATCTCGCCCGGGGCCTCGGCAGCCGGGGCGAGCCTGCGCACGGTTTCGGCATAGCGGCCGGACGGCACGAAGCAGATGTCCTGGCTGTCGGGCTTGGCGGCCACCACCAGCCCGTATTCGGCGGCGAGCGCCCGCACCTTCGGCTTTTCCATGTCGCCCAGCGGAAAGCGCAGCCGGGCGAGCCGTTGCTTGGTGATCGCGAACAGGAAATAGCTCTGGTCGCGGGCCGGGTCGCGGCCGCGCAGCAGGGCCGGGCCGCCATCGGCGCCCCTGGTCAGCCGGGCGTAATGGCCGGTGACCAGCAGGTCGGCATCCAGGTCGAGGGCTGTGTCGAGCAGGTCCCGGAACTTCACCCGCTCGTTGCAGCGCACGCAGGGGATCGGCGTCTCGCCGGCCAGATAGCTCTCTGCGAAATCATCGATCACCGCCGCGCGGAAGCGCTGCTCGTAATCCAGCACGTAATGCGGGATGCCGAGCTTTTCCGCCACCGCCCGGGCGTCGCGGATGTCGCGGCCGGCACAGCAGGCACCCGCCTTTTCCACCGCCATGCCGTGATCATAAAGCTGCAGGGTGACACCGACGACGTCATAGCCCTCGGCCTTCAGCATCGCGGCCGTCACCGAGCTGTCGACGCCGCCCGACATGGCGACCACCACCCGCGTGGCGGCGGCGGGCTTGTCGAGGCCGAGGCTGTTCATCTGCCGTGTCTTTCCTTAGCCGGTTTCGAAGGGCGGAGGCTCTGCATGCCTTCAGATGTCGGTCGCCCGGGCGGCCGCGTCCAGTCCCATTTGCCAGAACGCGGCTTCCAGGCGGCTGGCGGCGGCGAAAAGTCCGGTCAGGGCCGGCAGCCGCGCCTCGGCGCCGCGCTCGCGCCAGACCCGGTCGATCTGGTCGGCGGCAGCCCGGGCGATCGCCAGATATTCCTCGCCCGAATAGGCCTCGATCCAGTCGCGATACGCATCGCCTTCGGGCAGTGCCGCCGCCGCCGCTTTCAGGCGCAGCCCGATCTCGCCATAGCCGACCACGCAGGGCGACAGCGCCACCAGCAGGTCGAGCAGGTCGCCCTTCAGCCCGGCATCGATCACGAAGCGGGTATAGGCGATGGTCGGCAGATCCTCGGGCGTCGCCGCCATCTGCGCTTCCGTCAGACCCCAGCCGGCGCAGGTCCGGACATGCAGCTTCATCTCGGTATCGGTCAACCCGCGCAGGGTCTCGGCCGCGGCGCGCATGTCGTCCAGCGTCTCGGCCTTGAAGGCGGCGAGCGCATAGGCCCGCGCGAACTGGATCAGGAACAGATAGTCCTGGATCAGATAATGCCGGAAGGCCGGCCGCGGCAGGTCGCCCCGGCCCAACCCGCGCACGAAATCATGGCCGATATAGGCCTCCCAGTCGGTGCGGGTCAGATCGCGCAGCCGGGCGATCAGCCCGTCTTCGGCGAACAGGCCATGGCCGGCCGGCAGGTCGTCGAGCATTCCGGATCTCCTCTGGGCGGTGCGGCAGGAGGCAGGGCCCGCAGACTAGCCGCGCCAGCCACGGCTGGCCAGCCCCGGACGGGACATCCCGGCCATGCGAAAACGCCGCCGGCAGAACCGGCGGCGTCCCCAAAGTCTCAAATGCCAGAACGCGCGGTCCCGATCAGTCGATCAGCGCGTTGTGGACCTCACTCGGCAGCGAGACGGTCAGGCCGTCCAGCTCTTCGGTGATGATGATCTGGCAGCCGAGGCGCGAGGTCTTGGTCAGGCCCCAGGCGAGGTCGAGCATGTCCTCTTCCTCTTCCGCCGCGTCGGGCAGACGCTCGAAATCTTCGGGTGCCACGATCACATGGCAGGTGGAGCAGGCCAGCGATCCTTCGCAGGCGCCCTCGATATCGATACTGTTGCGGTGGGCGATCTCGAGGATCGACAGGCCGACGGGCGCCTCGACTTCGCGGCGGTTGCCGTCACGCTCGATGAAGGTGATCTTGGGCATCGCGTTTCTTCTCTCGTCCCTCGTGTCCGCCGCACGGACCCGGACGGGCTCCACGCCCGCGGCGGCAAGCTCGCTCGGCTTCGTTGAACCGCATTCCATCGCCGAGGGCAAGCCCGAAACTCTACGAGCCCGCGGGCACTTGCGCCTGCGACCAGCGCCAGACTATGCCGGATCTTCCGGATATTCAACCTATAGTGAATGATCCGTTTTCGACTCAACTGGTGCTAGGTGCCGTCGGGCGCGCCGGCGATCAGACGTGGAAGCTCTCGCCGCAGCCGCAGCGACCCTTCTCGTTCGGGTTCCGGAAAACGAAACCTGCCTGAAGCTTGTCCTCTTCCCAATCCATCTCGGTGCCGATCAGGAACAGGATCGCCTTGGGATCGATCAGGATGCGGACGCCCTTCTCCTCGATCACCTCGTCATGCTTCGCGACGTCATCCGCCATTTCCATGGTATAGGCGAGACCCGAGCACCCGGCGGTTTTCACGCCCACCCGGATGCCGACCACACCATCCTTGTCGGCCATCAGGCCGCGCAGCCTGTCGGCGTCGGCATCGGTAATGCGCAGTGCCGGCATGGGCATCGGCTGGACCTCCTTGCTGTGACCTGCATGCGACGGCCGCGAACGAAACCGATACGTTCAGGACCGCCCGACCCTCGCGCCCGACGGATTCCGGGCGACGTGGCCTTTGAACTCTAACATAATCGCTCGCCGGCCGGATGAAAGAGGGCAAAATTCCCGTCTCCGGCAGAGGGGCCATGCCTCATCGGCATTCCAGGCTGCATTCAGCTGCGGATCATTCCGTCCGCCCGCCAGCATCACCGCACCAATACCGGCCAGCGCGGCAATCCTGCCGCGCCACGGCCGGCACGACCGGGACCGAAAGCCAGATGACCGACCGACGCCACCCGACCCGCCGCAGGCAGCTTCGTGCCCATCCCGCAGCCGCGGCGGTGGCCGCCCCGCTTCTGACGGCCGCGATCCTCGCTCTGCTGCCGGGGCCGGGCATCACCAGCGCTTTCGCCCAGGGCGCCCCGCAGGGCATGCCGGTCGAAGCGGCAAAGGCACGCGCGGAACCCTTCGCCGAAACCATCACCGTCGCCGGCGGGCTGGAAGCGGTGCAGGCGATCGACGTCGCCTCGGAAATCACCGGCCGGCTGTCGGCGATCGAGGTGACCGACGGGGCCCGGGTGAAGGCCGGCCAGGTTCTGTTCCGCCTGGACGACGCCATCGCCCGCACCGTGCTGGCCGAGGCCCAGGCCTCGATCGAGGTCAACCGTCGCAATGCCGAACGCGCCCGCGACCTTGCCCGCCGCGGCGCCGGCACCGCGCGGGCCAGCGACGAGGCAGAGGCCGAGCTGCTGATCACCCGGGCCCAGGTGCAGTCGGCACAGGTCCAGCTTGAAAAGACCGTGATCACGGCCCCCTTCGACGGCATCGCCGGCTTCCGTCAGGTCGATCTGGGCGCCTATGTCTCGCCCGGCCAGACCCTGACCACGCTGGACGACATCGATCCGATCCGGGCGGTCTTCCGCCTGCCCGAACGTTTCGCGGGCTCGGTCCATCCCGGCACGGCCGTGACGGTCGAGGTGGAGGCCTTCCCCGGCGAGCGCTTCCCCGCCCGGGTCGCCGCCATCGACCCCCGGCTCGACCCCGGCGGCCGCAGCCTGGCGGTGCGCGCCGAGATCGACAATGCCGACGGCCGGCTCAAACCCGGCATGTTCGCGCGCATCACCGCGGTGCTGAACGAAATCGGCGATGCGCTGATCATTCCCGAACAGGCGATCGTGCCCGGCCGGGACGGGCCCTTCGTCTACAAGATCGTCGACGGCAAGGCGACGCCCCAGCCGGTCACCATCGGTGCGCGGCGCGTGGGCGAAGTGGGGGTGACCAAGGGTCTCGCCGATGGCGACCTGGTCATCACCGCCGGCCAGATCAAGATCGGCCCGGGCATGCCGGTGATGCCGCTGCCGACCGGCGCCGATCCCTTCGCGGCGCCCGCCCCCGGTGCCGGCGGCTGATCGCGGAGAGGACAGAGCCTTATGAAACTCTCCGATATCTGCATCCAGCGACCGGTCTTCGCGACGGTGCTGAGCTTCGTGGTCCTGCTGCTGGGCCTGGTCGCCTATGACCGGCTGTCGGTCCGCGAATATCCGAACATCGACCCGCCGGTCGTGAACGTCGAGACCACCTATCCCGGCGCCAGCGCCCAGATCATGGAAAGCCAGATCACCCAGATCCTGGAAGACAGCCTGTCGGGCATCGAGGGGATCGACTACATCACCTCGATCAGCCGCCAGCAGCAGAGCCAGATCACCCTGCGCTTCAAGCTCGACCGCGACCCGAGCGACGCGGCGGCAGATGTCCGCGACCGCGTGGCGCGCGTCCGCGGCCAGCTGCCCGACGAGATCGACGAGCCGATCATCGAGAAGGTCGAGGCCGACGCCCAGCCGATCATCTATCTGGCTTTCTCGTCCGACCGGCATTCGCCGCTGGAGCTGTCGGATTACGCCGACCGCTATGTCAAGGACCAGCTGCAGATCCTGACCGGCGTGTCGCAGGTGATGATCTTCGGTGAGCGGCGCTATTCGATGCGCATCGCGCTCGACCCGATCCGCGTCGCCGGCTACGGGCTGACGATCCAGGAGATCGAGGCGGCGCTGGCCGCGCAGAACGTCGAAATCCCGGCCGGCACCATCGAAAGCGCCGAGCGCGAATTCACCGTGCTCTCGGAAACCGACCTGCAGCGCCCCGAACAGTTCAACGCCATCGTGCTCGCCGAGCGCGACGGCCACCAGATCCACCTCTCCGATGTCGGCCAGGCCTTCATCGGCGCCGAGGCGGAAGACAGCGCCGCCCGCTTCAACGGCAAGCCCGCCGTGGCGATGGGTGTCGTCAAGCAGGCGACCGCCAACCCGCTCGACGTCTCGGCGGCGGTACGCGCCCGCATCCCCGAGATCATCGAGAACCTGCCCCAGGGCATGCAGGTCGACGTCGCCTATGACAGCTCGGTCTTCATTCAGGAATCGATCAACAACGTCTACGACACCATCGTTGAGGCGGTGGTGCTGGTCATCCTGATCATCTTCCTGTTCCTGCGCTCGCTCCGCGCCACGCTGGTGCCGCTGGTGACCATTCCGGTCTCGCTGATCGGCGCCTTCTTCATGATGTATCTGCTGGGCTTCACCATCAACACGCTGACCCTGCTGTCGCTGGTGCTCGCCATCGGCCTGGTGGTCGACGACGCGATCGTGATGCTGGAGAACATCTTCCGCCATATCGAGGCGGGCATGTCGCCGATGCGCGCGGCCTTCAAGGGCAGCCGCGAGATCGCCTTCGCGGTCATCGCGATGACCATCACGCTCGCCGCCGTCTATATGCCGATCGCCTTCCAGACCGGCACCACCGGCCGGCTGTTCACCGAATTCGCCCTCACCCTGGCCGGCGCCGTGCTGATCTCGGGCTTCGTGGCGCTGACGCTGACGCCGATGATGTGCGGCGTGCTGCTGAAGCACCAGTCGAGCCATGGCCTGTTCTACCGGGTCATCGAAGGCTTCCTGAACGGCCTGACCCGCGGCTATCGGGCAACGCTCAAGGGTGCGCTCAAGGTCCGGCCGCTGATCCTGCTGATCGGCCTGGCTGTGGCGAGCGGCAGCTTCTTCCTGCTCAAGGCCCTGCCGGAAGAGCTGGCACCTTATGAAGATCAGGGCTTCCTGATCGGCTTCATCATCGGCCCCGAGGGTGCGACGCTCGACTATACCGAGCGCTATGCCCGCGGTCTGGAAGGCATCTATGCCGGCATCCCCGAGGCCGAGACCTATTTCGTGGTTGCCGGCTTCCCGCTGAAATCGCAGGGCATCAGCTTCGTGAAGCTCAAGGACTGGGCGGATCGCGAGCGCAGCGCTTCCGAGATCGCGGCCTCGGTGATGCCGTCGATGTTCGGCGGCCTGCCGGGTGTGATGGCCTTCCCGATCCCGCCCGCGCCGCTCGGCCAGGAAATCGGCCAGAAGCCGGTGCAGTTCGTGGTCCAGTCCTCGCTGCCCTATGAACAGCTGGGCGCGCTGGTCGACAAGATCGTCGCCCGGGCCATGCAGAACCCCGGGCTGCAGAATGTCGAAACCGACCTCAAGCTCAACCGGCCGCAGCTGACCGTCGCGGTCGACCGGGCCAAGGCCGCCGATCTCGGCATCGGCGTCGACGTGATCGGACGGACGCTGGAAACCGCCCTCGGCGGGCGTCAGGTCACCCGCTTCAAGCTGCATGGCGACCAGTATGACGTGATCATCCGCCTGGACGACCGCTACCGGGCGACGCCGTCGGATCTGAGCGCCATCTATGTCCGCTCGGCCACCGGCGAGATGGTCCAGCTCTCCAACCTGGTCAAGGTGACCGAGACCGTGGCGCCGCAGGGGCTGAACCACTTCAACCAGCTGCGCTCCGTCACGGTCGACGCCAATCTGGCGCCGGGCTATGCGCTGGGTGACGCCCTCACCTTCCTCGACCAGGTCGCGCGGGAGGAACTGGGCGGCCAGGCGACCACCGATCTCTCGGGCCAGAGCCGCGAATTCCGCGACAGCGCCTCCAGCCTGGTGATGACCTTCGTGCTGGCGCTGGGCTTCATCTTCCTGGTGCTCGCCGCCCAGTTCGAAAGCTGGCGCGACCCGTTCATCATCATGCTGACCGTGCCGCTCTCGATCACCGGCGGCCTTCTGGCGCTGTACCTCTCGGGCGGCACCTTCAACATCTACAGCCAGGTCGGCGTGGTCACCCTGATCGGCCTGATCACCAAGCACGGCATCCTGATCGTCGAATTCTCCAACCAGATCCGGCGCGAGGGCCTGTCGCGCAGCGATGCGGTGGTCGAGGCGGCGGTGCAGCGCCTGCGCCCGATCCTGATGACCACGGGTGCGATGGTGCTGGGCACGGTGCCGCTGGCGCTCGCCACCGGTGCCGGCGCCGAAAGCCGCCAGGATATCGGCTGGGTGATCGTGGGCGGCCTGCTGGTCGGCACCTTCTTCACCCTGTTCGTGATCCCGACGGTCTATACCTATATCAGCCGCCGCGACATGAAGCCGATCGTCGAGGCGCCGAGCGATGCCGAACTCGCCGCCGAGGGAGCCCAGGGCCATGTCGCCCACTGACGATCCGGCCCCCACCGGCCACCCCGACGGTGCCCCCGAGGTCGACCTTCTGGTCATGACCCTGGATGCCGCCGATCCGGAGATCAATACCCGGCTCGCGCCCCTTCTCGACGACGAGGAGCGGGCGCGGGCCGCGCGCTTTCATTTCGACCGCGACCGCCGGACCTATATCGCCGCCCATGCCCTGGTCCGGTCGGTGCTGGCGGTGCGGACCGGCATCGCCCCGGCCCGGCTCCGCTTCACCGCCGGTGCCCGCGGCAAGCCGGAACTGGCGGCCGGGCAGATGCCGGTTCTGGCCGATGGCCGGCCGGCGCTGCGCTTCAACCTGTCGCATACCCGCGAGGCGGTGGCGGTGGCGGTCAGCACCGATCCGGCCTGTGCGGCGGTGGATCTGGGCGTCGATATCGAAGCCGCCGACCGGCTGGGCGATTACGACGCCCGCATCGCCCGGAGTTTCTTCGCCGAGGACGAGGCGGCGGCACTCGAAGCCCTGCCCACGGCGGCAGAGCGTGCCCGCCGCTTCCTCACCCTCTGGACGCTCAAGGAAGCGGTGATCAAGACCACCGGCCAGGGGCTGTCGCAGAAACTCTCGGGCTTCAGCATCCGCTTTCCCGCCGCCTGGCCGGCCGACGGGCTGCTGCCAGATATCGAAGCCCGCGATCCCGCCCCGCCGCCGGGCCTTGCCTGGCATCTGACCCATCAGGAACTGCCGCCCGCAGACGGGCGCGGGGGCCTGCATCTGGCGGGCGCCCTGCTCGCGCCCGTCAGGCAGCCCCGGCCCCGCTGGCGCTTGCACCGGGTGACACCGGCGATGCTGCCCCGGCTTCATCCGCAAGCCGCCGGCTGAAGGCCCGCAGGATCATGCTGCGGGCAATCTCTTCGGGGTCGGTCACCACTTCCACATGGCCCTGAGCCGCCAGATAGGCGGCCTGATCGTCATCCTCGGCCCGGGCGACCACGATCAGCCCGGGATTGGCCGCCAGCGCCTGGCCGACCACCTGCCCCGCCTCGAAACTGCGCGAGATCATCACGAACATCATCCGCGCCCCCGCCAGATTGGCGGCCTTCAGGATGTCCGGCGATGCGGCATTGCCGTGGACGCATTCGATGCCGCGTTTCGCCAGATCGGCGGTGCGGCCGGGCAGATCCTCGATCACCAGAAAAGGCAGATCGCGGGCCTCCAGCTCCGCACAGATCCGCCGGCCGACCTGGCCATAGCCCACCACCACCGCATGATCGGCCAGCGTGGTCGGCACCGGGGGCAGGTCGGGCGCGTCTTCGGGCCGGGCCGGCGGCAGCATCGGCTCGGTCCGCGCGCGCCAGATGTCGATCGCCCGGAACAGCAGCGGGTTGACCAGGATCGACAGGATGGCCCCCGCCAGAATGAAATCCTGCCCCTCGGCCGGCATCAGCCCCTGGGACACGCCCAGCGCCGCCAGGATGAACGAGAACTCGCCGATCTGGGCAAGGCTCGCCGAAATGGTCAGCGCCGTACCCCGGCCATGGCCGAAGGCCCGCACGATGCCATAGGCGGCCAGCGACTTGCCCAGGACGATGATGACCAGCGTCGCCGCCACCGGCAGGGGATCCTCGATCAGGATCGCCGGGTCGAACAGCATGCCGACCGAAACGAAGAACAGCACTGCGAAGGCATCGCGCAGCGGCAGCGATTCCTCCGCCGCCCGATGCGACAGGGTCGATTCGCTCAGCACCAGCCCGGCGAAAAAGGCGCCCAGCGCGAAAGAGGCCCCGAAGAGTTCCGAGGCGGCGAAGGCGACGCCCAATGCCAGCGCCAGCACACACAGCCGGAACAGCTCGCGGGAGCCCATATGCGCCACCTGGTGCAGCACCCAGGGCACCACCCGGCGCCCGATCAGCAGCATCACGCCCACGAACACCGCGACCTTGCCGAGGGTCAGGGCCACCGTGACCGCAATCTCGACCGGCGATGGCGCGCCGCGGCCTTCGGCGGTCATCAAAGCCCCAAAGGCCGGCACCAGAACCAAGGCCAGCACCATGGCCAGATCCTCGACGATCAGCCAGCCGACGGCGATCCGGCCGCGCTCGGTCTCGATCAGCCGGCGTTCCTGCAGCGCCCGCAGCAGCACCACGGTGCTCGCCACCGACAACGCCAGGCCGAAGACCAGACCGGCCGTCATCGTCCAGCCCAGCGCAAGCGCCAGCCCCAGCCCCAGCAGGGTGGCCAGCCCCATCTGGGCGATGGCGCCGGGCAGAGAGATCCGCCGGACCGACATCAGATCCTTGACCGAGAAATGCAGCCCCACGCCGAACATCAGCAGGATCACCCCCAGCTCGGCCAGCTGCGGCACCAGCATCTGGTCGGCGACATAGCCCGGCGTGGCCGGCCCGATCGCCACCCCCGCCAGCAGATAGCCGACCAGCGGTGAAATCTTCAGCCGCTGGGCGATCGCCCCCAGCACGAAGGCGAGACCGAGGCCGGCGACGATGGTGGTGACGAGGGGCAGGTCGTGATGCATGCGCGGCCGGTCTCCGGAAAAGCTGAGCGGAAGAATGAGAGGCAGGCGAAATCGGGTCGCGAGACGCCCGACGCAGACATGCGTCATCGGTCACGAAGGTTGAAGGAAGGGATCAGGGCGATGGGGAGGTGCGGACGGAAACCGCTCTTCCCGGTATATGGCGCAGCCCTTGACGGTTCAAGAACCTCACCCGACTTTACCGGTCAGTCTGCCCCGCGCGCTCCGAAGGCCACCCTCCCCATGCCCCAGCCCATCCCGCATGGCCCGCACGCTGCCGGCCGGCAGCGCCTGCTGCCGATGCTGCTGGCGCTGCTCGCCCTGTTGTGGACGGCGGGCGCGGTGGTGGGTGCGGTGTCGCAGCTGCCGTCTCCGCGGGATGCCGCCGGCCTGCCGCGCACTGTCGGGGCCGCCACCGGGCCCGGCACGCCCTTCATCCTGCCGCGCGATGCAGGGCCGGTGCTTCTGGCCGATCACGGCCGCCAGCCCATGGGCCTGCCCGCCGCGGGCGGATCGGCCCTTCCCCCGCCGGCCGTCCCCATCCCCGGCCGCCGCCTCGCCCCGCAGCACCTGCGCCGTGCGGCAGAACCGCAGGATCGGATACGGCGCCGCCGCTTCTCCCGCCCCGCCGTCCGCGCCCCGCCCGCCGGCCGGGGCCGCATCGCCGCCGCCTGACCGGCCGCCGCGGCCCGCATGTCACCGACCTCTCCAAGCCATTGAAACCTCCCGTCCCTCCGGATCCGGGGATGGCGGCGCAGATCTGTGCCGCGACCCGGGTGCGGCGGCACGGGCCCCCTATGGAGACCGGTTAGATGCGCCTGTCGCGCTGGCTGATCCTGACCTATGCGCTGATCATTCTGGTGGGGCTGTCCGCCGCCCTGCCCAACCTGCTCACCCCCGGCCAGAGGGCGGCACTGCCCGGCTGGCTGCCGTCGAAACCCGTCACCCTCGGCCTCGATCTCCGCGGCGGGTCGCAGCTGGTGCTGGAGGTCGACGCCTCCGCCCTGCTCAACGATCCCAGGCTGACCGAGGCGGAGCGCGCCGAACGGCTGAATGCCGCCCTGACCCAGAGCCTCGAAATCGTCCGCACGCGCATCGACCAGATCGGCGTCGCCGAACCCTCGGTCCAGCGGGTCGGCGACGACCGGATCATGGTCCAGCTGCCCGGCGTGCAGGATCCGGCCCGGATCCGCACCCTGCTCGGCAGCACGGCGAAGCTCGGCTTCCATATGCTGGCCGATCCGCCGGCCCCCGGAGCCCGCCCGGCACCCGGCACCCTGCTGCTGCCCATGCAGGACGAACGCGACGGCAGCGGCGCGCCGCGAAAGCTGGCGGTTCAGGCACAGCCCGCGCTCGACGGCGACCGGCTGGCCGATGCCCATGCCGGCTTCGATCCACGCAGTGGCGAGCCGGTGGTCAATTTCCGCTTCGACGAGGCCGGCGCCCGGCGCTTCGCCGAGATCACGACGCAGAATGTCGGCCGCCCCTTCGCCATCGTGCTCGACGGTCGGATCCTGAGCGCCCCGGTGATCCGCGAGCCGATCACCGGCGGCGCGGGCCAGATCAGCGGCCGGTTCTCGGTGGCCGAGGCCGGCGTGCTTTCGGCCCTGCTCCGTGCCGGCGCCCTGCCGGCCCCGCTCAGGGTGATCGAGGAACGCAGCGTCGGCCCCGATCTGGGCGGAGACGCGATCCGTGCCGGCATCATTGCCGGCCTGGCCGGCTTCGCGCTGGTCTGCGGCTTCATGGTGGTGCTCTATCGCGGCTGGGGGATGATCGCGAACCTGGCCCTGCTGCTCAACGTCGCCCTCACCCTGGGCGCGCTCTCGGCGCTGGGTGCCACCCTCACTCTGCCAGGTATCGCCGGCATCATTCTGGGGCTGGGACTTGCGGTCGATGCCAATGTGCTGATCAACGAGCGCATCCGGGAAGAGACCCGCCGCGGCCGCGCGGCACGGGCCGCACTCGATGCCGGGTTCAAGCGGGCCTATGCGACCATCGTCGATTCCAACGTCACCAGCCTGATCGCCACCCTGCTGCTGTTCCAGTTCGGCAGCGGCCCGGTGCGCGGCTTCGCCGTCACCATGGCGCTCGGCATCCTGATCTCGATGTTCACCGCGGTCACCGTGGTCAGGATCGTCATGACCCGGATTCTGGAACGGCGCGGCGCGCTCCGCTCCTCCACGGCCAGGCTGGAGATCGAACCGCTGATCCGGCTGATGCCGAAAGGCGACACCCGGATCCGCTTCATGCGCGCCCGCTTTGCCGGCATTGCGGTCTCGGCCGCGCTGTCGCTCGCCTCGATCGGGCTGTTCGTCTCGCCCGGGCTCAATTACGGCGTCGACTTCAAGGGCGGCATCCAGATCGAGGCCGCAACCCATGCCGATCCGGGCCGCCTGCGCGACCGGCTGGACGGGCTGGGGTTGGGAGAGATCACCCTCCAGCAGACCGGCAGCGACGGTGTCCTGGTCCGGGTGGCGCGTCAGCCGGGCGATGATGCCGCACAGACCATCGCGGTCGAAAGGCTCAAGGCGGCGATCCGGGATGTCGACCCCGCCGCCGGCATCGAGCGGGTCGATGTGGTGGGGGCCAGGGTCAGCGGCGAACTTGCCACCGCCGGCGTGCTGGCGGTGGTGCTCGCCGGCCTCGCCATGATGGTCTACATCTGGTGGCGCTTCGAATGGCCCTTTGCGGTGGGGGCCATCGCGACGCTGGTGCTCGACATCACCAAGACGATCGGTTTCTTCGCCCTCACCGGCATCGACTTCAACCTGACCGCCATCGCCGCCCTGCTGACCCTGATCGGCTATTCGGTCAACGACAAGGTCGTGGTCTACGACCGGATGCGCGAGAACCTGCGCCTGCATCGCACGCTGTCGCTGCGCGAGATGATCGATCTTTCGATCAATCAGACGCTGACCCGCAGCCTCTACACCTCGGCGACCGCCTTCCTCGCCATGCTGCCGCTGGCGATCTGGGGCGGCAGCGCGGTGGAGAGTTTCGCGGTCCCGATGGTGTTCGGCATCGTGGTCGCGGCCTCGTCCTCGGTGTTCATCGCCGCCCCCATCCTGCTGTTCCTGGGAGAGCCGATGCGCCGGCGCAGCCGGTCGGCCATGACGGTGGAGGAGCCCGCGACCGCAACCACCGGGTGACAGGTCATCCCTCCTGAGGTATAGCGGTCGCATCCGGCCCGGATGCGGCCGCCCATGCCGACGACACGGAAGGAGGGGTTTCATGCAGCCCACCGCCTCGCGCTGGGTTCAGCCCGGCCAGGATCGCTGGCTCACCGGTCCCGCCGGCCGAAGCGCCGCGCCCTGGCGGCTGCTCTGCATTCCCCATGCCGGCGGCGGCGCCAGCGCCTTCCGCCCCTGGGAGGGGTTCACCGGCCCGGATGTCGAGCTTCTGGTCGCCCAGCTGCCGGGCCGCGAAAGCCGTTTTCCTGAACCGGCGCTCGACCGGGTGGCACCGGTGGTCGACGGGCTGGCCATCGCCCTCGACCGGCTTGCACCCAAGCCGACCCTGATCTTCGGCCACAGCATGGGGGCGATGATCGGCTATGAACTGGCCGCCCGGCTGGTGGGGGAGGCCTCGCCCCATGCGCCGCGCACGCTGATCGTCTCGGGCCGCACCGCCCCCGGCTCATCCAGCACGCTGGGCGATCTGCTCGGGCTGGACGATGCCGGCTTCGCCGATGCGCTTGCCGCCCGCTATGACGGCATCCCGGCCGCCCTGCTCGCCGATCGCGAATTGATGGCCGTGTTCCTGCCGACCCTCAGGGCCGATTTCCGGATGGTCGCGGAATATCGCCCGGATCCTGCCGCCTGCCCGCGCCTGCCCTGCCCGATCCTGGCGCTGGGCGGGGCCGACGACATCCATGCCGCCCCCGAACGGCTGACCGCCTGGCAGGATTTCACCACCGCCGGCTTCATGCGCGAGATCTTCCCGGGCGGGCATTTCTATCTGGCGGCCGATCCCGCCCGGGTGGTTGCGCGCGTGCTGGCCGCGCGCGGCATGGTCTGAGGCTCAGCCCCCCGCGCCCGCGACCCTGGCGCCGCCCACGGGCGGGGCGGTTTCAGGAACGACGCCATAGGGCCCGAACCCCGCCGGCCCATAGGGCGTGGTCACGGCACCCGTGCCGCCGCCGATGCCCAGCCAGCGGCTCAGCTGTTCCAGGGTCACCGGCTCACCCGGCAGGAAGCCCTGGCGCACGGCGGTGGGCGCCGGCTGGGGCGAGGCAGGCTGCACCGGGGCCGCCGGCACCGTCGGATGCTCGGGCGTGGTGGTTTCCGGCACCATGGCCCGGCCGACCGAGGCGGTGCCGGCGGGCGCGCCTTCGACGACCGCCTCGCTCTCGCCACTATCCATGCGCGGCCCTGATTTCGGCCCGCCGGCCGGCGCGGGCCGAGAGCCCGTCTGGTTGAGGGGCTCCGACCCCACCGGCCGGATCTCGGCCGTGCCCGCATCCACGTCGCCCAGGATGACCGGCTGGCCGGCACCGCCATCGGCAGCCTGGGGCCCGCCCGTAGCGCCGGACGTCGTCGCCGCGCGGGCGCCATTGCTGTCGATGCCACCCAGGATCAGCGGCATGCCGCCCGAATCCTTGTTGCCGATCACCACCACCTTGGCATTGGTCGACTGGGCCAGCTGCACCGAGGCATTGATGCCGAGCCAGGTGAGATAATCCGGAATCTCCGAGGCACCGACCCGGTCGAACAGCATGCGGATACCTTCACCTTCGATCCGCTTGCGTTCGGCTTCCTTCTGCTCGGTCGCCAGGCGGTAATCATATTCCAGCTGACGCTGATACTGCTCGACCTTGCGTTCGATCGCCTGGGCGACGCGCTCGGGCAGATGGATCGCCTTGATCAGCACGTCCTGCAGCTCGATCAGGTCGAAACCGGGCTGGCTGTAATAGTTGCCGCGCAGGAAATTCGCCTTCACGCCCTCGTAGATCTCGTTCTGCACGATGGTACGCAGGTTCGAGTAAAAATCTTCGGCGGTGTACTGCGAGATGCGCGCCCGGGCGACCGATCCGACCTCGGGAATGATGATCTTGTGCAGGTATTCCGGGCCGACATTCTTGTGCAGGATGCCGACATATTCCTGGTTCACCCGGTAGCGGAACGAGATGGTGGTCGCGACCGTCAAGCCGTCGGCGGTGATCGCATCATAGGTCTGGGTCACGGTCTGGAAGCGAACGTCATAGATCTCCAGCCGGTCCCAGGGCCAGATCACCTGCAACCCTTCACCCGTCGGGCTGTCGACATCGGTCCCGCTGAAGCGGTGCCAGACGACGCCGGCATGACCGGCCGGCACGGTGATGAACATCGCCGGCCAGAACAGGATGACGAGCGCACCGAAGATCAGCACGGAGAGCGTCAGCGACCAGAGATGGCGGCGGAGCCAGCCGCCGATGCGGCCGAACAGCCCGGGACGCTCCAGCTCGTCGGTCATGTCCATATCGGCGACCGTCATGCCGGACCCTCCCCATCTTCGTCTTCGATACGAGCGTCGTCTTCAATACGGGCATCGCGGTTGTCGACGATCCGGACCACACGCCCTTCCTCCATCGCCACGCGCCGGTCGGCCACGTCGAAATAGCGGTCGTCATGGGTGATCGCGATCACCGTCTTACCACGCGCCTTCAGCATCGGCAGCAGTTCCCGATAGAATTTGCGCCGGAACTGCGGGTCCTGATCCGCCGCCCATTCGTCGAGCACCAGCACCGGCCGGTCCTCGATCATCGACACCATCAGCGCCAGGCGTTTCCGCTGGCCGCTGGACAGATCGATCGTGTCGAACAGGTCGCCCTGAAGCGCCACCTTGCCGCCCATCTCCATCAGCTTCACCAGCGCCTCGAATTCGGCCGCATCCGGCGGCTCGATCCCGTAAAGGCGGCGGAACAGATGGTAGTCGGCATAGATCGCCGAGAACAGCGAACGATAGGTCTCGAATGATCCCCGGGTGACCGGTTTCCCATCCAGCCGGATCATGCCCCTGTCGGCATGATAGAGGCCGAGCAGCAGGCGGATCAGGGTCGACTTGCCCGAGCCGTTGCCGCCGGTCACGAAGATCAGCTCGCCGGCCCGGATGGTCAGATCCACCGGCCCCACCCCGAAGGACACGCCGCCCACCGGCGCATAGGTGAAGGCGACCCCGTCCAGCCGGATCTCCTCGAACGAGGTCAGGGTCTGGGGCGAGGTCTCGGCCACCTCGGATGCGGCGGCGATCTCGCGCAGCACGCGGTCCATGCGCATCAGGTTCTCGGCGGCGGCATTGGCCATCGCCATCATCGGCACGGCCTGGATGACCATGCTGAGCGGGCCGACGATGAACAGGATCGCGGTGGCGGTGCGGACCACCGCCTCGGGCTCGGTATTGCCGAAGCTCGGCACCACGAAAACCACCACGCCCAGCAGCAGGAAGATCATCGTCTGGCCGAAGACGAATTCATTGCCCGACTTCACCTGCATGTCGGCCTTGGCATCGCGCGCCTCGGTCGACAGCCGTGCCATGTCGCGCAGCAGGGCATCGCGGCGCGAGGATGACAGCTTCACTTCCTTGAAGCCGTCGAGCACGTCGCGCATGCTCTCGAAAACCTGGTTTTCCTTCATCATCGCAGCCGGATACCGGTTGCGCAGATCGATCAGCCGCCGGACGACCAGAAACACCGCGATGGCGATGAAACCGGTGCTGAGCCAGAAGGCGGTGCGATCGGTGATGAAGATGTAGATCATCGCCAGCCCGACCAGGATCACCGACTGGGCGGCGATCACCAGCAGGTTGGCGGCCTGGGAAATCGTCTGGGTGTCGCGGATGACGCTGGCCAGGATATTGCCGCGCCCCACCTGTTCCAGCGGCAGCAGATCGGATCGCGAAACTGCGTCGATCAGGCTGCTACGCTGGCGATGGATGATCTCCTCCACCTCGGTGGCGGTGATCTGCATCATCCGGCGCTGGCTGAGCACATAGACCGCGACCACGATCGCAAACAGCGCCACCGTCCGCAGGTCGAGCGCATCGTCGTAGAGCCCGGCGGAATTGTTGATGATCGCCATCACCAGCGCGTTGCTGACACCGGCGAGCGCGGCGATGAACAGGAGGGTCGCCGGCTTCGCCGTCAGGTCGCGGCGAATAAGCTCGATCAGGGGCATCGTCACCGGGCGGAACTCGGTCTTGCTCGGGAAAATCCTGCCCGGGAGATGCCCCCGGGAAGCGGGTCGCGGTGCATCGGGTCAGGGCCCGTTCCGCGATACGGTCTTCCGGCGCTCAGCGCCGCCGCGCCTTGCGCGCAACCACCGGAGGGGCCGGCTCACGCGGGCGGGTCGCATACAGCACCAGCAGCACCACGAAGGGCGTCAGCAGGATGGACAGCAGGAAGGAGACGACGAAGCCCGGTTTGCGGCCCGCGCCACAGAGGCCGACCATCACCGACATGACGACGTAGATGATGGGGAGCATGAGGCCGGCAATCGGCGGCATCGCGGTGATCCTCTCGGTGCGCAGGTCCAAAGACCGGGTTCGACGTGGTCAGGCGACGGGCGCCGCCCGCCCCGCACCCCGCAGATGCGGTGACGGAAGCGGGCGGGCGACCCGTCGGATGGTCATCCGTTGAACGGCAGTCACGACGCCTTGGTAGCGGCGGGCTTGCCTTCGGCCTTCGCTGCGTCGGCCGCGGCCTTCGCCGCTTCGGTGGTCGACGGCGCATCGGCCTTGGCGGCCTCGAATTCGGCCTTGAAGTGCTCGCGCAGCTGATCCGGGTTGAAGTTCAGCAGCGTGCCGCCGGTCTCGAAGTGCTGGATGAACACCCGGCCGATGGCATAGGTCACGGCATACGAGACAGTGGGCGAGACCGCGAGGCCGATGACGGTACCGACCACCGGCACCGCCTTCACCAGGCTGGCGACGCCACCGACCAGGCCGGCCGCGGCCGTGCCGGGGACGACGGTGTTGGCCAGCGAGCCGATGATCGCCTTGGCGCGGTTCTCGCTGAACGGCACGTCATAGAGCTTCGACAGCTCGTAGATCATCTTCACCTGCACGCCCGTGACCAGGGCCACGTCGAGCAGGGGGAAAGGCAGCAGGCCGGCGCCCGCGCCCCAGAGCGCGCAACGCTTGACCAGCGAACGCGCATCGTCGGCGCGCAGCTCAGGGGTGTACTCTTCGGCGGGAGCAGCCGTCACTTCGGCGGTGGACATCGATCGCATCCTCATCCAGGGGCCCGGACCAGTCTTGCCGGGATAGGCCAGTCTTGCCGGGATCGTTCGGTGGGTCGGAAGGGGGAAGGGACGACAGCCCGTCGTGGGGCAGTACCGTGGAGGGACAGTGCCGTGCGGGCAAGGTCACCCGTACCATACTGATGATCCACGCAGAGCGTGCCATTCTTCCTCTGAAACGCCAACGGAATTCCCGGAGACATCCGGTTCCGCAGGCGGTACGCCATCTGGCCGGCATCCAGTGGCAGGGGTTTCACACCCGGCGCGGTCATGATGCCGTCCGATCCTTCAATCTCTGCTGAAGCAGCGCATCGGGCGGTGGGGGATCCACCAGCACCTTGCGCCGCTTCCGCGAAATCAGAGTATAAACCGCAGGTATGACGAACAGCGACACGAACGTACCAAAGGTCATGCCGCCGACGATCACCCAGCCCAGTTCGCGGCGCCCGCCGGCGCCGGCGCCGGTGGCGATGGCCAGCGGCACCGCGCCCAGCACGGTGGCGATCGTGGTCATGATGATCGGCCGGAGCCGGGTTTCGGCCGCCTCGATCACCGCTTCAGTCCGGTCACGGCCGGCATCGCGCAGCTGATTGGCGAATTCGGTGATCAGGATGCCGTGCTTGGCGATCAGGCCGATCAGCGTCACGAAGCCGATGAAGCTGTAGATGTTCAGTCCGCCGCCGGTCTCGCTCAGGGTGAAGATCGCACCGGCCACCGCCAGCGGCGCGATGGCCAGCACGATCACCGGGTCGCGGAAGCTTTCGAACTGGGCGCTCAGCATGAAGAAGATGAACACCAGCGCCAGCAGCAGCACCAGACCGGCCGAGCCGCTTTCCTGCGAAGCCTTGGCGGCATCGCCGGCCAGCACCGGCTTCATGCCGGGCTGGAGCACCTCGTCCATCAGCGGCATCAGCGCCTGGAAGGCTTCGGCCAGCTGATGACCTGGGGCGACCGCGGCGGTAAACGTGGCCGAGCGCAGGCCGTCGGTGTGCTCCAGCGTGTCGGCACCGACGGTGCGGTGCAGTTCCACGAAATCGCGCAGCGGCAGCGGATCGACGCTCTTGCCGCGGATTTCCAGCGTGTTGATCGTCTCCACCTGGCCCCGCCATTCGGGCGGCAGGTCGATGATCACCTTGTAGAGTTCGCCGCGGTTGGTGAAGGTGGAAACCGGGTTGCCGCCCAGCGCCGCCTGCAGCGTGTCGCCCAGCGCGGTCGCCGTCACCCCCTGCTCGCCCGCGCCGTCGCGGTCCAGCGTCACCTCCAGCTGCGGCCGGTCCAGCTCCAGGCTGGAGGCCGGGTCCGCGATCGACGGCAGTTCGCGCGCCTTCGTCACCAGCCGGTCCATGGTCCGGGCCAGATCGTCATAGCTGCCGGTGGTGGTGATCATCAGCTGGATCGGCCGCGAACTGCCGCCGCCACCCAGCGGGCTGACCTGCAGAACGTCGATCCGCAGGCCCGGGATCGCCGCCAGCAGCGGCTTCAGCGCATCGCCGATTTCGGTGGCGCTGCGGCTGCGCTCCCCCCAGGGCTTCAGCAGCAGATAGGCATTGGCGGCAGACGGCTTGGGGCTGCCGAGCAGGGTGAGGACGCCGGTCGCCTCGGGCACGGTTTTCAGCACCGCCTCCACCCGGGCGATCTGATCCTGGAGATGATCGAGGGTCGAGGTGCCGCGCGCCTCGATGTCGAACAGGATATAGCCCTGATCCTCGACCGGCGCGAAGGCGAAGTTCAGCCGGCTGGTCGCCGAGAAACCGACATAGAGCGCGGCGATCACCCCCACCAGCACCAGCCAGCGCCGGTGCAGCAGCCAGCCCAGCAGCCGGGCATAGCCGCGAGCCAGCGCCTCGGTCGCCCGTTCCACCCGGCGGGCATAGCCGTGTTCGGCCCGGGCGCCGATCAGCCGCGCGCACATCATCGGCGACAGCGTACGGGCGATGAAGCCCGAAATCAGCACGGCCCCCGCCAGAGTGAAGGCGAATTCCCGGAACAGCATGCCGATCTGGCCGCCGACCAGACCGATGGGCGCGAAGACCGCAGCCAGGGTCAGCGTGGTCGCGATCACCGCAAAGCCGATCTCGCGGCTGCCCAGGAAGGATGCGGTGAAAGCATCCAGCCCGTCATCGACATGGCGCTGGACGTTTTCGATCTCGACGATGGCATCATCGACCACCAGGCCGATCGCCAGCACCACCGCCATCAGGGTCAGGGTGTTGATGCTGAAATCCATCGCCGCCATCAGCCCCAGCGTGCCCAGCAGCGACAGCGGGATGGTGACGAGCGCAATGGCGCTGGAGCGCAGCGAGCCCAGGAAGATGACCACCACGCCCAGCACCAGGGCGACGGCGATCGCGATCGTCTCGAACACCTCATGCACCGAGGCATCGATATAGATCGTGCTGTCGAAGGCGATCTCGAGCCGGAAACCGCCGGGCAGGCCGGCCTGCAGGGCCGGCAGCTCGGCCTTCACCAGTTTCGCGATGTCGAGCGGATTGGCGGTGCTCTGCGGCACGATGCCGACGGCCACCACATCGCGGCCGTTGAAGCGGATGGCATTGTCCAGGCTTTCCGGCCCCACCTCGGCCCGGCCCAGATCGGAGATGCGCACCAGATAGCCGGGCTCGGCGCGCACCACCAGACGGTCGAATTCGGCCGCGGTGGACAGCGCGCCTTCCACCACCACATCGGTGCGGTCGGTGCGGGTGCGGATTTCGCCGCCGGGCACGTCGGCATTCTGGGCGACGATCGCCGCCCGGACATCGCCGATGGTGATGCCATAGGACGCAAGGCGGATCGGGTCGAGCACGATGCGGATGGCATAGCGCCGCTCGCCCAGCAGCGTCGCCTGGGCCACGCCGTCCAGCGCGGCGATCCGCGGCAGCAGCAGGCGATTGGCGGTATCGCTGATCTCCAGCGCATCATGATTGTCGCTCGCCACCGTCAGGAACATGATCGGCTGGGCATCGAGCGACTGCTGCGCCACCACCGGCGCCCGCGCCGCCTGGGGCAGCGTGTCGGTCAGCGGCGCCACCTTGTTGCGCACCTCGTTGGCGAGCAGCAGCCCGTCGAGCCCCAGGCGGAACTGGATCTGGACCAGCGACATGCCGGCGCGGCTCTGCGAGGTGATCTGCTGCACGCCCGAAATGCCCGACACCGCCTGTTCGATCGGCGTGGTCAGCTGGCGTTCGACCTGTTCGGCCGCGGCCCCCGGATAGACGGTGGTGATGGTGACATAGGGGAAGTCCATCGCCGGCAACTGGCGGATGGACAGATGGTTGAGCGCATAGAGCCCCAGCAGCGCCAGGATCAGGTTGATCACGATCGCGAAGACCGGCCGGCGGATGCAGAGGTCGGAGATCAGCATCAGCCGCCCCCGCCTGCCGGTACCGGATCGATCCGCATGCCGTCTTCGACCTTGAACTGGCCTTCCACGATCACCGGCGTGCCGGCATCGAGCCCGGTCACGATCTCGACCGTGCCGCCATCGCCCTCGGCACCGATGGTCACCGGGCGGCGGACGGCCTTGCCGTTGTCGGCCACATAGACGTAGTCGCCCGAGAGCGACGACATCACCGCCGGCCGGGGCACCAGTACGGCGCCCTCGCGGCTGTCGAGCAGCAGATCGACATTGACGAACAGGCCCGGATGGATCGGCCGGCCGCCGATTTCGGCCTGGGTCAGCTCGGCGCGGAGCAGGATGCTGCGGCTGTCGGGTTCGATCGAGGGATCGACCAGCGTCACCCGGCCCTGAATGGGGTCGGGGCCCAGGCTCTGGGACGAGAGGGTGACCGGCAGGCCGGTCTTCAGCCGGGGCAGAAGTTTTTCCGACACCCGGAAGGTCACCCGCAGGCGGGAGCGGTCCTCGACCGTCAGCGCCTCTTCACCGGGAGAGAGAAAGCTGCCGACCTCGATCTTGCGGGTGCCGGCGACGCCGTCGATGGGTGCGCGCAGGGTGAGCAGGTCGAGCTGGGTCTGCTTCACCTCCAGCGCCGCCCGCGAGGCCGCGACCGCCGCCCGCGACTGGTCGATATCGGCGCGGGATTTGGTGCCCCGGCGGCCCAGTTCTTCGTCGCGCTTCAGGTTCTGGGCGTCCAGCGCCGCGGTCGCCCGGGCGCTTGCAAGCTCGGCCTCGGCCACGCGCTGGTCCAGCCGGACCAGGGGCTGGCCCTGCTTCACCGCTTCCCCCTCGCGGAACAGCACCGCGACCACATGGCCGCCGGATTGCGGCGACAGCACGATGCGCGCCACCGGTTCCACCGTGCCGAAGGTGATCAGGCGATCATAGGCCGTGCCGCGACCGGCCTTGGCCACGCCCACCTTCATCGCCGGCGCCGCCGGGGGCTGCTGGGGTGGCGTGGCGGCGGTTCCGGCAACGGCCGGCCCTTTCGTCGCCCCCGGCGCAGGCACGCCAGGCACGAGACCGGCCTGCCACGCCCAGCCGGCGGCGCCGGCCAGGCCTGCAACGATCACCAGCGTGATCCAGCCTCTCGCCCTCATCCCACTCCCCTGCTGCGGCGCAACACACCGCGAACGGTCACTGGTCCGGGGTGGAGGGTGACACGACATGGCATCACCTGTCTACCGAACCGCAACCAAAAATCCACTTGCACGGGAATATCTCCCGGCCTACCAATGGGCGCAACTTCGTGGGCACCGAAACTGTGGCGGAATGCACCGTGCCGGATCCCATGGTCATCGATAGCAGGATCTGCGGCTGCCTTCATCTCTGCGCCATCCGGCGATCAACAACCATCGACCGGAGTCCCCCCTCGCAGGTTGCCGCATCGCCAGAGCCGCGCCTATCATAGCCTGATCACCAGCGGAATGAAGACTGCCGATGACCGCGCCATATTTCATCGCACATCAAAACATCTGGCTGGATGAGCGGCTGAATACCGGACCGGGCTCATATCACATCGGTGGATATGTTGAACTCCGTGGTCCTCTGGATATCGATATCTTCGGCGCGGCACTGAAGGCAGTGGCGGTTGCACATGCCGGCCTGCATATGCAACCGGTGCCCGAAGGAGACGGTTTTCGTCTTCTCGCATACCAAGACACTTTCTCGTCACCTGTCAGCGTCGATCTGTCGCAGGAGGAAAATCCTGTGGCAGCTGCGAACGCATGGATGGCAGCGGATTTCCGCCGGATATTTCCGGCCGGCGCCCCCCTGTTCAGGTGGGGGTTGATACGCCTCGCCGCCGACCGCCATTTCTGGACCAAGACCTATCATCATCTGATCGTCGACGGCCACGCGATCTCCCGGATCGTGCAGGATGCCGCACATGCATACACCTCGCTGCTCGCCGGCCGCGACCCGGGCCTCGCCGGCAGCGATCCGCTGGCGATCGAGGATCCACTTGCAGGCGACGGCGTGTCGGCGCGCCGCCACTGGTCGACGGTTCTGGCAGCGGCCCCGCCAGTGCTCAACCCGGTACCGCCCCTGCCGCCCCCGCATTTCGGCCCACCGCATTTCGGCCCACCGGATCTCGCCCCGCCCAAGCCCGACGTGCCGGGCCGGCGAACCCGGATCGGGCTGGAGCGCCGGGTCTATGACGGCCTTGCCCGGCTTGCCGCAGAGGCCGGCGCCGGCCTGCCGCAGCTGCTTCTGGTGCTGGCCTCCGCCGCCCTGCTCCGCCGGGCGGGGCGGGATGCCCTGGTCGCCGGCCTGCCGGTCGCCAACCGGCCGACCGCCGCCCACAAGGCGGCCGTCGGCCTGTTCGCCACCATGCAGCCGGCCATCGTTGCGATCGATGCGACCGACCGACCGCTCGATGTCGCGGCCGCTCTGGCCCGCAGGATGCGCAGCGCCTATCGCCATCGCAGCATCGCCTTTGCCGAACAGGCGGCGATGCTGGCGGCGGTGCGTGGCCGGGGCACGCCCGCTTTCGATCTCACCCTGTCTTTCGAGCCGCACGACTACGATGCCCGCTTCGGCCCGGTGACGGCGACCGCCCATACCCTTTCAACCGGGCGAGAGCCGCATCCGCTCTCGATCTTCGTGCGCGACTATCACGACGGCGCCGCCGTCACCGTCGATCTGGACTGGCGCAGCGACGTTTTCGCCGCCGACGACATCCCGGCCCTGATCGCCCGCTTCAGCCGGCTCTGCCATCGGCTCCTCGACCAGCCTGAAGCCAGCCTCGGCCGGCTCGACCAGCCGGATGCCGAAACCCTCGCCCGGCTCGGCCGGCTGGGCCGCGGCC
>MDTG01018209.1_pt1 | contig 55352 bp, 46 predicted proteins | sample 811421 | NCBI WGS metagenome assembly MDTG01 (sample SAMN05326645, study PRJNA326480) | marine metagenome | isolation source: seawater | place: Pacific Ocean: South East | collected 2011
ATTTGTCCCTCTTATTACCTCAATTCTCTCAAGGTCAAGATTTGAAATACCATATTGATAGCTAAAATTAGATCGAGCCGCTGGTGTAGAAATAATTCTATAATCAAGAAGAGGAAGAACAGCTGTACCAAAAAGGCCATTTCCAGCTCTCATTTCAATATTCATGGAGTTCGCTGTTTGTTGCTGGACAGTTACACCCGGGACATTCATTAAATGCCTCATAGGGTCAATAGCCTCAGCTGAATTTTGTATTTTTCTCGAACTTATTACAGACACCGAAGCGGGTGCGTCAACAATTTTCTCTGGTCTTCTAGACGCAGAAATGATAATCTCATCTAAAAAATCGCTCCCCATTTGTAATTTTATAGATAATTCTTGATCTAATGAAGTTACATTAACAACTTGGCTTGTATAACCCAAAGAGCTAATTTCTATTTCTATTGGCAAATCTTCTGATGTAGTAATCGAAAAATTTCCGTCAAAGTCTGTTGCTGATCCGTTTGAAGATCCTAAAATGAAAACACTTGCCCCAGGGATGGGTGTTCCATCTTCATTATCTACAATATTTCCATTGATCGTTGTCTGAGCGTAAATAATATTCAACAAGAGCAAAGCACTCATTAAAATTATTCTATTAAATAATGTTTTTGTTTTCATTAAGTTTTTTTTTTGATTTAATTTAGTCAATAGCAGTATTAAAGGCAAAAATAACCCCAATTAATAATTTTAATTTATAAATATACTACTTTTCGAATAAAACGGTTTCAAATTTTTCATGCCAAGTCTTATAGCTGCCTGAGTACATTTTTTCTACATTACCCCTTTTAATTTTTAAAGTGGGTCCTAAAATCTTGTTTTGCTCAGTCCATTGTTCTTTTACTAGTACTAGTGTAGAAATTTTCTTATAATTCTGTAATTCAGCATTAATTTCTGCCAATTTTTCTTCTAAAAGACCAATAAGCTCATCTTTTGGGAGGGCTTTGCCTATTTCTGACAATTGAGCTAAGGCAATCGGTTGGGATAATCCCAAACCTGTAATACATACTTCTTCTAATTCCTTGATGTCTCCAAAATAATTTTCCAAGGTTAGCGGTTCAATAAATTCTCCTTTAGAGGTTTTAAAACTGTCAGCAACCCTACCAGTAATGAACAGATAGTTATCATTATCCAAATAGCCTTTATCTCCTGTGTGAAGCCAGCCATCAACAAGAGTCGCTTTTGTCATTTTTTCATTTTTATAATACCCATCCATGACAAAAGGACCTCGCATGAGAACCTCATCAGTTTTTTGATCTATTTTGACCTCTACTCCACACTGAGGTTTTCCCACAGAATCTAATTTTTCAAAGTCTCTACCATCTACTTGTGTACAAATGGCGCAATTTTCAGTCATACCATAACCATTGGTAATATAAATACCAAGTTTTCTAAACCATTCGATCTGAGAAACTGGTATAGGTGCAGACCCAGAAATAGTAGATCTGGCACGTGTCAACCCAAGATTCTTTTTTAACTTTCTTTTAATTAAACTAGAAATTACAGGTATTTTGATTAATATATCTAATTTTTTTTGTGGCACTTTTGACAGAATCCCCAACTGGAATTTTGTCCATATTCGGGGGGCTGCAAAAAACACATGGGGCTGTATATCCTTTAAATTTTTTGCAAAGCTATCTATCGATTCAACAAAAGAAAGTGATCCGCCAAAACGCATACATACGTGCTCAACTACTACCCGTTCAGCAATATGATTTAGGGGGAGATAGGAAATAAAATCATTATTTCCTGAAAAATCAACCTTTAGAGGATTAACCTGCTCAGTAATGATTTTTGTCGAATCCAAAGCCAAATAAGACAATTCTACTCCTTTAGGATTGCCCGTGGTGCCAGAGGTAAATATAATTGTCCATAAATCAGATAGTTTAGGAACATGCGGTTCATGCAAAGGTTGGTGTCTTTTAATAAAATCAAACCACTCCTCTCCTCTATCAACAGCAGAGCAACCTTCATAATGGGGAAATCTTATCATTGGAAAGTCATTAGGAATATGGCTTCCTATATCATTCCAAGTTTCAATTTTCCCTACAAAAAGAAGGTCTACATCACCAAAGTCGAGTAAAAATTCCAACTCTTCCCCCTTTAAAGATGGAAAAAAAGGAACAGAAACATAGCCAGCCATCATAATGGCCATATCAGCAATAATCCATTCTCTACAATTTTTTGAAATCAGTCCAATATGTGCTTCATTCCTAAGGCCCAACGATTTTAATCCAGCAGCTAACTTTCTGGCCATTTGTCCCGCATCTGCCCATGTATATTCCTCCCACTGATCTCCAAAAGGTTGTCTCAGAAAAGGGCGATCATGGAACTTCTTTTCCCACTCATAAAATTTAAAATCAAAAAGGTCAGTCTTGCTCATTATTATAAGGTTTTTTCTTTTGTTTTTTTATAATGGAATAGACAACTTCTGTATATTGTCGAATTTCCAGAGTGTTTCAAGATAAATAAAAAAAAATAATCAGGCCATAATCTCTTAGGCGGTTTATAAATCTTTAAATTTATTTTTCTAAATTGTAGTTCCCAAACTCGATAACTCCCACTAAAATAAATGAAGAAGCTCTTTTACTACTTCGTTAAGTATGCTATTAAATTTACCACTCATTGTTATTTTAGAAAAATTGACATTTACGGTCTTGAGAATATTCCCAAAAATGGAGGAGTTTTGTTTTCTCCCAATCATCAGGGAGCCTTTCTGGATCCACTCCTAGTAGGGTGCAATATATTCAGGCCCATTACATCTTTGACTCGAAGTGATGTTTTTGGTGGCCCAATGCAATGGTTTATGGATGCCTTAAAGATGCTTCCTGTTTACAGAATTCGAAATGGCTTTGCCAGCCTAAAGAAAAATGAAGCCATTTTTGATAAGTGTAAGAATCTACTTTCAAATAATCAGTGGATAATGATGTTTTCAGAGGCTGCTCACCATGACGAATATTACCTACAACCTTTATCAAAGGGAAGTAGCCGATTGGCCTATGAAGCGCAAGAAAATTCAAAAAATTCAATTTACATTGTTCCAGTAGGTATTAATTACGGCAATAACAAAAACCCATATTGTGATCTGCATTTAGTTTTTGGGGAGGCAATTTTAATAAAGCCTTTTACCAAATTAACAGGTGAAAAAGTCGATAGAATCAATGCTATCAAGGGTTCCTTAGAAGTAGGTATGAAAAAATGCATGTGGCTCCCAGAAGAAGATGAAAATTATGAAAATCGGAAAAGATTGATTCATAGTGAAAATACCAGAAGATCATTTCAAGACCTAAAAAGAGGAATTGAAGACCAGAGTCTATTCAAGAAAAAAAAGGTAAAAATACATAAATGGCATAAGCTGATGATCGGTTTATTTTCGCTACCAAATCTGCCTCCGCTTATAATAATAACAAAAATACTAGGACTATTTGAGGATGTAGTTTTCTATAGTTCTATCAAAATGAGTGCTGGGTCAATCTTATTTCTTTTATGGTGGGCAACTGTTTTTCTATGCGGCGAAGTATTATGGGGATGGAAAATCGCATTTTTTATAACAATAAGTTTTATAGGGCTTTTATATGTTAGACAAAAGCTATCAATAAAATATTTTCAATAGTTTTTTCTTATAATAATTAAACAATTATAAACAAAAAAATTATTTGATTCTTTAATAATAGTAAAAATCTATTGTTTTCTATATAATAATTATTTACTATTTGTGCTTAGGGAGATCAAGTATATATTGAAGTGATAAAGTTCTTTATACTAGTACTCCGTGTAAAAGATCTCAAACTTCAGGCCTCCCTCAGCAGCAGCAGGGCCATCTTCACTTTCAGAACCATGAAGAATGACACCCCTTGGATTTAGGATTGCTGTAGTCGGGTAATTTATGAAATCTTGACCAACTGTTTCTGCCCTTCTATTATTTACGATATTGATTCCATTGGAAGGAACCAGTCCCAGGGTAACGTTTGTGGAGTCATTTTTAATGAGACGATTGACATGATCTGTTATTCTAAATTTATAACGATAAGGTATATCTGAAGCATCAAGCTCTAAGATTCCTCCGTAGATGGATTTGTTCCTGTTCTTTTCTGTGTTATTTACAGTATTGTCAATACTGAAATCTGTAATAGGAGCTCCATAATCGTATTTGTACAAATAAAGTCTATCTGGAAATAGAGATTTTTCAAGTGGATTGTATTTATCTTGATCAATATAAAGTACCAAATTCGCCTCATTGACAACCCATTGATTGTCTCTTATTTTATCCAATACTTGATCTCCTTGGCCTTCTTCTTCAAATAATCTCAAAGTGGAAAACAATCCATTTCCACTGAGGTAAATATTCTGGGAGGGTTTATCACTCTGACTGGCAAGAATTTCCTGATCAACCTGGGCATTTGAATTATTATTTTTAATGGTATTGAAATTCAACCCAAAACTCAACAGAAAAGTTTTTGACTTCTTTTCTGTGGTGTCATCGGAGGTGTCATCAGCAGTGCCGTTATTGTCCAATACTTGGTCATAGTCATATTCAATTCTGATTATCGCATTACTGATGTCTAATAGCATATACAAATCATCATCAAAATTTTCAGCCTTGATAATGAGTCCTCTCAAGTGTTTAGAAAAATTATCATCATTCGAAAGAACAGTTTCGCCCTCTACATCAAGTATTTTTTTCTGAAAAAAGGTTTTGTCCAAGGGAACTCTGATTCTGGGCGATAAACGGGTCTCTACGGTTTCACGTTCGTCTACATCTTCAGTCTCAGGGTCGTCCTCCTTATAATTGAATCGGAGCTCCTCAAAATTGAGTTGATAAGGCGCATCGTGAAGGGTTTCCCCAAAAAACCCATTTTCAAAAAAATCGGTATTTGAAAAGAATTTTGAATTTTTTTGAAAATCAGTGGCAGGATCATACTGAGATAAAAAATACTTAAGCTCGTAAACTTTTAGGTCAAAATGGGCTTTAGGATTTCCATAGATGGAATCGATTTCATATATTTTGTTTTCGTGCTCGTAGGTCTTATTATCTTGATCTACGTCATCCAAAATACCATCTCCATCGCTGTCATCACTCAAAGGGTTGAGATTGTTGTTGGTTTCACTGTAATCACTAATACCGTCACCGTCCGTATCGCTATCTCGATCTTCAGGGTCAAGATCTAAGGCATCAATAACACCATCACCATCCTTATCATCAGTGTTGTTAAAAAATGGTATCTCAAGATATACCTGAGTTACAGTCTCTTTCTCATCAATTACAGCAAGATTGTTTTCGTCTACTTTATCTTCTCTGTTTTGGGTATAATTCCCAAATACGGGGTTTTGGGGAAGCACAAGCTTGGCAGTGATATTAGCTTCAGTAATGCCCAGGCCAGGTAGGTGAATTTTACCAAGTTGTAATAAGGGCAAACCGTCAGTCTGAAAATAATCGACCTTACTCTGGAAGGAGTATACCGGAGCGACAAATGATTTTGACTCAAGGGCCGAAGAAAGTAAAAGTTCAGAACCAGAAGTGTGATATTCCTTGTCACACGAAAAAATCATATTGGATATTACCAATAGAATAGTCACGCGATTGATGAACATCCTCAAAAAATACATCCGTTATTTTAAAATATGGTTAGTATAGAATTGAACTAGGGCATCCTCATTTTGAGATTCTTGGTAATTAAGCCCGGGGATCAGTTTTTTATTCGAAAATTCTTGAATAGGCTCAAGGGTTTCTGCATCGGCAAATATATAACCATCTGAAAAGTTTAAACTTAATTGTACTAAATTTTCAAAACTAGCATTTTTCAAATGTTCAATCAATTCGGGCGATATGCCATCAAAAGCGACTTTCTTTTGAAATTGATCAGAAAAAACCCCTTCAAAGTCTTTGGCGTAGACAGAAGTTACAATTTTACTTTGGGCAAAGATGGGTTCATCTTTGTAATAGGTGTTGAGATAGAGCGGAAAAAGACTGGTAAACCAGCCGTGTAAATGGATAATGTCAGGAGACCAATTCAATTTTTTAACGGTTTCAATTACCCCTTTGGTGAAGAAAATCATCCTTTCATCATTATCAGTAAAAAGTTTTTGATTTTCATCTCTTAATACTGCCCTTCTTTTAAAATATTCCTCATTATCAATAAAATAGACTTGCATTCTTTCCTTGGGAATTGAGGCTACCTTGATGATTAAAGGCATATCAACATCGTTGATAACCAAATTCATTCCAGAGAGTCTAATTACCTCATGTAACTGATGTCTCCTTTCGTTGATCAAACCATATCTAGGCATAAAAATCCGAGTTTGACCACCCTTATCATTAATGTTTTTTGGAATTTTAAATGAATTGATTGCTAGATTAGTCTGTGGGAGATATGGCACCACTTCAGACGAGATATTTAGAACCTTTTTATCTTTCATAAACTCTCTATAAATAATCAAGGAGATAAAGTTTTGCGAAATTACGAAAATTAAACGGAATATGTTGAATTCTGTATATTTACGCTTGTTAATCTCTTACTATAATGAAGGTTTTCCAAACTTCCCAATCCTTGGTTCAGTATCTTTCAGAAGAAATTCGACCTTTTGGGATGGTTCCCACCATGGGCACTCTTCACCCTGGACACTTGTCTTTGATTGAAAGGGCTTTGAGGGAAAATCAAACCGTTTTAATCAGTATTTTCATCAACCCTACTCAATTTGATAACAAAAGGGATCTGGAAAGCTACCCTATCAATATTGATGAAGATCTGCGTGTAATAAAAAAGCTCGGTGAAAATGTCTTAGTGTACGTTCCCAAAGTAGATGATATATACGCTAGAAAAGTGGAGTCCAAATCATTTGAGCTAGCAGGATTAGATAAGGTTATGGAAGGTGAAAAAAGGCCAGGACATTTTCAAGGTGTGGTTACAGTAATTGCTCATTTTCTAAAAACATTCTCCCCTGACAATGCCTATTTTGGAGAAAAAGATTTTCAACAGCTACTGATTATAGATCATATAACCAGATCCATGAAACTAAAAACTAAAATTATTGGTTGCCCCATTATAAGAGAAAGCAATGGACTTGCTATGAGTTCCAGGAACAGCTTGTTGACCAGTAATGAGCGGAAATTGGCTTCAAAATTGTTCGAGGCATTGGAATTTGCAAAGTATAACGCCAAAAAAATGCCCTACTGCACTCTCAAAAATATGGTCGGTAGTTTTTTTGAAAATCATAATGAATTGACTTTGGACTATTTTAGAATAGCAGACCCAAAAACATTAAAAGAAATTCATTTGGAAAAACCCGTTGATCAAGGTCATGGGTTTATCGCAGCCTATTTGGGGAAAATAAGGTTGATAGATAATTTGGATATGTCTTAAATCACTAAATTTGCTTTGTGCTGGTAGAAGTAATAAAATCGAAAATACACAGGGTCAAGGTTACCGATGCGGACCTGAGCTATATTGGAAGCATCACCATAGACAGAGACTTGATCGATGCTGCTAATTTTGTAGTGGGCGAAAAAGTACATGTGCTAAATATTAACAATGGTGAACGACTAGAGACCTATATCATCGAAGGTAAAAGAGGAAGTGGAGAAGTAACCCTAAATGGCCCTGCAGCGAGGAAAGCTCAAAAAGGAGACATCATCATCATTGTTGGGTATGCACAAATGGAATTTGAAAAGGCTAAAAATTTTAAGCCTACCGTTATTTTTCCTAACGAAAATACCAACCGCTTAAATTAAAATATTGAAGAAAGTCCTTTCACTTTCAAAAAAAATGATCCCATTAGCAATAGGGGTCTTTTTTATTAATCTAAGCTATCAAAATACAACCCCTGAAGACCGTATCAGCATTATAAAATACATCCAAAATGCGGATTATTTTTTTGTCTTTCTTTCTGCTTTTTTTGGGATTTTAAGTCATGTTTCCAGAGCAGTGCGATGGCAATATCTTCTCGAACCACTGGGTTACCACCCCAAAACAATCAATTCCATTTTAGCTGTTTTTATCGGGTATCTCTCAAATCTTGGCATTCCCCGTTCGGGAGAATTAATTCGGGCTACGACCATGAATCGTTATGAAAATATACCTTTTCATAAAGGCTTTGGTACAGTAATCGTGGAACGAGTGATAGATCTTGCATTACTTATGCTTTGCATTCTTTTGGCGTTAGGTTTACAATATGATTTAATAGCAGATTATTTAAGCTTAGAGAATTTGAACTTTTCTCAAATGGTTTTCAGCATGATCATTTTAACCTTATTAGTTATCTTATTTCGAAAGCTTTTTCTTCAATCTACCCACCCATTTACAAAGAAAATAAAACATTTTTTCCAAGGGATATGGGAGGGAATGATGTCCATCAAACGCATGAAAAACAAGGGACTTTTTATTACTCATACCATTTTTATCTGGCTGATGTACATATTAATGTTTTGGATTGTCAAGTTTTCCATTCCCGAGACAATAAGCCTTGAGATGAAAGCAATTTTTCCTGCTTTTGTCGTGGGAGGATTGTCTATCTCTGCAACCAATGGCGGTGTAGGCATTTACCCATATTCTGTTTCTTTGGTATTGATTGCTTTTGGAATTTCTAAAGAATCTAGCTTGGCTTTTGGATGGATCAGCTGGACATGCCAAACGCTAATGTTGGTTATTTTCGGTGCCATGGCATTTTTTGCTTTACCTTTGGTTAATCGCCAAAAATAAAACTCATTTTTTCCTGAAATCATTATGAGTAAAGTCAAATCCTCTTTCTTTTGTCAAATCTGCGGGACACAACACTCCCAGTGGCAAGGCCAGTGCAACTCGTGTAAACAATGGAATACCCTGACAGAAGAGGTAGTGGAAAAACCAGATAAAAAAAATTGGAAAAGAGAAAAAAAAGCCAGTTCCGTTTCAAAGCCCCTTAAAATTAATCAGATTGAAATTTCATCAGAATCAAGAATAGATACGGGAGATTTCGAATTAAATCGCGTATTGGGAGGTGGAATCATTTCCGGATCAGTGATACTTTTGGGAGGAGAGCCTGGTATAGGTAAGTCAACACTTCTTTTACAAATTGCCATGACCGTGTGTTGTAAAGTGCTTTATGTTTCTGGAGAAGAAAGCCAGCGTCAAATCAAAATCCGTTCCGACCGAATGGATACCTCCTCAGACCAATGTTACGTCCTCAGTGAAACAAAAACCCAAAATATATTCTCACAAATTGAAACCTTAGCTCCTGAATTGGTAGTAATTGATTCTATCCAAACTTTAAACACAGATTATATTGACAGCAGTCCCGGAAGTGTTTCTCAAATTAAAGAATGTGCCGCAGAATTCATCAGGTTTGCTAAGGAGACCCATGTGCCGGTATTTTTAGTTGGTCACATCACTAAAGATGGTCAAATTGCAGGGCCAAAGATACTGGAACATATGGTAGATGTAGTATTGCATTTCGAGGGAGACCGCAATCACATCTACCGCGTATTGAGAACTCAAAAAAATCGCTTTGGAGCTACTTCAGAAATTGGAATTTATGAAATGCAATCAAACGGTTTAAGGGCGGTAAGTAATCCAAGTGAACTTTTGATTTCAGAGAAAGATGAAAAGTTAAGTGGACATGCCGTAGCAGCAACCATTCAGGGCATACGTCCCTTAATGATTGAAATTCAGGCCTTGGTAAGTAACGCAGTATATAGCACTTCACAAAGAACTACTACCGGCTACAATACCAAAAGGCTCAATATGCTTTTGGCTGTTTTGGAAAAAAGAGCGGGATTTGTTCTAGGCACAAAGGATGTTTTTGTCAATATCACGGGCGGAATTTCAATCGCTGATCCAGCAATTGATTTGGCAGTCATCGTCTCCATATTATCAAGTTATCACGATATAAATGTCTCTGAAGGCTTTTGTTTTGCTGCAGAGGTGGGACTATCGGGCGAAATCAGACCCGTTCCTAAAACAGATCAGCGAATTCAGGAAGCATCAAAATTGGGGTTTGACACCATCGTAATATCTAAATTTGCCAAAATTGGCAAACAAAATGAATCCATCAAAGTGCTTTACGTTTCCAAAATTGAAGCACTAATCAAAGCGCTTTTTGGTTAAAATTTAAATTTATTTCCATTATAAAGATGTAAATTTAATTGATCAAAAATCAATTCCATGGATAAAATAATCAAAGATTTTCTTAATGAAGTCAACAAAAGAAATCAAAATGAACCTGAATTTATGCAGGCAGTAACCGAAGTCGCTGAAACGGTTATACCCTATATCGTTAAAAATGATTTATACTACGGCCAAAATATTTTGATGCGTATGGTAGAACCAGAGCGTGTAGTCTCCTTTAGAGTTGCTTGGATCGACGATCAAGAGGAAATTCAGGTAAACCGGGGTTACAGAATAGAAATGAATTCTGCGATTGGCCCCTACAAGGGAGGCTTGCGTTTTCATCCCAGTGTGAACTTGAGCGTTCTGAAGTTTTTGGCTTTTGAACAAATCTTTAAAAATAGCTTGACTACCCTTCCAATGGGTGGTGGAAAAGGAGGTTCAGATTTTAACCCCAAAGGAAGAACGGACACAGAGGTGATGCGTTTTTGCCAAAGTTTTATGACGGAATTGTTTCGTCACATAGGCCCAAATCGCGATATCCCTGCTGGAGATATTGGGGTGGGAAGTAGAGAAATTGGCTACATGTTTGGACAATACAAAAGATTGAAAAACGAGTTTACAGGAGTTTTGACCGGAAAAGGAATATCTTGGGGAGGTTCTCTGATCAGGCCGGAAGCCACAGGCTACGGAGTGGTTTATTTTGTTCAAAAAATGATGGAATACAACGAAACCGGTCTAAAAGGCAAAAAAGTAGTCATTTCAGGGAGTGGAAATGTTGCACAGTACGCAGCGGAGAAGGCAATTCAATTAGGAAGTAAAGTATTAACGTTGTCGGATTCATCAGGATACATTTATGATGCAGAGGGCATAGGCGAAGAAAAATTAGCTCACGTGATGCAGCTAAAAAATATAAAAAGAGCCCGAATCAGTACCTATATAGAAAAATATCCCAAAGCGAAGTTCGTTTCTGGAAAAACCCCCTGGGAAGTTGCCTGTGAAGTAGCTCTGCCATGTGCTACCCAAAATGAATTGAACGAAAAAGATGCCGCTTTACTAATCAGTAATGGCTGTGTTTGTGTTGGTGAGGGTGCCAATATGCCTTCCACTCCAGAGGCCATTCACAAATTCACTAATCATAAAATTCTTTATGCTCCGGGAAAGGCCTCCAATGCTGGAGGAGTTGCTGTTTCCGGATTAGAAATGGCACAAAACTCTCTTAGGTATAATTGGTCCCGAGAAGAAGTAGATGCCAAATTACAATCCATCATGGCCGATATTCACCAATCTTGCTTGGATTTTGGTAAAGAAGATGGCTATGTCAATTATGTGAAAGGAGCCAACATTGCTGGTTTTGTTAAAGTAGCCGATGCCATGCTTGCTCAAGGTGTGGTTTAAATCTGCTTTCGAACATGTTGATTGAAACCGACGCCATTGTTATAAGCACATTGAAATACGGTGATTCCAGCCTAATAGCACGTTGCTACTGCAAAGATTTAGGATTAAAATCTTTTATGCTCAAAGGTATATTGTCCTCCAAAAAAGGCTCCTTGAAAAAGTCTCTTTTTCAACCCCTAAGTATCATCAACCTTATTACCCGAATAAAAAACAAAAACAGAGAGGGGCTTCATTTTATTAAAGAAGCCAGAGTCCATTTTCCTTTAATCGAAATTGCATCAGACATCAAAAAAAAAGCTGTAGCCCTTTTTTTATCAGAGCTGATAATAAATGTCATTACTGAAGAGGGGGCGCCGAATGGAACCTTATACAATTTTATTCAAAAAAACGTTATTCATTTGGAGGAAAAAAGGTTTTCTCCCCTTTTTCATTTAAAATTTATGATGGATCTCAGTCATCATCTCGGCTTCTATCCCAATCAGTCAAATTTAGGAGAGGACTATTTTGATCTAGAAAGTGGTTGTTTTTGCAGTTCATCCCCCTCCAAATATCTAATCGGAGGAGAGATCGTAGTTGCATTTAAAAAATTACTTGGCACTAATTCTGAAACATTTAATGATTTAACGATTCCCAATTTACTCAGAACAAAGGTGTTAAGGGTATTGATAGATTATTTTAATTTACATTTACAAGGTTTTGGAAAAATAAAATCAGTCAATATACTCCATGAAATTTTTCGCTAAAAAATCTTACCCCCTGCTAATCTCTTCGTTTTCGTTATTCCAAAGTCTTTTTGGTCAAGAAGTTTGGGTGGAAGATATTGTATCAGGCGAACCTTTAGAGAATGTAATTGTTTTTTCAGAAAATGGGAGTCATAGCCTACTGACCAACGCGATAGGAAAAGCGGATCTTGATGACTTTCCTATTGAGGGTCAAATCAAATTTAGTCTGATGGGGTATCAAACGCTGACAATTTCAATTCTTGAAGTTTTGCAAGGGAAAAAAGTCATCCAATTGACATCTGAAGATGAAGTTTTAAAAGAAGTAGTACTTTCTGTAGCCCGATCTCAATCCACCAGAGACAAAATAGCTGAGCAAGTAGGCATTATCTCTCAAAACGAAATTGAAATTGGCGCAGTGGCGAACGGAGCAGACCTTTTGGAAATCAATCCTAACATTAGGATTCAAAAATCTCAAGGTGGAGGGGGGAGTCCTGTTTTAAGGGGATTTGAAGCCAATCGAGTCTTAATCGTGGTCGATGGAGTAAGAATGAATAACGCAATCTACAGATCAGGTCATTTACAAAACGCTATTACCATCGACCCTCATAATATAGAAAGGGTGGAAGTCACTTTTGGGTCTTCATCCGTAGGGTATGGTTCTGATGCGTTGGGAGGAGTTATTCGCTATTACACCAAATCTCCAAAGTTGAATAGTAAGAACAATATAAGCCAGGAATTTTCATCCACCTTTAATTCCGCCAATCTTTCTTTTGTAAACAATGCTAAAATCGAATTAAGTTATAAAAATTGGGGGAGTCTTACCAGTATGAGTTATTCTAATTTTAATGACATCACAATTGGTAAAAAAAGAAAACACGGTTTTTCGAAATGGGGATTGACTCCTTACTATTCACTGAACAGTCGAAATGAATACAATAGAATCCCCACTACCAGTTCTCGTCCTAACCTACAAAAAAATACAGGTTATGACCAATTAGATGTTTTTCAGAAATTTCTTTTTCGCCTTCCCAGCGACATGCTTTTAAATGTAAATCTCCAATATTCGGAATCTTCCGATATTGATCGATACGACAAATTGATGGAGGAACGTAATGGAATTCTGCGCTTTAGCGAATGGTATTACGGGCCCCAAAAGAGATTTTTTTTCTCCCCGCAGCTCAAGTTTTTCTTGGGTAAGAATTGGTTAAAAAAAGGAACGCTAACTGCTGCATATCAAAATGTAGAAGAATCTAGGATAAATAGAAGGTTTGGAAGTCTTAACCGTTCCTACCAAATTGAAAATGTTGATGTTTATAGCATTAATGCCGATTTTTATGGAAATGTTGCCCAAGGACATTCACTAGCCTATGGTTTGGAATGGACCCATAACAAAATTCAATCCCGCGGCTATGCCTTAGACTTGGTTCTCAATTTGGAAAATATCATAGGTTACAGCAACCGAACAATGATCCCTTCTCGCTACCCAAGTGATGGGAGTAGCGCATCCAGTTTTGCAGGTTATTTGAATTGGATCCATAGGGCTAATGATCGTTTGACCCTTAATGGAGGATTAAGACTGACTGGATCGAAGATTATTGCCCGATGGAATGACTCTGCTCAAGTCGATAAACTGCTATCTTCAGTTGATTTACAATCTGAAGCTTTGACCTATACTTTCGCAATGACCTACCGACCCAGCGAAAAATGGCAAATCAACAGTTTAATTTCCAGTGGATTCAGAAATCCCAATATTGATGATATTGGGAAAATAAGAGAGAGCAATGGTGTTCTGTTGGTGCCCAATTCCTTTTTAAAACCAGAATACGCCTATACATTAGAATCTGGGATAAAGTTTATTACTCCCAACAAAAACAATTTTATAGACTTAAGGGCCTATAGCACTCTGGTTTCTCGACACATTGTAAGGTCGGATTTTATTGTTTTTTCCGACACCAGTACCCCCGATGAAAACACTATTATTTACAATGGGGAAGAAGTCTATACCCAAGCAAATAAAAATTTAGGAAATCGTTTTATTTATGGTGGTTCCATACAGGGAAAATGTGTGCTAATTCATCCATTCGAAATAATGGGAGGAATAACCTTTACAAAAGCTGATAAAAACCCTGATTATGGTCCTATGCCATCTATAGCTCCCTTATTCGGAACCTTTACACTTTCTCATGAAATTAAAAAATGGAAGACTTTACTGATTTGGAAATTTAGTGACCAAAAATATCCCAGTGATTACAGTTGGGGAGGCGAAGACGGGTTGAACGAAACCCCTGTGGTAAATGCTAATTCTATTAATGATGTGAATAAATATTACGGTATGCCTTCTTGGAATGTATGGTCTATTTTATCCCAATATCAGTTTCAAAAAAACATCATTTTGAATGTGGCACTTAAAAACATTTTTGATCTGCATTACAGAACTTTTGCTTCTGGTATCTCCGCAGAGGGAAGAAGTATACAATTAAGGCTAAAGGTTAAAATATAAAATCCTTAATTTCGCATCTTTAATTAACGCTGCCTGTCATGGTTTTCAAGGAGTACAAAAAACTGGATTTACCTGCTATCTCAGCAGAGATACTAAACTACTGGGAAAAGGAGCAGATTTTTGAAAAAAGCATCTCCGAAAGAGATAACCACCCTTCTTATGTTTTTTATGAAGGACCTCCTTCAGCTAATGGAGTACCGGGAATTCATCATGTCATGGCTCGAACCATCAAAGATATTTTTTGCCGATACAAAACCCAAAAAGGCTATCAAGTAAATCGAAAAGCTGGCTGGGATACCCACGGACTTCCAGTTGAACTTGGAGTTGAAATGGAATTGGGCATAACCAAAGACGCCATTGGAAAATCCATTTCTGTAGAGGAATACAATGCCGCATGTAAAGAAGCGGTTATGAAACACACCGATGTTTGGTCCCAACTAACACATAAGATGGCCTATTGGGTTGACATGGAAAATCCCTATTTAACCTATAGCTCCAAATACATGGAAACCGTATGGTGGCTAATCAAACAGATTCACAAAAAAGGTCTTTTGTACAAGGGTTATAACATTCAACCATACTCCCCTAAGGCAGGAACGGGATTAAGTTCACACGAGTTGAACCAGCCTGGCACATACCAAAACGTAAGTGATACCACCGTAACGGCTCAGTTCAAAACCAAAGAAAATTCATTGCCCGATTTCCTTAAGGGTAATACCGCTATATACCTTTTGGCATGGACCACTACCCCGTGGACGCTGCCTTCCAATACTGCATTGACTGTAGGGCCAAAAATTGACTATGTAGTAGTACACACTTTCAACCAGTATACTTTTCAACCTATTCGGGTAATCCTGGCCAAAGCCTTGGTGGGCAAACAGTTTTTCGGAAAATATGAAGCAGTTAGTTCCCTATCAGCATTGGAAGGCTATACTGAAGGAACAAAAAAAATACCTTTTTTCCTTGAAAAGGAAATCAAAGGGAAGGAACTCCTCAACATCCGCTATGAAAAAATATGGAAGGAAGCACCAGAACCGGTAGATAATCCTGAAAATGCTTATCGGGTAATTTTGGGAGATTTTGTAACCACTGAAAATGGGACCGGAATTGTTCATACAGCTCCAACCTTTGGAGCCGATGATGCTAAAGTGGCCAAGGAGGCAAGGCCTGAAGTTCCGCCACTTTTGATTATAGATGAAAACAACAAGAAGGTTCCTCTTGTGGATTTAAAGGGCAAATTCCGTCCGGAAATGGGAAGTTTAGCCGGACAATACGTCAAAAACGAATACTACGAAGAAGGCAAGGCTCCCGAAAAATCCAGCGATGTCCAAATCGCCATTCGGCTGAAAGAAGAGAATGCCGCATTTAAGGTAGAAAAATACGTTCACTCTTATCCCAACTGCTGGAGAACAGATAAACCCATTCTTTACTATCCACTTGACTCTTGGTTTATAAAGGTTACAGAAGTCAAGGACCGACTCACATACTTGAATCAATATATAAACTGGAAACCCAAAGCAACAGGTGAGGGAAGGTTTGGCAACTGGTTGGCCAGTGCTAACGACTGGAATCTATCAAGATCTCGATTTTGGGGGATCCCGCTTCCCATATGGAGAACTGAAGAGGGGGAGGAAACTAAAGTAATCGGATCGGTTGCAGAGTTGTACCAAGAAATCGAAAAATCCATCCAAAGTGGTAATATGAGTGAAAATCCGCTAGCCAATTTTGAAGTAGGCGATATGAGTGAAGCTAATTACACTAAAATAGACCTACACAAACACATCGTCGATGAAATTTTACTGACCTCGACAAAAGGGGCTCCTATGCAACGTGAAAAAGACTTGATCGATGTTTGGTTTGACTCTGGCTCCATGCCTTATGCCCAATGGCACTATCCATTTGAAAACAAAGAAAAAATTGATAAAGGCTTAGCCTTCCCAGCCGACTATATTGCAGAGGGAGTGGATCAAACACGCGGATGGTTCTACACACTTCATGCCATCAGTACACTGGTTTTTGATTCTATATCCTATAAAAATGTAGTTTCTAATGGATTAGTCTTGGACAAAAACGGACAGAAGATGTCAAAACGCTTGGGCAATGCTGTAGATCCCTTCGAAACCATTGATCAATACGGAGCAGATGCCACCCGCTGGTATTTGATTTCGAACACTAACCCCTGGGATAACCTCAAATTTGACTTGGATGGAATAGCTGAAGTACAACGTAAGTTTTTTGGCACCTTGCACAACACCTATTCCTTCTTCAGCCTTTATGCCAATATAGACAATTTTAAAAATGAAGGAGATCCCATTGAACTTAACGAACGCTCCGAATTAGATCGCTGGATTTTATCTGAACTAAATAGTTTGGTTGGAAAAGTGGATGCTTTTTATGAAGATTATGAGCCTACCAAAGCAACTCGATCAATCTCGGAATTTGTTCAGGAAAAATTGAGCAATTGGTATGTTAGGTTGTGCAGAAGACGTTTCTGGAGAGGAGAGTATCAAAAAGATAAAATTGCAGCCTATCAAACCCTATGGGAGTGTCTGCTAACAGTTTCCAAATTAGCTGCCCCAGTCGCTCCATTTTACAGTGACCGTTTGTATCAAGATTTGACCAAGAATACCACCTCCCAAAAACCAGCATCTGTTCATTTGTCGACTTTTCCCAGAATCAATCCCAATGCTATCGATTCAGCTTTGGAAAATCGAATTAACAAATCCCGAAGCATCACTTCCTTAGCGCTTTCACTTCGCAAAAAAGAACAAATTAAAGTTAGACAGCCTCTACAAACCCTTATGATTGCGGTTAATGGTCCTGGTGAGAAAAGTGAAATCAAAAAAATCCAAGAACAATTGCGTTCTGAAATAAATGTTAAATGCATAAAGCTGATAGATGACGATAGCAATATCTTGGTCAAAAAGATCAAACCCAACTTTAAAGTACTAGGTCCCCGCTTTGGGAAGAATATGGCGGGAGTTATTGATAGGATTAATTCGTTTGGAGGGGCAGAAATAAAAACCCTAGAGCAGGAAGGAAAGATTAACATCCGTCTTAATGAAAAAAATATTATTTTAGACATTAGCGAGGTGGAAATCACCTCAAAAGATATCGAAGGGTGGCTGGTTGCTCATGGAAATGGTTCAACGGTAGCCTTGGATATTTCTCTAACTGAAGATTTGATTAGCGAAGGTATTGCGCGGGAATTGGTCAATCGCATTCAAAATATCAGAAAAGACGCCGGACTGGAAGTAACTGATAAAATTTACATCAGCTTTTTGGCCGACGATGATTTAAAAGAAAAAATAGAAAATAATAGTGCTTATATACGCTCAGAGACCCTAGGAGAAAAGATTGATTTTCCCGAGAAAATGGTCGATGGAACCAAGGTTGTATTTGACAATATTACAACACAGATAACCATTAAAAAAATTTAAGATGTCTAAAGAAAAAAAAGCTCGATTTTCAGACAAAGAGTTGGAAAGTTTCAGAATATTAATTGAAGAAAAGATCAACAAAGCCCAATCAGATTTAGAACTGTTGAGGAGTGCATATATGAATGACGGAAATAATGGCACAGATGACACATCTCCCACTTTTAAGGCCTTTGAGGAAGGTTCAGAAACCATGTCCAAAGAGGCCAATACTCAATTAGCCATACGTCAAGAAAAGTTCATCCGTGACCTAAAAAACGCCATGGTTCGAATTGAAAATAAGACTTATGGTGTGTGTCGTATTACTGGTAAATTGATTAATAAGAAGAGGCTCTTACTGGTACCCCACGCTACTTTAAGCATTGAGGCCAAAAACATGCAAAGATAGCTCTTGAAATTTAAGGCCTCCAATATCAACCTGCCAACAGCCATAGTAATTATATTGGGCCTACTCCTGATAGATCAGGCATCTAAGTTTTTCATCAAACTGAATTATCCAATTTCTCTCTATGGGAATGGCGCGATCATCGACTGGGGTTTTTTTAAACTCCTATTTGTGGAAAATAAAGGAATGGCCATGGGAGCCAAACTCAATGATTTTTTCCCCTTTTTGTCTGACAAAGCAGCTAAACTGGTTTTAACTATTTTTCGTTTGGTAGCTATCTTAGGAATTGGTTATTGGTTATGGGACAACATTCGAAAACAAAGCTCTAATCTGTTTCGTTGGGCCCTTTGTTTAATCTTTGCCGGAGCTTTAGGGAACATCATCGACTCGGTTTTTTACGGGATGATTTTTTCCCACAGTTACGGACAGGTAGCTACATTTTTTCCCGATGAGGGAGGATATGCTCCTATATTTCAAGGCCATGTGGTGGACATGCTACAATTTCCCCTTGCAAGCTGGAATTGGCCGGACTGGATGCCTTGGGTGGGAGGCAAACACTATACTTTTTTTCAATATGTCTTTAATATTTCCGATTCAGCCATCAGTGTAGGAGTTGGTATTTTAATCGTTTTTAACAAAAGGATTTTTGGGCAGGTTACACTACAGGATAATTTTGATCAAAAAGTGTAAACCTCTTTAGGGGTAATAACATAATCCAAAGCAATATCATTAGCGTCGATATCCTCAATTTTAGAAACAGGTTCAAAGAAAGATAAGCCCACTTTAAGCGTGCTTTTAGGACATAGTGCCAAAAAACGATCATAATAACCTTTCCCATAGCCAACTCGGTGACCATATTGGTCAAAAGCCATAAGTGGTACAAAAACCACTTGAATTTGTTGTGGGGTAATAAAAATACAGGAAAGCGGCTCCGGGATGCCCCAGCAGTTCAATTTAAGTGGGGTTTGATCCGTGAGTAAGCAATGCTCTAAACCATTATCATCAACTATTTTGGGAATAACGGGCTGTTTATCTTTTCCCTGAAGAATGGAAAGCAGGTAAGAGGTGTCGACCTCCTTTTTTTTTTCAGCAGTCATAAAAAGATGGTATATAGAGTGTTCCCAGAAATCCTCTTTCAAGCAACGATTTGAAATCTCAATACTCAAATCAGTGATTTGACTTTCCATTAGGGCACATCTCCGCATTTCATATTCAATTCTTAAAGCAGCCTTGGTGTTCAAATCCTTTTATTTTATCTATAAAATTAAGCATATTTGAGCGTCCCTCACCTCAAAGGGCTTTTTTCTAATCCTTTGAGAAAAACTTAACTTTGTACTATGGAACAACAGCCGATCAAGATACAGTTTAAGACACTCCCTAGCGGCCCCGGGGTCTATCAGTATTTTGACAAAAATGATACTGTGATTTATGTAGGTAAAGCAAGAAACTTAAAGCGAAGGGTGAATTCCTATTTTTCTAAAGTACATGACAACGCTAAAACCCGAATTCTTGTAAAGAAGATTCACCGGATGGAACACATCGTGGTGCACACAGAGATAGATGCTTTGTTGCTGGAAAATAACCTGATTAAGAAACACCGGCCCCGCTACAATATTCTTTTAAAAGATGACAAGACCTACCCCTGGATTTGCATCAAAAAAGAACCTTTCCCTAGGGTTTTTAGTACCCGAAAAATGATTAGAGATGGATCTGAGTATTTTGGTCCCTATCCTAACGTGAAAACTGTATATACAATACTTGAACTTATTAAGGAAGTTTATCCTTTTTTAAATCATGAACTAAATCATTTAATAAAAGTTAATAATGAAGATGAGATAATAAAAATGTTTGAGGAAAACAAAACTTCAATTAGACACCTTATAAATGGAAATTTTAAAACTTCAATAGAAAAACTTAGAGTTCAAATGAAAAGCCTCTCTAAAAAAATGGAGTTTGAAAAGGCTCAAAAGATAAAAGAAAAGCTAGAGTCATTGGAAGATTATCAAGCCAAGTCTACAGTGGTCAGCTCCAAAATCACCAATTTGGATGTGTATACCATCATCTCTGACGAGGGCTATGCCTATGTTAATTTTTTCCAAGTGGTTTTTGGTTCCATTATCCTTTCCCATACACTAGAAATTAAAAAAAAACTTGAGGAAACCGACGCCGAGATTTTGCCACTGGCCATTGTTGAACTAAGACAACGTTTCAACTCACAATCCAAAGAGATATGCCTCCCTTTTGAAGTGGACTTGGGCCCTAAAATCAAAGTAAAAGTGCCTAAACTAGGTGATAAAAAAAAGCTAGTTGAGCTTTCCAAAAGAAATGCCAAATTCTTTCGATTGGAACGTTTCAAACGAATGAAAATAGTCGACCCCGAACGCCACGTTAAAAGGTTGATGCAACAGATGAAAACAGACCTACGACTCCAAGAGGATCCAGTTCACATTGAGTGTTTTGACAATTCTAATATCCAAGGAACTAATCCCACTGCAGCATGTGTTGTTTTTAGAAACGGTAAACCCTTCAAGAAGGACTACCGCCATTTTAAAATCAAAACCGTAGAAGGACCTAATGATTATGCATCTATGGAAGAAGTAGTGTACCGCCGCTATAGAGGCCTTTCCGATGATGGGCAGCCACTTCCCCAACTAATAGTAATTGATGGAGGTAAGGGACAGCTTTCTTCTGCCGTAAAAAGCCTAGAACGACTAAGTCTCAGGGATCAGATTGCCGTCATCGGTATCGCCAAAAGACTCGAGGAGATCTATTATCCAGAAGACAGTATTCCGATTTTTCTGGATAAAAAATCAGAGACTTTAAAGGTTATTCAGCAACTGCGTAACGAAGCACACCGCTTTGGATTGAAACTACACCGTAACATCCGCAGTAAAAATTCTCTAAAATCCCCCCTAGACATGATAGAAGGAATTGGCCCAAAAACAAAAGAAGTTTTGCTAAAAAAGTTTAAATCGCTGAAAAGAATCAAAGCCGTTTCAGAGCAGGAAATAATGGACCTGCTGGGGAGGACAAAAGGAGCCAAAATTTTTAAAAAATTACAGGGTCTTTAGCTTTTTTGCTTTTTCTTGAGTCTTATAAAAATGGTTTTACAATCAATTATTAATTTTACCAACAAATGTCCATGAAAAAAAAAAAATTGCTCATTCTTTTACTTTGTAGCATAGGGCAATTATGCCTTGCCCAATCGATTAAAGAAAATGCTACCACTGAAGTAAAACTTCCCTTTAAAGTAGGAGAGTGGTTTGAGTTTAGAATACACTACGGTTTTTTCAATGCCAGCTATGCAACCTTGGAACTCTCTCAAGATACGCTGAACGGCATACCCGTTTTGCATTCCAAAGGATATGGGAAAACAACGGGACTGGCCCGATGGTTTTTTAAGTTAGAAGATCACTATGACTCCTATTTTGATGAAAAAGAGATAATCCCTTATTGGTTTATCCGTGATATCTATGAGGGAGGTTATACCAAAAATTTAGAGATTAATTTTGATCACAATCAAAATTTAGCACATGTCAATGACCTAAAAAATAAAAAAAAGCAGACATTTAAAATTACTGATAGTGCTCAAGACCTCATCTCTGCCTTCTACTACCTAAGGGCATTTTACCCAAAAAATAAGTTAAAGCCCAATGAAGCCTTTAGCATCAACATGTTTTTCGACAAAGAAAACTATGTTTTTAAAATGAAATTTTTGGGGAAAGAAAACCTCAATACCAAATTTGGTAAAATCCAATGTATGAAGTTCAGACCCTACGTTCAATCTGGAAGAGTTTTTAGAGAACAGGAAAGTGTTTCTCTTTGGATAACAGACGACGGTAATAAAATTCCTATACGATTGCAGGCCGATCTAGCTATTGGCTCCATCAAAGTTGACTTAGAAAAATTTAAAAATCTTGTGGCTCCATTTAAAATCCAACTCAATTAGACTTTCTGATTGTTTATTACTCTCTGAATAACTTTTTGTTAAATTACTTGGGATTCAAGGCATAAATTAAGAAATTTGAAAGGAACAAAAAATACATTCGTGAGATTTGAATAAGGTTTTTGTCATAATATATTTCCTAGGAATTTTTATTTTGTTTTCCTCATGTGAGATCACAAAAAAACCTCCGTTAACTGACTCTCCCATTGCAAGAATTGAAGTCAAAACTAAAAACCTTAAATATGGCTTTGACTTGGATCAGTTTAGAGTTGTAAACAAGAAAATCAGAAGAGGAGATACTTTTGGATCTATTCTTGAGGATAATGGCATTGACTACCCAGAGGTACATAACATATTAAAAATCATCAAAAATAAGGTTAGCGTCAAAAGGCTGGTGGTGGGAAAGCCCTACAGTCTTTTCTTTTCGAAAGACAGTATACCAAAACCCAAAGTCTTTATTTACGCGCCTCAAATTGATAGTTACACGCTTGTACAACTCAGAGACAGCATTTATGGAAAAAAGGTGGCCAAGCAAATCAAAATTATTTCCAAGGAAGGAAATGGTCTGATTGAAAATTCACTCTATGAAACCATGTTGAACAGTGGGTTAAACCACCAATTGACCTATTATCTGGCCGATGTATATGCCTGGAATATTGATTTTTACAGACTCCACAAAGGTGATCGATTTAAAATCATCTATACAGAAAAATTTGTCGATGACACAGTTTCGATTGGAATTGAACGCATCAAAGCAGCGATTTTCGAACATGCGGGAAAAGATTTTTATGCCTTCGAATATAAACCCGACTCCCTAAAAGGGATTGTAGAATACTTTGATGATAGGGCAAAAAATCTAAGAAGAGCATTTCTTAAAGCACCCGTTAAATTTGGCCCTGTTACTTCACGTTACAACCTTAAGCGCAGAATCGCCTATTATGGCAACCGCATCAAGCCCCATCGCGGTACAGATTTTGCTGCCAATGTTGGAACCCCAATCCTAGCCACTGCCAAAGGGATAGTGGTTAAATCATCCTACTCCAAAGGGAATGGAAACTATATTACAATCAAACACAATAATACCTACAGCACTCAATACCTCCACATGAAACGTAGAAAGGTAAAAGTTGGAGAATGGGTTGATCAGGGACAAGTTATAGGTTTGGTAGGTATGACTGGCTTAACATCAGGACCCCATGTATGCTATCGATTCTGGAAAAATGGTAGACAAGTTGACCCATTTAGACAAAAACTACCCGATGCTAAGCCCATTTCCAGCGAATTAAAAATTAATTATTTAAATTCAATTGTCGATTTGAAAGCCCAACTCGATTGCATATCTTTCACCCCAGAATCAACATACATTAACTCAGCTATAGCCCTATCAAATAGTGACATTCAATAAGCATAACCCATTGTCCCTCAAATCATGGAAATTACTGGGGTCTCACTTCAAAAAAAACGCACAAAAAAAAATTACAGATTACTTCTCTGAGGACCCCAATCGAATAAAAAAATTCTCTTTGCAATGGGAATCTTTTTATGTGGATTATTCTAAAAATCTGCTAGATAAAGGGACCCTGGACCTTCTCATCACAATGGCAGAAGAATCTGGTCTATATAAAGCCATTGACGCCTACTTTCAAGGAGGAAGGATCAATGAAACCGAAGGTAGGGCTGTCCTCCATACCGCCCTAAGACAGATCATTCCCTCAACAATTATGATCGATGGGGAAAACATTTCTCCAAAAATTGAAGAAGTCAAAAAACAAATGTTTGATTTTGCCAACCGAGTGATCTCGGGAAAGTGGAAAGGACATACAGGTAAATCCATTACCCATGTGGTCAATATTGGAATTGGTGGTTCAGACCTGGGACCTGCAATGGTGACGGAAGCACTTGAGTTTTACAGTAATCACCTCAAATTGACTTTTGTCTCCAATTTAGAGGGTGACCATGTGGAAGAGGTAATCAAAAAAATTGATTCTGAGACAACACTTTTTGTAATCGTTTCAAAGAGCTTCACCACCCAAGAAACTATAAGTAACGGGAAAACAATTAAGAACTGGTTTTTAAATCATGCGCCTGAATCAGCCATCAGTAATCATTTTATTGCTGTTTCTGCCAACTTAGAAAAAGTGACCGATTTTGGTATTATTACCGAAAATATTTTCCCTATTAACGATTGGGTCGGAGGGCGTTTTTCTTTATGGAGTTCTGTTGGACTGTCGATTTGTTTGGCCATAGGGCCAAAGAATTATGAAGATTTACTCCAGGGTGCTGGAAAAATGGATCAACATTTTAGAACGGCCGATTTTAAGGAAAATATTCCTGTAATTTTGTCTTTGATTACTTTTTGGTACAATAACTTTTGGAAGGTGGAAACAGAAGCCATCATTCCCTATTCTCAATACCTGAGAAATCTTCCCGCCTACCTCCAACAAGCTTTCATGGAGAGTAACGGAAAAGGAGTAGACCGAAATGGTAAACCGGTAAATTATCAGACCGGAAATATCATTTGGGGAGCTTCCGGAACCAACGCCCAACATGCATTCTTCCAATTAATGCATCAAGGAACAAAGATGATTCCTGCAGACTTCATAGGGTTTGCTAAACCCCTTTATGAAGGGAACGATCACCAGGATAAATTGATGTCTAATCTTTTCGCCCAAACACAGGCACTGATGCAAGGTAAAAATGCTGAGACCGTTAGAGAAGATCTAATCAAACAAGGTAAATCTCGAAAAGAAATTGAGATGCTACTCCCCTTTAAGATTTTTGAAGGTAACCGTCCCTCCAACACAATTTTAATCGAACAGCTTACCCCTGCCAACTTAGGATCTCTTATCTCCCTTTACGAACACAAAATTTTTGTTCAAGGAATCATCTGGAATATCTTTAGCTACGACCAGTGGGGTGTTGAATTGGGTAAGCAGTTGGCCAACAATATCCTAAAAGATTTCTATAAAAAACAAATTGATCACCACGATCCCTCAACTCAAGGACTAATTGAATATTACAAAAAATTCAGAAATTAATTACAGAATCTTAGATCACTGAGCTTAAGCTCTAAACTCTTCACCCCCCTGAATTCGTTTTCGTATAAAGTATATAAAATCTGAAACAGTTCTCTGCTTTTGATTTTAATGATGTGATTTGCCATGTCAAAACCAATTCCCGAAAGGTTAGATTTTGAAGAATCTTTTACATCGAGTTTCAAATGATTTTGATTACTTCCTACAGCCTTTGTTTCGCCTCCATCTAAACAGTTTTTGGTCAAAAATAAAGGACGAAGATTACCTGGTCCAAATGGGGCCATTTGTTCCATAATCCTGTAAAATTTTGGAGTGATTTTATCCAAAGTAATTTCCAGATCATAAGAGATAGAGGGAGTCATTTGTTCGGGTTGAATTATTTTGGCAACAGACAATTCAAAGGCTTTTTTAAAAGGAAGGTAATCATTGGGCTTAATGGTCAATCCTGCAGCATATTGGTGTCCTCCAAACTGAAAGATATGCTCCTTGCAGGCATCTAAAACCTTATAGACATCTACTCCTTTTACCGAACGAACCGAACCTGTAAAATATTCTCCAGATGAAGTAAAAACAACTGTAGGGCGATAATGGGTTTCTATTAAACGAGAGGCCACAATCCCCAAAACTCCTTTGTGCCAATCGGGTTGAAAAACTACTGTTGAATAAAATTCTTCCTCTTGATTTTCTTTGATTTGATCCAATGCTTGTGCAGTGATTTTTTGGTCTAACTCTTTTCTCTCGCTATTAAATAATTCGATGGCCCTGGATCTTGAAATCGCCTCTTCCTTTTCTTCTGACAAAAGCAATGAAACGGCATGACTACCGTGTTTTATCCTTCCTGCCCCATTGATTCTTGGAGCAAGAACAAACACCAAATCAGAAACGTTGATTCTTCTTTTAATCTTATTGATAAAGAAACGAATTCCGAGTCTAGGTTTTTTTTGAATTTGTTGGATTCCAAAATAGGTCAAGATTCTGTTCTCTCCTGTAATAGGAACGATGTCTGCTGCAATCGCCATGGCAACTAGATCTACAAAGGGAATAATGTCCTCTACTATCCCCCCCTGTTTCTGAGTAAGGGCTTGAATGAGCTTAAATCCTATACCACAACCACATAAATCTTTAAAAGGATAGGAACAAATAGCTTGTTTGGGATCCAAAATGGCAATTGCCTTTGGAAGATCTTCACCAGGTAAATGGTGATCGCAGATTATAAAATCTATTCCTAAAGTTTGAGCATAAGAAACTTTATCCATGGCTTTGATACCGCAATCCATTGCTATAATCAGACTTACATCTTCTGCTTTGGCTTTATCGATTCCTTTGATCGATATGCCATAACCTTCTTCGTATCGATCGGGGATATAAAAAATACAGTGGGGATGGTTTTGCATTAAAAAGGAATATACTAAGGCTACGGCAGTAGTTCCATCTACATCATAGTCTCCGTATACCATTATTTTCTCTCCCTTATTGATTGCCTGAAAAATCCGATCTACTGCCTCATTCATACCAGACATCAAAAAAGGGTCGTGTAAGTCTGAAAGTTCAGGTCGAAAAAAAGATTTGGCGGTATCATAATCTTCGATGCCTCTTTGTATCAAAAGACACGCAATTTCATAGGGAACTCCTATTTCTTTTTGAATCTGCTTCACTTTATCCTTATCTGGAACCGGTTTGGGTCTCCAATGCATCTTGATTATTTCTATTTAGATCCAGCCACGCAAATGACAAATTCCCCTTTAGGTGATTTGGCGTTAAAATGATTCAAAGCTTCATTTAAAGTTCCTCTAAAAGTTTCTTCAAACATTTTTGATATTTCCCGGGAAATAGAGACCCCTCGCTCTGGACCAAAAATTTCAGAAAACTGGTTTATAGTTTTGAGAAGTTTGTGCGGAGATTCGTAAAAAATAAGGGTTCGCCTTTCATCTAAAAGCTTTTCCAAGCGTTTATTTCTCCCTTTTTTTGGGGGTAAAAACCCTTCGAAAACAAAACGATCGCATGCCAAACCACTTTGTGCCAAAGCGGGAATCATGGCGGTAGGCCCAGGCAAGCATGTAACTTTCAAATTGAGTGACAATACCTCTCTAACCAATAGAAAACCGGGGTCAGAAATGCCTGGAGTGCCAGCATCAGATATAAGTGCTATGTGCATTCCAGAAATCAATTTTGAACCAACCTCATCTAATTTTCTATGTTCATTGTGCATGTGGAAAGCCTGCATTGGAGTGTTAATTTGATAATGATTCATTAGTTTAACACTTGTTCTAGTGTCTTCTGCTAGTATCAAATCGACCTCTTTTAGGGTATCTACAGCTCTGTATGTCATGTCCCCCAAATTACCAATCGGTGTTGGCACTAAAAAAAGCTCCCCCATACTTTTTTGTCTTTTATAAAATTAAAAAACTACTGAAAATTATTCTCCACAATTTTCAAAAAACGAATTTCATATTGCTCCTTACCTTCCCATTGGTTATAATCAGGCTTGATCATTTCCAATATGAATTTTTGTGCCTGCTCCCATGTCTCGAGAGTCGCAATCTGAGAAATTGCACGCTGATAGTCTTCCGTATTTTGATGAAAAAGGTGCTTAATAAATGCCAATCGGTCATTCAAATCTATCTGAAGTCCTTTTGAAAATTTGTCATTCAACCTTTTTTGTGTTTCCTTTTGGATACTAATAGTATCTTCTTTTCGCTCAAATGATAACTCTTTAGTGCTTTCTTGGAATAATTCGGCTACAGAAGGCTTTGATTCGAGGATTTCTTTGACATTTTCCTTTTTAATTTCCACTTTGGGGAGCAATTCTTCGCCTTCATTGAAGTTTTCCTTTGTTGTTTCAGAATCCTGTTGAACTTTTATAAAATCCAACGACTGATCAAGTTTGGTTTCAAAATCTTTAAATAAACCTTTATTAAGTCCCTCCGCATTTTTTATTAAAATCAGGTGTTCAAAGAGTAACAAAGTAGCATCATAAACCTTTTGATAATCATAAGGCTCTTGCATCTCTAGAATTTTTTTTGCTAGTTGTTTAAGTTTTTGTTGAATTTTATTGGGCATAAATTATACTATTGCAAAGCTTTGTTTTAATACCTTTGTTTGACTGTAAATTACAAAATGTTTTTAGAAAATCCCTTAAACCAAGAAGAACAATTTGGATGGATCGAAGTCATTTGTGGGTCTATGTTTTCAGGAAAAACAGAAGAACTTATTAGGCGTCTTAAACGTTCCCAATATGCAAATCAAAAGATAGAGGTTTTCAAACCTGCCATTGACCAGCGAAACGATAATCAGATGGTTACTTCTCACGATTCAAATCAGATCCCTTCAACTTCGGTGACTTCCGCGGCAAACATTTCAATTTTGAGTAATGACTGCCATGTAGTAGGAATTGATGAGGCTCAATTTTTTGATGATGAGATTGTAGAGGTTTGCAATGATTTGGCAAACCGTGGAATACGGGTGATTGTTGCAGGACTTGATATGGATTATCAAGGAAACCCTTTTGGACCTATGCCAGCATTAATGGCCACGGCTGAGTATGTTACCAAAGTCCATGCCATTTGTGCTCAAACGGGCAATTTAGCCCATTACAGCCACAGAAAATCAGATATAAAAGGGTTGGTCCTTTTAGGTAAAAAAGGTGATTACGAGCCACTGAGTAGGGGTTCATTTTATGAGATTTATACAAAGCGTGACAAAAAAAATTTGGAAAAAAATAGTGCTAAAAATAAAAGATCTTGACCCTTCTTGAAATTGATTTAAAAAAGTTAGAACACAACTATCGTTCCCTTAGAAAGATATTAAATCCCAAGTCTAAAATGATAGGGGTTATCAAGGCTAATGCCTATGGAGCGGTCTCTGAGTCAATTGCCGAAAAATTGGTTGAATTGGGGACAGAGGCCTTAGCCGTAGCTTATGTGCAAGAAGGTATCAAATTAAGACAATTTGGAATTAAGGTCCCCTTATTGGTGTTTTACCCTCAAATTGAAAATTTTAGGGATATCATCCTTCATAATCTTGAGCCTGTATTGTACAGTAAGAGAAGTTGGGAAATGTTTAAAAAGGCAGTAAAGGAAGAAAAAAAATCCGCCTACCCGATCCATATCAAATACAACACAGGTTTGAACCGCATTGGATTTCAAACTGACGAAGTGGAGTGGGTTCTGGAACAAATGAAAAAATCTTATTTTAAAGTAAAATCCGTTTTTACACATCTGGGTCAAACAGAAACCCCAAAACCCAACAAGGAAACAGAAAATCAAATCTTCCTATTCGAGCAAATTATGCAAAAGCACAACCAGGCCTTAAAGCAAAAGCCAGAATATCATCTCTTGAATACTTCTGGGGTTTTCAACTATCCCAATTATCATTTGGATTGGGTAAGGATTGGTATTGGATTTTACGGCTTTGCCAACCACCCTGAATGGAACGATGCCCTAAAACCTATTTCACAACTGAAAACGAGGATTACTCAAATTCACGAAATCAAGTCGGGTGAAACCGTAGGATACAATTGTGGCTGGAAAGCGTTCAAAAATACGCGTATTGCGGTATTACCCCTTGGACATGCAGATGGTTTCTCGAGACAATATGGGCATGGAAAAGGCTGGGTATTGATCAACGGACAAAAAGCCCATGTGGTGGGTAATGTCTGTATGGACATGGTAATGGTAGACATTGGGGATATTCCCTGCAACGAAGAAAGTGAAGTGGTGGTCATTGGAGACGGAATTAGGGCGGATGAGCTTGCAGAAAATGCCGGAACCATTTCTTATGAGCTACTTGCTTCCCTAGGAAATCGAATCCCAAGAATCCTTATAAACTAAATCAACAACTACTTTTATATATCAAACATTTTGTTTGAATTTTAAAAAAAGGCGAGTTGGAGTTGTAGACAATGGCATAAAGCTTATTTTTGGAAAAAATTTAATCCATGAAACTAGCAGTTATAGGCGCAACAGGAATGGTTGGAGAAGTGATGCTCCAGGTTTTGTCAGAAAGACGTTTCCCGTTTTCGGAACTGATTCCTGCAGCCTCAGAAAGATCTATAGGGAAAAAAGTAGTTTGTGGCGGTAATTCATACGAAGTTGTTGGGCTGAAAAAAGCAGTATCAATGAAACCAGACATTGCTTTGTTTTCTGCTGGTGGAGCAACATCATTAGAATGGGCGCCCAAATTTACCGAGGTGGGAACTGTAGTGATCGATAATTCATCTGCTTGGCGAATGGACCCCTCCAAAAAATTGATCATCCCTGAAATCAATGCAGATAAATTAACCTCCGCTGATAAAATCATTGCCAATCCCAACTGCTCAACTATTCAAATGTTGTTGGCACTAGCCCCTTTGCAAGAGCATTTTGGAATTGAACGTATAATCGTGTCGACCTATCAGTCGATTACTGGAACCGGAGTAAAGGCGGTACAACAATTGAAAAATGAATACAAAGGGGAAAATGGAGAAATGGCTTATCCTTATCCCATTCACCGCAATGCTATCCCTCACTGCGATGTTTTTATGGACAATGGCTACACGAAAGAAGAAATGAAATTAGTTAATGAAACCCATAAGATTCTAAACGATACCAATATAGGGGTCTCTGCCACAGCGATCAGAATTCCTGTGTTAGGAGGACACAGTGAATCGATCAATGTCCAATTGAAAAAAGATTTCGAATTAGATGCCATTAGAAAATTGCTGAACGAAAGCCCTGGTTTGATTGTACAAGACAATCCTGAAACCAACACTTACCCCATGCCAATTTATGCTGCAGGTAAAGATGCGGTTTTTGTGGGAAGAATCAGAAAAGATGAATCCCAAGACAAAACACTGAACCTATGGGTGGTTGCAGACAACCTGAGAAAAGGAGCAGCAACAAATACCATTCAAATTGCCGAATATTTACTCCAAGAAAATTTGATATAATCTCTTATAGAGGTGTTCGTGGATTAAATATATTTACAGAAATGAGTTATATTTTTTGCAATGGTGAACAAATCTATTAGTAATATGAATTAAAAAAAAGAAATTTTCTGGTCGGACTAAAAAATTCGGGGGATCAATTGAAGAAAAAAAACTACTACTAATCATCCATCGAAAAAGCCTCCATGAATTTGGTGGTATAGTTTCCAGAAATATAATCGGAGTGATCCATGAGTTTACGATGGAAAGGGATAGTGGTTTTAACCCCCTCAATCACAAATTCATCCAATGCGCGCCTCATCTTATTGATAGCCTCTTCTCTTGTTTGAGCTGTAGTAATCAACTTGGCGATCATAGAATCATATTGGGGTGGAATGATGTAGCCTCCATAAACATGAGTGTCAAGTCTGACTCCATGTCCGCCCGGAAAGTGAAGGGTTGATATTTTTCCTGGACTGGGTCTAAAATCATTATAAGGATCCTCGGCATTGATTCTACATTCAATAGAGTGCATGCTCGGCAAATAATTATCCCCTGATATCATTACCCCAGCGGCAACCATAATCTGCTCTCTTATAAGATCAAAATTAATGACTTGCTCTGTAATAGGGTGTTCTACTTGAATACGAGTATTCATCTCCATAAAGTAGAAATTGCGATGCTTGTCTACCAAAAACTCTATTGTACCTGCACCTTCATATTTTATGTACTCAGCAGCTTTGACAGCGGCAGCTCCCATTTTTTCCCTCAACTCAGGAGACATAAATGGCGACGGTGTTTCTTCGGTCAGTTTTTGATGTCTCCTTTGAATGGAACAATCGCGTTCAGATAAATGACAGGCTTTGCCCTTTGAATCTCCTACGATTTGAATTTCAATGTGGTGAGGTTCTTCAATTAGTTTTTCTATGTACATTCCATCGTTACCAAAAGAAACAAAGGCTTCTTGACGAGAGCTTTCCCAGGCTTTCTGTAAATCTTTTTCTTTCCATACCTCACGCATGCCTTTACCTCCTCCACCGGAAGTGGCTTTTAACATGATCGGATAGCCCGTTTTTTTTGCAGTTTTTTTGGCTTCTTCAAAAGATTCTAATATCCCCTCGGATCCTGGTATGGTAGGAATCCCTGCAGCTTTCATTGTAGCTTTTGCAGTGGCTTTATCTCCCATTTTTTCTATCATCTCCGACGATGCGCCAATAAATTTAATCCCGTGTTCTTTACAAATTTTTGAGAATTTCGCGTTTTCTGACAAAAATCCATAACCCGGATGAATGGCATCTGCGTTACAAATTTCTGCAGCCGCCATGATGTTAGCCATTTTCAAATAGGATTCCGAACTGGGTGGAGGGCCAATGCAAACTGCCTCATCTGCAAAACGAACGTGAAGGCTTTCCTCGTCAGCAGTAGAATAAACTGCAACAGTTTTAATGCCCATCTCTTTACAAGTTCTAATCAATCGCATGGCAATCTCACCACGATTGGCAATTAATATCTTTTTAAACATTGGTAAGAGGTTTAAACCTGTTCAACTAAAAGTAGGGGTTGATCGAATTCAACTGGAGAAGAATCATCAACTAATATTTTAATAATCTTACCGCTGACTTCGGATTCAATCTCGTTGAATAATTTCATGGCTTCAACCACACATAATACATCTCCTTCTTTGATGATATCTCCAACTTCGACAAAAACATCTTTGTCTGGAGAGGGCTTTCTGTAAAAAGTTCCAATCATAGGAGATTTTATTGTAATCAGATTATCGGCCTCATCTTGAACAGGATGTTCTTCTGTTTCTATAGGGTTCTCCGGCAGGGTACCTGCTAGGGTTGGCTGTAGTGCAGGTGCCACCATACTTGGTAAAGTTTGCGCTATGGTTTGTGTTTCTGCGGAAGGAAGATCAGCATTAGTTTTGATAGTGATTTTAAAATTATCTGTTTCAAGCTTCACCTCGTGAGCTCCTGATTTTGCCACAAATTTGATTAAGTTTTGAATTTCTTTTATTTTCATAATTCAAATAATTAAAATATTTAATAGGCCCATGTCAAATAGCCTGCTCCCCAGGTGAAACCTCCACCAAAAGCAGCAAAAACCAGCCGATCTCCAGGGTTTAATCTTGATTCGTAATCTTTTAGTAAAAGCGGTAATGTTGCCGCTGTTGTGTTCCCAAAATATTCAATATTAGTCATGACCTTTTGATAAGGCAAACCAACGCGTTTGGCAATTGCATCGATAATTCTTTTATTGGCCTGATGAGGGACCAAATAAGAAATACTCTCTATGTCAAGTTTGTTACGATCAATAATTTCCTCAACTGCATTGGTCATTTCTGAAACGGCATACTTAAATACTGCCTTACCGTCTTGATACAAATTATGCATTCCTCCTTGTAATGTTTCTTCTGAAGTAGGAAACAAAGACCCTCCTGCCTTTATGTTCAAAAACATCCTTCCACTACCATCAGATCTCAAATATTCGTCCTCCCATCCGTAAGCAGATTCGCTAGATTCAAAAAGGACTGCTCCAGCACCGTCCCCAAAAATGATGCAAGTTGCTCTGTCAGAATAATCTATTATTGAAGACATCTTGTCTGATCCAATCAGTAAAACCTTTTTGTATCTTCCGCTAACAATCATACTGGACGCATTTGACATTCCGAATAGAAAGCCGGAACAAGCGGCTTGAAGGTCATAAGCAAAGGCATTGGTCGCGCCAATTTCTGAAGCCACGTATGCAGCAGTAGCAGCAACTTTCATGTCTGGTGTAATCGTAGCAAGGATGACCGCGTCAATTTCTAGAGGGTCTAATTTTCTTTTATTTAGGAGATTTTGAGCGGCCTTGATTGCCATAAAAGAAGAGCCTTTTTTCGGGTCTTTGAGTATTCTTCTTTCACTTATTCCAGTTCTTTCCAAAATCCACTCATTACTCGTGTCTACCATCTTTTCCAAGTCAGCATTAGTGAGTTTTTCCTCTGGAACATATCCGCCTACGGCAGTTATAGAAGCCTTTAAGGGACTTGGATTGATATAATTCATCAGTAGATCACTTCCTTTTGAACTGTCAATATTATGTGTGAAGATAGTAGTTTTTTAGAGCAAACAAAATCTTTGTCTACAAAAAAAGCCCTTAAAAGAAAGGAAGAGCTTAATTAAAATTGTTGTAAAAATTAGGCTTCTATCACCTCCTTATTGTCTATCAAAACTTTACCTCTGTAATAAAGTTTACCTTCATGCCAATGGGCACGGTGGTACAAGTGGGCTTCACCTGTAGTATTGCAAGTACCAATTTGAGGAGTAACTGCCTTGACATGGGTTCTTCTTTTGTTCCTTCTGGTTTTAGATATTTTTCTTTTAGGGTGAGCCATTTTTGTAGCTTTTAATATTTAAAAATTACTATAATAAGTCTTTCAATTTATCCCATCTTGGATCTGTTTCATCTGATAGGGATTTTTCTTGGGGCTGCAGGTCTTTTAGTTTTTCCAAAATCTCTGATTTTAAAGTTCCATCGGCTATTCCAGGATGAACTTTCTTTAGAGGTACAGACAATACTATCATTTCGAAAATGTATTGAGCCACCTGAATTTCATATGAACCATAAGGAAGAATCAAAATCTCATCATTATTGAGGTTTTCATCCGACCCAAATTTCACCACCAATCTAAATGCAGTATCTATAGGCAGCTTAAAAAGTTCTGTGGTGATGTCACATGGGACTGTCACCTTCCCTTTTGCACTGAAATTCAACTCCAAAAGAGTTAATTTTTTTTCAAAAACCAAATCAACCTGAATCTCAACATTTTGAAAATCTAAAAAATCAAAGCCTTCAAAGAACTTATTATCAATCTTAAAATCGAATCGATGTATGCCTTCCTTTAAGCCAATAAAGGAGATCAAGAATTCTGAAAACTGCTCCATCCTTCCGACTTTTAAGGGTGCAAATTTATATAAAAAAGCTTTTAACAGTGTCTTTTTTTGCTATTTTTCTCCTTATCTTATCAATGGCAGGGGATTTTTTTCCTTTCTATTAAAGTAAATGTTCCGAGCCAAAAACATCGCATTTCTGAAGGATTCGGTTTCGGCTAAGCCTTTTCCAGCAATTTCAAAAGCAGTCCCGTGATCGGGTGAAGTTCTAATTTTACTAAGGCCAGCAGTAAAATTGACTCCGGCTCCGAATGTTAAAGTTTTAAAGGGTATCAGACCTTGATCATGATAAATAGCCAAAACAGCATCAAATTGGAGGTGAGTTTGATTTCCGAAAAAACTATCGGCAGCATAAGGCCCATAAACCAAATGGCCTGATGCTGATAATTCTTGTATCAATGGAAGGGTAATTTCATCATCCTCTTGACCAATTACACCCTTATCTCCTGTATGGGGATTAAGTCCCAATACACCTATTTTCGGTCGACCAATGTTAAAATCCTTTGTTAAAGTGCCCTCTAGCTGTTGGATTTTTTCTCTTAATAATTCAGGGGTAAGAACTCCGGAAATGTCTTTAACCGCAATATGATCACTCACGAGGGCTACTTTTAATGAATCCGAAATCATAAACATCAGACTTTTTCCCCCAAGTTCTTTTGCTAAGTAATCAGTATGACCTGGAAACTTAAAATCCTTAGATTGAATTGTTTCCTTGTTTATTGGGGCAGTGACTAAGGCATCAACCTCTCCTTTTTTTAAGGCTGAGGTAGCTGACTTTAAAGATTCTAAAGCCAGTTCACCTGCCATTTTTGAAGCTTCTCCAAAAACCAGCTTACCCTCCGGCATGGAAAGGTTGAATACATTCAACTGAGCCCTGTGCAATTTTTTGTTTTTCTTTTTTAGGACCAGAATGGTATTAAACTGAAAATGTTTTTTTTGATATTCCAGCAACTTGATCGGCGCAAAAACAACAGGAGTGAAAAATTCAAATAACCTTCGATCTTCAAAAATTTTTAAAATGATTTCGACCCCAATCCCATTTGGATCTCCAATTGAAATCCCCAGCTTTATTTTCCCCAACATTTGTGTTGCTTTTATTCATAATTTTACGTCACAAATGTAATTAAATATAACTGATGTTTACCGGAATCATTGAGGCATATGGGAAAGTGGTTTATTTGGAAAAAGAGCAAGAGAATCTTAACCTAAGCCTGGAAAGTAATTTGACACAAGAATTAAAAATAGACCAGAGCGTGGCCCATAATGGTATTTGCCTAACCGTGATTGATATAAAAGGTAATCAATACATGGTTACTGCTATTCAAGAAACTTTGGAAAAATCCAATCTAGGGAGGATTAAAATTGGCGATTTTATCAATCTTGAAAGGGCCATAATGATTAACAGTCGTCTGGATGGACACATTGTTCAAGGTCATGTAGATCAGATCGGTTTTTGTACCGGAGTCAATTTCAGAGAAGGAAGCTGGTTTTTTGACTTCGAGTATGATCAAAATCAAAAAAACATTACTGTCGAAAAAGGGTCCATTTGTGTCAATGGTGTCAGTCTTACTGTGGTTAATTCTGGTCTGAATCACTTTTCTGTTGCAATAATTCCCTACACCTATGAACATACTAATTTCCGCCTGATACAAAAAGGAGACACGGTGAACTTAGAATTTGACATAATCGGAAAATATATTTCAAAACTTCACGATTTGTACATATAGAAATATTTAGATTATATTTAAGAAAACTATTGATCATGGGCATTCTTGAATTATCTACTATATTAATAACTTTAGCAGCAATTTTTACGCTGATTAATATCCGAATTTTAAAGCTACCTCAAACCATAGGTTTGATGATTTTGGCACTCTGTTTATCTATTATTGTTACCATAGTGGGGGTTGTTTTTCCCCAGGTATTTGAAACTGTATCAGAAATTACTAAAGAATTTGATTTCAGTGAGTTGTTGGTAAATGTAATGTTGCCTTTCTTGCTCTTCGCTGGTGCTATGAGTGTCAATGTTCATGAACTATTGAAAGATAAGGTGACTATTCTACTTCTAGCTAGCTTTGGAGTGATTTTTTCCACTTTTGCAGTTGGTTCGGGAGTCTACTGGTTGATTGAGCAACCTGTATTTGGTCTGAATACTATGGGGTTGACTTATATAGATTGTCTTTTGTTTGGCGCTTTGATAGCTCCCACTGATCCCATAGCAGTATTGGCAATGATAAAAAAAATGAATCTATCTTCTATAACTGAAACCCGTATTGCAGGAGAATCTCTTTTTAACGACGGTATAGGCGTAGTGGTCTTTTTAACTCTTTTGAGTATCAAACAAGATGGTGTAGAAAATATAACTGCTGCTGCAGTTGGAAGTTTATTTGTAACTGAAGTTTTGGGAGGCATTGCTTTAGGAACAGTTATGGGGTATTTTGGACTTAAACTTTTAAAATATATTGAGAATGAACATACTGAATTAGAAGTTTTAATAACCATTTCACTGGTTTTATTACTGCCTATTATCTCACACTATTTCCATTTTTCTGCAGTTTTAGGGGTAGTGATGATGGGACTATTTCTAAATCAAAATCTTGACATTGATCAAAATCAAGATGGTGTCCAAAAAGCAATGGGTGATTATGTCTATAAGTTTTGGCATCTTTTGGATGAAACTTTAAATGCCATTTTATTCATTCTTATTGGACTGGAGGTTATTATGATTTTTGAGTCTTTCCAATTACCATTTATAACTATCTCCATTTTGGTAATTATTCTGGTTGTATTGTCTAGGGGTATAGGTGTAAGTATTCCTATAGCCTTGTTATCACTATTCAAAAAGTTTGAAAAGAAAACCGCCTTGATCATCACTTGGGGTGGACTCAGAGGAGGCTTGAGCGTAGCCTTGGCGCTTAATCTGCCTGACGATATTGGAGAGGGAAAAGCCTTAATCCTCTTTCTTACATATGTAATTGTATTGTTTACGATTTTGGTTCAAGGATTAACGCTAAAAAACATTGTAAAATAATCGGGAGAAGTTTTTTGTCTGCTTATCTTTGAAATAGAATTTCGCGCTGTGACAACATCTTTGTCTAATATATTGAAAGGAAGTGCCAAGTGTCTTACGTATTTAATTTAGGAAAGTTAGGACAGCAGATACCTAGGAGTACTGTCTTCTAATCTATCCTTTTCTATAAGTCAAATGCGGGCCGATGGGCTCGCATTTTTTTGCTTTTTATAATCTAATAAGCTATTTCAAATAGATAGCATAGTTTATACTTATATTTGAGCACTATGCAAAAAGATCTGGCAATCGTAATCCCATGCTATAATGAGGCTGATAGATTACCCGTTTCTCAGTTTGTAAACTTTCTTTCTCTCCAACCTAAAGTGTCTGTTCTTTTTGTCAATGATGGTTCAAAAGACAAAACATATGATGTGTTATCTGCCTTAAAAAATCAATTTCCCGGTCAAATTGAATTATATAATATATTACAAAATAGGGGAAAGGCCAATGCTGTTTTTAGTGGTTTCCGCCAAGTGCTCAAATATCAAAATTTCCAAAAAGTAGCCTATCTGGATGCTGACCTTGCTACCAGCCTTGAAGAATGTCTGCGCTTGTCAGATTATGTAAAAGAAAATGTAGTCTTGGCGTTTGGGTCGAGAATATTAAAACTGGACAACCAAATCAAAAGAAAGTGGTACCGATTTATCTTGGGAAGGGTTGTCGCTACTGCTATCTCCAATGCATTAAATTTAAGTATATACGATTCTCAATGCGGATGCAAAATTTTTGAAACCCAAACCGCTGAGAAAATATTTGACCAGGTCTTTATTTCCAAATGGCTTTTCGATGTTGAAATTTTCTTTAGAATGATACGTCTTTTCGGAAGATCTGAAATTCAAAATTATATAAGGGAAATTCCCCTTAGGGCATGGGTAGATACTCCAGATTCCAGAGTGAGTCCCCTTTATTTTTTTACATTATGGTTGGACCTTTTTAAAATTTCAAAGAAGTATAAAAGTTGAGCTTAGTAAAAAGAATTAAAAAAGATTTCAGATCACCGTATGGTTGTATATTTATTCTTCTAGCGGGAATACGATTGTTTTTCAACGCCGTCATTCCGTTAACAGACAAAACAGAGGCACGCTATGGAGAGGTTGCCCGATTGATGGTTGAAACGGGTAATTGGATTGTTCCGCAAATAGATTACGGTGTCCCATTTTGGGCCAAACCTCCACTCTCCACATGGATTTGTTCCAGTTTCATAAGTCTATTTGGAGACCATGAATTTGCCCTTAGGCTCCCCTTTTGGATGATGGCTATTTTAATTACTCTACTTCTAATTCCCTATGGTCACCAAAAAAAAATTAATGGTTTGATACCTGGAATTGTCCTTCTTACACTTCCCGAGTTTTTTCTCCATGCCGGGGTACTCTCTACCGATTTGATGCTCTCTTTTTCGATTGCTTTAACAATGATAGGATTCTGGCAATTTCTTCATTCTGAAAAAAGTAGGATCTCAGGATTAATTTTTTTTGTTGGTATCGGTTTGGGGTTGTTGGCTAAAGGTCCCATCATTGGTGTACTAAGTTTTCCTCCCCTTTTCGTCTGGTGTATTCGTCATCGAATATCATTAAAAAGAATTTTTCAAATTCCTTGGGTATTGGGAGGGCTTTTAACTCTATTGATCGCCTTTCCTTGGTACTATCTGATGGAGATTAATTCCCCGGGGTTTATAGACTATTTTGTGGTGGGAGAACATTTCCTGCGTTTTATAGACTCCTCTTGGTCGGGGGATAAATATGGTTTCCCCAAACAACAGCCTTTGGGGATCATTTGGGCCTTTATATTGGTCGGTGCTCTGCCTTGGTCTTTTGTCCTTTTAAGCCAACTCAAAAACGGATTAAAAAAAGTTTGGAATGACCCTTGGCAGCTCTTCCTTTGGCTATGGATTTTGTGGACTGCCATTTTCTTTACTTTTTCAAAAAGTTTGATCCATACCTACACCCTGCCAGTGATGATCCCTATTGCCCTTCTAATCACCCATCATTGGCCCTCATTTAAGAGAAAAAAATCGGTGCTGTATGTTGCTGTATGTCTTCCTGTATTGTTGATTGGAGCTTACTTTTTGGAACCCACAAAAAAGCTACTCTCCAATAATACAGACAAAACGCTAGTTTTACATCCCGAGGTAAATTCATCAGAGCTTTATGCATTCCCGTTCAAATCTTATTCTAGTCAGTTTTACTCCAAAGGAAAAATAAAAATCATTACTCGCGATGCGTTGGAAAAAATGGTTGAGGACTCGACATCCTTTTCTATCATTATCAAAAAGAGGCAGCCTGAATATCTCTCATCCAAAGTAATGAGTAAACTAAAATTGCTAATGGATAGAAGAAAAGATGGGCTTTATCAATATAAATAAATTCAAATATTATTTTTACATCTTAATTTGATTATTGTAGCTATAAAGTCACTGTTAATATTTTAATGAAATTGAATAAACCCGTGTTTAGAAAATTTTTTTTCAGTCTTATTTTTGTTTTTTTAATCTCCTTCTGTTCAAGGGGTCAGATTACAGGAGTCGTCCTGGATAAAAACACAGACAACCCAATAGAGTATGCATCAATAGTTCTGATAAAAGATGGTAAAATTTTGGAAGGAGCAATTTCAAAACCTGACGGTAGTTTTCTTCTACCTATCAGCGGATCCGGAAAATTTTCAGTAGAAATCTCATTTCTTGGTTATCAGACCTTGGAAACCGAAAATATTGATGCCCTAAAAGACACTCCGGTTAATCTGGGAGTCATCGGTCTAAAAGCCAGTCAAAATTTTCTGGATGAAGTAGTTGTAGATGGCAAGCGCAAAGCCATTCGAAATAAAATTGACCGACGGGTATATTCTTCAAGTGAATTCTCAACCGCTAAAGGTGGGACCGGAATTGATGTAATTAGAAACCTGCCTTCTATGGCTATCAATGGCTTGGGTGAAATTAGCCTTAGAGGAAGCACGGGTTTTGTGGTGTTATTGAATAACAAACCCATACAGTCTGATATTCAAAGTTTATTAAGTCAAATCCCCGCCAACAGCATCAAAAATATCGAAATCATTACTGCCCCCTCTGCGCAATATGATGCAGAAGGGAAAGCAGGAATCATCAATATACTTACCCTTAAAAATATCCTTAAAGGGGACTATTTTCAGCTTAACACACTTATGGGCGCTCCGTCTATCGAAGACTATGAAAATGCTCAACCGGCTCAAAGATTTGGTGCAGACATTACATATAACACTGTTAGGGATAAATGGAATTTTTCGTCCGGATTAAACTTTCAAAGAAATGACCTCTTGGGAAGGAGAGAAGGAGACGTATACACGATAATTGGGGATAAGTTTACGAGATTCCCCTCTGACGGCGAACGTAGCTTTGACGAAATCAATTTTTCAGGAAGGCTTACAGCAGATTATCAGCTTTCAGATAAGGACCTCTTTTCACTTGGACTCTATGCTGGAAAAAGAACCAAAGAACGAACTGCTGACATTCTTTATTATGCTAATTATGCTATAACGGATAAAATTGACTACCAATTTCAATATTACAATGAAAATCTAAGGATTAGAAAAAGTGACTTTGTTTTGGGGAGCTTGGATTACGATCATCGTTTTGAAAATTCGGCTCAGCTCGGCTCTTCCATTCTTTATGAATACACTCTCTTAGGGGGTCCTACTACCAACAAAAATTTGGGTCATCCGGATAATACAATAGTCTATCAAGATGAATACAATACAAACGACAATCCGCTATTCGGTTTGCGGATCAATCTAGATTATGCTTTTAAACCCCTTAGTATAGGTATCCTTAAAATGGGCTACCAATTCAGAAAATTAGACCATATTGGAGATTTTGTTTATCAGCGAAAAAACAATGAGACACAGCTTTTTGATTTGATTCCTGAGTTCTCAAGTGAGGTTAATCTAAAACGATCAATAAGTGCCGCTTATTTGCAATATAATTCCAGTATTGAAAAGTGGAATTTCGCAGCTGGTCTGCGATTGGAAAAAATGCAAAGAGACCTTTCTTTAAAAGATAAAACAGGAGAATTGGATGAAAACTATTCATTGGATTTTACTAAGCTTTTTCCTTCGGCAAGTATATACTACCAGAGGAGAAAGAACCTTTCATTAAGCCTTGCTTTCAGTAAAAGAATCGAGCGTACAACTACATTTAAGATGAATCCCTTTCCAGAAAGAGAACATTCAGAAACCCTTGAACAAGGTGACCCTAACTTACATCCTGAATTAATAGATCAAGTGGAAATTGGAGTAAATAAGAAAACTAAAAAAGGTAATAGTAAATTTTTTAAAATATACTATCGCAATGTTAATCATTTGATCAATAGGGTCAATACTGTATACAATGACACACTTTTGAATCGTATCTATTCGAATGTTGGGAATGCCAAAGTTATCGGAAGAGAAAATGGTGCGGAATATAACCTCAGTAAAAGATTAAAAGTATTTTATTCATCTAACTTTTACTACTATATCATTCAAGGATCATTTGACGATCGTATTGTAAATACAGACGACTATATTTATAGCTTAAACATAAACAGCACTTATAGTTTTTCCAACACCTCTTTTGCTCAGTTTACATTCAATTATCTTTCTAAAAGAATAACTGCTCAGGGAATAGATTCGGAGTACTACTCACCAAATTTAACCTTGACAAAACGTTTTTGGAATAACCAATTAACCGCATCACTACAATGGAAAAATATCGATATGGGGCTTTTAAACTCTAATGAACAAAGGATTACTACACGAAGGGAAGATGAATTCTATACTACTACCAATTATGTTTATGAGGTGGATATGATACTGCTTACCTTAAGTTATAATTTTAATAACCGAAAAAATACCACCAAGTTCATTGATAGCGAATTTGGCAAAAGAGAGTTCTAAATTTTTTTTAAACTGTCACATAAAGGCATAATCTTTTGATTTGGCACATCCACAAATCGTAACCTTTTCCCTTGTTTTATTGGGTTTCCTTTCAAATCAGTAATGTTGGTCTTGCCTTCAACAAAATACAAGGGACCCTTTGACTTTTATGTAAATTCTTGTAGTTCCTACTTATTTATTTCTGACACCATTTTTTAACGATTATTCATTAAATAATTCATCCTTCTATTTATTAAATCATTTGGTTTGTCATACCATTCAAGTGGGAAAATTTCTTTGGATAAATTGAATTTAAAGTGGGGGTTTAAATTTTTAATTAAACCTATGCTATTGAGAATTAGGTTAGCTTCTGTTTCTGACTTGGCATTTTTTAACAACTCATCAATAATTTTGGCATCAAAAGATTCTTGGTTCAACATCAAATATTCTATTGCTCGAGCCCGTACTAAATTTTCGTTATCCCGATTCGCCATTTTTTTAATTTGAGAAACCAATGTTTTTGCCTTTTCTCCAAAAGAGGTACATACAACTAGTCCCCAATATCTTTTCCATGGATTGTTATCAATCAAAGCTTGTTTAATTTTTTCTTTAACCGATTTAAAGTCAAACAAATTAAGATCTGCAACTTCTATCAATTCCTTAATTTCATTTTGATTATTTTGACCAAAAACTACGGGATTTTCAATAGCATTCTCCAACAAATAGGGTTCGGGATAAAAACTGAGATCAGGTAATCCTTCAAGTTTTTCTCGCAACTGGTTTCTCATCCGAGTCAAAATTTCTTGATATTGTGGTCTTCCAGAAAGGTCATTTACTTCATGAGGATCTTGCTCTAAATCGTAAAGCCCCTCAGGACCTTTAGATTCAAAAAATTGGCGTTGTTCTTTATTGAGCTTCCCCATACGATATAATGCATCCCACTCCTGAAATGCCAACATTTTATAACGATAAAAATTAAATAAAGCATCTATATTAAAGGGTTGATAATTTCTAATGTACTTGTATTTCCCAACCCTCAAGGTTCTGACCAAATCGTATTTTTCATCAAAGCGGTCAGCGTAACCTATGGTCGCATTCTTTTTTTCAATTTTTGAGGCTTCTGAAAACACTCCTGAAACTGGTGTCCCGTCAATGCCCTGTGGAGGAGTAACACCTGCCAAAGAAAGAACTGTGGGCGCTAAATCAACAAACTCCACAAAGGTTTTTGCTCTGGATCCTTTGCTTTGATGAAACAAGTGTTTCCATTTTTCAGGGACATAAACTACCAAGGGAACCTGTAATCCACTTTCGTAGGCGTATCCTTTGCTTCTAGGCAATACCCCTCCATGGTCCCCAAAATAGAAGATTATGGTGTCTTCCATAAGCCCTTGTTCCTCCAAACCTAAAATGAATTCCCCCATCTTTTGATCTGCCAAAACATGCCTATTTTGAAAATGGTGGTAGGAATAACGAAAGGTTTTGGTATTAGGATGATAAGGGAAAACATTTATTTCCTCTAATTCTTTATCCAGAGTGTTGTCTATAACCTTTTGATCAAAATGCAAATTTCCCTCATGGGTTACCGTATGATTTTGAACATGAAAAAAGGGTTGACCAGCCTTTCTGTTTTTATAGCTTGCTTTTTTAGATGATTCATCCCATACACCTTCGGGCATTATAAAATTATAGTCCTCTTTGTGGTTATTAGTTGTATAATAGCCTGCCTGTTTAAGGTAAAATGGGAATGGCATAAGCCCCTTTGGAAGGGGAACATGTTTTGTTCTTCTGTGAAATTGAGTAAATATTCTTGGGGCATAGCAACCCGTAATTAGGGTGCTTCGAGCCACAGAACAAACTGGCGCATTGGAAAAAGCATTATCAAAAACAATCCCCTCTTTAGCTAATTTTTCGATTGTGGGCATAGACGCACCCTCAACATTATACAATTTCATATGGTGGGGTGAATTGTCCTCAGTCGTTAGCCAAACGATGTTGGGGTAGGTCTGCTCAATTGACTCACATGCAACATTAAACAGAAGCAGTCCAAGTAAAAGTGATATTCGCATTAATTAAAGTTGAGAATAAGGCATGGCGGTTAGGAAAGTACGTGAAATAGAAGAACAACAACTATCTTTGTAGGCAGGGTCATTTTTTAACTTTATCCAGGTAGGATGATCAAAAAACTGTCCCCAGTTATTGTTTCGTTCCTCCAAACTTTCAAAAGCAAGCATATAAGTCAAGCAAGGCATTCGACCCCCAGCAATTTTATCGCCAAAAAAAACAGACCCAAAATCCAGTTTATTAAATAAGGCTAACTCTCCTTCATTAAACATTTTGACTTTTCTCCTGTAGGCATCTTCCGAATGACTTTCATAGGTTCGCAATTCAAAGAATCGGTTCTTATAATCAGGTTTAACCATTTTAGACATTCCATCAAAAGCAATGTAAAGTGAGGTCTCATATCGATTGAAAATGGGCTTATTTAATGGGCTGAGTTCAGCAGAAGCTTTTTGGATGATCGAATCATTAGCCATATGTTCACGTACTTTACGATAGGACTCCATGTCCACAAAAGGGATGAAAACGTAAATTTTTCTCGGTAAGTCTTCTGATAACTCTTGGAACACCCCAATATCATTGACGCCTTGTTGGTTTAGAACAGGAATGAAATGATCCTTAAAATAGTTGTTGAACTTATTTAAATTAGAAAATTGAAAAAGTTCATAAGTTCTAATCTCATAGACTTCATTCTGTCCAAATAAATTAATAAAACTTACGAGGGCGGTTAAAAAGAATATTTTTTTCATGATTAATTTTTAGTTTTCCTTATAATGACTATCTATTTTATCTGCCAATTGAAAATCCAAGTCTGTAATGGTATTCTGGTCGTGCGTCCACAATTCAAGCGTAACGGAATTGTAAATATTTATAATTTTAGGATGGTGATTTATTGCTTCTGCTTCTTGTCCAACAATATTAATGAATTTTAATGCTTCTTTAAAATTTGTGAAATCGAAGGTTTTAATTAATTTACCAGAATTAGTAGACCATTTGTTTGACATTTGAAAATCTTTATTTGATCAATAAATTTATATAAACACTTTGAATTATAAAATATTAAACGGATTCATTTTAATTTTGTTTTCCCTTATTTCATGTGAGAAAAATTTTAATCCCACAAAACCAAATATTATCTACATACTAGCCGATGATCTGGGATATGGTGACATCAGATCATTTAATGTTGATGGAAAAATTAAAACTCCTCAAATAGATAAGCTTGCTAACGATGGAATCAAATTTACAGATGCACACACTTCATCTTCAGTATGCACTCCAACCAGATATGGAATTCTAACAGGAAGATATAATTGGAGAAGCAAGTTAAAAAAAGGTGTATTGTCTGGGACCTCGAATGCATTAATCTCAAAAGATCGAACAACCATAGCTTCTTTTTTGAAACAAAATGGCTACTTAACAGCTTTCATAGGTAAATGGCATCTAGGCTGGAATTGGTCTTTTTCAGACACAATTATTCACCATGATTCAAATCCTGATCAAACAAAAAAAACATTTTATGGTTTTGGTGAAACAAAACACAGTTCCGCTGATAGAATAGATTTTTCAAAAAAAATAACTAATTCCCCCAACGATCTAGGTTTTGATTATTCCTATGGTCTTTCTGGGTCACTAGACATGCCCCCTTATGTTTATGTAGAGAATGAAATGACAACTGCGAAAATTAATAGATTTACTTTCGCTCCAAAACCATATTCATGGTGGAGATATGGTCCAACTGCATCAGACTTTGATCATGATGAGGTCACACCTCATTTTTTTGAAAAAGCGAAATCTTACATCAAAAAAGCGGTCAAAAAGAATAAACCTTTTTTCTTATACCTCCCTCTACCATCACCTCATACTCCTATTCTACCCGTTAAAAAATGGCAAGGGAAAAGTGGCCTTAATTCGTATGCCGATTTTGTGATGCAGATTGATAATCATGTTGGAGAACTAGATACTTTGCTCGAGGAGTTGAAAATTTCCGATAATACTATTGTAATTTTTACTAGTGATAATGGATGCTCCCCTGAAGCTAATTTTAATTTACTTTCTGAAAAAGGACACCACCCTAGCGGAAGATTTAGAGGGCACAAAGCTGATATTTTTGAAGGTGGTCATAGAGTACCTTTTATAATAAAATGGCCAAAAAAAATTCAAGCTGGATCTATTTCAGATAAAACAATTTGTACTACAGATTTAATTGCTACCTGTGCTGAAATATTAAATATTAAGTTAGATCATGATGAAGGTGTAGATAGTTTTTCTATAGTTCCTCTTTTTTCAAAAGAAACCCAAGATAACTTTAAAAGGTTATATACTATTCATCACTCTATTAATGGTAGCTTTGCAATCAGAAAAGGCAAACATAAGTTCATTTTTTGTGCAGACTCAGGAGGATGGAGTCCTCCAAGACCCAGGAAAAATCAGGCTATAAATCTTCCTAAATTCCAACTTTACGATTTAAATAATGACCCATCAGAATCAAATAACATTTACGGTAAATTCCCGAAATTAGAAAAAGAGCTGATAAAAATATTTAAAAATGCAATTACAAATGGAAGAACTACTGATGGTGCTTTTCAAGAAAATTTTCCCTCAAATCGTTTCAATGAAAAGTGGGAACCTCTAGCGATATTTTCTATAGATTGATTATAAGTTATGGTTTAAAAAGTATTTATTATCCAGCACTTGTTAAATAGAGCTAATTTTAATAATTTATTTTCTTGTATTCCAGCGTTTTTTTAGGTAATGGGCTGCCATTTTGGGCTTGCGGTCTCTTGTAAAAACTCCCTTGTAGTTAATTCCCCCGAAACGAATTATTCCTTGTGATGTTTTGAAATCTGAAAAGGCCCATATATGCATTCCTGTCACAAAGTCCTTACTATCTGCAACATCCAAATAGGCTTTTATGAATTCTTTCTGGTATTCCTCTGTAAACATTTCAGGTTGTTCAGCATGCATTCCAGGGTAAGTATCCACACCAAATTCAGAAATAATAATCGGTTTTTTCAATACATTATATAATCCATCTATTTCTTGATTGAGCACTGCAGCACCTTTATCAATTTCACCTGATTGGGCATACCAACCCCAGTAGCGATTTATGCAAACTACATCTGCCAATCCGATCCACTCTATAGGTCCACCCATAACTCCAACTAGAGTTGTCAGTCGGGTGTCATCCAAAGAACTTATGTGTTCAAATAATTCTTTAAAAGCCACTATGGAGTTAGGATCTGTAGGTTCACCCCCTTCGGGAGATAAGTTCATGGTCTCGGGAAAAGGCTCATTGGCTACACACCACATAATCACCGATGGGTGGTTTTTGTCTCTATAGTAAATTTCCTCTAAGTATTGCTTACAGATTCTCTGACGTTCTGCCAAATCATCTTTATCTCCGTGAAAGAACAATCCCACAGCAGGAATTTCGTCAATAATTAATATGCCCTCTCTGTCAGCCATTCGATAATACTCCTCGTCATATGGATAGTGAGAGGTTCTGAAGGAATTGGCTCCAATCCATTTGAGCAGTGCATAATCTTTTATAATAACAGGATTTGCAACTCCTCTTCCAAAAATGGGAAAATCTTCATGCTTGCCAAAACCCTTCAGAAAAACCGCTTTTCCATTGAGTAGAATGGACTTCTCGTTTACCGATACAGTTCTAATTCCTACAGGAATTTCATAGCGATCGAGAGTGTTTTGGTTGTCCTTAATGACAACATTTAGCTCATAAAGAAAAGGCGTTTCTATAGACCATAATTTTACATTTGGAACTTTCATCTCTACAAGTGCTTTTCCATTGGAAAACCTAAAGGATTGCTTCAGAATGGGTCCTCCTCCACTAAGATTAATTTCTCCGGAATTTGAATTTCCTGTTTTTTGAATTTCAACAACTATTCTACCAATTGTATTTTTAAAATCCGTTTTTACGGTAATGTCATTAATTTTGGCTTTTTTGGGGAGGGTGTAAAGCCATACTTTTCTGTTGATTCCAGCATATGGGAAAAAATCAAAATTGGCTTTTGGGTAGTTAGTAAGAAATCCTTTAGGAACGTTTCCCGTGGGAACTCTACTGGGTTTTAGCTCATTTTCTACACGAACAACAATACTGTTTTTTGTACCGGGTTTGATGACCTGGGAAGTCTCAAAAGCGAAGGGCAAATGGCCTCCCTCGTGGATTCCCAATTGCTGTCCGTTTACCCAGACAGTAGCATGATAGTTTACAGAACCAAATCGAATCCATATTTCTTCTTTAGACCAGTCCTGAGGCACAAAAGTTTCTGTTTCATACCATACGACATCTAAGTAATCGCGGCTATCTGTAAACTGCTCGTTCCAACTACCCGGCACAGCAATCGAACGTGTATCACTCAAACCATTGAACCACATTTTTTTGATTCCTATATTTTCCGGATCCTTTTTGAAATTCCAAATACCGGAAAGATCATTCAAACTTCGAAACTGATTTTGTTGGGGAAACAATGCAATGTCTTTGGGATTGACTTGAGCCATAGAATTATAGCAAAATGATAACCCAATAACGACAGTAAAAATTGATTTTTTCATTATTGAAATTTTCTTGTTAAATAAATACAATATACTATCCTAAATAATCGAAACCCATTTAATATTACTTTTTTTAGGATTTTTAGAATATTTTTTAATTCAAAATTTTTAATTTTAGCTAGATTTTTATGAGAAATATCTATCTAGTATTTTTTTTAATAACTCTATCGAGGTTATTCTCTCAATCTGGTAAAATAAAGGTTTTCCTAAGCTGTCCTTGCGATAACGATTTTATAAAGCAGAACACTCTTATCTTTGATTATGTTCGTGATAGAACCTTGTCCGATATTGAAGTTTTTGTTTTTCAAATTAACAATGCAGGGGGTGGGAGAAGTTTCTCTTTTGAATACAAAGGCAAAAATAATTTTCAAAATTTAGAGAATCAAATCAGTACAGATGTTCCTAAGAATTTCACCTTTATTGAGACAAGAGAAAAATTATTGAAAACATATAAACTCGGGATTGTTTACTTTATGCAAAACATTGATTATCAAAACCAATTGGAGATAACTTTCCTCGATAAAGAATTCGAATCCGATGAATTATCATCGGATAAATGGAATAATTGGGTTTTTGAGGTTTCAGGCTCCTTTAATTTTGAAAACGAAAAAAGTATCAAAGAGGAGGAAATTAACTTGGGGGCTGATGTGGACAGAGTCACTGAAATGTGGAGGGTTAGATCAGATTTCAACCTGAAAAGATCGGTCAAATTTTTTACTGGGGATGAGGAAAGCTATAATAGTGAACGAGAGAGAGCCAATTTTTCAGGTAGTTTAGTAAGAAGTCTATCTAGCCATTTTTCAACAGGTATTTTTGGATCATACCTCAAAGATACTTTCTTAAACTATAAGTCATCTTTGAATTTTTCTCCAGCTTTAGAATATAATTTTATTCCCTATTCAGAGGTTTTAACCAAAGAAATTACTTTAGCTTATAAAATAGGATACAATTTTTATGAATATTTTGAAAAAACCATTTATGGATTTAATAATCAACAAATGTTTAATCAATCATTGACGCTGAATTTAAGGTATAGGGAAAAATGGGGAAGTATATACTCTTATCTAGTGGCCTCACAGTTTGTTGATCAGCCAGATCAAAATAGGCTTACATTCAACAACTATATAAACTTGAGAGTCTTTAGAGGACTTTCTTTAAGGATCTCTGGAAACTTTCAGTTAATCAGGGATCAAATCAACCTACCTAAAGGGGAAGCCTCTATCGAAGATTTATTACTCAGACAAAGGCAAATTTCCACCAATTTCCAAAATAGGGTTTCCCTTGGCTTGAGTTATACTTTTGGATCTATATTCAATAATATTGTAAATAATCGACTATAAACCTTAAGTATTTCCATCTAACAATTATTTAGTGAGATGTTAATCTTTTAGTGTAATTTTTTATTACTTAATAACTCAAAAATGTTAATTTGAATTAATTATATAGGTTTTATTATTAGAATTTCTAATTGCCCTATTGTTTAATTTGAATGTATTGAATTATACATCTATCTATTATTAAAATTTAAAATAAATGAAAGGACCTTTTCAAAAAAAAATTTTGCTTATGGCCTTAGCAGATTTGATTGGCCAGGAGCTTCTAGTTAAATACAAAAGAAATTAGTTGTTAAAGATGACTCGCAAGGACAGATCTTCACTTGGCACAACGGTATTAATATCAGCTTGGTAGCTAGAAAGTTTGCTATAAAAAGAATCTACTGAAAAGGAAAATACTTGTTTAAAAACATCTTTCCAATTGGCTGACCCAGGATTCTGTTCCTGAAAATCCTTAATAATCATTCTAATGGCATCTGATTCAGTATGGTTTAATTTAACCAATTCTTTTACTAAGGCTAATGTCATAAAAACACTTGAAGAATAGTTTGAATCTCCCCCACTGTCATAACTCTCATATATGGAGGGGTTCATTGTAGCTTCATTGTCAACCCGGTCTTGATCATATTTAAAATAATTGTAGTCGTAGTGCTCCTGAACGTATAACGATTCAAAAACTGCAGCGGGTCCTTCACTAAGCCATTTAATATTAAAATCTCCAGTATTAAAGTTTGAGGATATACTCATTTGAAAGGCGTGAAAAAATTCATGAGCGATAACAGAATATCTGTGCATTGATTTGTAGGTAAACTCATCTTCAGGTATCTCAAGCACCATATATCTGCCTTGATCGTTACCGCAAATACATGCTCCAGAGGCATCTCCTATTTGAGAACTGTATGGTTTGTTTGTATTACTATTCCAAGCATAAATATCTAAATCTTGATAATTATTAGCAAATACAGGTATTCTTTTGTCGAGTGTGTCTAGAATAATGTTGTATTGTTCGACCCATTCCGCTGGTAAGCTATTGTGAATGTTGGAATTAAAAACTACTTTTTTTTCTGAAGTATTTGTGTTATCTGTATCTGAGCTATTATTCCCAGAGCTATCATCACTAGAATTGTTATTGCCTGAACTTTCGTTGTTCAAGCTATCATTTTGTTGGGTATCATTAGAAGTGGAAGAATTGCTAGAGGATGATCCCGAATCAAATGATTCTTTGCCACAGGAAATAAAAAGCGCAATAAATAAGAATAGAATTAGACGATTCATTTTTATTTGCATTAATTAGTTATATATCCTGACTCTCCTTTGTCGTTATCTTGAAAAATTAATCGAAGTGTTTCTATGCTAGGCTTTGATAAAACTGGTGCAAAATAATCATTGAAAAGAGAGTATCCTAGAGGATTATTTGTTTGAATTGATTGTGGAGATCGACTATTGTCATTCCATTCAGGAGCTAGAGTTCCTCCTTCCCAAAATTCTTTGCCAAACTCCCACATATTATAATTTAATAAATACATATATTCTTTCATCATTACTTCAGCTAAATCTGGATTGGTTGGATCTCCATCTCCATAATCATTTACTCCATAAACTCCATTATCAATTGCCTCTTTCATTGCTAACCATAATGAAGTATTCATAAAACCACTGATCTCTGAATTCCAGTTAAGTTCATCCTCAGAGCCTTGAACACCTCCTCGAACTCCAAAAAGATGAATAGTATGAAAAATGTGCTCTACAATTTCATTTATGTCGTCATCCCCAGTTCCTGCACTATCAACGTTTTTATACCAAACCATATCATTGGCTTCATGGGTATTTAAAAATTCGATGTAACCTTGATAAGAAGGGATTCCTTCATCTTTTAAAGGATTAGGTGAATAAGTGTCTCCTCCTCCATAGCCTATTCTTTGTGCAGTTGGTCGTCCAGAGTGCCAGGTTCCTGTATCACCCTGAAGCGTTTTTATCATATTAATCTGAGAAACGCTGTCAATTTCAGCAGCCAATGGATCCACAAGTAAGTGGACTAATTGGGCTGTTTTCTTTACCCATTCATCGGGTACGGCTTCTTGTCCACCAACGGCTCCTGCCGCAACTAATTTTAATCCATTAACAGTAAGTGATCTATCGAACCATGCTCCATTAGTATTATCACTAATTAATTCTCCGCGTGAATAGTAAATTGTGGGAGGTGTAATTTGTTGAAACTTAGGAGAAATAATAATACTAGAGTTTAATGTAATAGTAATTGTATTTGAGCTCCCATTAATGCCCTGCCATTCAATAAACTCGTATCCGTCATTTGGTGTAGCTGTAACTGTAATGACTGTCCCCTGATCAAAAGTTCCTCCCTCTGTTGAAATTGAACCACCTTCTGCTGAGTTCACAGTCAATTTATATTGAACTGTCTCAGGTGTTGTTTCTGTTTCTGTAACTGATTCTGTTTCAGGACTTACTTCTTTCTCTAGATTAGTAGAAGGTTTAGTTCCACTATCCTCTTTCGAACAGTTATAAAAACTAAAAAATAAAATGAAAATGAAAATTTGCTTTTTCATATTACTATTTATAGAAATTAAATATAATTAAAACATACAATTACTTTGATTGAACTAGGTTAAATTTCAGAAAGGTCAAAACCTAGAAGTTGTTTCGATAAATAGTTCAAGGTATTGAAGTCTCCTTCAAAATGATAAGTACTGTGAAGGTGTTTGATGCTTTCTCCAGGATACAATTCTTTAGCGGATGAGGAGCTTTCCAACTCATAAAAAGGTCCAATCTGGTTTCCATTTTCTATGGGTCCGTCGTTATATGAATTAATAACATCCCCCTTATATGGCTCTTTTTGTATTTTCCATAGTGAATTGACATAATCCTGATCATCGGAAAGTGAAAATTGTACGATTGTCAATACCTTTTTGACAGGATCAAAACTACCCATAATAGGCAGTGTATTTTTAGGTGGAAGGCCTATTTTTGATCTTGACTTTCCATCCCCTTTGAACAAAACCACTTGATCTGTAACCCTAATTTTATCCTCAGGAACTGCTCCAAAATAGGAAGTGTTAAGGTTGAGATCATTTTTATAGGGTATGATAACCCAAGTATCATCAGAGGGTTTGAACATTCCCAAAATCCATATTGACAAAAGTCCTGTTTTTTTTCCCCAAGAATTTTGATTCAAATTGGTGATTTTGTTCTCACTTTGAAAACCTACAAATAATGTGCCTTCTGTTGTGATTTTTAGGTTTTTTTCAATCTCTGAACTGTTGAAAATTGTTACTTTTCTATCTACTTTCACTTTGAACTCATATCCTGAGTAGTTGACCAAGTTCATGTGTTTACTTAACTTAGCATGTTTATTAGAGAATGAGTCCAATCGAAAAGGTTCTGTGTCTATTGAAGCGGGGGTTTGCCAGTGATCTAAATCAAAAGGATTCCCTTGTTCGAAGAAGATGGAAAATTGTCCTCCTTCAGGCCCTAACCAGAACCGATCTTCACCACCATAGGCATTGATATGGGATTGAATTTCTCCCGAGCTGATTAGATTATCATTAATCCATCCATAACTACTTCCTAATAGACCATTGCTTGTGGAGGTCATAACCCTTCCTTGAAATTCAGGAACAACAATTAATTGACATTGGCCCCCATTGGATTTGAGAATAATAGGCTCTGTTTTTTCATTTAACAAGTCTAAATCTTTCTTAAAACTATTGGATGATACATCAATAGACTCACAATTTAAAAAAGACAAAATATATAATATGAAATAAACATTGTTTCGAATAAAGAGTAGCATTCTTTAATTTTTTTAATCCAAAATTTGATTCTTTAAATTAATTTTTCTTGACCAGTTCAACATCTAAACTACTTTTTAAAGGTATGGAGATTATCCAACTCTCATTATCTAAAAAAATTTCTACATCAAAGCCTGAAGAATTGAATTCTAAAATATTTGTTTTTATTCGCCTTTTACTATTATTCTCAGGAATTAATAACCACAAAAAAGATTCCGTTTTATCAATTTCGACACTGTACTCTGTTAAAATA
>MDTG01406681.1_pt1 | contig 55351 bp, 55 predicted proteins | sample 811421 | NCBI WGS metagenome assembly MDTG01 (sample SAMN05326645, study PRJNA326480) | marine metagenome | isolation source: seawater | place: Pacific Ocean: South East | collected 2011
ACCAAAAACTTCAGTTCTATCTCAGTATCCATTCGTTTTGCGGAGTACATTTAAAATAAATAAGTGCTCAAAATAAACAAAGCAGCTACTTAATGCAAATTTTTTCCTGATTTTTGCGACCAAGTCTAATCACGGATTACAATATCAGCCTTGCTATTGATAGTTGAAATCCCTACTATCTCTATACTTAAAGAAATTATAAATTTAGCCACTTCTAGGCAAGATCACATTAACAAGGTAGATTGATGTTAAAACAGTGTATTTTTGGGTTGCTCCTTGCGGCCACCTCTTTTATTAGTTACGCAGAAGAAGCGCCAAGCAGCGACAGCCAAAACACCGCCTATATAGTCGATAACCTGTACACCTTTATGCACTCTGGTCCAAGCAAAAACTACCGTATACTGGGCTCAGTCGATGCAGGCACACAAGTTATGTTGTTATCGGATGAAGATAATGGTTACTTTAAAATTCGTGATGATAAAGATCGTGAAGGCTGGGTAGAAGCAAAATTCGTAACCGAAAATGCAGGTATCCAACAACAATTTCAAGCCCTAAATAATGATATGACGTTAATGCAAGAGCAACTTCGTCAAGCAGAGATTGAGCTGCCGCAATTACAAGAACAAAATAGAGCACTGACAGATCAAAACCTAGCACTTAGCAAGCAAATCGAAACCCTTAAGAACACCATCGAGTCTGAGCGTAATGCAAAACAAACCGCAAGTGCTAAAGAGAAACGCCAGCTATTAACTTATGGCGGTGCCATTGCATTTATTGGTTTACTGTTAGGCATTATCCTAACTGTAGTGTTATCTCGCCGTAAACGCTATGACGGCTGGGCATAACCGGTAAAACTGCAAAAAAGCACCTATTGGTGCTTTTTTTGTATCTATATATCGAATCTAAGTCCGGTATCTTGTTTAATTTTTTCGATAACCATATAAGTATGATGTGTACCAACCCCTGGAATATCAACTAAATCTCCAAGCACTTGGCGGTATTCATCCATATCTGAGACTCGCACTTTTAATAAATAGTCATAGCCACCAGCAACCATGTCACATTCAACGACTTGAGGAATATTTAAAATATACTCGCGAAACACTTTAAAAACAGATGTATTAGATGTCACCAAGGATACTTGCACGTGCGCTAACAAGCTCTGGTTAAGTTTACCTTCGCTAAGCTTTGCGTAGTAGCCTTCGATGTAGCCTTCTTGCTCTAAACGTTTTACACGGTCTAGACACGGGCTTGGGCTCAGGTTTACCTGTTTTGCGAGGTTTACGTTCGATATTCTGCCATTTTTTTGCAGAGCGTCTAAAATTGCTAAATCGATGCGATCTAACATGCGTAATCTATTCGGACTGGTCATAACAGAATTTTATGCGGCTAAGTTAACGGTATGCCCTGTAAATTATCGTAAATCGAAAAATTTAACCAGCATATTCTGCTGGATTTTAATTAGAATGCACGAATTATATCAATGGTAAGAAATGCAATTAGTTCATTTTTTAGACTCCACACACCAGAGGGTTACATATGCTATTTAATGGCGATTTGACAACTGAATGTCCAATTAGACAAAAGATCCGTGATTTCTACCGTATTGACGAAAATGCGGTTATTGATCACATTTTGCCTTTGGCTGAAGTAGGCGTGAAAGCGCGTAGCCGAGCGTGGGAACGTGCTCGTCAAATGGTTTTAAATATCCGTCGCGATCAGGATGGTCAAAGCGGTGTAGATGCACTATTAAATGAGTTTTCACTTTCAAGTGAAGAAGGCGTTGTTTTAATGTGTCTTGCAGAAGCACTATTACGCGTTCCAGATAAAGCGACGCAAGAGTCACTAATTCGTGACAAACTTGCTAAAGGTGACTGGAGCTCGCATTTAGGTAGCAGCGATTCTTTATTTGTAAACGCCTCATCTTGGGGTCTGTTAGTAACCGGTAAAATGGTTAATTACAGCGACAAATCGAAAGAGCAACAGTTCGGTGTACTTAAGAAAACAATAGGTCGTCTAGGTGAGCCTGTTATTCGTAAATCTGTGAACTTCGCGATGAAGATCATGGGTAAGCAATTCGTTATGGGTCGTACTATTGACGAAGCAATTGAACGTGCAGCGGATAAAGAGCAAAAAGGCTACGTATATTCATACGATATGCTAGGTGAAGGCGCGCGCACCATGAAAGATGCTGAGCGTTACTTCCAAAGCTATATGACTGCTATCCACGCAATTGGTAAAGCGGCAAATGGCCGTGGTCCAATCAAAAGCCCGGGTATCTCAGTTAAGATATCTGCAATTCACCCGCGCTATGAATTCACTCATCGCGAGCGTGTTATCGCTGAAATCGTACCTAAGTTAAAAGAGCTTGCGCTTGCAGCGAAAAGCTACGATATCGGCTTTACTGTTGATGCTGAAGAAGCTGACCGTTTAGATATCTCACTAGATGTGATTGAAGCAGTATTTAGCGATGACGATTTAGGTAACTGGAACGGCTTTGGTTTAGCAGTTCAAGCATATCAAAAACGCGCTATTTTTGTGGTTGAGTGGGTTGCAGAACTTGCTCGTCGCGTTGGTCGTAAATTAATGGTTCGCCTTGTAAAAGGCGCATACTGGGATACCGAAATCAAAACGACTCAGCAAGATGGTTTAGATCACTACCCTGTATTCACACGTAAAGCGACCACTGACGTTTCTTACAAAGCGTGTGCTATCAAACTACTTGAAGCTCGTGATGTTCTGTATCCGCAATTTGCTACACACAACGCATATACTGCAGCAACAATTTTAGAAGTCGCGAAAGGCGACAACGAAGGTTTTGAGTTCCAACGCTTGCACGGTATGGGCGAGTCATTATTTGATCAAATCGTTGAGAAAGAAAAAATTCAATGTCGTGTTTACGCACCAGTTGGTCAGCACGAAGACTTACTTGCGTACTTAGTACGTCGTTTATTAGAAAACGGTGCTAATTCATCATTCGTAAATGCGATAGTTGATACCACTAAGCCTGTTGAATCACTATTACCTGATCCTGTCGAAACGCTGCAAGGTTTACGTAATAAATACAATACGCAAATTAAAATGCCAATTGATTTATATGGTGAAGAACGTGCTAACTCAAAAGGCATGGACTTGACTGACATCAATGTAATCACACCATTTAAAGAAAACCTTGATACGTGGTTTGAAGAGCATCGTATTGAATTAAGCGATGTGCCTGAAGGCTCTATCCCTGTGAAGAACCCTGCAAACCATAAAGAAATCATTGGTCATGTGAAATTACAATCATCAGAAGAGATGACTGCACTTTTAGAAAATGCAGAGAAAGCATTTGAATCATGGTCACAGACACCTGTTAAAGAGCGCGCAAACTTACTACGCCGCGTTGCTGATATCCTAGAGCGTCACCACGATGAACTTGTCGCTATTTGTATTAAAGAAGCAGGTAAAATTACCCAAGATGGTATCGATGAAGTTCGTGAAGCAGTGGATTTCTGCCGCTACTACGCAGCACGCGCTGAGGAACTATCAGAAGATGAACGCTTTGAAGCGCGTGGTGTGATCTTATGTATCAGCCCATGGAACTTCCCGCTTGCTATCTTCTTAGGTCAAGTTGCCGCAGCAATCGTAACTGGTAACACAGTGATTGCTAAACCTGCTGAGCAAACCAGCCTAATTGCTCTTCGTACCATTGAACTTATGCTATCTGTAGGTTTACCAGAGCATGTTGTACAACCTGTTATTGCTCGTGGTAGCGAAGTAGGTAAAACTATCGTTCCTGATGAGCGAATTCAAGCTGTTATGTTCACAGGTTCTACAGAAACAGGGACTCTCATTTCGCAAACACTTGCTGCGCGTAACGATATTCAAGTACCGCTTATCGCTGAAACCGGTGGTCAAAACTGTATGATCGTTGACTCAACAGCTCTACCAGAACAAGTTGTTGATGATGTGATCAGTTCAGGTTTCCAAAGTGCTGGTCAACGCTGTTCTGCACTACGTGTATTATTCTTACAAGAAGATGTTGCTGATGGCATCATTGAGATGCTTAAAGGCGCTTTAAAAGAGCTTCACGTTGGCGACCCTTCATTACTTTCAACGGATATCGGTCCTGTTATCGACGAAAAAGCACTTAAAAACTTAACTGACCACGTTGAGTACTTAAAAGGTAATGCAACACTTCACTATGAATGTGCAATTCCTGATAACAGCGAAAACGGTGCTTATTTCTTTGCACCTCGTTTATACGAGATCAAAGATTTATCGGTGCTTAAACGCGAAGTTTTTGGCCCGTGTGTACATATCATCCGCTTCAAAGGCACAGAGCTTGATAATGTGATTGATCAAATCAATGGCACTGGCTTTGGCTTAACCATGGGTGTGCACTCACGTATCGAAGAGCGCTGCGAGTACTTAGCGAAAATGTCACGTGCAGGTAACGTTTACATCAACCGTAATATGATCGGTGCGATTGTTGGCGTACAACCTTTCGGTGGCCGTGGTTTATCTGGTACAGGCCCTAAAGCCGGTGGCCCTAACTACTTACAACGTCTTGTGAAAGAAAAAGCATCACCAGATAACGTACAAATGACAAATCTAACACCTGATGAGTTAGATACTCACCACTACTCAGGTGCTGCTGAGCAAGTTGCTAAGCTGATGGATAACTCATTACGTGATGAAAAAATCTGGCGTGCAACACCACTTAACGACCGAGTTTCTGCTGTTCGTCAATTACTTGCAAAAGTAGCGACTGTTGAAATCATTGATGAACTTGCTGATGACTTAGCGTTAACCTTAGCTGATGCACGTGCACAGCTTAACCGTCTTGAAAAACACATGCGTAAACACACTGTGTTGCCTGGGCCAACGGGTGAGTCTAATACGCTGCACTTAGAGCCTCGTGGTTGTGTAGTTTGTTATGCCGACAAGAGCACATCGTTTAACTTCTGGGCAATTTCAATTATCACAGCATTAGCTGCTGGTAACACAGTAATCACGGTTGCTTCTGAGTTATTCTTTGATGAAGCAGTTGCATTTAGAGATAAGTTTATTTCAACAGGTATTGCTGAGGGTGTATTCCAAGTTGCTAAACCTAATCAGTTACAAGCAATTTTAGCACATCCTCACCTTGCTGGTGCTGTTGTAGCTGCACGCTCATCACGTTTAGGCTACTTCAGCCAGCAGCTAGCACAGCGTAAAGGTGCGATTCTGCCAGTGATCAGCTCAGAGTACTACGACACGCTAATCAAGCGTTTATTAACTGAGAAAACAATTAGTGTTGATACAACCGCATCTGGTGGTAACACATCAATAATGACATTGGTTGAAGACGACGAGTAATCGTATTGATTAAAGGAAATTACCCCCTCCTGAGCTAAATAAAAGCCCTCGCAATTGCGAGGGCTTTTTGACTTTTAAAGATACCTTTTCATTATTCTTGTTTACCGAGATACAAATTTTCTGCTAGTTTTATAGTATTGAACTCGATTAGAAGTAAAGGCCTTGAAAACACTCCCTATCAATCAACTTAAGCCGGGCATGTTTGTCCAAAGTGTAACGAAACAGACTGGCAAGATCCGTATTAAAAACCAAGGTTGGGTAAAAACACAGGGAAGCATAGACAAGCTGATCAAGGCTGGCATATTAGAAATAGCTATCGACCCAAACAAAACACTGACTTTAGACAGTGAGAATAAAGTGGTTGAGCAGCAAAATAACCCACAACCTGCTGACGACACCACTGCTTTTGATCCCTGGCACACCACTCATAGTGTGTCGGCAGAAATGAGTAAGGCAAATAGCTTATATAACGAAGCAAAGTCATTACAAAACAAAGCCTTTGACGATATACGTGATGGTAATAAAATTGATATAGCTCCTTTTAAAGACCTAGCAAACGGTTTTATTGATTCGGTTTTTCGTAATCAAGACGCCCTCGCCTGTATCACTCGTATGCGTGAGAAAGATGCTTATCTACTTGAGCATTCAATCAACGTATCAATTTTAATGAGTATTTTTGCCAAACATTTAGGGATAGAAAGATCGATAATCCAAGAAATTGCCACAGGTGCATTACTGCACGACATCGGCAAAATTAATATTCCGGATGAAATTCTCAATAAGCCAGGCAAGTTAACAGATGACGAATATAAAACCATTCAAGATCATGCTCGCTTTAGTAAAGAGATTTTAGAGCAAGCAGGCTTGAGCGGGATTGCTGTTGATATAGCTGGCTTCCACCATGAGCGCCTAGATGGCAGTGGCTACCCATTTGGTAAAAGCGCTGATGAAATAAGCTTGTACGTACGTATGGCTTCAATTGTTGATGTGTATGATGCATTAACCGCTGAGCGGGTCTATAAAGCTGGTATGGAGCCAATAAAGGCGTTTAAGATACTTAAAGATGGCTGCCCAGATAGCTTTGATGGAGACCTAGTAACCAAATTTATACAGTGTATCGGTATTCACCCTGTTGGCACCTTGGTAAAACTTGAAAGCCAAAAATTAGGAGTGGTAACACGTAGTAACCCTACCAGCCCATTAAAGCCCTCTGTAAAGGTTTTTTATAATGCCAAACATGCACACTATACCGAAGTACAAGATATCGATTTAGCAAACAGCCGCTGTCACGATAGCTTAGAAGCAGCTGTCAGACCGACTGACTTTAATATCGATCTGATCCGCTTCTTTAAGAACTCTATTTTACCTTAGCCCTTGGTAAGACTGGCTATTCAGGCCAGTCTTGTAATGCTTTTAATGTAAACTCATAACCATCGTAGCTTAATAAAGTTTGCTCTGGGGTGATTTCGACCACAGATAACACGCCGATGTTATCTCCTTCATATAACTCTCGGCCATTAAGCTTTATCCAACGCTTAGACGTTTCTGAAGCATAGATGTGTGCTTGGTATTTAATTGTTGGAATAAGGCTTTGTAATGCATCTGGCAAGAGTTCAATAGGCTCTGCATAGGACGTGTTTTTAGTACTTCGAGTAATATCGACACTACCTTTGCTGTCAACATCTTCAACAGCCTTAGCAAAAGCGTCTTTCAATGTATCTGGCACATCTCTTAACTCATCATTGGCTGATGATGTAGAAACAGGTTGAACTGGCTGACTACCTAGTGGTTTACCAAGCACCTTATATTTACTTAAATCGACACCGTTACTACTCATTTGTTGAGGATTAATTTGCTGCATTGGTTGCGAGAACTGTGGCTGTGATTGATACGCAGGCTGATTTTGGTATATCGGTTGCTGGTACTGAGGTTGTACTTGATAGCCTTGATTGGCGTACACAGGAGCTGAATTAACTGGCACTTGCACCCATTGATATTGCTGACCTTGCACCGGAACTTGCTGCATCATTTGTTGCTGTACCGCTGCTTGTTGCATTACTTGACCTTGCTGAATCGCAGCTGCTTGTCCTACATTATTTGTAGCTTGCTGAGGTTGAATTTGTGCTACTTGCTCTTGTTTAGCAGGCTGTTCGTTTTCAGGGCTTGTCTTAATCTCAGTCGAGGTGCTTTCGGCCACTTCATTGTTGTTATTAACGACCTTTGGCTGCTCTGCAAATGGTTTAGTTTTCTGTAACCATTTACCAATCGAAAATCCAGCCATAAGCGTTAATATTGCCGCTAGTAATAGGCCAAATAAAAAAGCTAATCGACGATAACGTTTAAGTTCTTGCTGTTGTTTGAGCGCTAGTGCAGCTTGATCGTGATCAACCGCGGTTTGTTCGTGCTGACCAGACTGTTTAATTGCATCTAATAATAATGACATAAATGTAAACTCGTTATATTAGGTAGGATAAACCAATACCCATCCCTAATACGGCTAAAAATGAAACTGGATAAAGCCAAACATAACTCGGCTCTTTATTTTCTACTGCAGCAACAGGAGTGCTGGTTGGCGGTAGTGCTTCGGCGGCAGAGCGCATCACAAGCTCACTGTCAATACTCAGTTTTTGTTGAGAAAACGCGCCGACTAGGCAACGCTCACACAGTAAATTGATTAACCTTGGAACGCCTTGAGTAACTTGATAAATCGCTTTTAATGCATCACCCGAGAATAAAGCTTGTTCTGTCCCCGCTTTAAACAAACGATGCTTAACATAGGCAAACACTTGCCCTTCAGTTAGTGGCAATAAGTGATAACGCGCAGTGATTCGCTGAGCAAGTTGTCTTAATTCAGTGCGTTTTAGTAGCTCTTGAAGCTCCGGTTGCCCTACTAACACAATTTGCAGCAGCTTCTTATGATCTGTTTCGATATTGGTTAACAGCCGCAACTGTTCTAACACATCTGGCGCGAGTAGTTGTGCTTCATCAATAATTAAGATGGTATGGCCGCCTGCTTGATTATTTGCCTCAAGGTGTTTTTTGATTACATCAGTGAGGGTCTTTAAGGTCGCATTAGTGCTGTCATAGTCGATATTCAATTCATCACAAATACTGGCAAGCAGTTCAAGCTGTGACAAAGCAGGGTTATGAATTTGTGCTACTTGAGTATTTTCAGGTAGCTGCTCTTGCAGGCTTCTCGTTAGTGTTGTTTTACCTGTACCGACTTCACCTGTTAATAAAACGAAGCCACCCGCTTCACCTAATCCGTAGGTAAGGTGTGCTAATGCCTCTTTATGACGCTCACTAAGAAATAAATACTCAGGATTTGGGGCAATTGAAAAGGGTTTTTCTGACAAGCCAAAATAGCTTAAATACACCGTGTTATTCCTTGCGTTTAAAATCACGGTCTATAATGGCAAAAAACCTCGCTACTTAAAACCTTGTTTACATTTTATTGGTTAAATAACGTAAAATAGCCAAAAGGCAAAATTAGAGGTGTTTTATGCAGGTTTATTTAGTCGGTGGCGCAGTCAGAGATGCCCTACTTGGTCGTGACATTAAAGAGCGTGACTATGTGGTGGTTGGCGCAACGCCTGAGCAACTTATTAGTCAAGGCTATCAACAAGTTGGTAAAGACTTCCCGGTATTTTTACATCCTCAAAGTAAAGAAGAATACGCGCTAGCTCGCACCGAGCGAAAACAAGGCCAAGGCTATAACGGCTTTATTTGTGATTTCGCGCCGGATGTGACACTAGAGCAAGACTTAATTCGCCGAGATCTTACTGTAAATGCCATTGCACAAGCTGAAGATGGCAGCTTAATTGACCCTTTTTCTGGCCAACAAGACTTAGAAAATCGCTTACTTCGTCATGTTTCTGATGCCTTTAGTGAAGATCCATTGAGAATATTACGGGTAGCCCGTTTTGCCGCTCGTTATCATTACCTAGGTTTCACTATTGCTCCAGAAACCAAAGCTCTTTTAATTGATATGGTGCAGGCGGGTGAACTTAACACTCTCACCGCTGAACGAGTGTGGTTAGAGTGCGAAAAGTCTCTCAGTGACGGTGCATTTAGCGAGTTTCTAAATGTGCTTGCTAGTATTGGCGGTCTGCATGTCGTAAGCGCGGAGCTTGAAGAAAAGTGGTGCGATGAGCTTTACAACACGCTACAAGCACGCTTTGCCTATGCTAATAAACTGCAAATTAATGACATTGCAGTGTTATTCAGTCAAGTCACCTTATCGCTTTCAATTGACGAGATAAATACCATTGCAACTAGCATACGCTTACCTAATGAAGTGCGTGATTTAGCGCTATTTAGTCAAATACATCAAACAACGTTAAGCGCAGAAAAACCGACTAGCGAGGCTATTTTTAGCAGCTTTAATCAACTTGATTTATGGCGTCGCCCAGAACGCTTTGAACAGGTATTAAAGGTTTTAGAGGTTAGTCATCAACAGTCAGTTACCTGCTATGAGTCACTAATAAAAGCAGCAGCACAAGCGCGTGCAGTTAATCCGCAGCAGTTTATTGCGCAAGGTATTAAAGGGGCAGAAATAAAAACCGCGCTTGAGCAAGCGCGGTTAGATGTTATTAAAAATTACTTTTCGTAGCGCACCAAACGCAAATAAACATCAGATGTTTTTGCATGAAGGCTATTTATGCCTTTATCAAATTGATACACCCAAGCAAGATCAGTGCGACTGATCCCTGAAGTGCTACTCCAATAGTTTTGCAGCTTAGTTGATAAAAACGCCGTTTCGTTAATACTAGGCTGCACACAACTGTGCTCTAAAATGCTTGCTAACTCCTTAACATTTGGCACATGCCAATCGCTGTAATCAGCAAAGGTTGCATTTTCAGCCCCGCGCAGTGCCTCACCCCAGGTAAGTTGCTGGCTGGTCCCTTCACAGGTATCCGTTTCACTATTATAGCTTTGACCAAATGTACAACGTTGCCACATAAGGCCCGTTGCGCTGTCGCTGACTGTACCATCTTCGTTAATCACAAAACGGCTATCAGGGGTGGTCTCTGTGACGGCGTTATAACATACTTGCGCTGCGACATAACCCGATTGCAAAGCAATAACGGTAAGTGCGGTAATTAAAGGTAACTTTCGCATATTACTCTCCCGGCGTTCTGACTAAGCGCACAAAGGCGGTGTTATTTTTGGGGTACGCTAAATCATTAGCACTACTCATATCAATAATATAGGCCTGCGATAGACTTGTACCATCTGCCGCTGTTTGTGAGGTCCAATATGGCATAAACGAACTGCTACTAGTACTTAGCTGAGTATCACTAGGCTGATTAGGGAAAAAGTCTGTATTAAGTAACGTAGACTCACCTTGTTTGGCATAATCTAATAGCCCTAATAATTCAGTGTAAGTGGGCACACGCCAGTTTGTACCACCGCAAAAGTCGCGGCTATTTACATCATCAATATAAGTTTGCAAGCCACAGTTACTAGTACTTGGGCATGAAGAGCCCGCAGCCCCTTGCACACTGCCAGTTTGCACTCCAGTTGAACCATTTAGATACCAAGTATAATGATTTGATCCAGCACGCTCGGTGGTTGACGGTGGCAATGTTGAACTTGCTTCTTTCACTTCCCATATTAGCCCTGTCACGTTATCGCGTACGCAGCTAAAGCGAGTAGCATCATCAGGTAGTTCATCGGCAAATTCATTCATTTTCGTAAAATCAAACGCCAAGTCACCCTGACCAACTTTATCGAGTTGATTTGCGACGCTGTCACGACCTATATCAGCATCTTGGCTTGGAAAGTCTTCGCTGTCACAATTAATTTTTTGTGAGTTGTTGTAGCAATCACTCATGCCGGTATCATTAATTAAACCCAGAGGTTTTGGACTTATATCTATAATCACAATATCCGTGTCGCTACGTGATTTACTGTCTGTCACGGTAACTTCAAAGCTCAGCTCTGAATCGGTATCAACATCAGGAGCGACGAAAGTTGTGATACATTGGTTCTGGTTTGCCAAAGTCACTGTTTCGCCTGTTAATTGCTGCCAAAAACATGATTTTGTTGCCGTCACGATTTCACTATTGCTAGCATCAAGCGTCACGGTATCAAACTCAATAACTTGTTGATCAACGCCCGCATCAGCAATAATTACTTCAACCGTTTTATTTAATGTAAACGACGCTTCAGTACTTGCTGAACCACCTTCATCGTCAGTTACAGTCAAGCGCCAAGTCATCGCTGTATTTGATTCAAGTAGTGGATGAGTGAAACTAATGGTTTGCTTGTCGTAACTATCAGCCGTTAATTCAGGACCATCAAGTTGAGTCCATAAGTAGCTATCAACCGAACCATTTTCATCGATATCAGCAGACTCTTCGCCACTTAATGTAATCACATCATTGTATTGTGATGGTAACTCTTCTGGCGCGGTTTGAGTAATCACTGCAACAGGCAGTTGATTATTAGAGGTAATAAAAATACTAACTTGATCGGAAACAAGTTGCCCATCAGTTTGATAATTTACTTTTAAAACAAGTTCAGAGTCGAGTTTAATATCAGGAGCGGTAATGGTTTGTTCTGCGCCTTCAGCTGGAAAACCTTCTACTGCTGGGCCACTGACTCGCTCCCAGGTAAAAGTGCCATCTGCTGGAGAGCCTTTGGCAGAGACAGTAAATTCACTTTTTTCAATAATTTGCTGATCTGAGCCTGCATTAACTGTTGCTGCGACTGGATTCGAATCACTCGAACCACCACCGCCGCCACAGGCTGTTAATGTCGTTAATGCAACTAGGGTAAGAGGCACTAATCTCATGTTTACCACCTTAAAATGCAAAGTCGGTCATGGCCGACTGCCAAATAAGCTAATAACAAGCAATTAAAGTGCCAGACTCGGGTTTATAAATAACTTTCTTGATGGATACGAACGAAAAGCTTTGTACCTACTTTACTGTAATCGACTTTGTATTCTCAGCCATCGAGGGCTTGGATAAACAACAAACGTTTTTCTTCTGCAAATACATCAGGGCTTGCTACATACACCATCTCTAAGTAGCGCTCTTTGGCTTCACGACGGTTTTTTGGCAGGTCGTCTTTAAACGGCTCTAAACCATTTTGAGTAACTTTAATGCGTGGGTGATTCTCACCATTCACAACCACTAAGTCGAGTTTTTTATCTTTGTGTATTATTGTGTTTCGACCGCTTTTAATAAAAGAACGTTCTTGACTCATAGTCTTATCCTGCTACTTACTGCACCTAACTGCTTACTTTTTCTGTAAACGCGCCTCAATAAACTCATTAGGATTCAGTTTCCAACGATTTAAATCAGCACTAAATTGCCAAATATCAACATCAAGAACATTGGCTGGCAACAATAAATCGTATCCTGTTAATTGCCTTAAATGCTGCGTACGATTAGCAAACATGGCAATCAATCCTTTGTAAAGCTGACCACTAGGGGCAGTGTAGTCCGTCTCTTCTATTAACCATTCTGATGGGCAATCACCATTTTTGCAATATTTTTGAATGACTTGCATAAATAAATGACGTTGCTCTATCAGTAATCGTCCAGCAATTCTCGGGGAAATCTGAGTTAAAAATTCATCTATGTTATTGAGTTTAATACCAACTGCGTTTAACTCAAGGTATTCTAAGCCTTGTTCCACTTTTGGTATACCACTATGATGAAAATTAGCACGATTTAGCTGCCAATTCCCAATTTTGTGATGATAAATAAGTAAATTCTGAGTAAATGTTAGGCTAAAGTATGGTTCTTGAGTTTTTAAAAAGCCAATAAAAATTGCGGCAATACAGGTTGTTGCTAAAAAAATCTCAACAATGCTAATTTCACCGGGCCTCAATAAGTTAACCAACATAATAATGATTAACCCAATACCGCCAACAATTAAAAACTCGCTGCCATGGCGAGATGCTTGAGCACGCACTTTGAGTGCAGGAAGTTTCTTATCCATATACTGAAAAGTAAAAAATAAACATCACAATTGTGACCAAAACTATCTTTCTAAGCGTTAAACAATAATTACACTTTGGTTCTTTACCCATACTAAAACCTCTCTTTTAGTCACAATAAAGGAACAAATTAGCCGAACTTTTAACTTTTACGCCAAATGCACAAATTTATGAGATACCTGACATACGGGGCACGTACTAATTTTGTACACTACACTCAACTAATTTTCTGGTAACACGATGATGTATTCTACACAATCTGGTAAAGCACTTTTTCCTTTTATTATTACCCTTTTACTTGGGTTATGTATTTATTTGTATTTACCTTCAAGCCAAGGGGAGCAAAGCAACTTTGGCAACCGTGCAACACAAGTAACAGCGCACACTGTTACAGCCGAGGAAAATGCAGTACTCATTGAAGCAATTGGTAGCGCTCGTGCTAACCAAGCGATTTATATTCGCAGCGCGCAAAACGATTATGTTACCGATATCTTTTTCAATGATGGCGACTTAGTGAGTAAAGGTCAAAAACTAGTTCAATTGCAATCTCAAGAAGAAGAATTAGCAGTAAAAGAGCTAAGTATTAATTTACGCGAAGAACGCCGCCAACTTGAGCGCCTCACTGAGTTATCTCGCTCACAAGCGACTGCTAAATCATTACTTGAAGAGCAATTATCGCGGGTTGACGCAACCGAAGCACAACTTGAAAGTGCTAAAACAAAGCTGGCAGAAATGACCATCAAAGCGCCATTTTCTGGCTTGCTAGGCAAGCGCGAAATTTCAATTGGTACTTATGTTAGCAATACAACAAACATTACCACACTTGATGATATCAGCATTATTAAGGTCGACTTTAAAGTGCCAGAAAAATACCTAGCTCAGTTGCAGCTTGGTATGAAAGTGATGACGCAAAATGATGCCTACCCAGAAAAAACCTTTAACGGTAAAGTGACCCACATTAGTTCTCGTATTGATTCTATAACACGTAGCGTTGAAGTAACTGCAAGCTTTATTAATAAAAGTGGTTTATTGCGACCAGGCATGTTGCTGAACACGGCGTTAGAGTTAAGTTCAAACCAAGCGCTAATGGTGCCAGAGAAAGCCGTAATCCCTCAGCAAGACAAACACTATGTGTTCCAAATTGAAGATGGCGTTGCTAACAAAGTAGAAGTACATGTGGCAGGTCGTCACAATGGCTGGGTAGCCATTGATAAAGGCCTTGAAAGTGGTCAGCAAGTTGTGACTGAAGGCATTATTAAGATCCGTACTGGCAGCAAAGTAAGTATCAAGGGCTAAACCATGAAAATTACTGATACTAGCGTTAAACGCCCGGTCTTTGCGATCGTAATCAACCTGTTATTACTTACCTTTGGTTTGGTGGCATTTTCTATGCTCCCACTGCGAGAATACCCGGATATTGAAACACCGATTGTCAGCGTTAGCACTGATTACACTGGTGCCAGCGCAGAGATTATTGAAACCAAAATCACCCAAGTACTCGAAAACCGCATTTCGGGTATCGAAGGCATCAAAAGTATTAATTCATCGAGCCGTAATGGTCGCTCAAATATCACCATTGAGTTTAATATCAGCCGTGATATCGATGCTGCATCAAACGATGTACGCGAACGTGTAGCCCGTGCCCTAGATAGCTTACCTGAGCAAGTTCGCCCGCCAGAGGTATCTAAATCAAACAGCGATGAAAGCCCAATTGCATGGTTCGTACTAAACAGTACTACCATGGATTCATTACAGTTATCTGATTATGCACAACGCTTTATTGTTGACCGATTAGCCGTTGTTGACGGTGTCTCAAACGTGCGTGTTGGTGGTGAACGTAAATACGCAATGAAAATCTGGTTAAACCGTAAAGCGATGGCTGCACGCGGTATAACCAGTAGCGATATCGAAAACACGTTACGAACTGAAAACGTTGAATTACCCGCTGGAGAAATCGAGTCTATCGACCGTGATTTTACAGTACGTACCGCCCGTAGTTATAAAGATCAGCGAGACTTTAGAAACTTGGTTATTAAACGTGGTGAAGATGGCTATTTAGTACGTTTAGGTGAAGTGGCTGATGTTCACTTAGAAGCCGCTGACGACGAAAGTCTGTTTCGCGGTAATGGCAGAAATATGATTGGCTTAGGCATTGTAAAGCAGGCCAAAGCCAATACTCTTACCGTCGTTGATAATGCCCGCGCAGAACTTGAAAAAATCAAGCGTAACCTGCCAGAAGGCACAACCATTCAAGACAGCTATGACTCATCTATTTTTATCAAAGAATCAATTGATGAAGTATATAGAACGCTTGGGATTTCAATGGCACTGGTTGTATTGGTTATCTACCTATTCTTAGGTAATATTCGTGCAACACTCGTACCTGCAGTCACGGTACCAGTAGCGCTAGTTGGTAGCTTTATGTTCTTGCTTGCTATGGGTTACTCAATCAACTTACTGACTCTATTAGCTCTCGTTCTTGCGATAGGTTTAGTCGTAGATGACGCAATTGTAATGCTTGAAAATATTCACCGCCGAATAGAATTAGGTGAACCGCCTCTTCTTGCTGCGTTTCGTGGTGCCCGTGAAGTTGGCTTTGCGATTATCGCCACTACGCTCGTACTAATTGCGGTCTTCGTACCACTGGTGTTTATGGATGGCCGTATCGGCGCACTATTCACCGAATTTGCTATGGCAGTAAGCGCCGCAGTGTTCTTCTCTAGTATTACAGCCTTAACCCTTTCTCCGGCACTTTGCTCAAAAGTACTGAAGCCATCAGAAAAAGAAAGTAAGTTTAGCCAGTGGATGGATAGAACATTTAACAAAATTGAAAACGCCTATCGTAATTCACTTACTTCAAATATGAGTCGTAAGTGGAGCTTACTACTAATGATGATTTTGGCTGGTGTTGCCAGCTTTATGCTATTTCAAAAAGTGCCATCAGAGCTGACGCCAAAAGAAGACCGTGGAACATTCTTTATCATGATGAGCGGCCCAGAAGGCGCTAGTTATGAGAATAATGCGGCTAACATGGCAAAAATTGAAGAGCGTTTGATGCCTTACTCTGAATCTGGTGAATTAAGTCGCGTGCTTATTCGAGTCCCGGGTTGGGGTGGTCAAGGTGGCGTGGCTATCATAGGAATGGCTGATTGGGATAAACGCAAGCGCTCAACTTGGGAAGTAATGGATGAAATTAGCGGTAAGATGACGGAAGTGACCGACGTACGGGCTTTTGCGATTATGCGCCGTGGTATCGGTGGCGGTGGTTCATCACGCCCAATTGAGTTTGTATTGCAAGGTAACGATTACGATCAACTAGCTGATTGGCGAGACCGTATTATCCAGCGTGCAGAGAAAAACCCTGGTTTGGTGAGAATCGACCATGATTACAAAGAAACCTTCCCGCAGTTTTTAATCAACATTGATAAAAACAAAGCTGCAGATTTAGGTGTTTCTGTATCTGATGTAGGTCGCACGCTAGAAACCATGTTAGGCCAACGTCGCGTAACGACCTTTATCGACCGCGGTGAAGAATACGATGTAATTTTAAAAGGGACCAAAGAAGATTTTGCTAACCCGACTGATATTTCAAATATCTACTTAAAATCACGCAGTGGCGAATTGGTTCCGCTAGATAGCTTAATTAGTTTAAAAGAAGAAGCCACAGCGTCTCGTTTGAACCGCTATAACCGTATGCGCGCAATTACGTTAAGTGCGAATTTAGCAGATGGCTATACCTTAGAAGAAGCGCTGAACTTCTTAAATCAAGTTGCGGCTGAAGAAAATGACATAGACGGTGCAATTGACTACAAAGGTGAATCGCAACTATTCTATGAAGGCGCATCAGCAATGACCTATGTGTTCATTCTTGCACTAACTGTAACTTTCTTAGTACTTGCAGCCCAGTTTGAAAGCTTCATTCACCCGTTTGTGATCATGCTTACCGTTCCGCTTGGTTTAGTCGGCGCATTATTTGGCTTATGGTACACAGATCTCACTCTGAATATTTACAGCCAAATTGGTATCGTAATGCTAATTGGTTTGAGTGCGAAAAACGGTATTTTGATTGTTGAGTTTGCTAACCAACTACGCGATAAAGGCGTTGAGTTTGACGAAGCGATTACTCAAGCAGCTACGCAGCGTTTACGCCCCATTATCATGACCTCACTGACCACTGTAATGAGCTCGGTACCGCTAGTACTTGCAAGTGGCCCAGGTGCAGAAAGCCGTATGGTAATTGGTGTGGTGGTATTTACTGGTGTTATTGTTGCAACCTTACTTACCTTATTCGTAGTACCTGCAGCATACAGTGCGCTAGCCAGAAATACCCAGTCGCCTGAGTACTTACAAAGCAAGTTAGAACAACAGGCAAAAGATAAGCCGTTAGAAGAAATTTAAACGAGTTTAAGATGTTACAAAACGCCGTCTTTACGGCGTTTTGTTTTTTCAGCTATAGTCAGCAAAAAGGTAAGGAAGTTAAATATGGATAACAACATACAAATAGCTACTTTTGGCGGCGGCTGCTTTTGGTGTATTGATGCAGCATTTAGACGTGTGAAAGGAGTACTTAATGTCAGCTCTGGCTATGCTGGCGGCGAGATTGAAAACCCAAGTTATCAGCAAATTTGTACTGGCTTAACAGGTCATGCCGAGGTTGTTCAGCTTGATTTCGACAGCAGTGTTGTGAGCTATAACACCCTACTTGAAATGTTCTTCACTTTACATGATGCCACACAGTTAAACCGTCAAGGTAATGATGTCGGCACGCAGTATCGCAGTGTGATTTATTATCATGATGAACAACAAAAAACTGAGTCACAAGCCATGATTGATGCTTTACAAAAGCAAATTCGTGAACCCATTGTGACTGAACTCAGCCCTCTATCAAACTTTTATCCTGCAGAGCAGTACCACCAAGACTATTACAATGAAAACCCGAATCAAGGTTATTGCAGCATACTTATTGCCCCAAAGCTTGCTAAGTTCGAGCAATATTTCGCTGATAAACTAAAATGAAAAAAGCCCGCTAAGTAGGTAGCGAGCTTTTAGACGCAGAACTAATAATGAAGCTGAGCTTGTTTTTACTTATACAAATGACATGAATGGGCAAATTAATGTCAATTACTCGCTTTAAGCAAACAGCTCAGCTGGCCTTAATAACTATTAGAACTGATAACGGGCACCTACAAACAAGCGGCGCTCAGCCGTGTTGTAGTAGTAATATTCATCGTTGATGAAGTCACCATCTAAGTCAGTGCCATAAGCATCAACGGCGTTGTAATCTTTATCGAATAGGTTTTCTATTCGTAGTGACACAGTTAAGTTGTCAGTCGCTTGGTAGTGACCTACTAAATTCCATAATGTATATGAAGGTAAGTGCGTTAACTTACCATCACGATCACCACGGTATTGCATATCGATACCGGCATCAAAATCACCCCATGCTTTGTGCAATGACCAATTCACACTGTGATTTGACACATAGGTGAGTGACTGACCTGTTTGTGTATCTTCCGCTGAAAGGTAGGTAAAGTTAAAGTTATGATCAAAGCCAAATACTTGGTTTTTAAAACTAAACTCAACACCTTCGTGGCGAGCTTCGTTTATATTGGTTGGGAGCCATTGCCCTGATGCATTTGGTGCCCAAGCGATTTTATTGTCGATTTCGCTGCGGAAAATCGCAATATCAAGACTAATATCATTCACATTGAGTGATAAACCAAGCTCTTGGTTATCTGATGTTTCAGGGTTTAACTCTGGATTACCTGAGCCTGGGTAATATAGATCATTAAATGTTGGAGATTTAAAACCAGTACTTTGACTAACACGGAATGTGGCGATGTCATTTAAGTGATAGCCTACAGCTGCAGTGTATGTTGTTTCATCACCAAACTGCTGATCATCATCTTGGCGAACTGTCAGGTTAGCGAGTACTTGTTCGTCATCATAATATGCACCAACAAACACAGCGAATACTTCACGGCTGTCTTTTAAGTATGTACCTGAGTTAGTGTTCACTTCATCTTTATACCAATTCAAACCGCCACTAAGAGTCAGTGCTTGATTGAAAAAGTATTGGCCATTGTAATCGATTTGCTCACGCTCAGTTTCAAACTTATCAACCACCGTTGCACCAGTGTAATCAATACGTGAGTCATCTGAACTATCACTTGATATGGCAATATCGATGGCATGGCTGTGTTTTTCGAAGGCTTTTTTCCAACCGAATGAAGCTTGGTAATTTTCGAACTCGCCTTTTTCTATGGTACTGTTTGCTGGGCTATAAGCACTGTCGTATTTGGCTTCGCCTTCTGAGTACTGTGCTTGAGCTAAAAATTCACCTAATTGCTCATTTTGATAACCTAGATTAAAGCCAAGGTTTTTGTTTTCGTAGCCGTCTTCATCTGGCGCTAGACCTTGAAGAACATCAAAACCATCTGTTTTTTCATAACCAGCATTAACAGCAACATCAACACCCGCAAACTGACCACCCGTCGCTACTTGGTACGCTTGATAAGAGTCTGAGCCAAAAGTCACGTCTAAGGTCGTGTTTTGTGCTTTACGCGTAATGATATTAATCACACCTGCTAGCGCATCAGAGCCATATACAGCAGCACGTGAGCCTTTAATTACTTCAACACGCTCAATACTGTTTAAAGGAATATTGCTAATACTTTTATAACCAAGTGTTGCAGAGCCTGTACGTACACCATCAATTAAAATAAGCGTATGACGAGAGCTTGCACCACGTAAAGAAACACCTGAGCTTTGCCCAAAACCACCATTAGCATTAATTTGAAAGCCTGCTTGAGTCGCCAGTAAGCTTGGTAAGTCACGCACATAGCTTGCTTCAATATCAGCACGGTCAATAACAGTGACACTGGCTAATACATCATTAATTGATTGTTCGAATTTATTGGCAGTAACTGTGATGTGCTCTATTGATTGCTCGTCAGCAGATACAGAAAAAGATAACGCAGCAGCAACCGCTACGCATAACGCAGATTTATTTAGCATGATATCCCCTAGCCTGTGCCCACCGCACACGCGAATAGTAAGTTAATTCAAGGCCGGTCTCCGGACTCTGTACATGCATGGCATATACATTACCGTTGCGGGGGCAGTGTTGGCATTGTTTTCTCCCTGAAAACGCACCGACTTCCCGATTATCTTGCGACTATTTCACCCTTTGAAATATAACGTATCTGAAGATACAGCAAGCACCTCGAAAATAGGCCGTTATTGTGATGATTTTGGGGAAGAAAGTCAATGGACGGCTATACTTCTAAAGCAAAGCTTTAAGCCTAAAGCTTCAAACTGTAAGTGGAGTCAGATCAAAAAAGCCAATCAGCATGGTGATTGGCTTTTATAAAACAATGATTACCAGAAGTACTCGTGAGGTTTTGAATTTCCTAACGGAAAAACAATTCCTTCTGGGTCAGCACCATTCAGCACAAGCTTGCAAAGAGCTTTATTTAAGCGTCTTCTTGGCTTGGTCATCGTCATTTTCACCCACCAACTTGGTGTTTGTTGGTAAAAATAAGTACTGTGTGGGCCTGTGTATTTTCTGTTTATTTTACCGTGTTTATTACGGTCAATTGTTTTGTTCTTTACTGACATAAATATCCTCTAGCTGAAAATAGCTAGAAGATATCTTTTTCTCTGTAACCTAATATTCGTCTCAAAATACGCTCCTTGTAAAGTTCAGAAACTTGCAGGTTTATAGCTTAAAACCTACAGCTCAAAGCTATAAACACAGAGTATTAATCGCGGAAGTTTTTGAACTGGAATGGTTGACCTAAATCAGCAGTACGAACAACTTGCATTGCTTCTTGTAAATCATCACGTTTTTTACCTGTTACACGTAATTCTTCACCTTGAATAGCGGCTTGTACTTTGATTTTTGAGTCCTTGATTAATTTAACGATTTTCTTCGCTACGTCTTTTTCAATACCTTGCTTAAGCGCAACGTCACGCATTACGTATTTACCACTACGCGACTCATCTCTTAATTCTAAGCTAGATACATCTAAGCCACGCTTTGAAATTTTCGCAGCAAGAATGTCAAAAAGTTGCATAACTTGTTGTGGTGCTTCTGCTTTTAACTTGATTACTTTATCACTTAGTTCGATTGATGCATCAACACCACGAAAATCAAAACGCGTCTCTAGTTCACGCTTTGCATTATCTACTGCATTCTGCGCTTCGTTCATTTCTACTTCAGAAACAATATCAAATGAAGGCATGGGGTTCTCCTAACATAGTCTTTTTTAAATTCATTTATGGTTGGCAATTATAACGCTTATTTGTCGATTCTTTCTATTTTTATCCGATTTGTTCAGGTGCGATGCAAAAATTGTTTGATATACTGACCATTCAATTTCGGCATTTTTAGGGTTTATTGTGACAAGGCGTGTTTACCAAGTTATCTTTTTAGCCAGCATTATTGGCTTTACAATTTTATTTGCCAAAGAAATTAAAGGGGTGAGCAACCTCTTTCCACACGAAGATAAAGTGGCGCACTTTGGTATTTACTTTATACTGGCCACGGCGATGGATAAAGCCTTTAAAATACCATTTGTGGTGCAAATTTTACTTTTAACCGGATACGGTACGGCCATTGAATTTATGCAAGATACGCTGCCTTATCGTCGAGCTTCGATTGCTGATTTTATCGCAGGTTTTTTAGGTGCTGTAAGTTACTTTATTATTAAACTTGGTTTTCATTTAAGTAGTAAACAACGTAATGGCTAACATTTTAATTGTTGGCGACGGTGCGATAGGCTTGTTGTTTAGCCATTTTTTATCTGCACAACATGACATTATATTACTGACCCGTAAGCCAACCCTGACCACGCGTTTTTATCAAGCCAGTAATGGTAAATCACATCCAATTAAAGCTCGCCTTATTCACCACAAAGAGCTTAGTCAATCCGCCCCCTTTGACTTAGTATTAATCACAGTTAAAGCATTTCAGGTGCAAGCTGCCTTTGGGCAAGTAAAACCTTACCTTAGTAAACAATGCCAAATCGTTATTTCTCATAATGGTATGGGTAATGTTGATGAAGTTAATGCCCAGTTGTTAGACTCTCAAGGGTTAGCGTTTTTAACAACGCGTTTAGCTGGTTTTAAAACAACGCCTTATAGTGTGAGCCATACAGGTAATGGCGAAAGCGTGCTGGGTGCTTGCAATAACGCTGCTAGTGGAAAGCTCAATGAGCTAAAGCAGCAGTTTAGCTACTTGCCACACTTTTCTGTTAGTCATGATATCCACTCATTACGTTGGCAAAAGCTGTTAGTGAATATTGCCATAAACCCGTTAACAGCGATTCATAACATTAAAAATGGCCAATTACGTGCACCGCAATTTAGTACTCGTATCATTAACTTGCTCAATGAAGCATGCCTTGTTGCCAATAAACAAGGTGTTGACTTAAAGCTTAGCGAGGCACTGGACCAAGCCTATTCAGTGATGACGGCAACCGCTGAAAACTTTTCTTCTATGCAGCAAGACATCAGCCATAATCGAGAGTCTGAAATTGATGCAATTTGTGGTTATGTGTGTGAACAAGGCGCTAAATTAGGCGTAAAAACACCTTATAATCAAGCAATGCTTAGCATGATAAAAATAAAAAGTTAGCGAGGGGAAAGAGTAAAGTTACTAGCTTTCGTTTCTCGCAGTTATTTTCGGCATTAAAAAAGCGCGAACATGTCGCGCTTTTATCTCTATCCCTTACGGGCGATACACTTTTACGTTGCTGTAGCCTTCTTCGTGAAGGATCAGCGCTTGTAGCTGGCTCATCACACCTTTAGCACAATATAAGTAATATTCTTTATCTTTTGGTAAGTCACCAAATTTAGTCGCTAAGCGGAAGAAAGGTAAATGAACAACTTCAATACCTTCAAGCTCTAATGGATTTGCATCTTCTTCTTCAGGTGAGCGAATATCAACAACAACTGCCCCCTCTGGTAAGTCAGATACAGACTCAGCTTCTTTCACTTCTTCTTTTGCTTCGGTGTCGATATCGCGAATATCCATCACACGGGCATTCTCAACAACCGTATTTAGCACGTCGAAGTCAAACTTAGCTTCTTCAGCAAGAATCGTTTTGATTTTTGCTTTAACTGTTGGCTTCTTAGAAATAACACCACAGTACTCAGGCATGCTTTCTGCCATTTCAGCCGTACCAATTTGACGTGCAATATTAATAATATCTTGTTTATCGTGTTGGATTAACGGACGAATAATTAAGGTTTCAGTTACACGGTCAATAACACTTAAATTAGCAAGCGTTTGGCTCGATACCTGACCAATGCTTTCACCAGTTACCAGTGCTTGTACACCTAGCTTTTCTGCAACTTGGCTACCTGCACGCATCATCATACGTTTAAGAACAACACCCATTTGGCTGTTTTCAACGTTTTCTAAAATTTCAGCGACTACAGGTTCAAAATCAACCGTAACGAACTTCACTTTATGAGTAGAGCTAAACTGCTTCCAGATGTAGTAACTCGCTTGCTTAACACCGATTTCGTGAGCCGCACCACCTAGGTTAAAGAACAAGAAGTGAGTACGTGCACCTTTACGGATCATTTGATAGCTTGCAACACCTGAGTCAAAGCCACCCGACATTAGCGATAGTACATCTTCTTGTGTTGGTAGCGGGAAGCCTGCCATACCGTAGTGAGTTTGAGTAACGATATAAGCTTTATCATCACGCACTTCTAAACGAACTGTCACCTCTGGGTGAGATAATTTAACGCGTGCACCTTCAACATGCTGGTTTAAGCCACCACCTACGTAGCGCTCTACATCGCTTGAGGTGAAATCATGCTTACCTGAACGTTTACAACGCACACAGAATGTTTTGCCTGCAATGGTATGACCGATTAGTTCAAGTGCTTTTTGGTAAATATCGTCGATTGAGTCAAAGTCTGTTTCTGTTACTTCAATAAACTGTACGATACCTGGAATGCGTTTTAAGCCATCGATAATATCTAAGCGAACTTGCTCAGAGTCTAGCAAACTGACAACAGAGATATTATCCCAGTTGTTTCTTACCTGAACTTTTTCGTCAACGCGACGCAAAACGATCTTAATATTATTTTCTAATAACTTGGTAAAACGTTTACGAACAGATTTACTCTTGATCGCGATTTCAGGGTGTAGTTTGACGATAAATTTAAGCATAGTTCACTCTTAGACTGTGGATTTCACACGCCCCAAGGTTAAGCAACCTCAAGGGCGCGCGATTATAACAAAAATTATAGCGTCTAGGAAATAAACTGCTTTGCGGGATTATTGTTCACTTTGCTCTGTTTCAGCAAGGGCTAAATACTTAGCTCTTAATTGGTTAACTTGCTCTAGATGTTGCTCTGTGCAATGAGCTTTTAATAGCAGTAATACTTTTAAAATACCGTTATAAATATCAGCTCTGGCAAGTTCACCACTTAAGCGGCGAGCTTTGATGTAAGGCGTCCAAAAGCTCACAGTCATTTTAAGCATATGCGCAAGCTCTGTAACATCTTCGTCTGCAATGCAAATAACACCGCCTTCACGTAATGCAAAAAGTACATCTTTAACTTGCTCTAAAAGCTCAGTTTGAAACGCAATGTAGCCTTTTTTCAGCTCTTCATCACGAGATAAAATATCGCCTAAGTTGTCGTAGAAAAACTGAAAGCGCCACATTTGTTCAAACAACGAATCAAGATAACCCGCTAGGTTTTCAAGCGCATCGTCATCAGGAGTCAGTGGCTTGAAATGAGTGTGTAGATGGTCGCTGTACAAAGCAAATATGTGACGAATAATATCTTCTTTATTTTTAAAGTGATAATACAAGTTTCCTGGGCTTATCCCCATATGCGAGGCGATATGGTTGGTTGTTATGGCACGCTCACCGTGGCGATTAAATAACTCAATGCTGGTGTGTATGATTTTGTCCTTTGTGCTCATAGCCTATTTACTCTGTTTTTTATGATTATTACGTTCCCCAGCCAAGCAGTATAAACAAATGCGTGGCAATTAAATACTACCTTGAAAAATAATAACCTCAATCGGTTTACTACCTTATATAGGTGAAGGTTCCTAATCCGATACGCGTATTTTCTAAGCTGCATAGTCGAGAAAACACTGTTAATATAGCAGGCAAATTTATAAATCGCTGATAGTTATGAACGTTACTGCAATCTATCCGGGTACCTTCGACCCCCTTACAAATGGCCATACCGACTTAATTCATCGAGCTGCAAAAATGTTCGAAAAAGTTATTGTTGCTATTGCACATAACCCTAGTAAGCAGCCGTGCTTTACACTCGATGAGCGTGTTGAGCTTGCCAATAAAATCTTAGCGCACCTTGATAATGTAAGTGTGATTGGCTTTTCTGGCTTATTAGCTGATTTAGCTCGCGAGCATAAAGCCGAAGTACTTATTCGAGGTATTCGTGCAGTGTCTGACTTTGATTATGAATTTCAGTTAGCAAATATGAATCGTCGACTAAATCCAGATCTAGAAAGTGTATTTTTGACACCTGCAGAAAAAAATTCATTTATTTCATCTACTCTAGTCAAAGAAGTAGCACGCCACAATGGTGATGTAAGCGAGTTTGTTGACCCTATCGTAGCCAAAGCACTACAGGAAAAAATTCACGGATGAAATTAAAAAAGTTCATTAGCTTAACTGCATTACTAATGTGCTCTGCGCCAAGTCTTGCAGAACCATGGATAGAAAGCGACGACCCTTTACTTCGTGCTTCAATCGAAATGCTATTTAACCAAGGTGTCATAAAACAACCTATTAATAGTTACCCCTTAATGTGGCAAGGTATTGCACGTGATCTAAACATTGCAGATACCAGTCAACTTGATGAGCAGAGCTTATTTGCTTATCAGCATGTTAAGCATGCCCTTGATAATGCAAAACAAAAGTCGAGCTCAGGCATTCGCCTGAATTACAACAGCGAACCACTCACCCAGCAAGGGTTTGGTAAACGCCACCAGCAAGAAAGTGGCATAAATAGCTATGGTTCTATCACAGGGAAGCGCGTAAGTGCTAAGGTCAGTGTTAATTACGCCGATGATGCACTTGATAAACAACATGTGACCTATCAAGATAGCTATTTAGCAGTTTTACTAGGTAATTGGTCAATCAGTGCTGAACAAGTAAGTCATTGGTGGGGGCCAAGTAACGATAACGCCCTACTGCTATCAAATAATACCGCGCCAATGAAAGGCCTGCGCTTTACGAGAGCGAATACGCAATATGTAGGCCCAAGTTGGTTATCGTTTATCGGTAACTGGCAATTAACGGGAATTTACGCCAAACAAAAGCCATTTCTTAATAATTCCGAAGACGGTGACTTTTGGGCGTTAAGGTTTGCAAGTACACCATTAACAGGGCTTGAAGTTGCTATTAATAGTGCTGGCTCTGATTATTTAACTAGCTTAGAAATTGACCCTGTTACACTCGAAAGCAGTGAATCAACACACCGATTAACCAGTTTAGATGTTAAGTATTCAACCACTTTAGCGGCGCATCCTGTGGCATTTTATGCTGAAGTAATGGGTCGAAATGAAAGTGGCTTAGCACCGAGCGAGCCATTCTATACGCTGGGTGTTGAAAGCTACTTTGGTTCAACAGAGGATTTACTAAAGAGTTATTTTGAATACTCAAATACAGAGCAAACTTGTGAGCAAATTAGCGATTGCGTATATGGCTCTGGCAGCTATACACAACGCTCACGTTTACTTGGCAGCTCAACACCACTGCAAAGTAAATCTGCTATCCTTGGTGCCTATTACCACACTTTAAATGGCTATGGTGGCCATGCAAAGTTACGTTGGATTGAAAGCGAAACCACACACGCTGAGGTCGCATCTGAGATGAGTCAGTTGCAGTTAGAGCTTGGTTATCAACAATCTGTATTTGATGGCCTTTGGCAGGTAACTGGCATTATCTCTAAAGATGAAGTGGGTGATAAGTCAGAAACTAACACAGCTCTTAGAACCAGCTGGGAATACCGTTTCTAACGAATTGAGGTCAAGCTGCTTCAGATTGGCCTCGAACTTTCCGATAAAGCTTCACAAAACCCAGAAAATCTTTATTACTGAAAAGTGCAATGAGCATCATTGCATCCATAATATTGACAGTAACTGTATAAAAACCCCATAACCACCACTCTTCTGTATTCTCGAGTATATTAATATCTATATACATACTTATGAAAAGAGCACTGTTAATTAGTAAGCCTATTATCACATAAAGTTTTGCTGGGTAACTATTGATAGACTTATCTTTAGTAATCAACAGTATTGCACCAATACAAGTTAGATCTAGAGCTGTCCAGACTACATAAGCAGTTGCATAACTCATCGACTCAATCTGGAAAGTAGCAGAGGTTAGTGGATCGGATGCTAAATAAGACAAAAACATTGTTAGCGAAATCCACATTAAAGTTTTATCACTATTGGGAACTATTGACTTACTGACCATGTTATATAGGAAAGCCATCAGAAATCCCCACATAATAAAAGTTGCTAGATAAGCACTCACATACTTATGAAACTCAGCCAAAACTATTCACCTTTTCTTTTGGAAAGTTCACACTTACTACACGATGAAGCTTTAGAAAATCCTTATTGAAAAGCAGTATTAGAATCATAGTTACATCTACAGTATTTACGCCAAATGAGTACAATGTCCAAAGAAACCACTCTGATTTATTCTCATAAATGAAAATATCTATATATATGGATAACATTAGTATGGAATTAAGAGTTAGCCCTAAAAGGATATATGTTGTTCCGCAAAAGTTAGCTACCTTGGCACAATACATCCAAGATAAGATTACAACAATCGTGAGTAAGTCAAAGTAAAACCAGTTCAAATAGCTATAAACGGAGAGCTTGACGAAGCCGCTGATGAAGTATGAAACCATCATAATAAAAGATAAAACGAGAACTCTACTGTCTGTTTTATTTATATTAACTGCTAAGTTAAATAAAAAGGCCATTAAAAAGCCCCACTCAATGAAGGCCCCTAATAGGTCCCCCAAAAAAGCATCTATATACATCTTGAAATTCTATGACTGCTTTTGAAGGTGTCTTGACTTACCTATACGAAGAAAACGATTTTTTAACGTATTTAGGCCTAAGATATCTCTATCAACGATGAGTGCGATAATCATCGTAAAATCGAGTAGGTAGACAGTGAGCGAGTAAAAGTCCCATAAGAACCAAGGATTAACATTACCAGTAATATGTAAATCATAATACATCAATAATTGAAGTATTGTATTTGAGCAAAGTACAAAAATTACATATGTAAATGCAGGTGACTTAACACCCTTTATGAAGTAGGTACAACTAAAAATAACAGCTAAGGTAATTACATCATAGATAGCCCAACTGAGGTAGACACTTGAATTATCAAACCATGAGAATAAATGATCACTTGTAAAGTATGATGCAAAAACCACGAGCGATAGCATTAACAGAACATTATTTCTTTTAGCATTTGCAATCCAGAGAAACGCATTAAAGAAAAATGCCATCATTAATCCCCATACAACCATTGCGGGAAGAGATAAACCAAAATGTTCTGTTAAATACATCTTTTACTCATAGTGTAATTAATTTGGACGTTTATCCGGGTCTAATACAATGATACCACCACGTTGGATCTCCGCATCACCAGACAAAGCCAGCGCTTCACTTGATAAAGTTACTGTATCAGATTGCAGGGTTTTATTACTAGTAGTTTGTTCCAAAGCAGGCTTTGTTTGTTGCATTTGGCTGTATGCTTGCATTTGCAATTGGCTATTGTTTGAAATTTGCATGAGTTAATTCCTTTAAGTTAATTGTTTTTTCAGTACAGCTTACAATAGCTTGCAAGCTGAGTTAAGCGTTCTCATTTTTTTGACGCTTTTTTATACTTTAACGCGACATTATCGCCGCGTCGATAATAAAAGCAATTAACGATCCAACTTTTCTAAAAGTGATCTTTTTTGATCATAAAAGTTAACAAACCAAAATTTCAGGCATAAAAAAACGCACAGGGGTAACCGTGCGTTTTTCTTATCCAGGGAAATTAAGCCACGTGTTTACACGGGATCACCGCGCTATTACTTGGCTTTAAAATATATTCCATCGCTACTTCATCGCAATTATCTTTGCGAAGACAAAGCTCGCAATCTTTGATCACTTTTTCTGGCAAACTACCTTTACTACAAAAGATAAAGCCTTGGCTTGCAAAGAACTCTGGCACCCGCGTCAGAAAAATTACGCGACTAAGCGCCAAGCTTTTAGCTTTTTTAAGCAAATGTTCAACAAGTCGACGCCCCTGCCCAGCAATACGTGATTCAGGGCTCACACCAAGCGAACGAATTTCAGCAAGACCTGTATCGTAAATATATAGCGAGGCACAGCCAGCCACTTGGTTTTCAACTTCAGTGACAGCAAACTCATTAATTGAGTGAATCATATCGCTCTTAGCCCGTGGTAGATTTTCACCTACCGTTGCCCAATGCTGAATTAGCTTAGCAATAGACTCAACATCATTTAAGGTTGCGTCACGTACCGCTATTTGCTGTTTTTTTTTGCGTATTTAATGGCACTCGTTACTTGCTCGATAGAAGTGCCACCCTGTGCTTGTCTTGCTTTAATGCAGGCGTCTATTTCTAATACAGCATATACATCTGACTCGAAAATGCTATGCACAGACTTAAATTGCTCTAAACTTAAATCTTCTAAGTTATTCCCTTGTGCAATAGCCATTTGCACGAGCGTACCAACAATATGATGACCTTCTCTAAATGGAATACCTTTAGCCACTAAATAGTCAGCAAGTTCAGTCGCATTTGAGTGACCACCTTTTGCTGCCGCTAATGTTTTATCAGCATTAACTTTGATGCCTTTGATACACGCCTGTGCCATATGAATACATGCCAACCAGGTCGGCATTGCATCAAATAAGCCTTCTTTGTCCTCTTGCATATCTTTGTTATAAGCAAGTGGTAGCGCTTTAAGTGTCATCATCATGGCACTGAATGCACCAAAAACACGGCCTGTTTTACCACGGATTAACTCAAGAGCATCTGGGTTTTTCTTCTGCGGCATAAGTGAAGAGCCTGATGTTACCCCATCAGAAAGCTCAATAAAGCCTGCTTCACCAGAGTTATAGAAAATTAAGTCTTCTGCCATACGCGATAAGTGAATCATTGAAATTGATGCACAGCTTAGTAGCTCAACCACAAAGTCACGATCAGATACTGCATCAAGGCTATTACGTGTTGCACCGGTAAAACCTAACCCTTCGGCAAGAATTTGCCTATCAATTGGGTACGCCGTTCCAGCTAAAGCACCACTACCAAGAGGGCAATAATTCATACGATTTTTAGCATCGGTTAAACGGCTTTCATCACGTTCAAGCATTTCAACATAGGCCATGCACCAGTGGCTAAATAATACAGGTTGTGCACGCTGTAAGTGTGTGTAACCAGGTAAGATAGTGCCTAGTTCACGCTCAGCTAAGGCAATAAACTCACCTTTCAGCTCTGCGATTGCTTCAAGAATATGCTCAGCTGTATCACGACACCATAAGCGGAAATCGGTCGCGACTTGGTCATTACGACTACGACCTGTATGTAACTTTTTAGCTAGGTCGCCCACTTTATCAATTAGCGCTGACTCAACATAAGAATGAATGTCTTCATGCCCTGCGACAGCTACTGCTTGTGGATTTGCTTTAACCTCATCTAGCAGCTTATTAAGTGCTGCAACTAGGTCATCGTATTCTTGCTGATTAAGTACGTTAACTTGTTTTAACGCTCCTGCCCAAGCAACTGAACCAATAATGTCTTGCTCTGCAAGTTGATAATCAAAAGGAAGTGAATCGTTGAATTGTTTAAACGCTTCATCTGGACCCGTAGAAAAACGTCCGCCCCATAGTGCCATTGAACTGTCTCCAAATTCGGCTATTGCCCTGCCGTGCAGGGCAATAATTAAATTACTTTTTCGTTAGTGCTGAGATTCTGCTTGATAGCGAGAATAAACGAATGAAGCCTTCTGCATGTGATTGATCATATACATCATCTTCACCGAAGGTTGCGAAATCTTCACTGTATAAGCTATTCGGTGATTTTTTCTGTACCGCAGTTACTTGGCCTTTATAAAGCTTAAGCACCACTTCACCGGTTGCTAACTTAGACAGTGATTCAGCACCAGCTAGAATCGAGTCTTTTAATGGTGTAAACCAACGACCGTCGTAGACTAAGTGAGAGAACTCACCACCAAGTACTTCTTTCCACTTACGGCTTGATTTGTCTAATACTAGCTCGTCAATCGCTTGAAGAGCAGCCATGATCACTGTGCCCCCTGGTGTTTCATAACAGCCACGAGACTTCATACCGACTAAACGGTTTTCTACAATATCAACACGACCTACACCATGTGGCGCAGCAATGTCGTTTAATTTAACTAAGCAGTCATATGGTTTAAGTGACTCGCCATTTACAGCAACCACTTCACCTTCAACAACATTTAATGTCACATATTCTGCTTCATTAGGCGCTTGCTCAGGTGAGTTTGTCCAAGTCCATACTTGCTCACTTGGTTGACACCATGGATCTTCAAGCTCTCCACCTTCGTGAGAAATGTGCCATGCGTTAGCATCACGACTATAGATTTTTGTCGCAGATGCAGAGCACGGAATATTACGCTCTGCTAAGTAATCAAGTAATGATTCACGACTTGATAAGTCCCACTCACGCCATGGTGCAATGACTTTTAGATCTGGTGCAAGGGCTGCGAAACATGATTCAAAACGTACTTGATCATTACCTTTGCCTGTACAACCATGCGAAAGCGCATCAGCACCTACTTTACGGGCAATTTCAACCTGTGCTTTAGCAATAATCGGACGTGCCATAGACGTACCTAGTAAATAAGTGCCTTCGTAAATAGAACCCGTTTTTAATGTTGGGTAAATATAGTCACTTACCATTTCGTCTTTTAAGTCAACGATGTGGCACTCTGAGGCACCCGAAGCAATTGCTTTTTCTTCAACGCCTTCAAGCTCTTCAGCACCTTGGCCTACATCAGCAACAAACGCGATTACTTCACAGCCGTAGTTTTCTTTTAACCATGGCACAATTGCCGATGTATCAAGACCACCAGAATAGGCTAATACGACTTTTTTAATTGAACTCATTGGTGTTCCTTAAACAAAATTTGGATTTAATAATGTGACAAGTAGAGCATTTTGCGCGTGCATACGATTCTCTGCTTGTTGAATAATTTTTGATGCTGGGCCATCCATTACCTCAGAGGTAATTTCAAACTCACGATGCGCTGGCTGACAATGCAGTACAGTTTGCGCACCCGTTTTCTCTAATAGGGCTTGATTGAGCTGATAAGGCATATATTTAGCTTTCACCTGCTCAAGCGGTGTTTTATCACCCATTGAAACCCAGGTATCAGCATAGACTGCATTTGCTCCGACTGCCGCCTCAATTCTGTCACTGACCATTACCGAAGCACCATTCATCGCTGCAATTTGCTCTGCTTGCTTAAGAATTTGTGAATCCGGTGAGCTACCTTTAGGACAAACAGCTACAAAATCAGTGCCTAACGTGGCAGCTAATAACATTAGAGAGTGTGTTACGTTGTTACCTTCACCTAAGTAAGCAAGCTTAAGCTTACTTACGTCGCCGTGTACTTCTTGTAGCGTCAAAAAGTCTGCAAGTGCTTGGCATGGGTGATATAAATCACATAAGCTATTCACTACAGGCACAGATGAATACTCAGCAAGCGTAGTCAATGTTTTGTGTGCATACACGCGAGCAACAATGCCATCAGCCCAAGCTGACATATTGAGAACAAAGTCTTTAACCGATTCACGACCACCCATAGCACCGTTTTGTGAATCTAGATAAACCGCGTGACCACCCAGTTTATTAATACCTATATCAAATGATAAACGTGTACGTAAACTTGGTTTTTCAAAAAGTGTAACGACAGATTTGCCTGCTAATGCTTGGCTAAAGTCTGCTGGATTTGCTTTAATTTTTTGCGCTAAATTAAGTAATTTAAGAGCGCCCTTTTGGTCTAATTCAAGACCGTTTAAGAAATTTTTTAACATGAAATACCTATGGTGTAATTTTTGTTCCTACATGCTCGCCTTTTAATAAGGCGACTAAATTTTCTGGCTTTAGCCAGCTGGAGATATACACACCACGTCGTAAATGTTGGGCAGCAAGAAGGCTGGTCTTTACTTTGACCTCCATCCCGCCCTGAATAACTCCTTCAAGGATTAGTGTTTCGATTTGCTGCGTATTAAGGTGATGTAGTGGCTGCTTATTTGCATCAAGCACAGCTTCTACGTCAGTCATAAAAATAAGTTCTGCATCGAGTTCTTTAGCAATAGCCGCCGCGGCTTCATCCGCATTGACGTTGTACCATTGACCATCTTCGCCAAAGCCAATAGAGCTCACCAGTGGTAAACGACCTTGCCCAAGTAAGCTTGGCAATACGCTGTCACAACTACCTGAACACTGGCCAACTTGCGCCAATACTTTAAGTTTTTCAGATACCAGTACACCCGCTTCATAAAGGCTTAAACCCACAGGTTTGTGGCCAGCGCTGATTGCTTGACTCATCAATTGTTTATTGGCACAACCTGCCAGGGCGCCAACAATATAAGGCATTTGCTCATTTGGGCTAATACGTAAGCCTTGATGTTTTGCTGTTACAAAGCCTGCGTCTTTAAGCCAAGCATCAACCAAGGCTCCACCACCATGCACAATGACAAAGTTATCTTGTTGCTCAGTGGCTAAAACATCAAAAAGAGCTTTTGCAGCATCAGCGCTATTTAGCACAGCACCACCGACTTTAATGATCCAAGTTTTCATTACAGCGCTCCTACTAAACCAGTGTGGTGAGGTTCACCCATAGCTAAATTAATACACTGTAATGCTTGCCCAGCCGCGCCTTTTAATAGGTTATCAATTGCTGACATAACAATGAGTTGTTCACCTTTTTGTTGCCATGCAATATCAACAAATGGTTGTTTAGCCACGCCTTTAATACTTGGAACTTTATTTCCAAGTAAACGGATTAAAGGCTCATTAGCTAACACTTGATATGCTGCATCCACTTGCTCTGCTGTCACACCTGGCTTTAATTGCACATAAATAGTTTCTAAAATTCCACGGGGGAAATTACCTAAATGAGGGGTGAATAACACAGGGTGACCAAGGTGCTGCTCAATCTCAGGTGTGTGTCTGTGATTAAATAAACCATAAGGGGCAAGTGATACTTCACAAAAATGCGTATTAACACTGGCTTTTCTACCTGCGCCAGTAACTCCAGACACAGCATTAACAATAATGGCTTGCTCAGCTAATAAACCAGCTTCTTTAAGTGGTTTTAAAGAATTGAGTGCTGCTGTTGGGTAACAACCTGCTAAAGCAACAAGCTTTGCTTTACTTATAGCATCGCTATTCCATTCAGCTAAGCCATAAGCCGCTTGCTCTAAAAGCTCAGGGTGTTCATGTGCGAAACCGTAATAAGTTAGGTAATCCTCATTCCCAGCTAAACGGAAACCACCAGACAGGTCGAATACTTTTTTACCCATGGCTAAAAATTGTGGTGCAAGGTCAACGCTTACCTTGTGATCTGTACATAGACATACATAGTCCGCATTACTTTCGATATCCTTATACGCTTGGGCAGTCAGAGGCTGTAGTGGATACTCTAACAATCCAAGGTGCTCTGGATATAAATCGCTTAATAATTTGCCTTTATCTAAGCTTCCTTCAGATACATAACATGCTTTCAGGGTCAGTTTTGGGTGCTTAGCAACTAAACTTGCTAGCTCTGCGCCGCTATAACCACTTGCGCCAATAATCACTACATTCATTGCTTACTTTTACCTATTCAATCTATTTATCGATACGCCTAAAAATACTCGCTCAAATGCGAATAAAAACACTGTCTAAAGTAATGAAATCAGGTTATCGTCGTTTCGTGTTCATCGTAAAGCTTTACTAATATTTATGCTTAAAAAGTGAATTGATATTCATCATAAATACTTTTATATTGTTATGCAATTAGATTGAATAATTATTTTTGGATTTTTTTATGTCGCTACCCTCTTTTTTATCTATGTATCAGCAGCTAATTGCTGCTCCTTCAATTAGCGCGATTGAAGATTCTTTGTGCATGAGCAATAAAGGGGTTATTACCTTGCTCGCACAGTGGTGCGAAAGCCTTGGGTTTACATGTGAAATCACAGAGCTTGAAAACGGTAAAGGGCGTTACAACTTATTAGCTAGACGTGGTGAAGGAGACGGCGGTTTAATGCTTGCCGGCCATACTGACACTGTACCATTTGATGATAGTCGTTGGAATTATGATCCGTTCAAACTCAGCGAAGATAACAATAAACTTTATGGTTTAGGTAGTATTGATATGAAAGGCTTTTTTGCTTTCGTACTGCAAGCTATTAGCGAACTTGATGCAAGCAAGCAAACTGAGCCACTATTAATTCTAGCCACAGCCGATGAAGAAACTACAATGGCGGGTGCACAGCAAATCTGCCGTCACCCGAACTTAAAACCTGCACGCTGTATTATTGGTGAGCCAACAGATATGACTCCGGTATTTACACATAAAGGTCATATGAGTACAGCTATTCGCGTAATTGGTCGCTCGGGCCATAGCTCAGATCCTGAACGAGGTTTGAACGCCATCGAAGTCATGCATAAAATGATTACAAAATTGTTAATCATAAAAGAAGAATTAAAGAATAAATATTCAGTAGAACACTTTGAAATTCCGTACCCTACTTTGAACCTTGGCCATATTCATGGCGGTGATAATGCCAACCGCATTTGCGGCTGCTGTGAAATGCATATTGATATGCGACCGTTACCCGGTTTAAGTGTACAAGAACTACAAGCGATTTTGCTTAGTGCCGCAGAGGAAATTAATACTCAATACCCCAACGCAGTGAGTGTTATCGATATGCATGAACCAATCCCTGCGTTTAGCGGAAGTACAGATACTGCACTTGTGAAACTGGCCGAAAAAATCTCCGGTCAGCCAGCTGTCGCTGTAAACTATTGTACAGAAGCCCCTTTTATTCAACAACTTGGCTGCGAAACAATTGTCATGGGGCCAGGCTCAATTAACCAAGCTCACCAACCAGATGAGTTTTTAGCGATGGAAAAAATCAAACCTTCGCAAGCGATTATCAGTAACATGATTAAAGCTAGCTGCTTTAACGACTAATTAAAAAAGGAGCATCATGCTCCTTTTTTATCACTAACTCATATATTTACTTAAGTACTTTTTAAATACTGGGTCAGTTCTCGCTAGCTCTTTTTGCTCCGCTAAAATATCTTTTAGAATAGCTTTTGAGGTTAATGGATTGGCTAATACGACACGAAAAACCACGGTGGGTTGATGGTCATATTTTGCTGGTGTTAAACGAGTACGAGATACAAAAGAGCGTCCTGCTTCACGCTGGCGCTTTTGCATACTTGCAGTGAAGCGATTCAACGAAGCGTAAATATCTAATTTAGTTTCTTCGTTAGCACCTTTGAGCTTAGCTTGAATTTCTTTTGGAACGTAACGATATGTTAATAGGCACAGCTCAGGTTCAGAGATTAACTCAAAATCTTCATCTTGTTTGATCATTTCGGCAAAAGTGCGCGCTTTAACAATACTACGGTCAATCAACATCTCGTAGCCTTTACGGCCAATAACACGTAAGCAAGCATGCACTAACATTGCCATACCTGGGCGGCTTCCCTCTAAAGTATGACTACCTAAATCTTTAGAGCCTTTACGAAGAATATATTCAGCATGATGCTCAATAGCATCTGTCGCAGCGGGGTCTTTAAATAACACAAGACCCGCGCCCATTGGCACATACATTTGTTTATGCGCATCAATAGTAATTGAGTCAGCACGTTCAATACCGCTTAAAAGATGGCGATAGTTTGAAGAAAGTAAGGTTGACCCACCCCATGCGGCGTCCACATGAAAATGACAGCCAAGCTCTTCGCTTAAATCAGCCATTTCATTTAGTGGGTCTATGCTGCCAGTTTCTGTCGTCCCAGCAACACCAACGAGTGCCATTACCTTTATACCAGACGCTTCTAGTTCATGGGCTTTTTTGCGCATAGCATCGACATCAACTTTATTATTTTCGCCTGTCGCAATTGCGACAATGTTATCGCGACCAATACCTAGCAAATCAACAGTCTTGCCTAATGAATAGTGACCTCGCTCAGAAACCAGTACCGCTAAGCCTTTGTAACCATAGTGCAGCATCCCAGCGATTAACCCCTGTGCTGCAATACCTTTATAATCGCCATCGGCTTTCAATAAGCGGTTGCGAGCAATCCATAACGCAGTAATGTTAGCTATGGTTCCGCCTGAGCAAAATGCGCCTAAAGAGGTTTTTGCACTGTGCATCCACTTGCTATAAAAACTCTCAGCTTCGCCATAAGCAAGGTGATGCATCATCCCTAAGACTTGTCTTTCAAGTGGTGTGAATGCCTTTGAGGTTTCAATTTTTACTAAATTTTGGTTAAGACCTACCATTAACTTAGAAAGCGGTAATACAAAATGCGGTAACGCAGAGGTCATATGACCAATGAAGCTTGGTGCAGCCGTATGAACAGAATGAGCAACTAACTGCTCCATAATGTCTTGAGCATAATCAGAAACAAAAGTTGGCTCTTCTGGAATAGTGGCCGTTTGAAAGTCTTTTTCAATTTCGTGCAAAGGCTTTTCAATTGCAGCTATGTTCTCATTCAAGAACCCAGCTAAATTACTAGAAATTTCAGATTCGATTTTACTTAATGTCGAGTCTGGTGCTTCTGGCACCGTAAAAATACGAATCAAGCTTTCTTTAGAGGCGACGGCACAACGCTTTTGATCCATCCTAATACCCATAATTAGCAGCTAAAAATGCACCCGATGATGGAACACCTAAGAGAGCACTTTTGCGGCACTGTTTCTACGAAATTGGCTAACTTTACTGGAATATCACGAAAATGTCTCGTATAAAGCAAAAAAGCCCTAATTTCGATGACAAAAAAGTGAACCGTTAATGAAATTTACGGTTATTTCCTACTATCAGACAAGTGTTTTTTTAGTATAATCAAGTGATAACTGCTAAGGGAACGTCTATGCCCAAAGGATTGCAAAAAACCAGTTGGCTACTATATGGCTTCGCCGCATTTTTTATTAGCTTATTTGGCTATATCTATTACACCTATGAAACTTCGCGTAGCGAGATCATGGCGAATATCGATAGTAAATTGTTCAATGCCGCGGTCAGTGTCAGACATATCCTCGGTGATGACTACCACAATATAGTCAATGCAGGTTTACCTATCTCCGCATCAATGTATAAAGAAAAAAGTCGTGCCCTTTCTGAATATGCAAAACAAATGCAACTTGCCTATGTTTACGCCATGGTACTTCGTGATGACAAAGTGTACTTTAGTGCATCTAGTTACACACAAAAAGATCAAAATAATGGTCGTGTTACACAATTTTTAGATGCCTATCCTGAAGCGACTGAACTTAACAAAGAGGCATTTTTTTCTACTGAGCCTGTATTCGAAATTTCAAAAGATCAATGGGGCTATTTTAAAAGTATCTTTGTGACTTTTGTCGATAATAATGGTCACACCTATATCACCGGGGCCGATATAACTATTAGCGATTTAAACCAGCAACTGCAGCAAAGTGTTTCACGAGCGATGATTACCGGCTGCTTTTTTTTCTTTATTGCAGCACTAATTGCAGGGCTCTATTTTTTACAGTTAAAACGCTCGCTCTCAACTGATGCGCGTACAGGTTTTGCAAATCATGTAGCACTTGAATACTACATAAAAAGAACCACCAAGCATCGCATGGAGCTGGCAGTAATTGTTATTAACGAACTAGAAGATATTAGCAGCTTTTATGGCAGTGAAGTTAGCGACAAAGTGATGGCTAACTTGCTTGGTTATTTTCAATTAAGGATACCTAGCGAAGGAGTTGTCTATCGTTTAGCAACCAATAAAATTGCGTTATTGCAAACTCATAATGATGAACGCAATATAGATGATGTAATTAATGCCTTTAACTATGCTATTCCAGCGTTAAAAGAGCCTTATATCTACGTGAGCTTGTATGCGGGAATTGCCACAGGTAATAAATCAATGCTTATAGAGAACGCCCACGTTGCATTACAGCAAGCAAAACTAAATAATCAACGTATTGTGCGATATGAAAATATCTTTAAACAAGTTGAAGAGCAATTTAGAAATAACGTTACGCTTGCCAAAGAAGTGAAAGAAGCCTTCGATAACAATCGCATCGTGCCTTATTTTCAAGCAGTCTATGACAGCCAAAGGAAACATATTAATCATTACCAGTGCCTAGCCAGAATGGCCAGTGCTACAGGTCGTATCCATACACCTGATTACTTTATGATGGTGCTGAAACGCTCACGTATGGATGGTCTTTTAAGGCGTACTATGTTTACCCGATGCATTGAGCAGTTTAGAAAAACCAATGTGTGCTGGAGTATCAATATTACCGCACAAGATATTCTTGATCCAAGTTTAAGCGAGTTTTTAGAACTTCAGCTAAGGCGCTACCCGCAGCCCCACAATATTATTTTTCAGTTTTATGAGCGTGATGCCATTGCTTACTTTAGTGAAGTAAAAACCTTTATTAATATTCTAAAAAATAAAGGGGCTCAGGTTATTATCAATGAATTCGGCACGGGCTTTTCAAGCTTGCCACACATCAGAAAGCTCGAAATTGATGGTTTAAAACTTGATAAAGGGTTAGTGAGCCAAATTCATACTAATACAGATAACTATCTGTTTATTGAGAACTTGGTAAAATATGCTCAGCAACTAAAGTTAGATGTGATTGCTGAGCAAGTTGATAACGAGCAAATAGCACAGGCACTTGCTCGAGCAGGTGTTACTTTAATGCAAGGGAGCCACTTTGCACCGCCGACTCCTTACATTCATTAAAGATTAATCACTAAACGATGACTTTGTTGACCACTAGCCCAATATTTACGTTCAAACGGAGTAATTGCAGTATCGCTTTCATACTGCTGGACATCGCACTTATGCCCTGCAAGTTCAAGTGAGCGAGCAAACTCCTTTACGTAAATATCCCAGTTACTCCTAAGCTCTAAACGACCACCTAGTTTAATGATAAACGGGAAGATAGCAGCGCCGTGCCATCTTCTTTGCAAGTGTTTTGCTTTCGGCCATGGATTTGGATACAACAGGTAATGATGGCTTGGTTGCCAGTTTGCAGCGACCGCTAAACGCCAAAAGTCGTTTAAGTCAGCTTGCACTAAAATATACTGCCCTGCATCAGTTTGCTTATATTCGATATCATGTTTATCTAAACGATGTGATGATTTATCAATTCCAATCACTAACGCATCAGGGTGATGTTTTGCTAAGTTAGCGGTACTTTCACCAACACCACAACACGAGTCAAGAATGATAGGTCCGCTAAACGCTTGCACCTTTTCATTGATCTGATCAAAAGCCGCTTGCGTATGCTCTGCAATCGGCTTTTTAAATTCAGCACTTAAGTGCTTTAAAACTATTTCGTCTAGCTTTTCATGTAAGCCAGGTTGATTCGATACAATACTTCTCGAATTTGCATCCGTCATTAGTGTCTAAGCCCCACACCACGTTTAATAAGGGTTAATGCTAAAGTAAATAAACCCACAATAAATAAAGCAAGTACACCAAATGCTACCGATAAGTCGACATCCGACACACCTAAGAAGCCATATCTAAATGCATTTACCATGTAAATAATTGGGTTTACTTGCGATACACCTTGCCAAAATTCTGGCAACAGGCTGATAGAGTAAAACACCCCACCTAGATAGGTCAGCGGCGTTAAAATGAAGGTCGGGATAATACTAATATCATCGAAGCTATTAGCATAAATTGCGTTAATAAGTCCGCCTAACGCAAACACAGCCGACGTTAAAATAACCGTAGCCATAATCACAAAAATATTATGAATTTGAATATCAACAAATAGCAAAGAGACACAGCTAACAATTAAACCAACCAGCATGCCACGCGTCATACCACCACCCATGTAGCCTAGTACGATAATGTAATTCGGCACTGGCGCAACTAATAGCTCTTCAATGCTTTTTTGGAATTTAGTCGAATAAAAACTCGAGGCAACATTTGAGTACGAATTGGTGATCACCGACATCATTATCAGACCCGGTACAATAAACTCCATATAAGTAAAGCCACCCATATCACCAATACGAGAACCGATCAGATTACCAAAAATCACAAAATACAGGCTCATCGTGATTGCAGGCGGAACTAAGGTTTGCACCCAAATACGTAAAAAGCGAATACACTCTTTGATCCAAATACTTTTTAGCGCTACTCCATATTTAAACATTATTCGCCTCGCCCTTGTTCTAATAGTCCTACAAACAACTCTTCTAAACGGTTTGCTTTATTTCGCATACTAAGCACTGTGTTACCTTGCTCACTCAGTGCACTAAATACATGGTTTAAGCCCTGAGACTTCGCCACTTCAACTTCTAAAGTGTGGTCATCAGTCAGTGTATATTTGTAACCTGCAATGCTAATTGGCTGCACAGGCTGCTTTAAGTCAAGTACAAAGGTTTCTTTATCAAGCTTGGCAAGTAAGGCTTTAATGGTGGTGTTTTCAACAATCACGCCGCTGTCGATAATCGCGATGTTTCTACATAACAGCTCAGCTTCTTCTAGATAGTGGGTAGTCAAGATGATGGTGACACCTTGCTTATTAATCTCGCGAAGAAAATCCCACATAGAGCGGCGTAGCTCAATATCAACACCTGCTGTTGGTTCATCTAAAATAAGTAATTTAGGTTCATGCATCAGTGCACGAGCAATCATTAAACGGCGTTTCATACCACCTGAAAGGGTGCGCGCTTGCTTATCTTTTTTCTCAAATAAACCTAGCTGCTTTAAGTACTTTTCAGCTCGCTCATGGGCCAGCTTTCTTGGTACACCGTAATAACCTGCTTGGTTAACCAAAATTTGGTTAAGTGTTTCAAATTGACTAAAGTTAAACTCTTGCGGCACTAAGCCAAGTTCAGACTTAGCGGCTTCCAAATCTGTATCAATGTCGTGACCAAACACCTGTACACGACCGGCACTTTTGTTCACTAAAGATGAGATAACACCAATGGTGGTTGATTTACCGGCACCGTTTGGACCAAGTAAGGCAAAGAAATCACCTTGCTGAACTTGTAAATCAATACCTTTTACAGCTTCAACACCATTTTTATAAACCTTTTTTAGGCCTTCAATATTTAATGCGATCGTTTTTTCGCTCACTGTTTGCCCTCTCCATAACCCCAACGCTTCGTCAAAGTATGTTCAATGTTTAAATGATCTAAAATTCGCGCCACCATAAAATCGACCAAATCTGAAATCTGCTCAGGTTGGTGATAAAAACCAGGTGCCGCCGGCATAATCGTTACGCCTAGTCGCGCTAGCTTCAACATATTTTCAAGATGAATTTCGCTAAATGGTGTTTCGCGCGGGACTAAAATTAGCTGACCACGCTCTTTAATAACTACATCTGCCGCACGTTCAAGTAAGTTATCTGATGCTCCCACTGCAATTGCAGAGACAGACCCTGCGCTACAAGGGCAAACCACCATTTTTTTCGGCGCTGCTGAGCCAGACGCAACAGGACTAAACCAATTATCTTTGCCAAATACTTTAAGTTGCTCAGGGGCTGCATTAAAAAGCGTGCTGAGTTGTTCTGTCGCTTTCTCTTCGTTACCCGAAAGTTTGATATTTGACTCTGTATCAAGCACTACTCGTGCTGCACTTGAGATCAGTACATATACCTGAAACTGCTGTTCAAGTAATACTTCTAACAACCTTAAGCCATAGGGAGCACCTGAAGCACCACTAAAAGCTAATGTTATTTTATCTTTAAATTGCATACAGTTAAGCTCCTGATACTGATTAGTTTTGTTCAAGTGCTGTGATTAAACGCTGATGAATACCTTCAAAACCACCATTACTCATAATTAACACATGTTGTGAAGGCGCGATACTAGCGATGACTTGAGCAATTATATCCTCAGTGCTTGAGCTACAATGCATCCCAGCTTTATCTGCGTATTCTTTTAGCGACCAGCTTAAATTTTCTGGCTCAAATAAATACACTTCATCGGCCGCTTTCAGTGAATCAATCAAGGTCTGTTGATGCACGCCCATTTTCATGGTGTTTGAGCGAGGCTCTAAAATAGCAATGATCTTCTCTGTGCCCACTTTTGCACGAAGCCCTGCTAAGGTTGTTTCAATTGCCGTTGGGTGATGGGCAAAATCGTCGTACACTTTAATCGAATTGATGTCAGCTTTGAGCTCCATGCGGCGCTTAGGAGAAATGAACTCAGCTAGGCCTGCAATGCTGACAGATACGGCAATGCCTACATGCCTTGCAGCTGCTATCGCCATAATGGCATTTTTCACATTGTGCTCACCCATGGCTTGCCAGCTGACAACGCCTTGAACTTGTGAATTTAATAACACTTCAAATTCACTACCATCTGCTTTAAGTAAACGGTAATCCCAATCGCCAAAGAGTGTTTCACTCTCGCTCCAAAGGCCTCGTTCAATCACATCTTGTAGAGCTTCGTCTTGGCTAGGCCAAATAACTTTGCCACTACTAGGTAGTGTACGCATCAAGTGGTGAAATTGTTTTTTAATCGCGTTTAAATCTTCAAAAATATCAGCATGATCAAATTCGAGATTATTTAGAATTAATGTGCGCGGTAAGTAGTGCACAAACTTACTACGTTTATCGAAAAAAGCAGTGTCGTATTCGTCAGCTTCAATAACAAAAAATGGCGTTTCGCCAACACGAGCAGACACACCAAAGTTTTGAACGATACCACCAATCAAAAATCCCGGCTTCATTCCCGCATATTCTAATAACCATGCCAGCATACTGGCTGTGGTTGTTTTGCCATGGGTACCCGCTACGGCTAAGACCCAGGAGTTTTGCAATAAATTATGTTTTAACCATTCAGGGCCTGACGTGTAAGGCAAGCCTTTATCAAGCACGTATTCAACACAAGGGTTGCCACGGCTCATAGCATTACCAATTACTACCATATCGGGCGCGGGATCTAGTTGGCTAATGTCATAACCTTGGGTTAGGGTGATACCTAGCTCTTCTAATTGTGTACTCATCGGCGGGTACACATTTTGATCAGAGCCTGTCACGGTATGACCTAACGATTTAGCGATTGCGGCAATACCACCCATAAAGGTGCCACAAATTCCAAGAATATGAATATGCATCTACTGTCCTGAGCAAAATGAATGAGAGTTAAAATAAAGCGTTATAATGCCAAATATAAGCTTTACTTACCATTACTACACGGCAATAGACTTTTGCCAAATAGCCAACATAAAAAACACCTCAATTTGAGGTGTTTTTTAATTGAAGTGAGCGCCTATTTTACAGCATTAAGAATGCAAACAAACCAACGCCTAATAGTAAGCGGTAGATAACAAATGGCATCATGCCCATGCGCTCAATTACTTTTAAGAAAAAGAAAATACATGCATACGCTGATACAAATGATAATGCAGCGCCTAATAAAATAGCATGCCAATCAATCGCTTCACCCGCTGTTGCCAATTGATACACATAATATGAACCTGCAGCTGCAATAACCGGAATCGACATTAAAAACGAGAAACGCGCAGCACTTTGCTTGTTAAGACCCAGCATTAAACCCACTGTAATGGTAATACCAGAACGCGATGTCCCCGGAAATACCATCGCTAGCACTTGCGAAAAACCCAGTAATAACGCACTAAAAAAGTTTACTTGGTAAATATTCTTAACTTGTTTTGCTTTAGCATCGGCATACCAAAGCAGTAAACCAAATACGATAGTCGAGGTTGCAATAACCCAGGCATTACGTGAGTAGCTTTCTACAAAGTCTTTAAATAGGTAACCGATTAATAATGCAGGAATAGTCGCAACAATAATCCACCAACCTAAACGGCTGTCATCAGTCGCGCCTTGTGATCCAAACGATTTAAACCAAGCGCCAAGAATATCCACTACTTCTTTACGAAAATACAGTACCACGGCACCTAAAGTACCAACGTGAACCGCCACATCAAATGCTAAGCCTTGGTCGTGCCAGCCTAAAACTTGTGAGGGTAAAATTAAATGTGCTGAGCTCGAAATAGGTAAAAACTCAGTCAATCCTTGAATTAAGGCTAGAACAATTATCTCAATAATACTCATGGGTTAGAAAACTCCACCTTCCATAGTTTTTGTTGCGGATTGTTATAATTTTTCCATAGTTCAGCTAAAGTTAGCTTAGCTACGGGATGAAAAAAGTTAGGGGCTACTTCAGCTAATGGCTGTAGTACAAACGCATTTTTGATAATTTCGTCACGAGGTAACTGCGCAGGCGAGTCGCAGATAATGTCATCATAAAACAATAAATCTAGATCTAAAGTGCGTGGGCTAAATTTTTTATCCTCGCGGGTGCGACCGTTATCAAGTTCAATCTTCTTCAGAAGTTTACACAGTTCGGTTAATGGCATATCTGTTTGAGCAGCAATCACAGAGTTATAAAAATTGTTCCCTGCAAAGCCAACTGCCTCACTCTCATAAACTGACGAGTGTTTATAGTCAGGAAAGTAAGGCTTTAGGGCAATAAGCGCCTGTCTCAGGTAGTGCTCTTTATTAACATTAGAGCCAAGACTTATAAAAATTTGCGCCATAATCAGTTAGCCTTACGACGGGTGATTTCGACTCCCACCGTTTTAGCTTGTGGTACCGCAGCCGGCTTACTCACACGAATAGTCACTTGACTGGTCGCAAACTCACTAAGGATCAATGCAGCCAATTGCTCAACTAAGGTCTCAAGTAACTCAACAGGCTTTGCCGTAGTATGCTCAATAACTCGCTCGCTCACTTTGGCATAATCAAGTGCTAAATTTATATCATCCGTCGCCGCAGCGGCTGAAATATCACATAACATTTCGATATCAAAATACAGGCTTTGTTTACTTTCTTTTTCAAAATCATACACGCCAATGATGGTGTCTACATGTAGTTGTGATATATATACCTTGTCCATTGATACTCCAAGTGACATAAATATTTTAAAACAATACTCATCCTAAACGCTTATTGATTTCAATAATGCGCTATATAAGCTGTCATACTGTTTTAATATATAAAAATTACCCCTACAATAACGGATAGATGCATTGCAATATGGTGCGTACATTCTACTCGATGAGAGCGGCAGATGGTTTTGCCGCCAATGATAGCCCAAAAGTGCAGATTAAAAAATAAGGAAGCGCGTGTTAGAAGTTTTAATGTTAGTTTTAGCTTACATACTGGGATCGGTCTCTTCCGCTATCCTTGTATCACGGCTGTTTAAACTACCAGACCCACGCAGTCATGGATCGAATAACCCTGGTGCAACAAATGTTTATCGCCTAGGCGGAAAAGTCCCCGCTGTTTTAGTTCTTGTCTTTGATATTTTAAAAGGGACGATCCCAGTTTGGGGTGCCTACTTTTTAAAAATAGATCCTCTAATGTTAGGTCTAATTGGTGTAGCAGCCTGTCTAGGGCATATGTACCCACTGTTTTTTAGTTTTAAAGGCGGTAAAGCGGTTGCAACTGCCTTTGGTACTTTATTACCTATTGGTTTATCGCTAGGTGGGATGTTAATTGCAACCTGGATCTTAATTGTTGCTATCACGCGTTATTCATCACTTGCGGCACTGGTAACAGTTTCATTAGCGCCTCTTTATACCTGGTGGATAAAGCCCTTGTATACTTTGCCTGTTACCTTTCTAACCGTACTGATAATTTTCCGCCACAGAGCAAATATTACTCGCTTGATGGCTGGGGAAGAACCTAAAATAGGGGCTAAGAAAAAAGCCCCTGAACAAGAGTAGTGCTATAAATTAAAGCGCTTCGAGTGAATCAATAGGCCAGCGTGGCTTAGTTTTCATATCGAGGCTCGCGAATTGACCTGCTTTCAAACGCTGCATACCTGCATAAGCAATCATTGCACCGTTATCTGTACAAAACTCTGTGCGCGGGTAATACACTAGCCCTTTCATACCTTGCATAACTCGTTCTAGTTGAGCACGTAATTGCACGTTAGCACTCACGCCACCAGCAATAACTAAACGTTTGATACCTGTTTGTTTTAAAGCTCGTTTACATTTAATAATTAGGGTATCAATAACAGCTGTTTGAAATGCATGGGCAATATCTGCTTTAGTTTGCTCATCGTCATCGCTATCACGAATAGCGAGCGACGCTGCTGTTTTTAAACCACTAAAACTAAAATCTAAGCCAGGTTTATCGGTCATCGGACGCGGGAACACAAAACGCTCTGGTGTGCCTTGCTCAGCAAGCTTTGCTAAACGTGGACCACCTGGATAATCAAGGCCTAACAACTTCGCTGTTTTATCGAATGCTTCACCTGCAGCGTCATCAACTGACTCACCTAATACTTCATACTCACCAATACCAGATACTTTAACCATCATGGTATGACCACCAGACACTAAGAGCGCGATAAACGGAAACTCTGGTTTGTCTTCTTCTAGCATTGGCGCAAGTAGGTGGCCTTCCATATGATGCACAGCGACTGCTGGAATATTCCAGCCATAGGCCAGTGAGCGACCAATTGAGGTTCCCACCAAGAGTGCACCAACAAGTCCGGGCCCTGCGGTGTAAGCAATACCATCTAAGTCTTCTGGACCACAGCCAGCTTGCGCAAATGCCGCATCAATTAAAGGTAAGGTTTTACGTACGTGATCGCGTGAAGCTAGTTCAGGGACCACGCCGCCGTAATCGGCATGCACTTTTACTTGGCTATACAGTTGATGTGCTAATAAGCCTTGTTCATCATCATAAATGGCAATACCCGTTTCATCACATGATGATTCAATACCTAAAATTCGCATCAATTACTCCGCCAAGAAAAAACAAATGCGCATTTTACAGTGAAAATACGCATTACTGAATATTAAATTGCAATACCAATGTTGGTTTGGCCATCAGAAACCGCTAGTTGTTTAAGCTCTTTTACGTTCTCTGAAGTAATTCGGCCCATTTGCTCTACAAAATCAATAAGCTCTGCAAGCACATCAATTTCATATTGCATTAAAGGGTGTTCACGGACAGCTTTGTTGTCTGCCACTTCACCATCTACTGTTAGTTGGTACTCAATAAAGCGAGCCACTGAAGCCTGTGAAATTTTACTAATATTCAAAAACTCTTGTTCATCTTTAGCTATTAAACCGTGCAGCATACCAAGCAGAGCTGTAGCAGTATCAATTGCCGGATAAGCCCCAAACATATCAAAGTCAGTGAGCTCTGGCACATTCGGTTCTATTTTTTCAATTTGCTTTTCAAGGCTGATTTTACTTTTTGGCAGTAATATTTTTTCCCAGCAGACACTAAGTGCGCTTCGAAAAACCGCTGCATCACCAAACCCTGTTGCTTCACTAAATAAGCTGTAATTAGGCAGCATACGCTCAAGTAAAGCTCCACCTAACACTGCTTTTTGCAAATAGTTTAATTCTCTAATACGTTGAAAATTATTCGCTTTCGTCATTCTTTACAGTCCCACAAGACCAACATATTTCAAATGTTGCTCCGTTAAGCTCAAGACACTTAGGGCATACCCAGTCAGGAGCCGATTGTTTTAATTGTCGGTAGTTTAGCAATATTTCTTGCGCCTGGCGCTCTTTTAATGCGTAAACAAGTATATCAACCCCCGTTTGTTCAAATGGGATCTCCCCAAGCGCTCCTTGTAAAAGCTCACCTTGTAATTGAGATTCTATCCCCTTACTTTGTAAAAGCCCTTTAATAATATTTGCTTCTAAGCCATTTTCAGCTTGAAATACTTTCACCCAAGAAAATGGGTCCGGCTTGTTTGGTTGATTTAAATTCTTGTTTTGCAAATCACTTCTCTTTTACTTTTTTATCTTTAAATCCTAAACTACGCTAGCAATTGACTTCGCTGCAACGCTTATTTCAAGGTAACCACATGACTTTAACAACACCGGGATTGTTATTCCCTGCAATTTCTTTACTGTTACTTGCTTATACCAACCGCTTTTTGGTGCTTGCTCAGCTTATTCGAGAACTCAATGCACGTGAAGGGGAAAGTATCCGCCCACTGGTTGTTGCACAAATTACCAACTTAAGAAAACGTATCAAACTCATTCGGGTGATGCAGGTCTATGGCGTTGCCTCTTTTCTCATGTGTACTTTATCGATGTTTGCATTATTTATAGAGTTTAATACCACTGGAATCATTTTATTTGGGAGCAGCCTCGCTTGCTTAGCCTTGTCTCTTCTAACCTCTTTGTATGAGATCCACATTTCCTGCCACGCTATCGAAATCGAATTGAAGAATATCGAAAAAAAACCAGTTTCAGATAAGGCAGAGTAAATTTCTGCCTCTATACTTATTGTATGAGATACAACAATAAGTGGTGTTTTTGTGGATGATTTCTTATTTTCTGAAGAACAGTTAGAAGAAAATAATATAGAAACTGAAGAACCTGAATACTGGCATATTCTTGTTGTTGATGATGAAGAAGATATTCACCAAGTTACGAAACTAGTATTAGCTGGGTTCACTTTTGAAAATAAAGGTCTGCGCTTTTATGACGCCTATTCTGCGGCCGAAGCAAAAGAGTTTTTAAAAAAAGATATTCCCTTTTCTGTTGCCCTAGTTGATGTGGTAATGGAAACCAACCATGCTGGTCTTGAGCTTATTCAATTCATTCGCGATGAAATAGAAAACCACGATATTCGTTTAATACTGCGCACAGGCCAGCCCGGTGAAGCCCCTGAAGAAGCCATTATCCGCGATTACGACATCAACGATTACAAAAATAAAACAGAGCTTACCGCGATTAAAATTAAAACCCTGCTCTACTCAGCCTTAAGGGCACATCGTGATATTCAAATTATTGACCGCCATAAGCATGGTCTTGAACAAATAATTAATGCTTCAGCAAATTTTTTAAAATGTGACAGTGTTCATGAGTTCGCCTCAACAATTTTAAGCCATGTCACTAACGTGATGGGAATTAATGATGCGCAAATCTATTGTGCTGCGGCTGTTAACTTACAATCGTCTCCAGCAAAAGATTTCCAGCTTCTTGCTGCCTCAGGCGTAGGTCCTACACCACAGCAAAATACCATTCCAGATGAGGTAAAAAACTTATTTATAGATGCACATGAGCGTAAGTCATCACTAAAAACAAGCAATGATTACATTGGTTACTTTCCTACCAAAGCAGGCCTAGAAACCATGCTTTATGTACATAAAGGTAGTAAGTTGCAAGCAACAGAGCATCAACTGCTAGAGTTTTATGCCAATAACATCGCGCTTGCTTACGATAATTTAAAACTCAGAGAAATGGTAAAAGAATCACAAAAAGAATTGTCGTACATTCTCGGTGAGGCTGTAGAAAAACGCTCTAAAGAAACTGGTTCCCACGTTAAACGTGTTGCTTTATATAGTGAACTGCTTGCTCAGCTTTCAGAACTAAACCCATTTCAATGCGAAATCATTAAACTTGCCTCACCTTTACATGACATAGGTAAGATCAGCATTCCCGATAACATTTTAAACAAGCCTGGCAAACTCACTGATGATGAGTGGGAAGTAATGAAAACCCATGCAGAAATCGGCTACGAAATATTAAAAAATTCAAGTAACGAGATATTGACATGTGGTGCTTTAATTTCCTACCAGCATCATGAAAAGTGGGATGGTTCAGGATATCCGCAAGGTTTAATAGCAGACGATATCAATATAGTTGGCCGTATCACCGCCCTAGCAGATGTATTTGACGCGCTTTGCAGCGACCGTTGTTATAAGAAAGCATGGCCATTGGATGAGGCTTTAACGCTTATAAAAGATCAACGCGGGAAACATTTTGATCCAATTCTTGTCGACTTATTACTTGAAAATTTACCACTTTTCTTAGAGATTAAAGATCGTTACCCTGATTAGATGTAACTTTTCTGTAAAACACTTCCCAAAAAAGGTACAATAATTTACTATGCCTTCCGTGAAGTATAATAATACCGCCTATATGTAAAAAGGCTTACTTATAACAAGGGACTATTAAAGTGAGATTTGAACAACTTGAACAATTTGTGGCACTAGGCGTGCTGAGGCATTTTCGCCAAGCTGCAGAAAAAACCCAAATCAGCACTTCAGCGTTAACTCGCAGTATTCAGACGCTTGAAGATGAAATTGGCTATGAGCTAGTTACCCGCTCTACACGCTCAGTTAAGCTAACCAAAGAAGGTGAACTTTTCCTTGAGTACGCTAAACAAACCCTCGACAACCTTGAAGAGACCAAAAAACGTTTATTCGAATCTTTAAACGGTTGCACTAACGAAAAATTAGTTATCGGTTATACCAATAAAGCTAGCACGGTTGTTCCTGTTTCTTGCGGCCAATTTTTAGCGCAGTATCCACATGTAAAAATCGAGATGCAGTTACAAGAACAAAGCGAGCTTGTACGTAAACTGCAGTTAGGTGAAATTGATATCAGCGTATGCTCGCAAGCAATGAACAGCATTGGCAGCGATATTCATTTACCCGATCAACTCATTATTTTTGTGGCTAAGAACCACCCACTTGCCAATAAAAGCGATATCAGTAAACGCGACTTTGCTGACTACCCAATGTACAGCTGCTTTTCTCAATCAAAACAGGTTCAATCTATGCTGAATGATGCAATTGAATCTTTTGATAAAACATCAAGTATAAAAGTAGGTAGCATTGAGCAAGTAATGGATGGCCTTAAAAAGTCAAACCACATCGCAATAGCCAGTATTGAACACACAAGTATTGTCTCTTCAGACCCAGATTTACTGTTATTGAAAACCAATAAAGGTATCGCACACGAGCAGCTTGTGATCCAAACTAACCAACAAATCAATGAAAATTCTCATGTTAGTCATTTACTTGACCTCATTGAAAAAACGGCGTTAGCAAGCCAAAGCTAAAAGCTATTTTATATGCTGTTAGCCTGTAATGAATCAGGCTAGCCCCCCCTTTTTTTTATTGCATAAAAAGCGTGCATCGCACATTTTTTCATATACACTTACTCACCTTTTTTTGATTGTGCATATGAATGACCGCACCACTAATTTCCGACTCTTATTTAGATGCCATCGAACAGGCTGGCTATGCTGTTGTTGAAAACGCCATTGATGAAAACCTAATCGCTGATTTAATTGCTGATTGCTATCGAATTAACCCACATTTTCATACTGCTGGTATTGGCCGTTTAACCGACCAACAAATAGATAAAACCGTGCGAAAAGATAAAACTTTTTGGTTCGATAGTTCAAGCCAAGCACAAATTACTTATCTGGCGACCATGGAAGCGATAAAAACACAGTTAAACCGTAGCTTTTATTTAGGGTTATTCGACTATGAATGCCACTATGCAAAGTATCAGCAAGGTGACTTTTATAAAAAGCATTTTGATGCCTTCAAAGGCCGTTCGAATCGAATTTTCACAACGGTTTGTTACTTGAACACGCCAGAATCAGGTGGTGAATTGGTAATTTACAAGCCAAAAAGTAAAGACATTGAAATTGTCATAAAGCCTCAAGCTGGTTTGCTGGTTATGTTTGAAAGTGAGCGCTTTATGCATGAAGTATTACCGGCACACGATGTTCGCTATTCCATTGCTGGTTGGTTCAGGAAAAATGCCTCAATCAGCGGTATTATCGACCCACCAAGGTAATTAAAATGGCAGTGGCAAGGATGCTGCTAAACCAATAAAAACCACCAACCCCACATAGTGGTTATTCAAAAATGCTTTAAAGCAAGGGTCTCTCTCTCGATTATGAATAAGCGTTTGTTGATAGAGTAAAAAACCAATCGCTGCAATTAACCCTAGCCAATAAGGCAAAGCAAGGTTGTTACTCTTACCAATGTAAGCAAGAATCATAATAAACAAAACATTGAGTAAAAAGATGATATGTCTGTCATAGCTGGCAAACAATATTGCCGTTGATTTAACACCAATTTTTAAATCATCATCTCTATCAACCATGGCATACATGGTGTCATAAGCCACAGTCCATACAAGATTAGCTGTAAATAATAACCAAGCTTCTAATGGTACAGAGCCAATTGATGCCATATAGGCCATTGGAATAGCCCAGCTGAATGCAGCACCAAGCACAACTTGCGGTAATTGGGTGTAACGCTTCATAAATGGATAACAAAACGCCAGAGCTAAAGCACCAAACGACAGTAAAATGGTTGGCAATCCGAGTGTTAACACTAAACCAAACGCTACCACGATAAGCAATACAAACAAGCTCAAAGCTTCACCACTTGATACCAAACCTGCTGCCAGCGGTCGCTGGGCTGTGCGCTTAACTGAGCCATCTATTTTACGATCGGCAAAGTCATTAATTACACAGCCGGCACTGCGCATCACAAAGACACCCAAACTAAATACCACAAAATTTAATAAGCTCGGCGTGCCAAGCTCAGCAAGCCACAGCGCCCAATAAGTTGGCCACAACAATAGTAAAGTGCCAATTGGCTTATCGGTACGCATTAACTGTTTATAGTAAGGTATATGTGCGACCTTAAGTGCAGCTAGCTTCATAGGTAAATATACGCTCCAGGTAAGAATACTTCAGCCACGAGAAAATGAGCATTAGATAAGCTAAATACACTGCGTCTTCCCCACAATGGTTGTGAAGAGTAGCCGATTTCAGCTGTTAAAGCTTGAATAGCGTGCTGCTGTGAAAACTCAGCAACTTCGATTTCAGTTCGCGATAAGCTTGGGTCTTGAAAAATAACATCGCCAAGCGGTCTTGTTCCCATACTTAGCAACTGTTGCTTTTTTAATGTATCATCCGCTGGCAACCAGCTTTGAGCATAAACCATTGGTTTACCATCACATAGAAGTAAAACTTCACGGTTTAATGCCTGACTTAAAGAAGTATTTAATAACGCTTGTTGCTCGCAGGTTAAGTCAAAAGGTGCTTCGTTTAAAACTTCAACTGAAAAAGCCTGACAATGACTTTTAAGCTTAGCCGTTAATGACCCGGCTTCAAGCAGCCAACCTTGCTGTTGTTGCGTCAAATCTGGAAATGCTGAAGCAGGCTGCCAATTTGCAGCTAGTGAAACTGGGAATGTGATCACAACGACTCATTATTTAAAAAAAACATGCAAATGATATCATCGCTGCACGTTTCGAAAAAGTCATGATTTAATCTCAAGCAAGGTTAAAAAACACAGAACAGCCTGTATCTTAGGTGAATTTGGGTATAGACTAAAAGTCATTGAAAGGGTGGAATATTCTTAACTATGAAAAAGTCATTGTTATCAATTTACTTGATAAGCATGCTGCTTGTTAGTGCAATAACAAGTTGCTCTGTGCGGGCTGAATCAAATGTTGGCTACTTTGGTTTTGAGCCTGACATCATCACCAACTACATAGGCCAAGGTAATAAAAAGCTTGGATATGTACGTATTACGGTGGATCTGATGCTTAATGATATGTCAGATATTGCTGTGGTAGAACACCACACTCCGCTATTGCGTGATGCGATTGTTGAAATACTCTCTAAAGAGCCAGAAGAAAATATTAAATCGCTTACCGGCCGCGAAGAAATCAGAAAGCGCTGTACCGAGAAGCTAAAATCACTACTAAAACAAGAAACAGGACAAGAGATTGTCCGAGAAGTGTTATTTACTAAGTATTTATATCATTAATTGTAAAATGGCGGCATTAGCCGCCATTTTTATACCAATCCGCTTAATTAAGTAGTCTATTTTGAGGCAATAAAACTTCGTTGATAACAAGCCAAAAATTTCGTTATTTAGTTGTTCTAAATGAGAAATTTTTAACGCAGTTAGCGACAGGTTTAATCCCTCAAAATGATTAAGT
>MDTG01329942.1_pt1 | contig 55278 bp, 45 predicted proteins | sample 811421 | NCBI WGS metagenome assembly MDTG01 (sample SAMN05326645, study PRJNA326480) | marine metagenome | isolation source: seawater | place: Pacific Ocean: South East | collected 2011
ATTCCCCGAGCGAGCGCTCAAGGCGCTGCATGTGATAAATGAAATCAACGATTTGCCCATCAAGAATGCCAAAGCCTTCATAAACCGAGTCGGCAAAAAGCAGACCGCGATCAAAAACGGGTAATTTTGCCTCGCTTTCAGCAAGATAATCACCATTCAAATAAATAATACGCTCGCTCATCTTTCTCCAACTAAAACAGCATGACCCCTGATCTTCTCCTAGCTTTTCAAACTTGGTGGCTCACCTATCGCTAGATTTTTCAAGACGCAAAAATAGCACCATCTCACCAAAAACCCTAATCCCAGAAATGGCAAAAGAAAACCAATAATTATCGGGACAACAAACTTTAAAAATCAGATTTATGCCTCGACGCGCAAAACGCCAAGTTCCGGCCAGCGCGCGCAAAGCCGCGCATAATCTGCCGGATAAATGCTGACCAAAATCTGTTCATGCCCCTGATCATCGAAATGTGATGATTTCACAATGGCATTCTGATGCAACCATGCGCGCGCCGCACCATCGGTTGGGGTTATATCTATTGTCGCTAAAACCGCGGATTTACCGAGATGCCGGTTAAGATACGCCAATAAATCATCAACACCATCACCGGTTTTTGCTGATACAAAAACACCGTCTGAAAACATATTTTGCAAATTAGTAACTTGCTCATCACCGGCGGCAAGTAAATCGGCCTTATTCAACACATGAAGGATACGCGCCGCCTGTGTTTCGGCATCCATGCCAAGATCGCCTAAAACCTTGATCACATCGGCCGCTTCCTCGGCTACTAAGGGCGATGATGCATCATGAACATGAAGCAGAACATCGGCATGAACCACCTCTTCAAGCGTGCTTTTAAAGGCTTCAACAAGCTCGGTTGGTAGTTGGCTGATAAACCCGACCGTATCTGCTAAAACCGCTTTTCGTCCTGACACAAAATCAAGTTCGCGCATGGTTGGGTCAAGCGTTGCAAACAACATATTTTGTGACAAAACATCCGCGCCAGTTAACCGATTAAAAAGCGTCGATTTACCAGCATTTGTATAGCCAATTACTGCGACGATTGGGGTTTCACTTCGTAGCCGGTTACTGCGCTGCAAAGTGCGGGTACGAGTGACTTCTTTCAGTTCGGCTTTAATGCGTGTCACCCGATCCATCAACATCCGGCGATCAAGTTCGATCTGACGCTCGCCAGGGCCGCCCAAAAAGCCGCTGCCACCACGTTGACGCTCGAGATGCGTCCAGCTGCGCACAAGCCGGCTCCGTTGAAAGCTCAAGGCGGCCAATTCCACCTGCAACCGTCCAGCATGGGTTTGAGCGCGGGCGCCAAAAATTTCCAAAATAAGCTGGGTGCGGTCAATCACCTTGGCTTTGATATGGATTTCAAGGTTGCGTTGCTGCACCGGTGACAGGCTTGTGTTGACAATAACCACAGGCGCATCAACGTCATGGGTGAAATCTTCGACCAGATTGTCAAGACGCTCGGTCACGCCTTTGCCAAAGTACGTCCCTGCCCGCAATTTCACCAGCGCTATCACCTCGCTATGAACCACCTCAAGACCAATGGCATCGGCAAGCAAACAGGCCTCATCCAACATCAAATCAGCTGGGCGGCTTGATGGCGCATGGCGTAATTCAGGATGGATTACAAATGCAATTTGGGTACCCAAAGAAGACCTCACTAATAACTGGCGATAACAGATATCTTCAATAACGCGGCGCGCCGTGAACACCTAGCCAAAAAGCATTTTCAAAGCCACGCAAAGTCATTTGCCCGATAGACCTAGGGTCTGTTTTTTGCCTAGTATAGTTGTCACATCATAGCAGGGGCGCATTTTGATGCCCACTTTAACATAGGAATTTCAGATCATGCGCAAAACCATCATCATTACCGGTGCCGGAAGTGGCATTGGCGCCGCAACGACAAGGGTATTTTTGGATGATGGCTATCATGTTGGGCTGATTGGGCGGCGAGCTGAAACGCTAGAGGCAACGGCCAATGGTCATAAAAACGCGCTGATCCTGCCCTGTGACGTTGCTTGCCCCGCCGCGGTGGACAACGCCTTTGCCAATGCGATGGCGGCATGGGGGCAGCTTGACACGCTGTTCAACAATGCTGGCATTGGCAGCTTTTCAACAACAATTGATGAAATTCCAGTGCAGACATGGCTTGATGTTGTTTCAATCAATCTGACCGGATCATTTTTGTGCGCCCGCGCCGCCTTTAAAATTATGCGCGAGCAATCACCCCAAGGCGGCCGAATCATCAATAATGGATCCATTTCGGCGCATGCACCACGCCCGGGATCAATTCCTTACACAAGCACCAAACACGCTATCACCGGCCTGACTAAGAGCCTGTCGCTTGATGGGCGGCCTTTTGATATCTGTGCGTCACAAATTGATATTGGTAATGCGCTAACCGATATGGCACAGGCGATGACAACCGGCATGCCGCAACCCAATGGCAGTATTTGCCCCGAAGCCACAATGGACGTAACACATGTGGCATCATCGGTTTTGCACATAGCAAATCTGCCGCTTGATGCCAATGTTCAATTCATGACGGTGATGGCACCAAAAATGCCCTTTATTGGGCGCGGATAGTCAGGCGAAAGGCTAATTGGGTTTATGCGGAACAAGGGTTCTGGCCGCGGCGAGTGCTAAGGCAATCGCACTCCACATGAAAATATTATTCCATTGGCCAAAAAAGTCACCAGTTGACTGGATCGGGAAAAACAAACCGAACGGCACCACAAAAGCAGTAGCAGCAACAACATTGGCGCGGTTGTATCGCCAGCCAGCAAAAGCCGCCCAAATAATACTGATAATCATCACGCTGCCAATAACCAGGCCGATGACGCCAGTTTCGGTTTGCAGTTGGGCATAAAAATTATGTGGGTGATTGTGACAATCAAATTCAGCAGAAATGCCGATGATTTTTGGACAGAGATCTCGAAAAGTAGCCGGTCCGAGGCCTAATACGAGGGAGTCCTTCGCGGCTTCTGGTCCAGCTGCAATCGCACGATAATATGGGCTATGAGCCCCAGTCGGCAGCTGAGCTATAAACTGGTCAACATATCTGTTTTGAATTGATGGCGAAGATAATAGCACTGCACAAACAGCAAAAATTTCAACAATCACGAGAATTACATAGCGCCGCCAATACGGCCGCCACACTAGAGCCGCCAACATGCCGCCAGCGGCTCTCATAAGAAAATTGATCCGCTCACCGGTTAAAACCGACATAATAATGCTTACAAGGGACAGGCAACCCATAAGAGAGGCCAATTTTGGTCTGGCACCAATCGCAAGTGCCACCATCACGGTAAAGGCTGGTAGGCCGACCTTGGAAAGGTAATTACCGGGCACAAGATCACCATAAGGCCACCACAGCCGTCCCCCCCTTTGTCCTTCAATGATCATTTCCGCAATCAAAATACCACTCATTAAAAACATGCCAAGCGCGGTTGATACCAGCATTGCATATAAAAGGCGTTTATCCGTGCCAAGCCAAAAAGCCGTTGCCATCGCAAACAGCGGGAACCGGAACCAAGCAATTGACTCCGAAAATGCGTAAGACGGCATCACCGACATCGCTGACGAAAGAATGCAAACGGCAAGAAAAAGAAAACAAGCCTTGACCCAGAAAACCCGAAACCAAGCCCCATCGCGTTTGAAAATTGAACGGACCATAAAGGCAATCGCCAAAATCGAAAGCCAAATATCGGCTGGGCTGCGTTCGATCAGTAGAATAAAAGGACCGAGCAGCCAAAAAATATGAAATCCCTTCTCCCATCTTGGCATCGCGGCAAGCGCTTTGCACAAGTCGGTCCAAATGTTTTGGAGCCTTGCCTTGATGGTTGGCTCTCGCGCCTGAGTGGAGTCATTCACAATATTCCTGCTTTCAATTTTAGTCATTCTTTTTGTAATAGGCCAAGTACCAGTCAGCAAATTTTTGAACGCCAACGATAACTTTTGTATTAGGCTGGAACCCAACCCATTTCCCAAGTTCACTTGTATCAGCCGATGTTGCTGGCACATCACCCGGTTGCATTGGTAAAAAATTCTTCTTTGCCGTAACGCCAAGTGCCAATTCCAACGCCCCAATATAATCCATTAGCGGGGTTGGATTACCATTACCGATGTTGAACACGCGATACGGCGCAGTTGACGTTGCCGGATCAGGATGCAAAGCATTAAAATTCACGTCTATTGTTGCTGGCTTGTCAAGAACCCGAATAACCCCTTCAACAATATCGTCAATAAAGGTGAAGTCACGAACCATTTTGCCATCATTGAACACATCGATCGGATCCCCTTTCAGCATCGCATTGGCAAAAAGAAACAAGGCCATATCGGGCCGCCCCCATGGGCCATAAACGGTGAAAAATCGCAATCCGGTTGTTGGAAGGTTATATAGATGGGCGTATGTATGCGCCATCAATTCATTGGCCTTTTTCGTGGCAGCATAAAGGCTAAGGGGGTGATCAATATTATCATGCTCGCTAAAGGGCATGATTTTATTGCCGCCATAAACCGAAGATGAGCTGGCATAAACAAGATGGCCAATCTGATGATGCCGACACCCTTCCAGAATATTCATGAAACCCTGAAGGTTGGCGTCGATATAGGCATGCGGGTTTGTTAATGAATAGCGCACACCAGCTTGCGCAGCGAGATGAATGACGCGATCAGGCTTGTGTAAAGCAAACAGTTCAGCGACTGCATCACTGTCGCTAATGTCAATCTTGTGAAAGCCGAATTTTGCGTGGGGCTCGAGCCTTGCCAGACGCGCCTGTTTCAAGAATACATCATAATAATCATTAAGATTATCAATACCAATGACCTCGTCAGAACAGTCAAGCAAACGCAATGCGCAATGCATGCCGATAAACCCGGCAGCGCCGGTGATAAGTGTCTTCAAACAAAACTCCAGTCCAGACTGTCTCGTCTGATGCACAACAAGACACAGCGGTTGAAAGTTACACACGCTTCTAATTGATTACATCAGCAACAACTGCCAAACAACAAAAACCATAGGAACTACAGATTGATTCCTTCCAGCAATAAATAGGATTCACCAAATAATGCAAGTCTAATGAAACAGTGAAACACGACAATTCCGGGATGTTTCAAACGATATACGAGCACATTTGAAGCCAAGCAGCGCATGTTGCAACTTCAACAAGAGGATGTCGTCTCAAGGATTGCGGCGTTCACGTTTAAGACAGAGTAAAAATAAACATGCTTGGAGGGCAATTTCCAGAACAACTTGCATTACTATATTAAATCGATAGTTTTTCGATAACCAATTGGGTTTTGGCTTTGCCAACGCCACGTATCTAAGCACATGTTATCAAAACCGCGTTTGGTTTTAAACCCTAATTTTTTGGTAGCATTAGACACATCTGCCCAGACTGCCGCGGCATCCCCCGTCCTACGTGGTGCAATTTGAAAGCTCACCCTCTGGCCTGATTGTTTCTGGAACTCATTTACCAGCTCCAATACAGAAATGCCATTTCCGGTGCCAATGTTTATTGGCTCGAACAATGAGAGCTTGTGAATTTGTTCAACTGCAGCTATGTGAGCAAGCGCCACGTCAACCACATGGACATAGTCTCGAACCCCCGTCCCGTCAACGGTATCGTAATCGTCCCCAAAAATCCGTAGAAAATCCAACCGCCCTATTGCCACTTGTGCAACGTAAGGCATTAAATTACTCGGGACTCCATTTGGATCTTCCCCAATTTGACCGGAGGCGTCTGCGCCAACCGGATTAAAATACCGCAGCGCCACCGCATGCCTATCATTTCCACGATTAGACCAATTGCGCAGCAACTCCTCCCCCATTACTTTGCTTCGACCGTACGGATTATCAGGATTTAGAGGATGATGTTCATCACATGGGAGGTACTGCGGCCTTCCGTAAACAGTTGCAGACGAGGAGAAAACAATATTTTGGCAATTAGCTTGCTCCATGGAGCGCAGCAAAATTTCCGTTCCGCCGACGTTAACATCGAAATATTTTGCAGGTTCAATTACACTCTCTCCAACCGCCTTCAAACCCGCCAAATGAATCACCGCATTAGGCTGAAACTCGGAAAAAACCTCATTGAGTGCATTCCGGTCTCGAACGTCAAATTTGCCAAAGCCAAATTCACGATTAGCAATCCGTTTAACACGTTTCAATGCCTCAATATTACCATTATCAAGGCTATCGATTACGTAAACCTGATGGCCAGACCGTAACAACTCCAAACAGGTTTGGCTTCCAATGAATCCAGCACCTCCAGTAACCAATACCCTCATAAAATTTTACCTTTTTAACACTGCCAGTGATTGACGAAAGACAAATGATTACAAGCTATGAAATAGATCACACAAATTTGAATGATTGCAAGATTACGAATTCAAAAGCGCCCCAAGGAAGTACAGAAAAGTAACACCTTAACCATAACATTTAGAGGATTTGACATTTAACTATCGCTTCCCAAGAATTCGAGCAACGGTGAAAAATTGAAGAGTTTGATGCAACAAAATAATCTATGGAAACGCCACCTAAACGTACCACGTTTCATATATTTTGCCATCCTTCATGTACTGTACTGACGGCTCAAGTCTGAATAGAACAGTGATTTCCATAAATAAGCTAACAATATATAGCCATCAACAGTCCTACCCCACCGGGACAATTGTGCCAAACACAACCCAGATTTAGTTAAAAACTGTTTCCCCATTTACCAACCTGATAAGCATGAACATTAAAAACGATTATGTCTAAACGTTCAAAACATTATGAAAAAATACCGCTTTCTGTTACCAACATTAAACAAGAAAATACATATTATTACAGGTTTACATGGCCCTGATTTGTCTCTAATTCGTTTTAGAGAGCATGTAAAGATCAATTTGGCAGAAACGCGAAACTTCCCCTGTCAAAAACTGTGAGGGGGATCCGGTCATCATCTCTGCAAAACCCTATGCAGCCTGTCCACAATGACTTTTTTAACAAAAATAAAGTCAAAAGATGATAGAGTTAGACTATCATAATACCTGAAAAAACATCTTAAACAATTGACACCTTCGATGAAAAAATTGTCACAAAGCATTGGTCAACCGATGAAATTATGTCTTGTTTTTACACACGGCGTATCAGTCAAAACATGGTCAGAAACTGGTATGATGGCGCGCGAAATCAAACCCTATCAAGAATTGGCCAGACTAGGAGTCGCAGAGGTTAGTTTTCTAACCTATGGAGGGCAAGAGGATATTGCATTTCAAGCAATCTTAGATCCAATAAAAATTTTACCAGCTTTTGCAGGCCACCAGCCACCAAAATCTCAGATCAGACAACTCTTCGGAGGCGTATGGGCATTATTTCGGCATCGCGCACATCTACGAAAATGCAAAATATTTAAGTCAAATCAGATGGTTGGCAGTCACGTTGCGTGGCTAGCTGCAAAATTTTTTCAAGGTAAATTTTTGCTCCGTACAGGCTATGAATTTTATGATTTTGCAAAGAGACGCCGGTCTGGGAACACTAAAGTTTTTATAGCATGGCTGATTTCATATTTTGGTTACAGTAAAGCAGCGCACATTGTTGTGGCAACAAAAAGCGATGCTGTCATCGCGACTGAGGTTTTTGGGGCGCCAGCTAACAGAGTTTCAATTCAACCAAATTGGATAGAAACAGAGCATTTTGCGCCCTCACTTATTGCACCAATTAAAGGGCGTGATTTCTTAACGATCAGTCGGCTCGATCCCCAAAAAAACCTTGCTGCGGTAATCCAAGCCGCCAACCAAACCAATGCCTCATTAGATGTTTTAGGTTCGGGCCCAATGCTTGATGAGTTGCAAACACTAGCAACTAAGCTGGGTGCAAGGGTGAATTTTCTTGCCCCGGTGCCGAACGACCAGTTGCCTACCATTATCCGCCGCTACCAAGGATTTTTGCTCTGCTCACATTTTGAGGGCAACCCAAAGGCGTTACTTGAAGCTATGTCGTGCGGCGTTCCAGTCATTGGAACGAAGGTTCCTGGCATCGAAAACCTGATCAAAAATGGAGCAACTGGATTTCTCTGTGACAAGGACACTGACTCAATTGCGAAAGCTATGCGTACATTGCTGGACAACCCGGAGCAAGCTAAACTACTTGGACAGAAAGCGCGTGAAACCATTATTAGAGAGAACAATTTTGCCAATTTTGTTTTGCAAGAACAAAAGCGGTTATATTATCTGTGCTCAAATAACTGACAACTGAAAAACTATTTATTTCTGGTAACTAGCGCCATGCTAAAAAACAATACACGCTATCCTTTGACCAACCAAAACCTCAACCTGCCTGAGCTGTAAAACAATGCAACCTGGTTTGCGTAACTTAATTTCCATAGTTGTATTTCAAAGCCGAAATTCTGGGGTGAGCCAATTTAAAGGGTAAGGGTCAATTTTGGTTATACGTATTGCTTAACCTTTCTTTTAAAAGCAGTCCATAACGGGGAAACACATGATTGATTCATTTTATAAATATTGACGTTTAATGATCGCCTATGCTCCCCCTTTTTAAGCTTGATCGCAGAGACTGAATGCCATGAGTGAGAGTTTTTCAAGAATCCATAAGCCTTCCCGGTTGAAAAAGATGTTTGAAAAAATGCTTGATGATCTGAGTAAAAATCTGGGTACACCGACTCGGTGTAGTGTTGGTTAGAAAAATTTTCATAATTAGCCTTTTTATCATCTGGAAAATCATGAAAAGTTGTACCCAAATGCTTACGGTTTTCCTGAGCGGGTTCTGGAAAATAAAGCATCATAGTAACCAATTTGTTTCTTGAATCAGTGTGCGGTACCAGACTGGAATTGTGGCTGAGAAGGCTAAATTCCATCGACAGTTTTACCAAGGTCTTCTTCCTGAAATATTTGTTTATCAAATTGCGTAAAGGGTTTAATGATTCCCATGCGTAGTTTCCTTCAATCCGCCCCTCAGCGCGCTCCAACTCTGCCATGAACTTTAGTATTTTCGGCGAGGACAAGCAGGCGATAGTCCTCTGCCAAACGTTAAATTTAGACAGAATTTTCACCATTTCTCTGGAGTCATTCTCAATACGAAATTTCCCATTTTGGTCGCATTTGTAAAGCTTTTTTTCTAAAGGAAAATTGTCGAAACATTTTTGAAGATCCTCTTGGCTAAACATTTCTGATAAATAAAATATTACACAAGGTGATGTGTAGAGAATGTTTAACTTCATTTTATCTCTCACTTGCTCTTTCAAGTTAATAATTTTGTAAAGGGGCACCCTGACTTATTCGTGCGAAAAATAAATTTACGATGTTAGATTTTTTTTACTGTCGCCAAAATCCAAATGTTTGGAAGAAAAAAATTGTAATATAGCCTTCGGCCCAGAGTAGCCCGTAGGACAATACGGGTCAAACTCCAGGAATGGGAACTAAAATACTCTACACCTGTTATTTTTTGTTGCTCGAGGTGATGGTCGAATAATGCTCTTACATCGTCGATAGAAAAAAACCATTTATGGCGATCCATGGGCTTTTCCAACGGCAATCCATAGAACTTTTCGTAAATACCACGTTGATAAGTTGTGCTATTGCTACGCTGCCTATTACGAAAAATGTTAATAAATGAAGCGGTTGGATTTGGCAGGGACACCAGAACATATTTCTCTGCGCAGCGGAACATTTCCTCCAGCATAGCATGGAAATTTTCAATGTGTTCTAGCAAATCTAGCGCAACCACAATTTCATAGGCCCCATCGGCACAGTCAAATGTTTTGATGGTTTCTAAATCAACCAGCAAATCTGCCTTACCCGTAATATCCACATCGAAAATATTAGCATTAGGCATGGCTCCTTTGAGAAACTCTTCGCCCCCCGAGCCAATGTTCAAAATCGTGCATTTTTCGCCGACGAGATTTTGGATAACATTGGACGCAGCTACGTTCCGTTCATCACGGGTACGGTACGAAACGCGCCGCTTACTGTTATAAAACCCAAACATGCTTCATTGCTGCCTCTGTTTACAAACTTAACTGCAACATAATCATTTATTAAACACGGGTAAAGGGAGGGTCCGCTGTAATCTTGCAGCATGGTTTTTAGTTCCGCTTTAGCAATGAGTGCCCATATCTCAAATGAATCAAGCCAGTTTGAATTGGTCAATCCTATGGTTTGGAACTGATGGGTCAAATATGAGGATCAAGCGACAAAACAGCGTTACAGAACAAAACTACTATCGCTTGCGCAACCAATACGGTGGCATGTGAACGGATCAGTTTAGAGGTTTGAGTTGCTCCAGAAGAAAAATGAGCGGCTAATTTGCATGGTAGATAATAAATTTAACATCAGATTTAAAAATACAATTACCCATTGATTTTGTTTGACTTTATTTGTATGCCTTTATGTGCCCTTTCATTACCACCAGTGCATTGAGGAAAAAGAAACATGGATGTGAAATCTTAATTTTGCTGCTTAGGCGCTGACCGAACCGCCTGCTTGAGGAAAAAAGAAAAAATGCAACCCTTACCTAAATACATCTCATTCCTAAAAGAAAACAGAACTTTAGAGCAGGCTAAAGAGATATATCATCAGCGAATTGAAGATAGTCAGGAGGTCTACAACAAGTTTGTCAAAGACTTCATTACAAGAGATTGTCCAATCTGTGGATCCAACAAGCACGAGGAGCTTGAGAGGTTCAATGGACAATACGGTGTAGTCTCTTGTGCAAAATGCGCTTCAATGTTTGTAAATCCATCTCCTAATCTTGAAGCACTTGATTTTTACTATAACCACTGTAAATGTAATGAGCAGTTGGGCAGTCTTTTGAAAGAAAGAGTTGGGAAAAAAAGTATCATTCTCAGCGAGAGGACCGCTACAGTTTTAGGTCAAATTCAAGATCTACTCGCCAAGAAACCAGAAATTAGAGTTCTCGAGGTTGGTTGTAACTCTGGGGCGTTTCTTTGCGAGCTCAAAGAGGCTCTTGCGGAGGAACAACTCGCCGGAAGAGTAACGTTTGTTGGCATAGATATTGACGAAAAGGCCATTGGCAATCCTGTTGACACTGAATTGACGCTTTTCCATTCCTCAGCTGAAAATTTTGTTGAACAAGCCTGTCAATCGTTCGATCTAATTTTGCATTTCGAGCTTATCGAGCACCTCCATAATCCGTTTGACTTTTGCCGTGCCCTGTATGGATTGTTAAACGATGGTGGATTGATGTATTTTCACACCCCAAATGCTATTGGGTTAGACAATCAAGCATTGTCGTACAACGATTTCAGGCCACTCGCCCACGGTATTTTCCCACCGATGCATCTGAATGCTTTTACAACTCAGAATGTTGGGCACTTTCTCATTAGATGTGGCTTTAACGTTAAATCAATCCAAACACCCGGAAACTTTGACGTAGATATCGTCAGGCAGTTTTGTGAAAATGACAACGAGTTTTCTATAGTAAAAGAGATCAAAGATGAAGCAGGCTTGGCGATCATCCAACACCTTCTCCGAAATTTAGGATGTAGTTCACATTTAGCCGTTCTAGCAGCGAAATGAGAGTTTCTGACGGGTTTCTCCTCGATAAGCAGTGACCAAAACAATTAGAAGCTTTTTGTTTTGCAGTAGCTGCCGGGGCGGCAAAAATTTTGGTGTTGGGCAGATGGACAACTGTTTAAGGTGACTCGCTAGTGCTTTTAAATAACGGATGCGACACTGTTTCTTGCGTGACGATCACACCAGTTTGCTTAACTTCTTATCCAACCCAGCTTGAACAGTATCAAAGCGCTTTCTTCTCACCACGCTGTTTATGCAATAGAAGAAGAAGGTAATGCGCAAGGGTCTCAGTTTAGCCGCATTTGAGCGACCAGACGCCGCAATAGAAAGCGCTCACTAAGCACCGCTATCCATGCACTTGGCTGCGTTGTGCATGATATTAGCAGGGAGAATTTTGAAGCAGAGCGCATTTGGGCTTTGAAGCGCTGAGATCGTTGAATACGACGCCAGGATTTCTGTGACTGAATTATATGCTGAATATTGTGATCACAATCATCTTCCCCATTGTGCGCCGCGCGGTGCCGGAATCGGATCAGAGCTTCTAGCTGGCAAAGCAACTGAGCTTCGCGATTGCTTGATTGGGAAATTGCTGCCGAGTGCAACGTAACAACGCTGAGTTGCGCGGCCAGTATGACAAAATCTTCGTCTGAGGTGACTTCGAGCGCACGCAGCATGAAATCATAATCTTGAGAAAAGCGATAACGGGTGTCGTAACCACCAATGCGGTCGAACAGAACACGGGAAAAGGCAAGTCCGCTATGTGCAGCAACGCGTTGCAAATTAGTGAGACGTTGATAGGTATTAGCATGCGAAAGTTCACTGGTGGGGTAAACACCAACAGTTTGCCCTATACTGTTTTTCAATTTAGTTGCGTTCCCAACTAAATGAAAACCGTTTTCAAAATAGGGGAGGATGACACTAATCCGATCAGGCATGCATTGATCATCCGCATCAATGCGAACCAAAATAGTCCCTGTTGCAGCAGCAGCAGCCCGGTTAAGGCTGGCAGTGAGTCCCAACCGCAGATCATTCAGCAATAAAATAAGTTTGAATTTCTTACGATATCGTGTCGCAACCTCAATCAACGCCCGTTCGGTAGAGCGATCCGTTGGTTTGTCAATAACAAGCACCAATTCCAAGTTTGTGTATGTTTGGACGGCAATAGATGCCAGCATCTGTTGCAAAAAGATGGGTCCATCAACAACAGATGTCAGAAACGAGACTCGCATTCGAACTCCATAAAAGGGACACCTTATAGGTCTAATAGTTTAATTCCCATCGCGAACCTCGGCCACATTTTTCGTTAAGTCAACGACATGATCGACAATAGTGACATTTTCAGGCAGTCCGGGTTTAGACCACTCACTCCAGTCACGCACAAAGACGAAATCAAAATTGTGTTGTTTAGCCACCTCATAATCATAGTGGCTATCACCAAGAAACAACAAAGGTGACGTGAGTAGACCCTTTTTCTTTTCGTCCAAAACAATCTCGTTTTTGGAGCGCGGACTGCCAAAAATGTTGTTTGTATCGAACAGATGATTGAGGTTCCTGTAACTGAATAGTGATCGCAATTCAGCTTGATTGCCCCCAGAAATAACCACCCAGTTCGCGGGCTGCGTTTCAGCACGAAACGTCTCTAAGCCAGGTGTGATCTCGACCGCCATCAATTCTGACGAAACGAGATCTCCATAACGCTTTAACAGTTCGTCAATCTCACCTGGCTCTGGAGCACGTTTCAGAATGTTGGAAAAGAAATAGCTAAATTTAAGGTTTCTGGACACGCCTCCACAGGAAATGTGATGGGCTTTGAGCGCATCCGCAGCTTCGTTTCCGTAAGGAAGTGCTAGCTCGTAAAAAGCGTCTGCCTTGATACTATTGGAGTTTAAAATCACTCCATCACAATCAAAGGCGATTGTCTTATACTCTCTGATGGGTCTCATTTTTCTGGGTGTTTAAAGCTGCTTCAACCTTCGCCACGTCCTCTGGCACATCTACCGCCAAGCTTCCGCCGGCGACCTCGACCATATTAATATCACGTCCCAATTCAAAAAACCTTAGTATTTCGATGTCTTCTTGCACTTCAAGGTCTGATTTTCGTCCAAAACGGGCAAATTCGTTCAATTCTTGGTGGTTGAAACCATAAATGCAAACTTGGCGAAAATAGACCTCCGCCAATCCTGATTTTGTTCCCGGGACAGCCGCACGGGACATGTAAAGCAACTTGTTGACTTCGTTGACCACGACTTTGGGAATATTAACGTCAACAGGGTCTTGGCCTTTATTAAGCCGGCAATAGGCATTTGCAACCATATTTGGTTTAGCCTTTTTCGCATCAATGACCCTTTGAATATCAGCAATTTGTACCATTGGCTCATCGCCTTGAATATTGATGATAATGTCAGAATTCACGTATTTTGCCGCTTCAGCCACGCGATCAGTTCCGGTCAAATTATCTGGAGATGTCATAATGCTTTGAAAACCATTATCTTTGACTAGACGATCAATCTCATCTGCATCAGTGGCCACAAAAACGCTGTCTTTGCCAATAAGTTCGGAAGCAATATCAACAACCCGAAGAATAAGAGCCCTGCCATTGATCATGGCTAAAGGTTTGGCGGGGAATCGCGTCGACTTCAACCGAGCCGGTATGATGATAGAACAATGCATCTACTTACTGTGCATACAGTGAGGATTGATTTATCGAGTGACTTGTCTTTGTGAGGGCCACTAGCTCAATGTCCGAGAACTTTGTTTTAAAGGTTTCAATTGTTGTTTGCATTTCAACTTGACGAGGGTCGCCACTGTCAAAACCATCGAATCCAACCACCCAGATCTGCGACCCCCCCATCGCAACTGCCAGCATCAGAGCATAGCTCATGACGTTATAATTAGGGGTGATAAGATAATTTTCACCCAACCCATAATTACCTTCCTCAACTTTAATTCCTAGATCACTAATATGATCATTTTTTTCAGCAATATTTGGGTGCCCTGCCATCGTGGCAGGCATGACTAATGGCGTTGTAATTGACGCGTATTTTTCTACATCCGCTGCAATCCGCATAGGATGGCAACAGACGCGCAATGATAATAGAGACTCATCAAGTTGTACTTGAGTGTTTAACCCAATCACAAACGGTTTAGCCTTGCGGACTAGGCACTCAATGGCCTGCACGTGCGTCGCCACCGAGCCTCCATTGCCAATGATCATCACTGGTTTTCCCTTTGCTAATGGCAATGGCCGCCATGTCCCTTGGGGTTCATTGCTAAAATATATGCTGGCATCATGCAGAATATCAGCGCTGTATTTTGACGATTCTCTATCAGCAAGAATTTTAATCGATGCGAGAATATCAGCGTCTGAAAACGACCCTTGGGCAAGCATTGTTTGGATATAAGTTGGGTGGATACGATGCTTAGCTGAAAGGTAGTAAAACAGGTTAGTACCCCACCCACAGGTGTTTTTTAATGGCTGAAAATAGCGCCTAATAATCTCAGCTAGCGCGGTCAAATTTGGATTGCGCGAACGGATCATTCCAAATTCAATGGCTACATCTTCGGTTCGAGCGTTGCCTGGGCCGCGCCCCATGCCTGTGACCGTGCTGTCGATATATGAGGCCCCATTGGTGTGGGCCGATAATGCGTTTTGAAGTGCAAAACCCAAATTATCATGGGTATGAACGCCGATCGGGTTGAACCAATATCGTTTGGCAAGGCTAATCAACTGAGCAAATTCGGGAGGCGTTAACGCGCCGAGACTATCGGCAAAATACAATACATTGACCGTGTCTTGCGGGATCAACTGAATCAGTTCTTCGATCAGGTTTTCGCTTGCTTCACTGATTTGCATTATGTTCAGGCCAACTTTGTAGCCTTTTTGATTGAGCAACCATGCGGCTTTTACGGCAACGGGTATCTCATCAAAATGACAGGCTAGTCTAACTAATGTTAATGCTGAAATTTTGGCATCGACCGGGAAAAGCTTATCAATTTTTTCTTCCAGCGTCACATTACAAGACGCTTCTGGCGCATCTACGAGCTCACTTGCGTTGACCATTACTGCAAATTCTATACCATCCGGCTGAGGAAGTTGGTTGACAAAAACATCTGAGCAGAAGGCAAACGCGCCTTTGAAGCCATTGCTCTTTAGTGTACGAAGACCAACTTCGATAATGTCAATTTTCGCAGCGTGCATCGCGGCAATGTAGTCACGAACAGCATCATCAGGAAAATCCCACGAATTATAATAGCCTCCATCCCGCAGCGTACAGTCAAGGAGCATTACATTGTTCTTATATGTGTGGGTGTCCGACATCATTTTCCTAACATTGTTGCGACGATTGAAATGTACTAAAAAATAATTGGAAATAAAACGACAAATTTGTTAGAAGATGGCTTCAAGAAAGTGTTCTGTGTCAAAGGGCCGATGCCTATCATGCTAGAAAATCGTTCTGTGTTGATAACTGGTGGAACCGGTTCCTTCGGCAACAGGTTTATTGCAGATTTGTTAAACAAGCATAACCCTACTCGCATTGTCATATTCTCACGCGATGAATTGAAACAGTCCGAGATGATGGCGCGTGCTCCATTCAAAAACAATCGGAAGTTACGTTTTTTCATTGGCGATGTGCGAGATCGTGAGCGCCTCATGGAGGCAATGCGTGATATAGACATTGTAATCCATGCCGCGGCACTGAAGCAGGTACCAGCTGCAGAATACAACCCAAGTGAAACCATAAAAACAAATGTTTATGGGGCTGAAAATGTTGTTGCCGCTGCTCTTGCAAATGGCGTCTCGAAAGTTATCGCCCTATCAACTGACAAAGCGGCCAACCCGATCAACCTTTATGGCGCAACGAAGCTCGCATCGGACAAATTATTTGTGGCGGCCAACAACACCGCTGGTCGCCGGGTTACGCGTTTTGCTGTTGTACGGTATGGGAATGTTGTTGGATCAAGGGGTTCAGTGGTACCGTTTTTTAAAAGGTTGATCGCGGAAGGTGCTGAAAGTTTGCCGGTCACTCACGAACACATGACGCGTTTCTGGATTTCCCTACAGTCTGGTGTGGACTTTGTTGTCTCTTCACTAAGTCGCATGCAAGGCGGTGAAATTTTCGTTCCTAAAATTCCGTCTGTTCGCATTGTTGATCTTGCCCGCGTCATGGCGCCTGGAATGCCGTATAAAATCATTGGTCTGCGGCCAGGCGAAAAATTGCATGAAGTTATGTGTCCTAGCGATGACAGTCACCTTACTATCGAGTTTGATGATCATTTTGTGATCTGTCCGACTATTAATTTTAATGACGCTGATTGCGTATATTCAATCAACCCGATAGGGGAAACAGGTGCTGCCGTTTCCCAAGGATTTGAATATAATTCCCTTAATAATAATATGTTTTTGGAAGGTGATGCGATAACAGAATTCAATCGAATCGCTATGCTGTGATGAATATTCCTTATGGCAGACATCATATCGATAAGGCTGATATGGAGGCCGTGATTGACGTCCTGCAGCGGGGAATGCTTACACAAGGTCCTCTTGTCCCAAAATTTGAAGTTGAATGTGCTAACTTTGTTGGTGCACGACACGCGGTTGCTGTTTCAAATGCTACGAGTGGATTGCACCTCGCGTGCCTCGCTCTTGATGTCGGCCCAGGGTCTGTGGTCTGGACTTCAGCCATTACTTTTGTCGCTTCTGCGAACTGTGCAATATATTGTGGAGCTGAAATTGATTTTGTGGACATTGATTTCAACACCGTCAACATATGCCCTAAGGCATTGGCCGAAAAACTTTCTCAAGCAAAAAAAACAGGCTCGCTGCCCGATCTACTAATTGTTGTGCATATGGCAGGATTGTCAGCCGACATGGTGGCGATAAGCGCGCTTAGCAAAGAGTTTGGTTTCGCTATTATTGAAGACGCCTCACATGCGTTTGGTGGCAGTTTTGAGAGCCGTAAAATTGGAGCATGTCATTATTCAGACCTGGCTGTTTTTAGTTTTCATCCTGTCAAAATGATAACTACTGCAGAGGGTGGCATTGTCACCACGAACAACAAAAGATTGGCCAAAAAAGTTGCGATGCTGCGCTCGCATGGCATTGTTCGAGGCACCGACATGCCTGAGCCGTCGGATGGAGATTGGCATTATCAGCAAACGGATATGGGGTATAACTTCCGGATGCCTGATTTGCTCGCCGCACTTGGCCTGAGTCAGCTCAAAAAAATAAATGATTTTTTGTCTGCACGGCGTGCAATCGCGTCTCGCTACGACGAGTTGCTCTTAGATTTACCGTTGATCAAACCGGATATCTTGGACGTTGAAATATGCTCATGGCATCTGTATATCGTCCGCCTTAGAGACACCCTTACCCGGGGCAAACATGCAGAAATATACAGAGCATTACATCAACAAGGCGTAAAGGTAGGGTTGCATTACATGCCTGTCTACCGGCACCCATTTTATCGTCAACGCGGATGCGCGCAAGATCAATGTCCCATCGCAGAACAATATTATGCCGCGGCGTTTAGCCTCCCAATTTTTTACGATTTAGCTCCACTCGATCAACATCGAGTGGTTGAAAAATTGCGAACGGTAATATGATATGGCTGTTTGTATCATCCCAGCCCGCGGTGGAAGCAAGCGTATTCCTCGGAAAAACATAAGGCTATTCCAAGGCGAACCACTATTGGGGCACACAATAAAAAAAGTTGCTGGTGCAGCGTGTTTCGATCACATCATAGTATCAACAGATGACAGTGAAATTGCTGATGTCGCATCGAAGTTTGGCGCCAAGACGCCTTTTACAAGGCCAGCTGAATTAGCAGATGATTTTTCGACAACAAAGCAAGTTATGGCTCATGCTTTTGATCAACTGAGCGCATTGGGGTTGTCATCGGATGAAGTATGCTGCGTATATCCAACAGCAATATTTTTGCAAACTGATGACCTTCTGGAAGGGTTGCGCCAATTTCGCACCAATCAATGGCAGTGTGTTATGGCTGCAGCAACATTTAGCACCCCTGTTCAACGTTCATTTACACGAGACGTTGATGGAGGCATGGCCATGCTTTTCGAGGAAAAATTCACGTCACGGAGCCAGGATTTGGTTCCTCATTATTATGATGCCGGCCAATTTTATTGGGCAACAGAAGCACTGTGGCGGTCTGAGCTGCCTTTATTTAATGCCAAAAGCACCTTCGTGACCATTCCCGAATGGGCATCATGTGATTTGGATAATGAGGCTGATTGGTTGGAAATGGAAATCAAGGCACGAGTTTTGATGGAAAAAGGAATGCTTTAGAATGGTTTCATTCTACCCGCCCTCATCAAGGGAACCGATCCGTGTATTCTTTCGGGTGGATTGCAATGCTGTTATAGGTAGTGGTCATGTCGTGCGTTGCTTGGCGTTGGCTGCGCATTTTCATCGATATAATGCGCAAATATCATTTATATCTGCTGAGCCGCTGCCTCAGCATGTTCATGATGCCCACCCTGAGTTTGTTTTTTACTCATTTGCCATTGCTGATCCCCTTGATCCCTCGTTGGTAGAGCGATCTACAGCCTCGGCGGAGGATGGTACAGAGCTGGCACATGATCACTTTCGCACTTTCTCGCAGCTATATGACGCCAATTCTAGTCAGTCTATAATCGAGAGGAAAGGTTGTGACATTTTGATTGTCGACCACTATGGTCTGGATTCAAGATGGCAAGAAAAACTGCGTCATTGTGTTGGACAGCTTGTAGTCATTGATGATCTTGCCGACAGATGTCATTCTTGCGATTTTTTGATTGATCAGAGCAGGCCTGCTGGTAGCGAGGCAGATTATGCACTACTGCTTGCCCCCTCCACGATCCGACTAATTGGACCTGACTATGCCATGATACGTCCAGAATTTAACATATCACCAAGCGAACGAAACATTCGCACTAGAATAGACAACCTTCTTGTGTTTTTTGGAACCGTTGATGCTGACAATTTTACCGCTGCTACCCTGAATGTTTTGGCGGCAACGGCTTGGCACAATAAGAATATTGCTATTGTTATTGGTGCGCAAAATCCCCACGCAGCATGTGTCTCTGCGTTGGCGGCCACTCTGAATGCGAAAGTTATAGTTCAGACAAGGCAAATGGGTGCCCTGATGATGGCAGCAGATTTGGCAATTGGAGCAGCCGGTTCAGCAAGTTGGGAACGAGCAGCAACTGGCTTACCGTCACTGGTGGTATCGATAGCAAGCAATCAAGACGCTGTTTTCGATACTCTCGTGTCCCATGGTGCAGCAATACCGCTGTCAGCAAAAAAAGATGAGTTTGCAGCAGCGTTAGCTGATGCTATCATCCTGTTGGAAAACTCTTCCGACATGATATCGGCAATGTCTCTAAAATCATATGAACTTTGTGATGGCAAGGGAATAGAGCGTATCGTCACACAAACTATGGAAACATACATTTAGGTTGTTGCTTTTGCCCCCTCCTCGCCAACAGAAATCGACAGAATTCATACCAAAATATGTTGTTTTTGTAGTGTCTCCGTCACTTGGGATTGTTGATACAGTGGCCCCAATATTGGCACACTTCAAAGAGAACTACCCCGGTATCAGTGTAATAGGTTATTTCCCAAGACCAGAAGTCATATCGCAGGCAAAAGACAATCCTACGTTGTTGAGAAAGCTTGAGAGTTTTGTTGACCTTATCGGCATTGAGTCGCTGTTATCGAAACAACTTACATTAATCCCAACTGTGCATTTATTTTCCCATGCTAGGTCTGACAAGATATTTCAAGGTTTACTTAAAGCCTTAGGACGACTGGCTGGACTAAACCGTTTAGTGATTTCAACTATCGCAAATATACACCTGCGCCGCTTTCCAAAGAGGCAATATATTGGATATAGCACCGTATTTTCGCCATCAACCACCTTTATCATTGGTGATTTTAATGAAGTTTCAAAACCGTTTATGGGGTGTTTGAGGTACTACGCAAATCATGTTTTATTTTGTGGCGTGAATCATGGCATAGATATTGACAGACGCACAATGTGGACGGTCCAGCCACACTTTAATTTATTCTTACGACGCCATTGCTTCTTGTTTTCACAAGAGGAGAGAGCTTACTACCAATCACGGTTTGGGCTCGATGAGACTGAGATGTCTGTTGTTGGCGTGCAGAAGCACGACGAATTTTGGGTGCAACAGCAGGGTGCGTTGAACGATACACCACCTGCAAAAAAAGCGCTTAATAACCGACAAGCTCTGTTGATATCTCGCCCTGCCAGTTCTTCCCTTTTGCCCACAAACAGGAAACGTCGTGCGCTGCATGATTTGCGTAGAGTTGTCATAGAGGAGTTGGGCTTTAAGCTACTGGTTAAACTTCACCCTAAAGAGACGAATCGGCAGGAGTTTTTTGATTGTTTAGGGCACCAAGGCAACGGAACAAAATGGGAGTTTGTTGATGAAACTGTAGAAGCTCTCGGGCGGCAGGTGTCTTTCAGTATTTGTTTCTATTCGGGCGTGTGCACGGATATGATTATGGTTGGGACACCCATGATTGAATATTTAGATCTGAATGAATTGAATGGACTCGAAGGACTAGGTGTGGTGGTGATGCCGGATGGGTCACCGGCGGCGAGTTATCGGGCGAATGGCCTGGTTTTAGGTGTGTCTAATCAAGAACAATTGCGCAACACGGTAAAAAAGGTTGTCAGCGATCCCGAGGCCTGTCTGCTCACTTGCAAGAAGAATTATGCCACTCTTTTTGCAGAACCGAACGGTTCAATCGTGAAAACTGCTGAAATTATTATGACGTTGTTGGCCAAACAAAAACATAATGGAAGTGTTGCATAGGATATGTCGGAGCAGATACGAGCCGTTTTTTATATCTGGATGCGCTGGTTTCGTGGGCATCGGAAATTTTTGTATATTCCGTATGAAATTTTACAACGAGAGTTGCATGGCAATATTATTCTTGCAGCTACAGCCCGGCATTCGGGGTTTATTACCCTTCTTGGTCAAAAGAGTGTAATTTTCCCGATTGTTCCATTTTTGCCGAGGGGGACTTTATATTTGAAGAGTATCGTTCCAGGTGAGACACAGATTCAAGAAGCGATTCGTGGCTGTGGCCATTTTAATGTGTCTTTGGACGTTGAAGGGTTGACGATGAGCAATGGTTTATCGGGTGTTTTCTTGCGATACTCAAAAACTAGTACAGACCTTGTTGATTGTTTGTTTTTTTGGGGTGATGCGCAAAAGCAACGGGTTGTAAATGCGATCCCTAGCGCGAAAGACAAGTCAATAGTGACTGGTAGCCCGACCGCAGACTGGTGGAGCGCATTAGATCGATTTTCTAAACAAGAGGAGACACCTAAAGCAATCTTATTCGCGACTAGTTTTCCAATTGTTAATCATCCTCTTGGGATTGATTATTACAATGACTCATTGCATGCCGCAGCACCGGATGCCTTACGGGAGCGACGCGAAGAGTTTGAGTTAGACGCCGCGCTTCAGGCCACAGTTTTTCCAGCTTATAAACAGTTGCTGAGAGACGTTGTGGATCGCTTTCCTGACACAAAAATATTGTTGCGACCGCATCCAACAGAAGTTCATAATGTCTGGGAAGATGTTGTTGTTAAAGCTGCTAATGTCGAGATGGCCACCGACAAGGATATCGGCACTTATCTAACTAATGTAGATGTCTTTATTCATTTCAATAGCACAGCAGCAATTCAGGCAACCATTCAAGGCGTACCTGCGGTTAGCCTTTTGCTACCGAGCGTAACAGAAAGTATGCGTGCTCGCATGAGTGAGCCGATTAGCGCTGTAAGTTCAGAATATGGGCAAATTGATAAGCTTATTGACGCAGTAGCCGATATTTTGAATGAACGCAGGGATGTTGATCAGAAAAACGTTGGCTCACTTGCAAAATTTGTTGATCTTGTACCCGGGCAGATTGATTATTCAGCTAGACGCATAGTTGAAGAAATTGACGCATTGTACACATGTGCAATTTCGAAGGACCGTGCCAGCTTTAAGAGGTGGTGTGATGCAGTCATCCGATTAAGCATGCGGTCAGTTGTTATCAATTTGTTACAAAAAATATCTTATGTTCTTCCATCTCGAACCCCCGGAATGAAGCGTTGGCGCGATAGGGCGCAATATGGACGAATGAAGCTGTCAAAAATTAACACTGAAGATATTGACACCGTTATAGAAACGTTTTCAAAATTAAAAGATCATTCAGAGCAGACTACGAAATGCAAACACATAGGAGGTAATCTGATAACAATCTTAAATTAAGTAGCGCATATCCAGATTGTTTATGCGGCGCATATAACAACGCTACCACCCTGGTCTGTTACCGGAATATAACTGGCTTTCGTTTCTTCAATGAATTCACGCACAGCTTGTCCGCACCCCGGAAAGTGACGCGAGTGAAAATCATGGACGAATATATAGCCACCTTTACTTAGACGTGGATAAAAAAAACGTAGACCCTCGAGCGTTGGTTTATAGAGATCGACATCCAAAGATACGAAGGCAAATATTTCCTCTTCAAGGCCGTTGGCTGTTTCTGGGAAGAACCCTTCACGTAGCACGATTTTATCCTTATGCTTCATTCGCTTCATTACTTTGGCTATAGTGGCTCCCGGAAAAGTCTTATCTGGTGTTGCAATTTTCTTTTCATTTTCTACCAATACATCGCGGGCATCAAATCCGACAAAAGTGTCGAACAAGTAAAGAGTGCGATCCGGGAACGCTTCATTGATTTTGGATGAAAAATCTCCGTGAAAGACGCCAAGTTCAGCAACATTGCCTGCAATGCCATTTTGATAAATTTCATGCGCAGCTAACTCCAAGTTCGAAAGGCGTAAATAGTCCCAGTTTGGTTCATGCAACGCAAAGTTACGCGGCCTATTGAGGTTGCGCATTGGCCAAACCAACCCAACTTCACACCGCAAAAGTCCGCGTCTAACTAGTGCTTCAAATTTCGGAAAAAATTTCGGGAAAAACCCGCGCAAAACATTGAGAACGCGCCACATGTGGGTAAGCCTGTATTCAGTTGAAGAGCCGCAGATTTTAGCTTATAACTTGAGGCTTATCAATATCGATCATAACGGCCATTTGACCAGAGGTAATGGATAAATGCTGTCACAAACGATCAGTCTCAGAATTGCAAGTCAGAGAGACTCACAAGCGTTATTGGCCTGGCGTAATGACGCTGAAACTATTAAAAATACGATATCGAAGAAGGCTGTTGATGAGGCAAGCCATGATATTTGGTTTACCAAACTTATGTCAAATTCTGCTTGCCTGCTATTCATTGGCGAAGTTCAGGGCAATCGTATTGGGATGGTCCGGCTTGATTTGTCACCTGATCAAAAAGGCACAGGATTTAGAGGGGTAGTAAATATTAACATAGCGCCTCAGGTCCGAGGACAAGGGTATGGCAAGGCATTGTTGGCAAGGACCATCCAAAAATTAGATGCTAGGGTTTCGTCACTGGAAGCTGTTGTTTTAGAGTCAAACTGGCAGAGTCGAAATCTTTTTAAAGGTTTAAAATTTAAATGTATTGACAAACTCGAAGACCGTGTAATTTACGAACTCTTGTTGTAGTAATCATAGGTCAGCCAACGTTTCATATATTTAGGAAAAACTGATGAACATCAACCTTGGCAACCACACAGTTAGTGCCACAACACGCCCAGTCATTATTGCTGAGGTGTCGGGCAATCATAATGGCGACATAAACGTCGCCAAAGCTATTATCAATGAAGCTGCCCGTGCCGGTGCTGATGTTGTAAAGTTACAAACCTATCGGCCGGACACAATGACGATCAAATCTGACAATCCCGATTTCCAAATTAAAGGTGGTTTGTGGAATGGAAAATCACTTTGGGACTTGTATGAATGGGCGCACACACCATACGAATGGCATCAAGAATTATTTGATCACAGTGCAGACCTTGGGATTACCTGTATCAGCACACCGTTTGATGAGAGTGCCCTAGAATTGTTAGAAAAGCTCAATTGCCCATTCTATAAGATTGCATCCTTTGAGATAACCGATTTGCCTCTTATCAAAGTGGTTGCACAAACCAAAAAGCCAATGATCATCTCGACCGGTATGGCAGACGCTGTAGAAATAGAGCGTGCTCTAGAAATGGTAAGGGAATATGGTGCAGGTGATGCTGTCTTGTTGCACTGCGTTAGTGGTTATCCCACACCAACAGAATCGATGAACCTGACCACTATCGTGACATTGGCGCGGGAAATGGGTTGCCATAGCGGTTTATCCGATCATTCACTCGACTCGACCGCTGCGATTGCTGCTGTGGCATTGGGAGCAAAGGTCATTGAAAAACACCTCACATTGCGCCGCTCTGATGGCGGTCCTGATGCTGCATTTTCACTCGAGCCTGCTGAGTTTGCAGAATTGGTTCGTTCAGTTCATGCCTGCCATGACGCCTTGGGCGATGGTGTAATGGGAATACAACAAAATGAACTTCCAAATTTAAAATTCAGGCGATCAATCTATGCTGTCGAGCCAATAAAAGCAGGTGATGAATTCGCCGTACATAACGTGAAGCGAATTAGGCCTGGATATGGATTATCCCCATTGCATTATGATGCTTTGTTGAGAAAACGAGCCAAGCGAAACATTGCTACCGGGGAACGGATTGTCGTCGATGATCTGGATGATGGATAGCGTAAAATGCCAAAAAATTTAATCAGCATAATTGCGCGCTCGACATCAATCCGTCTGCCGCAAAAAATTTTTTCAGATGTCGCAGGCACTCCTTTCCTCCAGCGATTGGTTACTAAAATGCAGGCTGTTAAGCGCAAAGCTAATGTGGTGATTTGCACGTCTGACCACGATAGTGACGCCGAATTACGCCGACAAGCCGTTGCATGGAAAGCTGAAGTGTATGGGGGTAGCCTCTCAGATGTTATGCGTCGTCTTATCAACATGGGTCAACAGTTTGGAGCGGATAATCTTGTTCGAGTAACAGGTGATAACTTGTTTACAAGCCCAGCCTTGGTGGACTTCTTACTTCATACTCATGGATTGGCAGATGCTGATTTTACAAAGATTGATGGTCTTCCTCTGGGTGTGAATGCAGATGTCCTTTCGCTGGCAGCTCTAGAGGATGTTTATAAGAATTTGCCAGATGGAGCCGACACCGAGTACATTCAGCTATACACATACAATCCTGACAAATATAAATGCTTGATACATTATGCGCCTGTAGCCTTGCGACGACCAGAATTAAGTTTAACTATGGACCACCAACATGATTTGGATATGATACGGTTCGTTGTAGAGCGGTTGGGAGACGACGCACCTCTTGAAGCAATCATCAAGCTCTTGGAAAGCTCGCGAAGGGCAATTCATTTAGCGCCAGAAATTCAAATAAAGGTGCCGGGTGGGACAAAGGATTGGCAAGAATACAAAGCTTTTATGACTGATATTCGAGAGCGGGCCAACGCAGTAATTGATCCCAACCAATTTGCGAATTTGCAAACGTCGTCTAAATTTTGGTAATTGAGTTCTCGTACGCTGTGTCCTTAAAATGGATAATAGTGTCGGCATATTTGAGTGCATCGTTGTCATGGCTAATAATGACAACCGTGATTACCTTCGATAACTCCTTTATTGTTTCAAGTATGATTGTTTTGCTTTCTCTGTCTAATCCATTAGTCGGTTCATCAAGGATCAGGACAGCTGGGTTGGCAGCAATAGCTCGCGCTAACGCTAAGCGCTGAATTTGACCGCCGGAGAAATTAGTTCCACCTTCCTGGACAATTGTATCGATACCATCAGATAGACCTGAAATAAGTGTGCTGCAATTACAGCGGTTTAATGCCTTGTAAAGATTTTTATCACTAATCTGCCTGCCAACATCAATGTTTTGAGCAATAGTTCCATTGAAGAAAAAAGGCTTTTGTCCCATGTAACCTATTTTCTGTCGCCACCATGAGCGCGACAAACTTGAGAGATCGGTGTTGTCTACGTAAACGGTTCCATTGCTAGGTTCCAACAAGCCAGTCAAAAGTTGTATTGCAGTGGATTTTCCTGTGCCAGACGGGCCAAAAAATAGAGTTATGGTTTTTGATTCTACTGTTGCGTTGAAATTCTCAAGGATCTTTGCGGTACCATATGAAAAACTAACGTTGTCGAACAAAATTGTTGTCCCGTCAGTATCATCTAATACTATTTCTGCACTTGGCTGACTTTCTCGATGTTCAGCGAATGCACTGATGCCCCCTAAAACAGCTTCAACAGCGGAGTCTTGGCCGACGAACCGTTGGTATTCTTGCTGCACGGCGCTTACAGACTGAAGGAGTCGATAAAAAATACCGAGAACCAATAGCATTACGGCGGTATCCAATTTTACAAAGAAATGCATGAACAAGAGCGCTAATATAGCGCAGATAATAACAATAGGCTCTTGCAGCGCACGCATAATCTGGCCAGAAAAGATGGCTTTGAAATGCGCTTTTTTTAGTGCAGTCGATCGGTCAAAAACTTGGCGGATCAAAAATCCTTCGATGGCCATTGACCGAAAATCTGTCATGCCTCGTATAATTTGCGCGGCAAGCGTTGACATGGTGTGTGTGGAGGTTGTCATGTCTAAGCCAGCTCGGCGGCTCATTGCAACTAATCTGCGCAATGCAACCATTAGAAATGTGCCCGCTATTATCGCGAGAAGCGTGACTTCAAAAGAAATTAAAAACGCGTAAGTGCAGAACATGATCGTCTGCACCAGAGCAGCCACAAACCGAAAGCACGTGATGTAGGCTGTTGTAGCACGAATGCTATCAGTTCCTATTATAGCGACGTGCTTTCCTACATTTGAACTGTTTATATGTTGGATGTTTGACTGGCTAAGTTCGGTCATGTAGCGTTTTCGAATGTTGTCAGAATAGTCAGACATCGCCCGGGCCATTATAAAGCTGCTGGCTGCCAATATTAGCGCTTTAATCAGAAAAGCAAGCCCAACGAGACTTGCCAGAAGATAGGTTTCGATGGTTGTTGATAGGTTGATTTCTGACAGTATAGACGGTTGCCATCCTGTTTGGCCGTCGCCAACTATGCGGGTGAGTAGCGGAATCGTTGCTGTTATGCCAAGCGCTTCTGCAGTTATGCTGGCCAAAATACAAAAAATCAAGATCACTGACGTTTTTGGGTTTATCAATATTATATCTTTGATTAGGGTAATGGAATTGGGGAGTTGCATGATGTGTAAACTTTGCATATATGCGGTTGGTGGGAGCTCTGGCTGGTGACATTCGTCGCTTGGCAAGCTATCCAACTGGTTTTAAGTTAAAGACACCGCTAATGAAAACAATTTGTTTGGGGCCGATTACTTATCAACTTGCGCCTGCTAACCAAACCATAGTTATGCAACCTTTTCACTGCGGAATGTCAGAACCATTCTCGCATTTTGAAGCCAGGGGCACAACCTTGGCACGTCAGTTATCATGTGAAAAGGCTGATTTTGTCGCCAAAGCAGAACAAGTTTGGGAAGTGTATAAAAAAGTTGCTGTCCGCTTAACGGAGATGCTAAACAATCATCACAATGAAAACCTCTCACAACGTTATTGGGAGACATTGTTCTGGCGGTCTGTCTATCCTTTTGTATGCAGTGCTGTTGACAAGCACGATCGATTAGAAACGGCTCTTCGAGACATAGAAGTCGCTCAGGTGTACTTGCCTGAAGAACCATTGGCGCATCTATCAATTGTCCAGAGACAACAATATGGCAGTAATCATAGTCTGCACCTAGCGGTTTACGCGATATTAATGCCGTTGTTTCCAAAGTTGAAAATTTGCCACATCTCCCGATCTGATTATCACAAAATGATCCAGAAATTTGGAGATCACCGACTTCCCGCGAATGTTCAAAATTTTGTCCGTCCGACTCCGCCCGTTATCTATGCAAAATCAATTATGAGAGAAATTCGTTTTCGGATAAACAGATCTTTACCATCTAATAAAATCGCTAAAACGGCAAAGCGTTTTATCTTTATGGGGCAACAGTATCTCTCAAATGAGGATATGACAGACTTGCTTCAGCAGTTGGGTGAGAAACCGTTTTCCTACAGGTTTCCGCCACAAAAAATCGCCAGGGACCCGGAGGTTAATCCGAGGCGTGGGATTGAATTAAGGGTCTCTGATAGAGACAGCGCTTTGGAAAAGACAATATTGAGAGGATTGATAGCGTTTTTGCCATCATCCCTTTTAGAGGATTACCAACAGCATAAAAACAACGCTTCAGGCCTTATTGGAAACTCTCCTTTTGTAATTTTGGATTCTATGGAAAATATAGGGAGGGAAGAGGCTGATTTTTTTATTGCGGAGAGTGTTGAGCGTAATGGTTCCACTTATGTATTGCCTTGTCACGGTGGTTGCTATGGCGCTATGGAAATTAGTCTTTCAGAACGGGTGTGGGCGCGAATTTCTGACTATCATTGCCTCTGGAGTAACAAAAATTCATTATATGGCGCACATTCTGTAAAAATGCCAGCCCTTAGATTACATAGCGCGCTAAAGCAACCGGTGTTGCCAGCAGCGACTGGCGGCATCATATATTTTTTTGGTGGCTTTTATCCCCATACCTATCAGTTTGAGTCCATTGCACCGTATTTCACTCCACACTATCCAGAGGAATTGCACAACCGCTTTTTTGAAAATTTGCAAAAGCATATTGCTCAGGCCTCTATAGTTCGAGACTATCACAGAGCACTTGATGCAATGACATGTCAACGTCGAGAGATTGAAGCGTTGGGTGTCAAAATTGCGCCAAAAAAACAGTCATTTTCTCAAGCATTAAGTCAATCTCGTCTCGCCGTCAATTCGACGGCACTAACGACATATCTAGAAACGCTAAATATGAATTATCCAACTATTTGTCTTTGGCAGCCTAGCATCAACCTAATCAGACAAGAATTGATAACTTTCTATAATGAACTCGAACGAGTGGGTATTATTTTTCGTGATGCTAAAGCCGCTGCACACCAAGTGAACCTAGTTTATGATGATGTTGAAGGTTGGTGGATGGATGCAGAAAGGCAGAAAGTAGTGAAGCGCTTCATTGATAACGTATGTCACACCTCAGATGATGCAGTTGACCAGTGGGCCTCCTTTTTGGGGGGGCTGAGATCCCAATTGTAAATCAACTTTAGGGCATTCAAGGTGATTGGCGATGCCTGTACACACTTTAGAGAAAACAGATGAATTATCTAGACCTCCTGAAACCCGATTCTTGCACAATTGGGATTGCCGAGGCAGGAATCAATCATGATGGTGATCTAAATACAGCACTGCGAATGATTGATGTTGCGGCTCTAGCATTATGAAAAACAACACCCATTCCTTTAGCTTGCTTTTGTGAAATCAGTGCTTGTCTTTTCTCACCGGGAGTTTCTTGCTTTCCGCATGGGACCCTTTCAATCAATTTTGGTCCCACGCTGTTTATAACTTAGTCACACAGACTTTGACAAAATGATATGACTCAGTAAAGTCAGGTGTAATCAAATTGAGGTGGTAACTGACGATAAAGTGCTGATATGAATACTAATGTTACGCTAAAAAATTGTGGTGAAAGGGGGACTTGCCCCCTCAACACGCGAATTGTTGAGCCCATTACTCTCACCCAAATAGGTCACTTGCCATTTATCTATTTCAGAGTATAAAAGTCGAGATATCTGGATCTAATCATCAATAAAGCTGGGAATAAAAGCGTGAGCTACATCAGAAACGTTGCTGTAATTGGATGCGGTCAACTAGGGCGACGCCATATTCAGGGATTGGGCAAGTCTAGCAAAAAAATAATGGTGCATGTCTACGACGTGGCGCCGAACTCGTTGGATGTCTGCAAGGCTTTTGTAACAGATATCTCCGAGGATATTGGCAATCTTAAATTCGCATTTTATGACGATCTAATCCCACTTGGCTCAGCTACTGCAAAATATGATCTAATTATCGTGGCTTCAACTGCCCACGAGCGCCCTACCCTTCTAGGCCAACTGATTTCATTGGCAGAGTCACGCCATTGGATAATTGAAAAACCACTATCGCAGTCACCTGCCGAACTGGATAAATTGACAGCACTGCTGCCAGCAAATGGGGTTTGGGTTAACCATTTTAGGCGCGCGGTTACTTGGCATCAGAATCTGCAGTCTGTATTTTCCTCGAAAAAAATCAACCAGATTACTGTCAAAAGCCCATATATTGGTATCGGCTGCAACATTTCACACCTTGTTGATTTGGTAGAATATTGGACATCGCAAACTCCAGTCACGGTGGATGTGAGTGGCCTTGATGATGAATGGCATGATTCCAAGCGACCAGGATTTAAGGAAATTAGTGGCACCCTCAGGATAATTTTCTCTGGTGGCACAAAACTGCTTGTCGTGTCAGATGATATGACGTCAAAGACGATAATTGAAGGTACATTCGGCGATGTAAACCATAGCTTTTCGATCGATGAGGATGCAGGGACAGTTACAATCGACGGAGTTAAAGGCGATCATGGTCGGATACAGTTTCAAAGCGAACTAACAGGAATTGTGTTCGACGAGCTTGATCAAACAGACAGTACAAATCTCACATCGTATGCAGTTGCAGCTAAATGTTACCACCCTGTTGTCGCCGCGTTACTTACCCACTGGCAGGGGACCAACGCGGGGGCTGAAGAAAAGATTGTACCGTTAACTTAAAACTAGCGCGCCAGACTTAATTTCTAAGATTTACGATCGCGTCAGCTAACACTTGGGCGTTATAAGCATCGGTCAAATTACCGCTAATCGTTGCAGGGTTCCCAGCTAGTAATTGAGCAAATTCTTCTGATTGCTCGCCAAAACCTGGCTTGAGCGATGCTGATGCGCCATCGAATACATTAGAGCTGGACACTAGCTTTGGCACATATTGGCGCGCTGGGCACTCATCTGAAGGATCAATCACATCCATCCCTTGATATTGTTGCATCTTTTCAAAAGGAACCAGGTCAATTCTGGTGTTCGCATCATCAATACTCAATCCAAAATTCGATGGCGCACGCCAGTTCATACTGAGGGAAATTAAATTTTGCTTCTTGGTGCGTAACAAAGCCTGGCGTCCAAAGAGTAGATCGTCGGAGTTCGCAGCTACAACTTTCTCGATAACTAAAGGCCCGAAGATAAAAGCCAACATATCCAGACCATGGACCGAATTTTCGTAAATGCAGTAATACGGCATTTGATCCCCTGCCAACACCTTGTCGGGCAAAGTCATGGAAGCTCGAAAAACAGAGCGTGCCGCAACAAATTCTCGAGCTTTCTGAACCGTATTGTAATGTCGGCGATTAAAGGCAACGATAACGTTTTCCGGCGCCGTATCAGCATATTCGGCAAGCAGAGCCGCACCGATGCTAACTGGCTTTTCAACCAGTATGGGCTTTCCCGAGGCCATCGCAAGGGTGAGCAGATCCAAAGTTGGCTCGACCGCAGCTGTGATCACTATGCCATCCCATTGATTATAAGCATTGATCAGTTCAATAGGATTTTGCCATATCCTATCAATCTTGTGTCTGGCGGCAAATTCGGCAACGGTTTTTGAATTTGGGCTCGACGCACAATGGGCGATCTCAAGACCGGCTGCTCGGAGCGCTGGAACATGAAAATTCGCGATATTGCCGGATCCAATGAATGCTAACTTTTTGGTCATAAAGTTTAACCTTTTTTCCAAGCATAGCAATAAAACTGATGCCTCGGCAACGCTGGATTGAAGGCCTAGGATAAAGAATTCTCACTGCCGAGTGACTTGACGAGTTGACATGCTTTTCAGTGGTCAGCGATAACGTGATACTTGTAGCCGAAATTCCGTCCAAAATACCATATCTTTTTGTAAGAAGACTTATGGAAGCGTTTTAATTGGGCAATTTGCCAGACAACACCCTTCGCATTATCAACAGCGCCACTCTCTCAAAAGTCATTTTTGAATTGATTTACGAAGTTTAAATTCAAATTAAAGCCGCATGTAAGCCGGGCAACAGTTGAGGTTGAGGTTCAGGCCGTTCATCGTCGAGCAGTTATTTATCATCTGGCCGGATGGATAAAAATGTCAACAGAAGAGATTTGCCCCAGGCGCTTAATCTTGGCATCTCGCACGACAAGATATTGAACGAATTTATGAGTCCAGATGCGCCCTATTCAATATTGATTTTTTATTGGTGACACCTCCGATACGGTACTTAAACAAGAAAATATTATCACTAAACCGCAAAAAAAATAAAAATGGTGTACGGATCTGTAAGTGATGGTTTTCAAAATTTTTATGCACAAAGGCTGTAGCTAATATCGCAGAATCTGATAGACTATGGCCCAATTATCAAAGTTTAATAAAAGTTTTTTGTGTGAGTGACCAATATGGTGAGATCAGATGTATTCGAAACAAAATCGATGCCTGTCTGCATGATTCTGGCCCAACCGAAATCCGCATCGACTTCGATTATGAAAACAATCGGCGACATTACCGGTTTATCATATGGACAACAATTTCATTTATACAAACCCAGAAAAAAGGGGGCTGTTCTGAGAGTTTACAGGAAGGTCGGCCATTACGCAGGACTCTCGATTGCTTCGGCTAAAAAATTTTCAGAACTTTTCCCTGCGCTGGATTATCCAGCTTTAAGGCTGGGACATTCCGACATTGCTGATTTTGGTATGGCACAAAAAAATGATGCGATGATCCGTTTTCATTACGACATTCATAAGCAACACTTTCCACCCACAACAGAAAATATTTTTCTATTTGCTGATCTGCCTAAAGTGATACTCATCCGAAACGTGGCAGACTCATTAGCTTCATACAAAAGAGCGCCTGTTCAAATCAGATTCAATCAATTTCTAGACAATATGGTATTTTTAAAACAACTCGAAGATGATCTTCTCAGTTGGCAGGCCGGATGGGAAAATGCCGCAAAGAAAGATAAAAATACAATTATTATCAATTATCAGGATCTTATCACGTACCCTGATGAAACGATTAGAAAGGTGCTAAACCACTGTGGCCTTGAAGTTCAATACGGACATAAATTTATAAAACTTGCCAGTGAAAATATTCCGCAGCCTTGAAACTCACTTACTTAAAAATTGAGATACGCAGCTGTTAGTACAGCGAGAAACTTTACAGGAAATTTTTTATGGGAAACGTGCAAATACCGTCAACGTTGCAAAACAAAGCCAGACAAAAGAAATCAATATTTAATAGCTCTTCCACGGTATTTCTTGCTGTTGTGAACACCAAAAAGGGCATCGATACAGAAATATCTTTGTTAAATCACTTTGTATTGAAGCGGGGTATCACCGATGTTGTTGCAACGATCAATATTCATGATTTGAATGGGGATTTAATTGATTCCCTAGAAATTCAAGTCAGCCAGAGGCGTGTATATAGCTTTAGATTGAGTGACCACGTAGAGCATGAATTTATTGGATCCATCTATGTACTTTTCAATTCAGGTGAAAATCTTGCGGTACCGTTTTGTGCGGTAATGTGTGTAATACAGACGTCAAACAGTGTTTGTGGTGTTCATACATATGGCAGAAGGCTTGAACAAAAGGAATTGGGAACAGGCATTGACCTTCAGAGCACTATAGAAACGGGATGGACACTGCGCGATGATACAGATATTCAGTCATTTGCTGTGTTGCATGGCAGTCACTTTGAACTTGATCTCGACATCAAGATTGAATGCACCAATCATCTTGGTTATGATTTAATTATTGAGACGTCAGAAAAATTGTTACCTTTTGGAACATTGATTCTGATGCCTCAAACCCTTTGTCCCGAAATTGTCAAACATCTCAATGGAGAAGTGGGACATGCAAAGGTTCATATCAACGGATTGAGCGGCATTTTCCCAAGGATGCTTTGTGGAAATTTGTTGGTTGGTGAAAGCCACTCTTCAGCATTAGTGACTGCACAGGAATTACAGTTCACCCATACAAATTTTGATTTCTCAACCATTGTGCAACCTGAATCCACAGGCCCTCTCGGATATTACAACCAACCATCTCTCCCGGCAGGCTATGGCATTATCTACCCTGTAGAAACCAAAAAACAGATTGAGATAGACGGCAAAGATTACATTTCAGGTTCATTTCACCATATCGACATAGACCCGGTTTCTCAGGTGGAAGTAAAAGCTGATGGGGAAAACTTGCCATCTAGATTTGTTGCAGCCGCAATTGGTATCTGGGATGAGTGTATGCTGGAAAGTGAATGTTCAACTGGAACATTTGTTGAAGATTATCTCAAAGTGCCATGCCATTGGCATTGGGGACTTCTAAAGCCAGGGCTAGATGGTGGTGACAGCAAAATTTCAATTATTCTTAATAAATTCAATAGGAATGGACCTCTTGAACGTAAAGTCAAATTTCATGTTTATGATGAAGAGCAATGTATTCTTGAACGTGAACTCACTATTGACGAGACATTGGTGATCGATGTGATGGATTTTCTGCCGCGCAAATTGCCAGGGGGAGCTTTATGGTATGTATTTAGCGGTGCTCAGCTTGAAGATCTGAATATTTTTTCAACCTTCTACCCTGAAGGCAAGTCAGGGTTCACCGAACACGCATTTTGACAGCCTGTAATGCTAGAACATTGACAACAGTTGCTTCTCGCGTCGTGATTGCACCGGTTCAGCTTTTTTTCAAAAGTTTTAGAGCTCATTGTGACAATGGAAGGGCTTAAACCCCATACACGCAGATTATTATAAAGCCGTCTTAAGTCTTCCTTTTTTAGTTGTTTTAGTGGGCATAAATCGGTGTGTTTAAAAATATGCAGCGTAGAGTTAAATGATGTCTGGCAACGAGTGGGCTCTGGGATTTTATTAAAACTTGGAAGCCTTCAAAATCTCTTTGACTGCTTGCTCCACAGATTGCATTGACGTCTTTATATGCAGTTCTGGGTTTAAAGGCGCCTCATATGGACTGTCGATCCCTGTAAAGTTTGGGATTTCTCCACGCCTTGCTTTTTTATACAGGCCCTTTGGATCACGAAGTTCAGCTACCTCAAGCGGTGTATCAACGAAAATCTCAAAAAACTCTCCTTTGTCGAACTGCCTACGCACCATGTCACGCTCCGCCTGAAAAGGTGAAATAAATGCTGCGAGGACGACAACTCCAGCGTCAACCATCAACTTAGCCACCTCACCAACCCGACGTATGTTTTCTATCCGGTCAGCATCCGTAAACCCAAGGTCTCTGTTCAAACCATGGCGTACATTATCACCATCAAGTAGGTAGGTGCGAATACCTCGGGCGTGCAATTCCTTCTCTAAAATATTAGAAATGGTGGATTTGCCAGAGCCTGACAGCCCTGTAAACCAAAGCACTCGGCTATCATGCCCATTGAGTTTGCGTCTTGCCATCTTGTCAATTTCGAGTTTCTGCAGATGCACATTGCTAGCACGACGAAGTGCAAATTCAATCATTCCCGCAGCTACAGTTTGGTGACTCATTCGATCAATAAATATAAAGGCGCCCATGGGGGGGCAGTCATTATACGCCTCAAAAGCAATTGGGCGTTCGGTTTTGACATTGACTACATAAAGACCATTAAGTTCTAGCTGTTGCGCAGAGAGATGTTCAAAGGTATTGGTGTTGATCCTATGCTTGATTGCAGTGATCTGCGCATTTACCAATGCCGTTCCTAATTTCAGCCATAGATCCCGGCCGACATACCCCCGCACCTGATCCATCCAAACGAGATTCACTGCAAATTGATCTGAGACCTCGCACGGTGCATCAGCAGCCACGATGACATCACCGCGGGCTACATCTATCTCTCTGTCAAGCGCCAATGTAACAGCTCTACCCTGCTTTGCAAATCGCAAGCGATCTTTGAACAAAACAATATCTTTAATGGTTGCAGTTTTGTTCGATGGTAGGATACGAATTGTCTGGCCAACACTAGCCGTACCCGCCTCTATCGTTCCTGAAATGCCTTTAAAGTCTGAATTCGGATGGTTCACCCACTGAATGGGAAAACGGAGTGGGTCATTGTTTCTGGCAGCTCTTATATCAACAGTCTCCAAAAAACCGAGAAGTGTCGGGCCGTCATACCATTGCATGCAGCTGGAGCGCGCAATGATGTTATCCCCCTTCAAAGCCGACATTGGAATGGCTATCACCTGGTCAAACCGAAGGGCTGACGCAAAGGATTGAAAATCACTAAGGGCACGATCAAACACCTCTTCACGGTAATCAATCAAATCCATCTTGTTGATGGCAACCACAACGTTTTTGATGCCAAGCATCGAGCAAATCATCGAGTGTCGACGAGTTTGCGTCAAAATACCCTGACTCGCATCGATTAAGATCACTGCTATGTCAGCTGTTGAGGCACCAGTCACCATATTGCGTGTGTATTTTTGGTGTCCTGGGGTGTCTGCAACTATAAATCTTCGTCGTTCTGTTGCAAAAAATCGGTAAGCAACATCAAGAGTAAGTCCCTGTTCGCGTTCAGACACTAGGCCGTCAACTAAGACAGAAAAGTCAAATTCATCATCCTGAGTGCGTGATTTTTTTGAGTCTTTTTGTGACGACTCCACTTGGTCTTCAGAGATTAGTTGGGTCTCAAATAACATCCGGCCAATCAGTGTACTCTTGCCATCGTTGACACTGCCACAAGCAATGAAACGCAAAGTGTCACGGCGTGCTTGTTTTTCAAGGAAATATTTGACATGGTCAACGGGGCTGAGTTCTTCAGTCATCAGAAATATCCGTTCTGCTTTTTCTTCTCCATAGAAGCCTCCGACTTAGTGTCGGTTACACGTCCCTGACGTTCACTCCTGTCTTGACCTGAGAGCTCAAGCATGATGCTCGCCATGTCATCAGCCTCAGACTCGATTGCACCTGTCAGCGGATAGCAGCCCAACGTCCTAAATCTGACCTTTTTCAGTTGAATCGTGTCGTTCGGGTGCAGGGGTAGCCGATCGTCATCTACCATGATCAGCATGCCATCACGGTTTATCACCGGACGCTCTGAAGCGAAGTAAAGTGGAACGATGAGAATCTGTTCACGATAGATATATTGCCATATATCGAACTCTGTCCAGTTCGAGACCGGAAATACCTGAATGGTTTCCCCTTTATTTTTCTTGCCGTTATACAGATTCCAGAGTTCTGGGCGCTGGTTTTTAGGTTCCCATCGATGCAATGAATTGCGAAAGGAAAGGATGCGCTCCGTGGCTCGGCTCTTCTCTTCATCTCGCCTTGAACCGCCAAAGGCCAAATCAAATTGGTAGTGATCAAGGGCCATTTTCAGTGACTGGTTCTTCATGATATCAGTGTGCAATGCTGAGCCATGGTCAAACGGATTAATATTTTTTGCCACGCCATCAGGGTTGACATGCACTAACATGTCCATCCCAGATTCTTTTGTCATATAATCACGGAAGTCGTACACCGCTTGAAATTTCCAAAGTGTATCAACATGAAGTAGCGGGAATGGCGGAAGACTCGGGTAAAAAGCTTTGAGTGCCAAATGCAGCATAACAGATGAATCTTTGCCCATCGAGTAGAGCATAACCGGGTTTACAGCTTCACCCACCATTTCGCGGATGATGTGTATGGATTCGGCTTCAAGTCGATCCAAGTGTGTTATCTCATTATCTGGCCGCGCTCTATCGCTTGTGATTGCTGTTTGCAAAATCTCTGTTTGGCTATGAGAATAGGCTTCTAGAGCAATAGTAATCGAGCCCTGGTCTTGTTCAACCACGCGTTGGCTGCGATGCCTTTTGACAAGGTGACGAAATGTTGCGACTAATGGTCCCGATGGAATTACGATAATGTCTTTTGACTCAAATTTTAAAAGTGCAATTAGACCCTCCTGGAGCGCTTCCAATTCGATTAGGCCGGGGTCAAGGTAGAACCAGCGACGCCCTTTACGAGCGTCGTTAAGTACAAAAAACTTTTGGTTATCCTCCGTGGTCAGTAGTTGGGCAAAAAGGATAAGCTTTCTTTTCCTCCTTGCTGTTGCCACAACGTGGTTAATCACTAAGCACTTAGCTCGTCTGTTATGTTCATCAATGAGCGATGTCTCACTCAATGGCTTAAAACAGATTGCGCTCAATTGAATAGCGCGCTCGGTAGCTTTGAGATTGGCAGCGGTTGGTTTTCCGTGCAGAAGTTCAGCTATCGAATACGTTGTAAAGATCTGGTCAGTCCGAGGACTTTGCAAAATAGCCGCACCGATGTCTTTATTTGTAAAAATTATCGATTTCCCTCTAAATAAAAAATTTTTTTGCTAAATTTCATTCCTATAATATGAAATATGCATTTTGCGACAAAACGTGTCAAGTTTTTGCAAGAAAGATTAACCATTTTAAAGAACAGGTTAAAGTTTCTCTAAAAAAGCAGCACAAGCTGACGGTATCTAATACTGCTCCACTAATATCCCCATTGAATAAATTTTTTGATTCGATAACTATTTCTAAAAAGTCTATTGAGATACGGCTTGGACAATCATAGAAAACAAACGGGCAAAGAGGCCACAAATAAAAGGTACAGACTACAAACAGGGTGAGTTTCGGGTCATTTAACAATCGTTTCCAAGCACCTAAGTGCATTTGACAATTTAATCATAGTCTAACGCAGCTTTTTACAGAATGATCTCACGAACGTTGGCCCCTTTATGAGATTAGTGTTTGTCTTTTTTCACCCCGGTTTCTCTCCCTTAAGCATGAGATCCACTCGATCAAGTTTGGGCACACGCCGTTCACAGCTCAGTCACACAAACTTTGACAAAATAATTTGACAAAGTAAAATCAGACTTGATCAAACAGAGGTGATAACTGATGATAATGGGCCTCCCAGAAAGGAGGCCTCCGATCCCAATTATAAGTTGACTTTGGGGCATACACGGTGATTAGTAACGGCTATCTACACTTTCGAGAAAACAGATGAATTATCCAGACCTCCTGAAACCAGATTCTCGTACAATTGTGATTGCCGAGGCAGGAATCAATCATGATGGTGATGTAAATAAAGCGCTGCAAATGATCGATGTTGCGGCTCAATCAGGCGCTGATTATGTGAAATTCCAGAGTTTTCAAGCAAAGAAATTGGTCACACCTGACGCGCTTACCAGCTCGTATATTAAAGAGGGAAGCAACCAGGGTGAAAGCTTCGAAGGTTTACTCACCCGCTTAGAGCTCTCACCTGAAGACCATAACAAGCTGAAAGCACACTGTGACGCAAGAGGCATAAAATTTCTCAGCACTGCTTTTGATAGTGAGTCATTTGATTTCCTGTTACAATTTGACCCAGGAGTAGTCAAGGTCGCATCTGGAGAGATAACGAACTTGCCACTACTAGCTGCGATGGCGCGTGCTGGCTTGCCCATGATAGTATCAACAGGAATGGCCACTCTCGGTGAAGTCGAAGATGCTGTCGGGGTTATTGAGGGAGCAGGAAATTCACAAATCGTACTCCTTCATTGTATTTCCTGGTATCCAGCCGAAATAAACACAACAAATTTGCGCTATATGACAACTTTGGGCAGCGCTTTTTCTTACCCAGTTGGTTATTCTGATCATACGCTTGGAATAACAATGCCGGTGGCTGCTCGTGCGCTTGGGGCAAAGGTAATAGAAAAACACTTCACCCTTGACAAGACCGCGTTTGGCCCAGATCACGCAGCATCTATTGAGCCTGATGAGCTGGCCGCCATGGTTAAGGCTTTGCGTGAAGTTGAGGAAGGCCTTGGTTCATCCCACCGTGTATTCGGTGAAAAGGAACTTGGCCAACGTAAAGTTCACCGTAGATCAATCGTCATTGCGGATGATCTGGTGGCTGGGACAGTGATCAGTGAAGAGCATTTGGTTACAAAGCGGCCTGGAACAGGAATACCCCCGAAGGATATTGATAAGGTACTGGGTAAAAAGATTACACGCTCATATCAAAAGAATGAGCTGCTTGCTTTAAATGACCTTGCTTAATGGTACCAGCACGAGCAATTGAAGGAAGGCTATTTTGAGTAAAAACAACAGCCCTAGATTTACGGATTTTGAGCCGTTAAACCTCTCTGTTTTTCGGCCCACGATCCCATCTTTCGAGGATTTACGGCCATTTTATGAACGGATAGAAAATAACGGGTATCAATCAAACTTTGGACCAATTTCGGTAGAGTTTGAGACCGCAGTTGCGAAATTGTTGGAGGTTGACTACGTCTTAGCTTTGTCTAATCTTTCGACAGGGTTGATGTATATGCCGCGAGCAGCTGGCCTGATTGAGGGTGAGGTAATATGTCCAAGCTTCAGTTTTCTCGCCACCGCACATTCGATGTTTCTTGGTGGGCTACAGCCAGTCTTTGCTGATATCGATCCAGAAACATTAACATTGTGTCCAGACTCAGTTGAAGCTGCAGTTTCCAAAGATACCGTAGCTGTTATTGGAATGCATACCTACGGTAATCCGTGTGATGTTGATAAATTACAAGCGGTATGTGACAGGCATGGTTTAGTTTTATTTTTTGATTCTGCCCACGGCCTTGGCGCTCGGGTAGGAGGACAACGCGTTGGCAGTTTTGGCCTTGCTGAGGGATTTTCGACGTCAGTCACTAAAGTATTTTCCACACTTGGTGAGGGTGGATTCATAGCTACCAATGATGCTGCTTTCGCCGAAAATATTCGTTATATGCGTAATTGGGGGCATCTTGGCGATTACAATGCCCGTATGCCGTCCATTGTCTCAAAGCTCCCAGAGTTATCCGCTGGTGCTGGGTTGCTTGAGCTTAAAAATCTTGATGATTATAGTGCAAAACGTCAGGCGTTAGTTAATTGCGCAAAGAAAATACTTGAACCTCTGTCTGGCCTGCGGTTTCCTCTTGTTCGACCTGGCAATGTGTGTGGCTTTAAAGATTTGACAGTTATTATTGAGGAAGGTTTTCCTGTAACAAGAGACGAGTTATCTGATCTTTTGGCTATTTACGGTGTTCAGACACGTAAATATTTTGCGCCAGCCATTCATCAAACAGATGCATACTCTCATCTTGAGTTGCGCGTTCCGTTGCCAAACACAATTGCTGCAAGTGAAAGTGTTATTTCCTTGCCATTATTTAATCAGATGACCATTCAGCAAATGGAAGGCCTTTGCAGTTTAATCTCATCGATCACAACCAACCCCAGAGCGGCTTAAAACTTTTGGAGCTTTAAAATGGACTACAAAAAACGGATTTTGGTGACAGGTGGTCTTGGCTTTATTGGTAAGTACTTCATCAAGCTGCAACTGGCTAACGGGCACGAAGTCGTTAATGTTGATAAACTGACCTATGCCGCTGACAAAAAAATGCACTCGCAATTCTATAAAATGGATGGATACTCTTTTCTCCAAGAGGATATTGCAAAGGTTGACGGCATTGTTGAATGTGATGTGATTGTTAATTTTGCCGCTGAAACACATGTAGATAACTCAATTAAGGGATCGCGTCACTTTACTGCAGCCAACTTGGTAGGTGTTCAAAACATTTTAGAACATCTCCGCGCCATCCCTCTTGCACACCGTCCGTTATTCTTTCAAATAGGCACTGACGAAGTGTATGGAGATTCAGTTTCAAAGAACTTCGCTGAAGACGATATGTTAATGCCTTCAAATCCATATTCATCAACAAAAGCTGCTGCCGATATGCTCATTGCTGCTTACCAAAGGACTTATGGCGTCGATTATAAAATTGTCAGGATGAGTAATAATTTTGGTGAGCGCCAATATCCTGAAAAACTTATTCCACGGTCGATTGGGCGCATCCTCCGCAAGCAGAAGGCTCAGCTGCAAGGTGACGGGTTAGCTATCAGAACTTGGCTGTTTGTTGAGGATGCTGTTGAGGCTATCGACCTGATCATGCGCGAAGGTGACGTCAACGGCATCTACAATGTTGGTGGCGCTGAGGAGCTACCAAATATTGAAGTTGTCCAGAAAATTTGTGAATTGCTCGATGTATCTTTCGATGATCATGTTGAATTCGTCGATGAGCGCCCCGGTCAAGATCTACGCTATGGTATTACGGATAAAAAAATTCGAGCCTTAGGATGGGCTCCAAAGATTAGCTTTATGGAAGGGTTAGAGCGGATAATTGCGTTCACCAAAAAGGACCCCCATTGGTAGAGCCCAGAAACATTGCTGTTTTGGTTGAGGCCGGTAAAAATATTGGCGGTGGACATGTACAGCGAATGAATTGTCTAGTATCGCAACCTGAATTCATATGTAAGGTCATTCTGAGCCAAACGCCAGATAAGATTGATCCCCTTCGTAAAGGGCGGCGCGTACTCTCTTCTTGCTATAGAGATGCGTTGGAATTGTTAAGACAAGATTATCCAGAAGTTGATGTATTAGTGGTTGATCCGCCATATTGCGAAGAAAACCCCAATGCGCGCGACGGACAAGAGTGGACTTGTTTTCTTGAGAGTGCGCGGCAAAAAGGGCTTAAAACAATCTTCTTTACAGATGAGGATAAGCCGACCACACATGCCTGTGATGGGCTGATTAATGATCATCCTGACGCTCCGGATTTTAAAATGACTTACCTAAAGACGGGACTGGACTCACAAAGACAGCACCGTGGTAAAATAAGAATGTTATTGGGCATTCGTCATTTTATGATCAATGTTGTAAGCCATGCGCCACCAGACGATCAGGCACCAGTTTTCATTAATTTTGGCGCCTTTGACCAACATGACGCTTTGGCTAAGCTCGCCAAGCCAATTTATGTCCTGAGTAAGGACTATCCATTAACCATTGTAGGGGCCAATGCTACACTGCTAAATTTGCAGAAATGCGCTAAGGGTCAGCATCTAGTTTACAACACCCTGCCGCGTGAGACATTCATCCAGAACTTGGCTTCATCGCAGTTTAGTATCACCGCGGCGGGGAACCTATTGTTTGAACGTGTTCATTACAATGTTCCCGGGGTTAGTATAGCGCAATCAGAGCATCAGGATACGCTAGGTGGTTGCTTCGCCTCGCTTGGGTTGACAGCACATTTTGGAAAAGTGACAAAATTGGATGCAAAACATTTTTTACATCAAGTCAGGAGTTTACTGGATAACCGCAAAGCCTTGGCAAAACAACGATTGGCATGTCAGCACTACGATATGCAACGAGGCATGTCGCAAATTGTTGATCTAGTTATGACCATCTAGGGACAGCGTTCGCTTTATTCCAATGTTTCTTTAATCCAATTTAAGCCATCGTGTCCCCAAATAGCAGGATCCCTAAACGTGTCCGCAATACTGTCAAATTCCTCCATCGTCATACCGGTATATTCGAGCCAACGATAAATATCATTGGGCTTGATGGGGTCATGTTTATTTATCAATCCAATGGCTTGTGCTCGTGATATCTTTTTGCTTCTGATATCTTTTGACGCATGATCTGTACAACGCCCATAACCAAATTTCACATATTTCAAATAGTCGTGGATTCCATTTTCATGAATGTCGTCCAAATTAGACATGGTTCGATAAGTGCGCTCAAAATGCGTTTCTGAAACTTGAAATCCATATTTTTCAATCATTAGCTCAGTGTTTTTAACAGGATCCCAACGCACATAATTAGCGACGTATAACCCCCTTAAATTAAGGTCAAATATTTCTTGATCAGAGGGGTATCGGAAAGCTGCCAAATCACTCTCGGACAATTGTTCAAGACCAACCATGTAGTTCCATTCAAAGGAACGCCCAAAATGTTCCAAACGGTTCCTGTAGGTGAATTCGATAAAATCATCGAAAGAAAATTGACCGCAAAGGTCCGCATATCCATGCTCCCCCCATATTACAAAGGGGATTTTCATTTTAGCAGCAATTTTCATTGGCAGGCTCGCAATGCCCATATGATTGTGCCAATTCATGTCACCTAAAAGTATAAAGCCAATCCTATTAAGTTTTTTAAGCGTCTTTACGCTCGGGCTGAACACCATGTGATCAACGCCAAACGCCTCTTTCATATTGTGAAGATTACGTTCTCCGATATCAGAATAGTTATTTCCATAATAAGTCACTAGCAGTGGGTTTAACCCCAAAACTTCCTTTATTAAATGTGTTTGAAAATAGCTGTCTTTACCACCACTTACAGCAATGACACAATCATAGGTACTATCCCCATATTTTTGTCCTTCGGAGAGCGTCTTTTGTAATAGGGCAAAGCGGCGGCACCACTCAGCGTCACTTGTCTCAGCGGTTGTTTTAGCCATTTTGCACCCCATGCAGATACCGTGCTCATCCAACACTGTTGGTGTGGCGGCCTTAGCGGGGTACAGACATGAGGCGCACCATCTTTGCTGTGGCGCTTGCACTGGATGGGATTGCTTCCAGTCTTTTCTAGCAGCTTGAGCAAGTCGCTTTTTAATTCGCCTTGCACCCTCGCCTGGCACATATTGTGGTTCCCGAGAAAACCATTTTGAATTGATTACAGGCGGGCGGATGGCTATGCCGTTTTCTAGCATAGATTTTTTTGCTAACGGATAACTCATTTCTTTGAAATGAAAAATGTTAGCTGCAGCCACTGCACTAACATGTCCATCCACAATTACATCGGTAAAATGTTGATATTCTCCGGCACCGCCACAGCCAATTACAGGGATGTTCACATTATCGGAGGCGGCTTTCATCAATTCAATGTCAAAGCCTTTTCCAGCTCCATCATCATCTATACAGTTGATTAAAATTTCGCCAACACCAAGTGTCTCTGCCAACTTGACATGTTCAATTACTGATAGACCGGTATCCGTTTGGCCATTATTAACAAGGGTGCGGTGACTGCTTTCCCCGTCTCGCTTCGCGTCTATGCTGGCGATGACACATTGTGCGCCATACTTCTGGATAGCAAAGGTGACGAGATCTTGATTATCAATAATGGCAGAGTTGAGGACGATTTTGTCGGCACCATTTCGCAGGCAACTGTCTATATCGCTTTCAGTGCGCAGATTGCCACCATAGGACAGTGGCATGAAGGATGTCTTCGAAACAACCCCAAGAAAATCTTCAATACTTGAGGAGTTATATTTGATATGGATATCGTTTCTCGTTAATGAGTCTTCAGTATTTTGTCCTATATTTAGTATAATGAGTTCATCTACACTCCAGCTGTTGAGGCGTTGGATTGTCGACACAACATTACCAATTTTTTGATGAACAGAGAATAATTGGCTTCGTACAACAAAGCCATCCTTAACCAGAACTATCGGAATTAATCGCGGGCCCATTTGTTCATTCCTTAACTAAAGATCGCAGAATCGATCCAGTAGATCGAGACCAAAGTCTTGGCTTTTTTCAGGATGGAACTGAACGCCAAACACATTTTGACGCTCCACAGCAACAGTTATTTCGTGGCTATTCAATGTGATATAGCCAGTACGGTCAGTGCTGTTTGATGGTGTAGTGAAGAAAGAATGTAAATGATAAAAAAACTGTGGCTCGTCTGGTAGCAACCGACTTTGACTGTCGGGCGATACACTGTGCCAGCCCATGTTTGGAACTCGTATATTCAACAATCTAGGATCCATTTTCTTAACGTCGCCAGGAATTAAATTAAGACCCTTGTGTTCACCAAATTCTGAGCTGCGTGTGCATAGCAGCTGCATGCCAAGACAGATGCCTAGAATGGGCATTCCAGAGACGGCCGCTTGAGTAATCTTAGCAGCCAAGTTGCTGGCATGTAGTTTTTTTACCGCAGCACCATATGCTCCAACACCGGGAAGAATGATTCGGTCGACTTCTGCCGGAATTGCAGGGTCGGAAATAACAACCACTTCGCGCCCAACCATCTTTATAGAATGCACTATAGATCCAAGATTACTGATCCCAATATCAATTATCCCGACAGGCGACGACATTATAAGTTTCCGTTTTGATTGCTATTTACCTGTGATTTATGAGCCATGTTTATAATTCCTTTGCCGGAATGCCTCCAACCACCATGTTTGCCATAACATCATCAACCACTACTGCACCTGCTGCAATTGTAGCATTTTTGCCAATGACACGTCTTTGGAGAATAGTGGCGCCCGCCCCAATGAATGCACCTGTCTCTATTGTGACATTTCCGCATAAGCAGGCAGATGGCGAGACCACAGCAGATGTCCCCAGAATGCAATCATGTTCAATGATGGCACCCGTGTTCACAATAACATTGTCCATTAATTTTGTGCCTGGTTGAACTATGGCACCAGCCAAAACCTGCACACCCCGCCCTACTATAGCATGAGGGGAAATAATAGCGCTTTTATGAACAAAATTTGCTATGTTATATCCCTTCACGATCCAATTCGAGAAAATATCCTTCCTAGTATTATCAGCTTTGACTCCACCAATACCAAGGATTAAATTGTGGGAATGGCCCAAATCATCCGTTATTTCTGAACCCAGCCAGGGCGATCCAAAAATTGGTTTGCTAGGGACAGTATCGACGAAACCTGCCACATCTATGTTCATTTCTGCTAAATGGCTAATCAGCACCCTTCCATGGCCGCCACCGCCATAAACAACATACGGTTTGCCGGATTCCATTATTATCTACCTATTGTTTATCTCTGGTTTTCATAACAAGATTGGGTAAAAATACAGCAATTGGGCAATTTAGGGAAATGAATAGTCGGCGCGCCAAACATTAAATGACAAAGGTTACTCCAAAGCGAGCTTTCTGCCGATGCTCTTGCCAATTATCACTATCATTGGTGCTGCAAATGCGGACCAAAACATTAGTATTGAGGATCAGAAGCTTATGTGCAGTAATAATCCGGCATCGAAGTTATCTTTTTGATCATCCCGTTTGAATTGATCCGCCCTTAAAAATAGGAGCTGGAGGGTCAAATATGAGAGTCAAGCGTCACAACCCCGATGAAATTGCAACGAAGCTCAGGCAGGTTGATGCTTTGGTCGGTTAGGAAATCGCGCGTATTAATGCTATTGGTTAAATAAGCATCACAGAACAAAATTGCCATCGCTGGCGAGAGCAATACGGTTGCATCGGGTTTCCGCTCTCTTCGAACAATCGCTATTGGAAAAAGACGAGTGGCCAACAAAAAATCCTCTTGTCAATGTAATTTTGATAATCCACAACGGCGCCCATTCCACATCCTGGGCAGTCGCCTAAAAGACCTGAAGGCACGGGAGGAAACGCAAATCGACCATCAGCGGTGCTTTTATCATCTTCTATGCAACGAATATGAATGCGGGTATCTGACAACGCCTTTAATCTACCCACTGTAAAAATATAACCACAAGCTTTCCACAACAGTCTCTTAGCAGTTTTTAGCTTGCGATCACTTATTGGAGTCAAATGTAAGGTGAAGCTTTTTGGCGGTTCCAGTACTGCCGTTCCTTCCTACTCTAATTAAACAATTAAAGACAACACATTGGTGGAAAAGAACCTGCTTCAAAAGGTTTCAGTTTACGCATTTTCATGCGCCTCGAAAAATTGACTTGGATCATTTTCCTCGACAACCTGGCTTTAAACCATAAAGATGATTCGACCAACAATTTTGTTAGCAAACCCCATCTAATGTGTGAGACAAACAACCGTCATTCCATTTGCAGTAAACTTGTCGAATGTATCCTGACCTTGGAGAGCATTTCCAGATTACGCGCCGATATCAGTTAGTCAAACAGCATGGCTATTGGCTGCGTACTCAGCGCTGGCGCAATCGCAACGCGTAAATTTTAGCCGCCTTATAATTGACTTGGCATCTTATCTGCCTGATCCAGAATTTTAACCCTTTGAAAATAACATTACGCAGACGTTTTGATTTGCAACTGTTTTTCTTGGCAACTGGCACGAGTGCTAGCACATAATTTTCCAAAGCCGTTAGATGTTGGGACAAATTAAGTTGCCAAAAACAAAATGCCAAACGGATTGCTGGTAACTCAAGAGTTTGATGTCAACCTAGACTTTAGCTATCAAATTGCTAATTATTAGAAGTCAGATTACAAAATACACTAATTTCTCAATTGCGTTTGTACTAATTTTTCACAACTTCTGCTCGCGGGATAGCCACAAAATATATGGAAAAAACAAACCAAAATGTCTTGCGATGGCTATTTGACCTCAGTCGGCGCAAAAAACAGCTAATCCAAATTTTTTTTGATGCCTTTTCAGTCCTGGTTATGTTGCTGTTAGCATACTACTTGCGACTGGAAACATTGGAATTTTTCGATAATAAGGATACCTACATTGGTATTTTGATTTCAATGGTAGCGGTTTTTAGCGTGTACACAATTAGAGGATTATACGACAGCTTTAACCGACATATTTCCATCGAGGCCGCCTACACCATTGCTATTGGCAGCGCGGCAGCGTGCGTAGCATTGTTCACAGGTATTATTCTGCTGGAGCTAAAAATACCACATTCAGTACCACTGATCTTTGGAATACTTTTGTCTGTTTTCTCGCTTGGAGTGCGCCTGACCATTCGCTCTCTAGGCCAAAGCGTCATCAAAGGAGTCAGAGAAGATGTTGCAATCTATGGTGCAGGTGCTGCTGGCATTCAGCTAATGAAAGCGCTCCGACAAAGCCCAAATTATCGTGTGCGCTTTTTTATAGACGATAATTCTGAACTTAATGGAAAAAACCTTGGTGGCGTACCGATTCATGGTTTAGATCACGCAAAAAGCAAATTCAAAAAATTGAACATTCATACTTTGCTTTTAGCGATTCCCAGTAATATTGATAAGACACGTCAGAGAGTTTTTGATTTATTACCTGACCACCCACTTAGAGTAAAAACTATACCAAGCATCTCCAGCCTGATATCCGGCAGGTCGGCAATTACTGACTTTAAGGAAATAAAAGTTGAAGATTTACTGGGACGCCAACCGGTGCAATTTAACGCTGACCTGATGGCAAAAAATATTACTAACAAAAAGGTTCTTGTCACTGGTGCTGGCGGGTCAATCGGTAGCGAGCTTTGTCGGCAAATCATTGAGTGGAGGCCTAAACAACTCATTTTGTTGGATATATCAGAATTTGCAACCTATACATTGTTGAGAGAACTTACTGCTCACCCCCTTAGTAAGAACCTTGATATTGTCTCGCTAATTGGTTCGGTACAAGACAAACAATTCATCAGGAGGGTTTTTGACTGCTTTGACGTTGATACAATCTATCATGCAGCAGCATATAAGCACGTGCCACTGATGGAACAGAATGTGATGCAATGCATTGCAAACAATGTCTTTGGCACATTGAACATGGCAGAACTTGCAACAACCAACAAAGTAAAAAACTTTATTCTTGTCTCCACAGACAAAGCAGTAAGGCCAACAAATTTCATGGGCGCGTCTAAAAGACTTGCTGAACTCATCTGTCAGTCTTATTCGATGAAAAAATCTAATACATGCTTTTCCATTGTGCGCTTTGGTAACGTCCTTGGATCTTCAGGATCAGTTGTACCCCTCTTTAACAAACAGATCGAAGTCGGGGGCCCCATAATTGTAACACACAAAGATGTTACACGATATTTTATGACTATTCCTGAGGCTGCTCAATTAGTTATTCAAGCAGGATCAATTGCAAAAAATGGAGAGGTGATTGTTCTAGACATGGGTGAACCTATAAAGATTCTCGATTTAGCCAAGCGCATGGTCACTCTAACAGGACTTAGTCCTGCATTTGATAAAAATAAGCCTCTAAAAGGCAATGAAATTTTGATAATATTTTCAGGATTGCGACCTGGTGAAAAAATGTTTGAAGAACTCACTTATGACAAAACTCTTCTAAAAACAATGCACCCTCGCATATACAAAACCTCAGAAAAGAAATTAAACACAAGAGATTTGAATGTATTGCTAGCTGGGCTCAAAACAGCTATTAGCGACTGTAATCATAGCAAGCTATGTCAAATAATGTCCTCAGTGAACACTGGCGCGCTTGATCTAGATACATCGCACGATGCATTTATCCAAAGATAGAAATCAATACTTCTTAATGCTTCATTCGCGAAAGAGCCCCGCAGGAACGAAAAATTTTCAAAATTTATCAAAGTTCTGAAAAAATTAAGAGCACTTCTCTGCGTTAAGGACGTGTTTAATTAAAATCTGGAAACACTAACACTGGCCAACATGAAGCCACGTTTTGGATCAAATCATATTATTTTAGCTCGAGCCTTGTGGCTTAAAAACCGTGGCAAAAATATATTTGAAATAACTCAGCACGGACATTTCTTTAATCATTCTTGCGTCGGTTTTAGCAAGAAGTTTTGGCGTTGACATATCAATACCACTAACTTGTGCTAAACCGGTAATACCGGGTTTTACTGAGTAAACGCCGCGCTTAGAACGCTCGATTGTTAACTCTCTCTGGCTTGCGAGACCAGGCCTGGGTCCTACCAACGACATGTCGCCTATTAAAACATTTAGCAATTGTGGCAGCTCGTCAAGCTTCAGCCGGCGCAAAACATGGCCAATCGGCGTCACGTCAGACTGATTTGATAAATGCGTTGCAATAGAAATTGTTCCCTCAGCCATAGTGCGAAACTTTATAATTACAAAAGATCTTCCGTTTAAGCCTAAACGCTCTTGGGTAAAAATTGGTGAGCCATGAAAAAAATACAAAATGAGGAGAATAAGGCAAATTAATGGGAAAAATATAATGAGACCAAACAGTGAAAGGGTAATATCTAAAGCTCTTATTAACAAGGCCGACCTCAAAAACTAAAATGTATGCCACGGAAAAATTTAGAAAAGCACCTTAAAGATCAAGTTTAAACCCCTTTTAAATAATGTTGTGTTCTAAAGAATGAGAACTTTGACAAAGTCAGGCTGGCACTTAATAGTTCACAGTGCCGATTTTGGGTGAATACTTCGCTATTTCAACATCATCGCTGACCTTTTTTACGCCACCTAGAACCAGACTCCTCATGAAATTTTGTTTATTCGCGAGCTTTACCTTTCGCTGTTCTTAGCAATTGATAAACAACTCCGACAACTCGATTTGGTAGGAGACGAATTAACACTCTTGGCATCATGTAAACCGCCGCATTAAGCTTACTCCAATAACGATTTTCAACACACCTGTGAGCAAACTGTTGCTCACTAAGAAGGTATTTAAGACCGCTCCTACGGTTGTTGAAACCATCAACTCGCACGTGAACGTGGACTTGGTTTAAGTTGTAAAATCTGTAACCGTTAAAAATCATTTTTATCCACAGGAAATAATCTTCATGCCAAAGAACTGTCTCATAACTTCCAACAGCAAATAGAGAGGAACGTTTAATACACGCAGTTACGTGATTAATTGGATTGTAGAAGTAGGAGTGTTTTACAATTGAGTCATGGCTTACGGGGACTCTTCTTAATCGTTTTATATCCCCCGGCTCTTTATTAAATTCCTCTATCATCGCACCAAACACCGAAATCATTGGATTTTCATTTATCAGAGCTTTTAACTCTTCAAGTCTAGTGGGCGTAGAAATGTCATCGCTGTCCATGCGAACAACATAAGGCATCTTGCAAATATTTGCGCCGGCTTTCAATGCAAACCCTAAGCCTTTATTTTCTGACAGATACAATAAATCAAATGAAACAAACTTTTTTTCAAAGAGTTTTTTGTACTTGGCGATCAACTGATGATGAGACTCTGGCAAAGGCCCATCAGCCACCACCACAAACTGTTGCGGCAGGATAGTCTGTTTGAGCATACTCTCTAAAGCTTCTCCTAACCAAATTTGTCTATCCCCATGGTATGTCGACAACAATACACTAAACATAAAAAAACCCTAAACCGATTTAAGACCCAATTACGATGACGCCCATTTAGAGTGGCGCGCGCCGTCCGCTAACCGACCTCGAATAGAGTTAAAGTAGAACTGAAAGATGCTCAAACACAATATGTTGCCATTAACTTTATAGCCAGTGATATTTTCTATCACTTTTTACTGTAGCTGGAGGCAGTGGTTCACATCAGCGCGTAAACTTAACTATATCGTCTACATAAAATAACAATTCGGGGCTCTGTCACCTCTCCGCACAAAATGATTTTTAGGGTGCATCATTAGTCCACTCCTGTTTTGATAGAGCCTAAAACTACCATCGTAAAACCAAAAAGAAAGCAAAGGAGGGGCTTGGTTCGCTAGCAAACATAACAATCAAAACGGCAACCCGATCCTTTAAACCTCTTTTTTGAGATCAATGTTCACCTTCCCCCAACAAGCATGTCTTTTCCTTGAGCATGGGACCCACGAGATTGACTTTAATCACAGGCCGTTCACACCTCAGTCACGCAGACCCTGACAAAAGAACATGACTCAACAGAATCAATAAAAATCACATTGAGATGATGAGTGATCATAAGGCGCTAATGTAATAACTATTTTACTTCCTAAAATGTTCTCTGACGAGGAACTTGAACGGCGACAGGTGAATTATGATAAAACTGTTCCAACTCTCTCCAATTTTTAAAAGTTGCCTCAAAACACATAAGTCAATTGTGTTAAACAGTGTGTAACGCTTATCACCTAAACGATGACGCCCAGACCTTTTTGCGGTATCAGACCACCCATTCATTACCCGAAGCCTATCCGTGAGTCAGTGCTGAATTTCTGTCTCATATCCACGCCTGTCCTATCCCCCATTTAAACCTTGCGGTCAGTCCAGCTTGCTATACGCTTAGACGTGCGGCGTAATTACTGCTGCTGTTCGCCCGACGGCGTTGCCAAAGAGATATAGAGGCACAAACATGTTTCAAGGAAAATCAATTACACTTTCTGAATTGGCTTTTCTTAGAGAACTCCCAAAGCCAGAAGCCTTTTTTCTGATTTTCTGGCTGTGTGGACCGCTCCTCTTTCTCATTGAACGAAGCCCCGCAGATTCCTGGATTGTGATAATTGATATAGCTTTTTTGGCCAGATGCGCCATCAAGAGGGACTATAAGTGGACTTATCACTGGTGGCCAAGATCTGTGTTCTTTTTCTGGCTGGCTATGCTTTTATCCGCTCTGTTCAGTCCAACTCCCGCTATGGCCACAACAGAAGCGGCCATTTGGATTAGGTTCCCGTTGCTTGCTTTTGCTTCTGCATTCTGGCTGGCCCATTATCCAGCGCTTGTCAGGCTGCTCCTGATTATGACCAGTTTCGGGCTGGCGCTAATGATAGTAATCCTCTCAGCGGAGCTTTATGTGACCTATGACCAATGGTCGGCTTATCATGGAATGTCCGCACGTTTAAGCTGGCCATACGGTGATCCTGTTTCAGGAAATTATCTAGCAAAATTTGGTCTGGTTGCTGTTGTCTGGGCAGCGGCTTGTTTGTCCTCCCCCCGTCTTACTTCAATTATCTGGGGTGGACTCGCAGCAGCGATGATTTTGATGTTCACAGTTTTGACTGGTGAGCGCATTAATGCGCTTCTTGTTTTTTGCACCCTCACCCTGACATTGGTATGGCTGAATTACCACAGAATAAGAATTTTAGCCTTGTTTTTATCTGCTTTAACTCTGATGGGCCTGTTAGCCGTTTCGCGAAGTGATTATTTGTTTATCAAATTCACAACCTCTCTTTTCTACGGGATTTTTGATGTCAACAACAGTGGTTACATTCAACTGTGGAAAACTGGATTGGAGATGTTCAAAACAGCCCCGCTAACGGGAACAGGGGCTGGCATGTTCAGGTTTTTGTGTGAACAAACTATATATGCAGACGCATTCATCCCCAAGTGCGACAACCATCCGCATCAATATTATATTCAAGTTCTGGCAGAAACAGGCCTTATCGGGTTTGTGTCATTTGTAATCATGGTCGCGAGTATGATTTATGTTATTTGGGCAAATGGTCGCCAAAGCTCTAATCTTTTAAAGAAAAGCTGCTTTATCGTTCCGTTGGCATTATTTTTTCCACTTCAGTCAACTGCAGATATTTTTGGCCAATGGATAAATTCTATGATGTGGTATTCTCTAGCCCTTGCCATGGCGATTTCCTTTACAGATGACTGTAAAGACAGCACCAAAAATAGTCATGGAAAATAGGTAAGCAAACTAGAATATCTCAGGTTTCTGATGCCCTGCAGAAGTGACGATAACAGCCGGCAGAGTCGTCTTTTGGGGTCTGTAAAAAGACGAACTATCCATTCAAGGCCGAATCTCTGAACAATTAAAGGAACGGTCTTTTCACGCCCCTCAAGCATATTTATAGCACCACCAACGCAAATACATTTTGCCCCAACATTTTGGTAAATTGTCTCAGCGACCCATTCCTGCTTGGGTGAACCAATCGCCAGAAACACAATGTATTCTGCATTCAATTCAGAAAAATCTATCTGTGCGGCCTCATCCGCACACACAATCCAGGGAAGACAAACCCGCATCGGTTCTTTTTTTAGCAAACGGCTGAATTCGTCTAGAGGGCCGTCGGCCCCCAGAACGGCGACCGGACGTTCAGGCTCATAGGTACGAAGGTGATTTAACGCCTCATAAAGCACCTCACGACCTGGTTGTCTCCTGATTGAAATGCCAGCAAATGTGCATGCCAGGCTAGACATCACACCATCACACCAGAAAACTGCATTATTAGGATTGAAACCTTCATCTGATAACAGACTGAGTCCCATTAAATTCAGTGCAACAACCGGTTCTGGAGCAGACAGCAGAGCGGTAATATTATCAGATATTTTGATAGAAAAAGGCTTTGGCAACTTTATGTACTTTCCTGGTTTCTGCCGCGATATGGCTTGCGGCCTGTGATGATGATACTCGCGCTG
>MDTG01399014.1_pt1 | contig 55192 bp, 47 predicted proteins | sample 811421 | NCBI WGS metagenome assembly MDTG01 (sample SAMN05326645, study PRJNA326480) | marine metagenome | isolation source: seawater | place: Pacific Ocean: South East | collected 2011
AAATAAAAGTTTATATTGATGTTTTTTACTACAAAACGGCACTATCAGGAATCAAAACATACATTGAGGAGCTAGTACATGGATTAGATAAGTATGGGAGGAAGGATGTTGAATATGTTTTTTCTCATGATATAGAAAAATTAAAAAATAGACAGTTTTTTATTAATTCTAAATACAGACTTATAAGATGGATTTTTCAACTTAGATATCTTGTTTGGAAGCAAATTATTTTACCTATTAAATTATTAATTAATAGAGTAGATATTGTTATTTGTCCTGACTATGTTGCTCCTATTATTTGTCATTCAAAAAAAATAGTTGTGATACACGATAATTTATTTTGGAAATACCCAAAAAACTATCCAAGGATTTGGAGAAATTATTACACAAAATTAATTTACTGGGGACTAAATAGTAAAACTATAATTATTACTACAAGTAATTATTCAAAGTTAGGATTACAACAATTGTTTAAAAAAAATAAAATTTATCCGGTTTATCAGAGTTCAGAAAATTTATCAATTAAACAAGCTAGTGAAAATGGTAAAAAATACATTCTACATGTCGGAACATTTGAAAAGAGAAAAAGCTTATTGACTTTGATAAAAGCATTTAAAAAATTAAAAGAAGAATTAAATGTTGATTATAAGTTAGTTTTAGCAGGATCAACTTATATTAACGGGGATAATGAGGTTATGCTAGAAATTCAAAAATATATTGCAGAGCATAATCTTTTTAGTTCTATTTTAATGCCTGGCTATATTGAAAAAAATAAAGCACTTTACTTTTATAAAAATTCATTAATATATGTGTTCCCCTCAATTGATGAAGGTTTTGGTATACCATTAATTGAAGCTCTTAAGCTTGAAGTTCCAGTTATATGTTCAGATATTCCAATATTTAGAGAAATTGCAGGTGATTCTGTTTTATATTTTGAAAAACAAAATGAAATTGATTTATTTGAAAAAATGAAAGAATTGATTCAAAGCGAAAAACTTTCAAGTAAATTAGTTTTGAAAGGAATTAAAAGAGTAAAAAAATATAACAGGTATAATTTTATTAAAGATATTGAAAAAATCTACTAAAAATATTTTATTAGTCCATAGTTCAAATGATCTTTATGGTGCTAGTAAAATTTTAATTACAATAATTAAAATACTAATTAAATCAGGACATTCAGTTCATTTGATTTTACCAGAAAATGGCCCTTTAAACAATCATAAATCATTAATAAATGTTAATTTATCAATAATTAATCTTGGGGTTTTTAGAAAAAAATATCTTAATTTTTTTGGACTAGTAAACAGGTTTATTTTTATAATTAAATCAACCTTTCAAATCAAAAAAATTATAAACAAGTATGATATTGATTTAGTTTATACTAATACATCTATAATTGTAAGCCCCACCTTTGCTGCACAATTAACAAAAACACCATCAATCTTTCATGTTCATGAGATGCCCTTCGGTTCAAATTTGTATACAAAATTTTTAACTAAAATTTTCAACTTGTTTTCTGAAAAAATAATTGCAGTTTCAAATTATACAAGAGATTTTTGGATAAAGAAGGGTGTAAAAAATGATAAAATTACTGTGATAAATAATGGTTTTGATTTTGATTTTTCTACTATTAAAAAAATTAATGAAAATAAAGTTGTATTCACTAATATATCTAGAATAATACCCTACAAAGGCCATTTGTTTTTAATTGAGTTATTTAATGAAATTATAAAAAAAAGAAATGATTATATTTTACAAATTGTGGGTGATACATTACCTTTTTATGAAGATTATTTTAAATCATTAAATTCGAAATTAAAAGAATATAAAATTGAAAAAAATGTTATTTTCTTAGGTTATAGAAATGATATCAAATCTATTTTAGATAAGTCACATTTTTTTATTCATACACCAATAAATCCAGACCCTTTACCAACAGTAATATTTGAAGCTATTCAAAGTAAGACACCTGTAATATGTACAGACAACGGTGGAGCTAGAGAAATTTTGAATGATTTTAGTAATGGATTATTAATAGATTATAATGATATAAAAAAATCTTCTCAATTAATTTTAAATTATATTGATGATTTAGATAGACAAAAAAAGAATGTTAATGATTCAATGAATTTTATATTAGAAAATTTTAACAATGAAATTTTCTCTCAAAAAATAAAATCTTTAATTTCAAAAACTTGAATAAATTAAAAATTGCTGTAATAGGATCTAGAGGATATCCTTATGTATATTCAGGCTATGAAACTTTAGTTAAAGAGCTTTCTGAACGCCTAGTAAAAAAAGGTCATAACGTAAGGGTGTATTGCCATAGATCTTTATTTGATAAAAGACCAAAATATATTAATGGTATTGAATTGATTTATACTCCGTCAATTAAATCCAAGGTTTTATCGCAATTATATAATTCTTTCTTTTCTTTTTTACATGTTTGTTTTTCCAAAGTAGATGTAGTGCTAGTTGTTAATTCAGCAAATGGTCCATTTGGAATACTTACGAAAATTTTTAGAAAAAAAACATGTATTAATGTAGATGGACTTGAATGGTTAAGGCCTAAATGGAAAGGGCTTGGATCTATTTATTTTAAAATTTCTACACAATTATCAACTATTTTTTTTGATAAAATTATTACTGACTCATTAGAGATGAATAAAATATATTTAAAAAAGTTTAAGAAAGAGTCTACAGTAATTTCATATGGATCAACTATGACAAGAAATAAAAAAGTAAATTTTCTTAAAAAGTATAAGTTAAAATCTAAGGAATTTTATCTTATTGTTGGGAGATTGATACCTGACAACAATTCAAGTATAATAGTTGAAGGTTTTATTGAATCTAATTCTAAAAAGAAATTGGTAATTATAGGTGATGTTCCTTATGAAGATAATTATGCAAAAAAAGTTAAATCTTTCTCTTCAAATAATATCATTTTTACAGGTTACATAAAAAATCAGGAGGAACTTACTTCTTTTTTTAATAATTCATATGGTTATATTCACGGGCATGAATTTGGAGGAACTAACCCAACTATGATAAACGCACTTGATTTAAATTGCCAAGTTTTGGCACTTAACACAGTATTTAATAACGAAATGCTTAAAGGAAAAAAAGCTATTTTTTTTGAAAAGAATAAAGAATCAATTAGTTATGCTTTTGATTTATTTGAACATGAATATAAAAGGTTATGTAAACAAAATTTACAATACAAAATATCAAAAGATTATAATTGGGATATTATCACGCAAAAATATATTAACCAATTTAAAAGTCTTACCAGTTTCCGAAATACGTAAACTTTAATGATAGATGAAAATTATCAATATCTCTTCCAGGATGATAATAAGGGGTGGCAAAATCATCTAACTCCCATTGATAGTTTAAGCTTTTTATATAAACTAAATTTCCTGATAAATTAAAATTTTTAAACTTTTTGTCATAGTTAAAATGAAAATTAATGTCTTTCCAATATCTTCTGAAATCTTGTGCTGATGAAAATGCTTCATGGTAAAAATCATTATCATGATCAATTATTTCTAATCCCAATCCAATTTTGTAATGGTCGTTGATTTTATTTAAAGAGAAATAATGAGAATTGGACCCTGGGCCAATACTACTACCAAGGACTTCTCCCTTATTAGTATATCCATCATAAACATATGAGTGCTCATACCATGAGGCAGCATTTCTTAACAATCTTGAAGCACTTTGTTCCATTTGAGTCCACTCCCAATTAAATAAAAAGTCACTTTTTGAAATTTTAAATATTTTTTGCAAACCAATTGTTGAAGCTCTACTATGATCTGAGTCAAGAATAAAATCTCTGATATTCTGTTTAGCATCATTTAAATGAAATTCAAAATAAAATTCAGCTTTTGAGTCTCTCCATAACCACTTCATAAAAACTCCGGCGGCTTCATTACTTTGATACTCAATATTTTCAGATTTATCATTTTTTCTAAATAAGTTTCTGAAAACTGGGAAATAACCAGGAGTTCCTTCAATCCAGCTATATTCACCCTCAAGAAATGCTGAGTACATTTGGACCCACCTAATAAACCCTAATGATAGTCCATCAATCCATTTCGGAGAATATGAAAGAATATAACCTTGTAAATACCTCCAATCGTCAGTCTCACCATTTTGATTAGTTTTTGGCACAAATAATTTTCTCCCTTGATACTCATAGTCTTTTCTTGGTGGATTATAACCAGAACTTTCTAACTTACCTGTAATAAATTGCCACTCAAAATTCCCAATAAAAGTTTTTATTGGTTTTCTGGTATTAAAAGTAATATGCTTAAACCCTGAAGCATTATTACTCATCATTATACTGTTTCTTATTGATGGTCCCCACCAAATATTTTCATTTGAAAATCCTATTGAAAAGTTTTTTATATTAAATCTAATACTACTTTGACCTAAAGTAGTTTTGTTATGGTTTTTCAATCCAAATCTTTCAGGCATGTCAATATGATTCCATAATCTATACCTCTTAGCCCAGATTAATGGATAGTGACCCTCCCAAAAACCTTGAAAATTCTTATTTTCAGAATATAAATGTTCAGGTTTAAATTGTAAATCAATTGGACCAATTTTAAAAAAAAGTCCAGGTGAAATTATGTGTTGATATCCTCTATTAGGGATCATCGTCCCATTATTTCTATTGTATGGGTGATGAGAGTTATAATCAAAAAAATAGTCAATACCCAAAGATTTTATTAAAATGGTTTCTTCCTTGTTTTTATAAATTATTTTATTTTCATCATAAAAAAGCGAGTCAAAAGAAGAGTAATCAATTGGACGAATATTTAGAGTAAAATCAGTTTTAAGTTTGTTATTAAGAATAGAATTTCTTAATAAATCATAGCTAAAATTATTATTTACGTTAATATTTTGGCTAAATAAAGAAGTGCTAATTAATAATAAAAAAATTAATTTTTTCATTTATATTTTATAACTCTAACCCTTAAGTTATCAAGAGACCAGCTTTCATCACACTTTTGTGATTGAACCCCGTTTTTATCTATAGCATTAGGTTGATATAGTTCATCATAAAATCTAATTACTAAATCTTTTCCAGAACTTTTAAAACCCTTTTCAATTTGATATAATGATGAATGTCCGCCAAAAAAACTATTGGGACATGTTTTAGCTAAATCTGTTTTAAAAACACCGGTTTGTGGGTTATTTTCAAAAGGATATTTTTCAGGGTATGACTGTCTTAAACAATAGTTTGGCCAACATGGGCTATTTGAAAAGGTAGTGATAAAAGAATTAGTGCTTGTGTCACTGTATAAACTCATTTCTGGATTAAGTTCTATAATCCATTTATCAGGTTTGTCATTTTTAGAAAATCCATTATAATTACCATCCCAAGTACCATGGATATATAAATCAAAAGATATAAAGACATAGTCATGATCTCCAATATCATCTAAAAAAAGGGTAAAACCGTCATTATTGAAGTTTCCAAGAACGGTAGAATTATTAAAATCCATAAAATCACCACCATCTATTTTATTTAGAACTTTACTTTCAAAATCATTTTCATATACCAAGTCATTTCTTATCATTTCAGGATAAGAACATGAATTAATGATAATCATTATAAAAAATGCAACAATTTTTCTAATCATATTTCTAAATTATAAATTATTATAAAAATTAATTGTGTTTACTAAACCTGTTTTTAGATCTGTTTTAGGAATCCAGTTTAATATTTTAATTGCAAGATCAATATCAGGTTTTCTAACTCTTGGATCATTTTCTGGCAATTTTTTATAAATTATATTATTGTTGTTTGGAATTAATTTCATTATTGTAGAGGCAAGATCATATATTGAATACTCAACTGGATTACCAATATTTACAGGAGAATAAAAATCACTAGAAAGTAGTTTTGCAATTCCATCAACGGTATCATCAATGTAACAGAATGATCTTGTTTGAGATCCATCACCATACACCGTTAAACTTTGTTTATTGAGTGCCTGATTAATAAAATTCGGAATTGCTCTGCCATCATTTGTTCTCATTCTTGGACCATAAGTATTAAATATTCGAACTATTCTGGTATCTAATTTTTTTTTATTATGATAAGCTACAGTCAGAGCTTCTAAATATCTTTTTGCCTCATCATATACTCCTCTTGGACCAATTGGGTTTACATTTCCGTAATATGTTTCCTTTTGCGGGTGTTCAAGTGGATCACCATAAACTTCAGATGTGGAAGCTACTAAAATTCTGGCTTTTTTTAAAATTGCAAGATCTAACATGTTTTCAGTTCCAATTGATCCAATCCTTAAAGTTTTGATTGGAAATTTTAAATAGTCAAGAGGACTGGCAGGCGAAGCGAAATGCAAAACATAGTCAATTTTTTCATCAATCTGAATTTTTTTGCATATGTCATGCTCAATGAAGGTAAAATTATCATTATGTAAATTTTGTTTGATGTTTTTTAGTGATCCCGTTAGAAAATTGTCAATTCCTATAACTCTGTAATTTTTATTCAAATAATAATCGCAAAGATGTGAACCAATAAAACCTGCAACACCTGTAATCAATACAGTTTTCATACAAAACAAAGCTAATCTTTTTTAAAATAAATAAAATTAAGTACTTTTGTTACTTGATTTATGTTAGAAACCATTATTACATCCAAAACGAGATTAAATTTATTAATTAAGTTTTTTGTCAATATAGCTAACAAAGGGTATTTAAATTCTTTAGCTAATGAGTTTGGAGAATCAACAAACTCAGTAAGAAAAGAATTAAATAATTTAACGGGGGCAGGATATTTAGTAAAAAAAATTAATAACAACAAAGTTATTTATTCTGCTAATAAAAATCACCCTCTTTTTAATGTATTACAATCAATAGTAAGAAAGCATTTAGGAATTGAAGATATTGTAAATAGGATCTTAAATAATATTGGTAAAATTAAAAAAATCATTCTGCTTGGAGATTATGCTAAAGGAATTGATAGTGGAACCATTGAAGTTTTAATTGTGGGAAAGAATATAAGTAAGGATTATCTTGATAATATTCAACCAAAGATTGAAAAAGAAATTAACAGAAAAATAAATTTCATGATTTCATCTACAGGTACCACACAACCCGGGCTGATTTTATTTGAAGCATAGATTAAAAATTAAGGACTTTACAATTATATAATCTACTTTTGTGATTGTATTAGCGAAGCTATGAAAATTGGAATAATAGGACAAGGTTTTGTTGGAAGTGCAGTTTATTCAAAATTTAAATTATTTTATGATGTTTTTACTTTTGATGTCAATCCTAATTTGTGCAATTCTAATATTGAGGAAATTAAGAAAAAATGTAAAATTATTTTTGTTTGTGTTCCAACACCAATGAAAATTGATGGCAGCTGCGATATTTCAATTGTTAAATCAGTTATAAATAATTTTACTAAAGAAAAAGATTTAATAATAATAAATAAGTCAACAGTAATCCCAGGCACAACTGAAAAATTGAATAATGAATTTAAAAATATTCAAATAGTTTTTAATCCTGAATTTTTAACTGAGAGGAATGCAGTAAATGATTTCAATAATCAAAATAGAATTATCATAGGAGGTCCAAGGCCAGCTACAACAATAGTAAAAAATGTCTATTCAAAAGTTTTCCCCGAAGCACATATTATAAAAACTGGTTCTACTCATGCAGAAATGATAAAATATTTTACAAATACATTTTTAGCTACCAAAGTAACATTTGCAAATGAAATGTATGACTTGTGCTTAAAGCTAAAATTAGATTATGATAAAGTTGTTGAGTATTCAACTTTAGACGATAGAATTGGTAATACTCATTTAAATGTTCCTGGGCATGATGGGGATTTAGGTTTTGGAGGACATTGTTTCCCTAAGGATTTGTCAGCTTTAATCTCATTATCTGAAAAGTTAAATTCAGAAAACAATCTTTTAAAGGCCGTAAAACAAACTAATGATGTCATTAGAAAAAATAGGGATTGGGAACAAATGAAAGGAAGGGCTGTAAATTAATTTTAAAATTACTTAATGAGTTATATTTTTACATCAGAATCAGTTAGTGAAGGTCATCCAGATAAACTTGCTGATCAAATTAGTGATGCAATAATTGATAATTATTTAGCATTTGATAAGAATTCAAAAGTTGCATGTGAAACTCTTGTGACAACAAATTTAGTAGTAATTGCTGGAGAAATTAAATCAAAATCTTCAATTGATGAAGAAAAAATTGCAAGAGATACAATTAAGAAAATTGGATATGATAAATCTAAGTATCTGTTTGATTATAAAAGTTGTGAAGTTAAATCTTTTCTTCATGAGCAATCTCCAGATATAAATCAAGGTGTTGAGAGAGAAATAGCTGAAAATCAAGGAGCAGGAGATCAAGGAATCATGTTTGGATATGCGTGTAATGAAACACAAAGTTATATGCCTTTAGCTTTAGATTTATCGCACAAGATTTTAGAAGAATTAGCAAATCTTAGAAGGGAAGGAAAAGAAATAAATTATTTAAGACCAGATTCTAAATCTCAGGTTACGTTAGAATATTCAGAATTAAATAAGCCTAAAAGAATTATTGCTATTGTAATTTCAACTCAACATGATGATTTTGATAGTGAAGATAAAATGTTAAAAAAAATCAAGGAAGACATTATAACAATTTTAATTCCAAGGTTACTAAACAAATATCCAGAATATGGTTATTTGTTCAATGATGAGTTAAAATATCACATAAATCCAACTGGAAAGTTTGTAATTGGTGGTCCTCATGGAGATACAGGTTTAACTGGAAGAAAAATTATTGTTGATACCTATGGAGGAAAAGGAGCTCATGGAGGTGGTGCTTTTTCTGGGAAAGATCCCAGTAAGGTTGATAGAAGTGCTGCATATGCAACTAGACATATTGCAAAGAATATCGTTGCAGCTGGAATTTGTGATGAATGCTTAGTTCAGGTTGGATATGCTATAGGAGTGGCTGAACCTATGGGAATTTATATTAATACATACGGTACTTCAAAAGTTGAGTTCAATGATAATGAAATTGCAATAAAAATTAAGAATATTTTTGATTTAAGGCCATATCACATTGAAAAAAGACTTAAACTAAGGCAACCTATTTATATGGAAACATCATCATATGGACATATGGGTAGAGTTCCAACAATTGTAAAAAAAACATTCACAGATAAATCAGGAAAAACTATTGAAAAGGATGTTGAACTTTTTACATGGGAAAAACTTGATTACGTTGAAATATTAAAAAAAGAATTTAAATTATCATGAAAAAAAAATACATACCCTTCAAGGTTAAAGATATTAATCTAGCTGATTGGGGAAGAAAAGAAATTAGTTTAGCAGAAGCTGAAATGCCTGGACTAATCGCTTTGAGAAATGAATATAAAGGTAAATATCCATTAAAAGGTGCACGTATTGCTGGTTGTTTACATATGACTATTCAAACGGCAGTTTTAATTGAAACTTTAGTTGAGCTAGGGGCAGATGTTACATGGAGTTCCTGTAATATTTTTTCTACTCAAGATCATGCAGCTTCAGCAATAGCTAAAGCTGGTATTCCAGTTTATGCTTGGAAAGGAATGAGCGAAGAAGAATTTAATTGGTGTATTGAACAGACATTGTTTTTCGGGGAGGATAGGAAACCTTTAAATATGATTTTAGATGATGGAGGAGATTTAACTAATATGGTTCTAGATAATTATCCTGAACTAGTTAATGAAATTAGAGGATTATCTGAGGAAACTACAACAGGTGTTCATAGATTATATGAAAGGGTGAAAAACGGAAAACTTCCTCTACCAGCAATTAATGTCAACGACTCTGTAACAAAATCAAAGTTTGATAATAAATATGGTTGTCAAGAAAGTGCAGTTGATGCAGTTAGAAGAGCGACAGATATAATGATGGCTGGAAAGAGAGTAGTTGTTGCTGGTTATGGTGATGTAGGTAAAGGGACAGTTTCTTCTTTTAATGGTGCTGGTGCAATTGTTACTGTTGCTGAAATTGATCCAATTTGTGCACTTCAAGCCTCAATGGATGGATATGAAGTTAAAAAGATGACTAGTGTCATTAAAAATGCTGATATAATAGTTACTGCTACAGGAAATAAGGATATTTTAAGAGAGGAACACTTTAAATTGATGAAGGATAAAGCTATTGTTTGTAATATTGGACATTTTGACAATGAAATTGACATTGCATGGTTGAATGATAATTATGGTCATACTAAGATTGAAATAAAGCCACAAGTTGATTTGTATGATATAGATGGAAAGCAAATAATAATTTTAGCCGAGGGCAGGTTAGTTAATCTTGGATGTGCTACGGGTCATCCTAGTTTTGTTATGAGTAATTCTTTTACTAACCAGACTTTAGCACAACTTGAATTATGGAATAATTATCAATCATATAAAAATCAAGTATACATGCTCCCAAAACATTTGGATGAAAAAGTTGCTAAATTACACCTTGATAAACTTGGTGTTGAACTTGAAGAACTATCACAAGATCAGGCTGATTATATTGGTGTAAAAATTAATGGCCCATATAAACCAGATTATTACAGGTATTAAAATTGTAAATCATGAATATTAAAATTGCAGTAGTTGGCTTAGGTTATGTTGGGTTACCTCTAGCTGTTGAGTTTGGAAAAAAATATGAAACTATTGGATATGATATTAATAAGTCTAGAGTTTTAGAATTAAGTAGTGGAGAGGATAGTACATTAGAGGTTGAAACAGAATTATTAAATAATGTTTTAAAAAATGGACTATTTTCAGTTACTGATGATTTAAATTTAATTAAAGAATGTAATGTCTACATTATAACTGTTCCGACACCCATAGATAAAAATAAAAATCCAGTTTTAATTCCACTTTTAAGTGCAAGTGAAATGGTTGGAAAAATTTTAAAAAAAAATGATGTTGTTATATATGAAAGCACTGTTTATCCTGGATGTACTGAAGACGATTGTGTTCCTGTTTTAGAAAAATTTAGCAACCTTAAATACAATGTAGATTTTTTTTGCGGTTATTCACCTGAAAGAATTAATCCTGGAGATAAAGAACATACCGTTTCTAAAATTTTAAAAGTCACATCTGGTTCAAATACTCAAATTTCTAATTTTGTTGATAATTTATATAAATCAATAATTCATGCTGGAACATTTAAAGCTAGTTCTATTAAAGTTGCTGAAGCTGCAAAAATTATCGAAAATTCTCAAAGAGATATTAATATTGCATTTGTTAATGAGTTATCAAAAATATTTAATCTTATAGGAATTGATACAAAAGAAGTTTTAGAAGCAGCATCAACTAAATGGAACTTTATTAAGTTTTCACCAGGTTTAGTTGGGGGACATTGTATTGGAGTTGACCCTTATTACTTAGCTCAAAAGGCTATAAGTTTAGGTTATAATCCGGAAATCATCTTATCAGGAAGAAGAATTAACGATAGTATGGGAAGATATATAGCTGCTGAGGTTATAAAATTGATGATTAAAAAAAATATTAAAGTAATTGGTTCAAAGGTTTTAATTTTAGGAACAACATTTAAAGAAAATTGTCCTGACTTAAGAAACTCAAAAGTTATAGATATAATTAAGGAATTAGAATCCTATAACCTTGTTTTAGATATTGTCGATCCACATGTTGATCCTAAATTGTTTTATAAAGAGTATGGATTAAAATGTAGCAATAGAATCAAATCTCACAACAAATATGATTGTATAATTTTATGTGTTGCTCACAATGAATTTATTAAAATGAATTACAAAAAAATAAAGAAAGAGAATTCGGTTTTATTTGATGTAAAATCAGTTCTTTCAAAAAATGTTTCAGATTCCAGATTATAAATATCATAATAAGTCTTTAAAAAATTATAGATTTTTGATAACGGGAGGAGCTGGTTTTATTGGGTCTCATATAGTAAGTTACCTGTTAAAAAACAATGCTGGATTTGTTAGAGTAATTGATAATTTATCAAATGGAAGCTTAAAAAATATAAATAAATTCAGTAATCATAAAAATTTTGAATTTGTTGAAGGAGATATTAATAATTATGATTTATGTAAAGGCGTAATTCAAAATATAGATTTTGTATCTCACCAAGCAGCAAGAGGATCAGTGCCTCGATCAATTTCTGATCCTATTTCAACAAATTTATCCAATGTTAATGGTTTTTTGAATATAATTAATGCTTGTAAAGAGTCTTCGCAAATTAAAAATTTTATTTATGCTTCTTCATCATCTGTTTATGGAGATTCCGAGACACTTTTAAAATCAGAAGGTTCTGAAGGCAAACCGTTAAATCCTTATGCATTGAGTAAAACTATTAATGAAAGTTATGCTGAATTATATTATAAATTATACGGATTCAAATCTATTGGATTAAGGTATTTTAATGTTTTTGGTCCAAATCAAAATCCTGATAGCCCCTATGCTGCTGTTATTCCTATTTTTTTAAAAAGTTTTTTGAATAATTTATCTCCCGTTATTAATGGCGATGGAAATACTATTCGCGATTTTACTTATGTTGAAAATGCTGTTCAAGCAAATATTAAAGCTCTTTTAAGTGAAAATATTAATGGTCATGTTGTTTTTAATGTTGGATGTGGTGAAAAAACATCATTATTAGAACTTATTAATTTAATTAATGAAATTTTTTCAAAAAATATAAAACCAGTATTTCAAGATGAAAGAATTGGAGATATCAAAATTTCAGCAGCCGATATATCAAAGATTAAAGAAAAATTAAACTACAATCCAAAAGTTTATATTAAAGAAGGATTGAAAATAACATTAAATTCATATTAATAATTTTCGAATATATTTTAAAATTATAATTCATTTATCATATAATAAATAAAAAAATTAAGATGTTAAATAATAAAACACTATTAATAACTGGTGGAACTGGTTCTTTAGGTAAAGCTCTAACAAAATCAATTTTCAAAAATTATCCCAAAATAAAAAAATTGATTATTTATTCAAGAGATGAACAAAAACAATTTCAAATGGCACAACAATATCCCATTGAAAAGTATGATCAAATTAGATTTTTCATTGGTGATATTAGAGATAAAGAAAGACTATTAAGAGCTTTAAATGGTGTTGATTACGTAATTCATGCTGCCGCAATGAAACATGTTCCAATAGCTGAATATAACCCTGATGAGTGTATAAAAACTAATATTGGAGGAGCTGAAAATTTGGTTTCAGCTTGTTTAATGTCCAATGTTAGTAAGGTTGTAGCACTGTCAACTGATAAAGCTTGTGCTCCAATAAATTTGTACGGTGCAACTAAACTAACTTCAGATAAATTATTTGTTTCTGCAAACAATATAAAAGGTGCACATCCAGTAATTTTTTCTGTTGTAAGATATGGAAATGTTATGGGATCTAATGGCTCAGTAATTCCATACTTTTTAAAGAAAAAAAATACAGATAAAATTTTACCAATTACTGATCCTCAAATGACAAGGTTTAATATATCTATTCAAGATGGTGTAAAGATGGTATTACATGCCTTAGAACATGCTTGGGGTGGAGAAATTTTTATTCCAAAAATTCCTTCTTATAAAATTTTAGATGTCGCTGAGGCAATTGGTCCTGATTGTCAAAAACCAGTTGTAGGTATAAGGCCTGGTGAAAAAATTCATGAAGAAATGATTACTTCATCAGACTCCTATAATACCTATGATCTGGGGAAGTACTACACAATTTTACCACATAGTCCTAGGTGGTCTCTTGTTGATTATATTAAAACTTTTAAAGCAGAAAAAGTAGAACAAGGTTTTAGTTACAATTCTGGAGAAAATACTGAATGGGAAACTATAGAAAGTTTAAAAAAACTTATTAAAAAAATTGATTTCATATAGTTTGATTTTTTTAAATGAAAAAAATTATATTAGGAACTGTTCAATTTGGTTTAGATTATGGAATAAATAATAATTTAGGCAAACCATCATTTAATGACTTTTGTAAAATCTTAAATTTTGCTTATTCAAATGGAATAAAATTTTTAGACTCAGCTGAATCTTATGGAAATTGTCATGAAAGAATTGGTAAATATCACTTTACTTATCCATTAAATAAATTTAATATTATAACTAAATTTTCTCCAGATAGAGAAGATCTTCCAAAAAATATGGTTGAGAGAGTAAAAAAAAATATTGAGATTTTAAAAGTTAAGAATTTATATTGCTATATGTTTCATAGTTTTTTTGATTTCAACTCGCTTTTCTCAAAATATAAAGATGAGTTGTTGTTGCTCAAGAAAAACAAATTAATTAAAAAGATAGGAGTGTCTATTCACTCAAACCATGAAATTAATGAAGTTTTAAAATACAAAGAAATAGACTTAATTCAGGTTCCTTATAATTTGTTAGATAATATTAAAAAAAGAAATAAAACTTTTCTTAAAGCCAAGGAAATGGGTATTGAAATACATACTAGATCAGTTTTTTTACAAGGATTGTTTTTTAAAGAAATAAATTCATTAAGAGGAAACATGAGGGTTTTTAAAAAATATTTACAAAATTTAAATAATATAATACTAGACAATAATATGGATGATGTTGCTTTAAATTATGCTTTTGATAATAAATCAATTGATGCAGTTTTGTTTGGAGTTGATAATTTAAATCATTTAAGGACTAATCTCAAAAGTCTATTAATCAAAAATGGTTTGGACAATATTTTTTCTAAAATAAATGAAATTAATTTTGAAGAGGAAAGTATGTTAAATCCTGTTAATTGGACCAAATGAAGATAGTTGCTGTAACTCAGGCAAGATTAGGTTCAAAAAGACTTCCTAAAAAAGTAATAAAAAAAATTAATGGAGAGACATTATTAGAAATACATATAAAAAGGATTTTAAAATCCTCAATAATTGACTCTGTAATTATTGCAACTACAAATGAAAAAGAAGATGATGTAATTCAAAAAGAAGCAATTAGATTGAATGTTGGGTGTTTTAGAGGTAGTAAAAATGATGTATTGGATAGGTATTATAACTCTGTTAAAGAAATTTGTCCAGATTATATTGTTCGTATTACATCTGATTGTCCACTAATTGATAGCAGATTAGTTGATCAAATTATAGAAGAAACAATTAAAAGTAAAGTTGATTATTGTTCAAATACTTTAACAGAATCCTACCCTGATGGTCAGGATATCGAAGTCTTTACATATAAAGCTTTAAAGAAAGCATGGAAAGAATCAAAATTAAATTCTGAAAGAGAACATGTAACACCATACATAAAAAAGAACTCAAGTATTTTTAAACTTAAAAGTATAAGTTTAAGTGATATGAATTATAGTTCTGTTAGAATTACAGTTGATGAATTAGAAGATTTTAATGTTATAAAAATGCTAATTGATAATTTAGGAACTGACGATACATGGGAAAGTTATGCTAACTTATATATGAAGAACACTACTATTAATGAGCATAATATTCATATAATTAGAAATGAAGGATACTTAATGTCTTTAAAAAATGATGAAAATAAATAATGAGAAAAGGTCAAAAATTATATAAAAAAGCTAAAAAATTAATACCTGGTGGTACTATGCTTCTTTCAAAAAGACCAGAAATGTTCCTCCCTGAAAATTGGCCATCTTATTTTTCTAAAGCTAAAGGATGTAAAGTTTGGGACTTAGATGGCAAAGAATTATTAGATATGTGCATTATGGGTATAGGGACTAATTCTTTAGGATATGGAAATAGTGAAGTAGACTCTGCAGTTATTAAAGCAGTTAATATGGGAAATATGAGTACATTAAATTGTCCACAAGAAGTTTTATTAGCAGAAAAATTAATTGAAATGAACCCATGGGCTGATATGGTAAGGTTTGCAAGATCTGGTGGAGAAGCCAATTCAATAGCAATAAGAATCGCTAGAGCAGCATCTGGAAAAGATAATGTAGCAATTTGTGGATACCATGGATGGCATGATTGGTATTTGTCTGTAAATCATAATAAAAAAAATGATTTGTCAGGACATCTGCTTCCAGGATTAAGCCCCTCTGGAGTTCCCAAAAATTTAAAAAACTCCGTTTTTCCATTTAACTACAACAATTATGATGAACTTTTAGATATTGTAAATAATAATAATATTGGAGTAATCAAAATGGAGGTTATTAGAAACAAACAACCAAAAGATAATTTTTTACAAAAAGTTAGAGATTTAGCTACTAAAAAAAATATTGTTTTAATTTTTGATGAATGTTCATCAGGTTTCAGAGAAACTTATGGAGGGATTTTTAAAAAATATAATGTTGAGCCAGATATGGTGATGTTTGGAAAAACAATTGGTAATGGTTATGCCTTAACTGCAGTTGTAGGTAAAAAAAATGTTATGGAAGCAGCTCAAAATACATTTATTAGTAGTACTTTTTGGACTGAACGAATTGGCCCAACGGCTGCATTAGAAACTCTTAAAGTAATGAATAGGGAAAAATCTTGGCTTAAAATTACTGAGATTGGAAGAAAAATGCAAGAGGGATGGTTAAGTTTAGCTTCAAAGCATAATTTAGATATATCTGTTTTAGGAATACCTGCTATGACGAGCTATATTTTTAATAGTAAAAACTCTTTGAAATATAAGACTTTAATTACACAAGAAATGCTAAAAAAAGGTTTTTTAGCAAGTACAATTTTTTATGCTTGTACAGAACATAAAGAACAACATTTAAATGAATATTTAATTCAATTAGATGATATATATAGTACTATTGCTAAGTGTGAGTCTGAAATATTAGATATAAATAAACTATTAGATGGACCAGTTTGTCATTCCGGGTTCAAAAGATTAAACTAATGAAAAGGATACTAATTACTGGTACTTCTGGGATGTTGGGTTCTTCATTATCACTAGCTCTTTCCAAAAGATATAATGTTTTTGGAACCGATAATTCAATAAATTCACTACCAATTAAATTTAAATTATTTGATTTATCATCTAAATCTTATAAAGAATTAATTGATTGGGCTAAACCGGAAATAATTATTCATTGTGCTGCTTTAACGGATGGTAATTTTTGTGAAATAAACTTCCAAGATGCATTTAATATCAATGGTTATTCTGTCAAGAAATTGTTAGATAGTACAGATGATAATGTTAAAATAATTTATATTTCTACTGATGCTGTTTTCTCATCTAAATTAAATTTGGCTAAAGAAACTGATAATAAAGTACCAGAAAATATCTATGGAAAGTCTAAAGAGTTAGGTGAATTTTTTTTAATTAACTCAAATAGAAATTATTTAATTTTAAGAACTACAATTGTAGGAATTAATGTAAATAATTTAAATAATGGTTTTGTTGAATGGATTCTCAGTACAGTTAAAAATAATCAAAATGTAACTTTATTTACTGATGTGTTATTTAACCCCATATCTATTTGGGATTTTATTGAAGAAATAATTTTTTTGGTTAAGAGTAACAAATACTATAATAATATATTTCATTTATGTGGAACAGAACCAGTGACAAAATATAGATTTGGAATTGAGTTAATAGAAGAATTTAATTTAAATAAAGATTTTATTATTAAATCAAAAATTTCTGAATTTAAAGCGAGAGCAAAGAGAAGCACAGATCAAACAATGGATTGTTCAAAATATATTAACTTAACTAATAGAACACTGCCAAAATTAAGTGAAACTATTAAATCAATTAAATTAAATTATAATGTATAGTAAAGAAATTAAAATTGGAAAACATACTATTGGATTTAATCATCCTACATACTTTATTGCTGATATTGCAGCAAATCATGATGGAGATCTAGAAAGAGCAAAAAAGTTAATACTCTTAGCAAAAGAGTCAGGTGCTGATGCTGTAAAATTTCAACATCATGATGTTTCTAAATATGTTAGTGATTATGGTTTTAAAAATTTAGGAAATAAATTTAGCCATCAGTCAAAATGGAAAAAATCTATTTTTGAGGTATATAAAGATGCTGAAGTGCCTAGAAATTGGACAACTGAACTCAAGGAATACTGTGAAAAAGTTGATATAACTTTTTTTACTACACCATATGATTTAGACACGGTTGATTTTATTAATCCATACGTGCCCGCATTTAAAATTGGGTCTGGTGACGTTGCTTGGCATGCGATGTTAAAAAAGATTGCATTAACAAATAAACCTGTAATTTTTGCTACAGGCGCAGCTACATTACAAGAGGTTTCAGATGCAGTTAGTATAATTAGTAGTTATACACAAAATTTTATTTTAATGCAGTGTAATACAAATTATACTGGAAGTGATAAAAATTTTAAATACATACATTTGAATGTTTTAAAAACCTACAATACACTCTTTCCTGATGTTATTTTAGGCTTAAGTGATCATACCCACGGCGGAGTAACAGTTTTGGGCTCTGTAGCTTTGGGAGCAAGGGTAATTGAAAAGCATTTCACCGATGATACAAGCAGAGATGGACCCGATCATCCATTCTCAATGGATCCTAAATCATGGAAAAAAATGGTTGATGATACGAGATTACTTGAATTAGCTTTAGGAAGTACACTTAAAAAAGTTGAGGAGAATGAATTAGAAACGGTAATTCTGCAAAGAAGATCAATTAGAATTGTTAAGGAAATTAAGATTGGGGATATTATAAAAAAAACTCATATACAATTTCAAAGACCATGTCCTAAAGATGCTATTTCAGTTAATGATATTGAATCCATTTTGGGAAAAAAATTAATTAAAAAGATTGATCAGGGAGATTATTTAAGAAAGGAACATATACAATGGTAGTATTAGAAAATTTAGGAATAAGGGCTATTGAAAAATCAGATTTGGATTTGATTCAGTCTTGGAGAAATAATGAAGATCTAAGAAAATATTTTAGAGAATACAGGGAATTTTCAATTACTCAAAAAGAAGAGTGGTATACAAATATGATTAATAGTAAAAATTTTGAAATGTTTGTAATAGTTGATTTGGAAAATGATGAAGTTATTGGTGTTACTGGAATTACCTACATTGATTGGCCTAACAGGCACGGCGATGTACATTTTTATATCGGTAAAGATGGTCAGTGGATTGACGAAAAGTATTCTCCGGTAGCAATAAAATTGATTTTAAATTATGGTTTTAAAATATTGAACTTAAATAAACTATGGGCTGAGATATATGAAATTGATTTCAAAAAATTAAAATTTTTTAAATCGTTAGGTTTTCAAATTGATGCAACCTTAAGAGAACATTATTATTATAATGGAAAATATTATAATTCTCATATTTTATCATTACTTAAATCTGAGACTAATTATGAATAAAATTCTTATAATAGCTGCGCATCCTGATGATGATATTTTGGGTTGTGGTGGTTTAATGTCAAAATACAGAAACCAAATTGAATTTAAGGTTATTTTTATAACTGAGGGTTCATCTTGTAGATTTGATAAAAATGATATTGAAGGGGAAAATATTCAAAAAATAATAGATAAGAGAAATTCGTTTGGTGTCGAAGCATTAAATTTTTTAGGAGTAAAAAACTATCATTTTTATAATTTGCCATGTGGAAGATTAGATCAAGTACCAATTATTGACATTAATAAAATTATTGAGAATGAAATAAACAATTTTAAACCTGATACTGTCTTTACGCATTCGTCTAATGACACAAACAATGATCATTTAATAGTACATAGAGCAACGCAAATGGCAACAAGACCAGGTGCAAAAACATTTGTTAAAAAGTTGTTTACTTATGAAATATTGTCTTCAACTGAGTGGAGATTTACAAAAACTTTTTTGCCAAATTATTTTGAATCTTTATCTAAAAATGATGTTGAAAATAAATGGTCAGCCCTACAAAAATATATTTCAGAAATAAAAAAATATCCATATCCCAGATCAAGAGAAGGAATCTTTACGTTATCTAAATATCGTGGAATGCAAAGTGCTAATAGATTTGCGGAAGCATTTAGATTAATCAGAGAGATAAAAAGATAATAAATGAATATTGCATGCATATCATATAGAGATTGGGCTCTTAAAATATATGATAAACTGGAATTAAATAATTCTAAAAATCACAATTTTTTAATTTTTAGAAACAAAGAAGAATTCGACTCTGAAAAATTAGTTGATTTCAAACCTGATTTGATTTTATGGTATGGTTGGAGCTGGTTAGTTGATAATATCTTTGTTGATGAATATACATCTATAATGCTTCACCCAAGTCCTTTGCCTAAGTATAGGGGAGGGTCACCAATCCAAAACCAGATTATTAACGGTGAAAAAAATTCAGCAGTTACACTATTTAAAATGACCAGAAATCTTGATGATGGTGATATTTATAAACAAATACCATTTTCATTGAAGGGCTCACTAGATGATATTTTCAATAGAATAATTAAATTAGGATATAAAGCTACTTTGGAAATAATTAATAATAATTACAATTTAAAAAAACAAAATAATAGTGAAGCTACCTATTATAAAAGACTTCATCCTTCAAATTCAGAAATAACAATTGAAGAAATAAAAAATTATAGTGCCGAATATCTTCATAATAAAATTAGAATGTTAAATGACCCTTACCCAAATGCCTATTTAAAGACTTCTGACAATAAAAAATTGTATTTAATTCAATCAAGATTAGATGATGAAAAATAAAAAAATTATAGCATCCATTGAAGCAAGAATGACCAGCTCAAGACTTCCAGGAAAGGTTTTGATGAATGCCCTAGATGATGGTACATCTATGTTGGAGTTTATGATAAAAAGGGTTAAAAAATCAAATTTAATTGATAAAATAATAATTGCAACCACAGAAAATAAAACTGATCAACCAATAATTGATTTGTGTGAAAAGTTAAAAGTTGACTATTATAGAGGAAGCGAGGAAGATGTTCTAATAAGGGTTTTAGAAGCTCACAAAAAATTTGAATCTGATATTATTGTTGAGTTAACGGGTGATTGTCCATTAATTGACTCAATTATTATGGATGAAATTATTTCTATTTACTTAGAAAATGATTATGACTATGTATCAAATTCTCATGTTAGGAGCTATCCTGATGGTTTCGATGTTCAAGTATTTTCAACTAAATTACTTAACGATATTTCTAAAAAGACAAATTATGAATATGATAGGGAAAATGTTAGTTCATATTTTTACAGAACAAATGAATTTAATATACATGGGGTTATTGCAAGCAAAGAATTATTTTGGCCTGACTTAAGAGTTACACTAGACGATAAAGGGGATTATTTATTACTAAAAAATATCATAACCACACTACACAAACTACATGGCTATAATTTTAAAGCTATTGATGTAATTAATTATCTCAAAGAAAGTCCAAAGTTACTGAACCTATTAAAAGATGTGCGAATATCAAATGCACCATATCAATATGTCGCAGATGGTCCAAGAAAATAAGAGATTAACGGTCACAATTATAGGCTTAGGAAACATTGGATTACTCTATGATTTTAAAAAAACAAAGGATTCTGAAGAATTTTTAACTCATACTAGATCTGCTAATTATCATAAAAATTTTGAAATTAAATTTTTAATCGACAATGACCAAAGAAAACTAGAATTAGCAAAGAAAAAGTATGGATCTGAAATTAATTATTTTGATAGTATTAATGAAGACTATATCCCAACTGATATCGTAGTGCTTTCATCATATCCAGAAATAAATTCATTTTATCTCAATAAACTAAAAAATATTAAAGAAATTAAACTTTTCTTGATCGAAAAACCCTTCTTAAACAGTAATGAAATCCTATCAAAATATAAAGATATTATTGATAAAACATATATCAATTATTACAGAAAATCTCTGCCGTTTTACAAAGAATTAAAAAACAATATTGATAATTATAATTTTGGGGACATGATTGGTGTAAATATTTTTTATTCAAAAGGTTTAAATAATAACGGCTCTCATTTAATCGATTTAATGAACTATTTATTTAAATCAAATTATAATAGTAATTCAATAAATATTATAAATTTTAAAAATGATTATTCTGAAGACGACGAATCAATTACTTTTTCAGTTGAATACAATTATAAAAATAAGCCTTTCACTACAATCTTTCATGCATTGGATGAAAGTAAATTTAGCTTAATTGAATTGGATATTGTTTTTGATAAAAAAAGATTTAGAATTTTTGATTTTGGAGGTAAAATTGAAATTTATAACGTTGAGTCAGATAAAACTTTTAGTGGTTATAAAAATTTAATTACATATGAGTTCAAAGATTCAAATATAAATTATTATGGAATGTATACTTATGATACTATTTATTCAATATTAACAGGTAATGAGAAAAACTATTCTACTTTAATCGATGAATCAAAAGTATTTGACTTAAAAAAATCTGTGCATAAAAAACTTAAAACTTTTAAAAAAAAATATTATGAGTAATTCAAAGCTTGCCCTATTTGGAGGTGATAAAACAATTAAAAATAAGTTCAACTCCTACAATTCAATTGGATCAGAGGAGTTAAATGCAGCTAAATCTGTTATCGAGTCTGGAGTTTTGTCAAAATTTTTAGGTTGTTGGGATCCTGATTTTTATGGAGGTTCTAAAGTTCAAGAATTTGAGCGAGCATGGGAAAAGTATTTTAATGTTAAACATGCTGTCACTGTAAATTCGTGGACTTCTGGATTAATTGCTGCAGTTGGTGCAATAGATATTGAGCCAGGAGATGAAATTATTGTTTCACCCTGGACAATGTGTGCAAGCGCAACTGCTATTCTTCATTGGAATGCTATTCCCGTTTTTGCTGATATTGAAGAAGAAACCTTTAACATTGATCCAAAGTCAATAGAAAAAAATATTTCAAAAAAAACTAGAGCCATTCTTGCAATTGATATTTTTGGTCATCCTTGTGATTATGAAGCTATAAAAAAAATTGCTGATAAACATGATTTAAAAATTATTACTGATACCGCACAATCACCAGGTTCAATGTATAAAAATGAATTGACTGGTACTCAAGCAGATGTAGGTGGATATAGTTTAAATTATCATAAACATATACACACTGGCGAAGGTGGAGTTATTGTAACAAATGATGATAAAATTTTTGAAAAACTTCAATTAATAAGAAACCATGCTGAAGCAGTGGTTGGGGATAAAGGAGTTAAAGACATAGTAAATATGGTAGGGTATAATTTTCGATTAGGAGAAATTGAATGTGCCATTGGAATAGAGCAGCTTAAAAAGTTACCCGAATATGTTCAAAGAAGACAAAAAATTGCCTACTTATTGAACGAAGGTCTGAAGGATTTAAAAGGTTTGAAAGTACCAACTGTTAAAGAAAAATGTTCTCATGCATTTTATATCTATGGAATGGTTTTAGACTTAGAATTATTAAAAGTCTCAAGAGAAAAAATCATTAGTGCATTAGAAGCAGAAGGTATTGAAGGACTTATTGCTGGATATGCTAATATTCATCAATTACCAATTTTTCAACAGAAAATTGCATATGGATCAAAAGGATTTCCTTGGTCATCTGATATATGCGAAAGAGATGTTAGTTATGCTAAAGGTATATGTCCAGTAGCTGAGTATCTCCATGAAAAATCTTTTATTGGATATGAAATGTGTCTTCATGATTTGTCTGAGGAAGATACAAATATGATTATTAGTGCCTTTAAAAAAGTTTGGAATAATTTGTATGATCTTAGATAAGTTTCTATTAGAAAATAAAGGGATTTATATATTTAGTGATCCAGCAGCAGAAAATTCAATATTAGCTATTATTGATAAGTTAATATCTAATGGTAAGAAAGCGGGTCAAGATTTTCTTGTTTATACTAATTATTTTAAAAAAAGCTTTTCAAGCTATTATGATTTAATCAGTCTAGTAGATACAGATGAAAGAAAAATTTCAAATATTTTAGAAAAATTTAAGCCAACATATATTTTTACAGGAACATCATTACAAAATTTTGAACATGTCTGGAGAAAAGTAGGATGTAGTAAAAAAATAAAAGTAATGTCTTTTATTGATCATTGGACATCATACATCGAAAGGTTTATGTATCAAGATGAAATTATTTTTGGAAATGAGATATTGGTATTAAACAGTATAGCTAAAAAGGAAGCTGAATTAGGAGGTATTCCTAAGGAATTAATAACTGTTTTTGAAAATCCATACTATGATAAAGTAAGAGAGTTTAAACCAAAAATTTCAAAAGAAAAATTTTTTAAGTATTTGGGTTTAAATAGGTTAAAAAAAACTATACTGTTCATCTCTGATGATATTAAAAAATCTTTTCCAGAGAATGATAATGGCAACTGTGTGTTAGGTTTTGATGAGTATTCTGTTCTAAATGATATTTTGATAAGTTTTAAAAGAATAAATTCTAATTTAGACTTATCAGATTTTCAGTTTGTAATTAAACTGCATCCAAAAAGTGAAGAAAATAAATTCGATAAATTAATATCAGAATTTAGTCTAAAATCTCTAAATATTTTTTGTATTAAAAATTGTCCACCACTAGAAATAAACTATTTCAGTGATTTTGTTTTTGGAATGTTTTCTAACATGGTAATTGAATCATTTTTAATGAATAAAAAACTTATAAGGGTACAAACAGGCCAAATTGGAGATGACTTAATAAAAATTAAGGGTATTAAGGATAATGTAGTTAAAGATGTTGATAAGCTGTGTAATGAAATAACTAATTTTTTAAATACCTAATTATTATAATGAAAGAAATTAATTTTGATGATTTAGTTAATTTTACCAATCTTCCAGAGACTATTTCTAATTCCCTTGATTATGAAATTAAACATAAAACAAAAGATGAAGTTTTAAGGGAATTTAATCATGAAAAATGGTTTAAAATTTTAGATGAAGTTAAAAAAGATAAAACCATTTTATTAAAGGATATAGATCAAAAGATGGAAGAATTTGAAAAATTATCTCCATTTTATTATAAAAAAAAATTTTATGTTGGTTCAGGAAAACAAATTTTTCAAAAACATATTGAGATTTATAAAAATACTTTAGACCCTTTTGTTAAAAATGCATCTTCAATTGTTGAATTGGGTGCTGGTTATGGTTCAAAGATTTTAAATTTATCTAATTATGAAAACTATAATAAATTACCTCTTTATGCTGGAGAATTTACTGAAAATGGATGCAATGTAATTAGACTTTTATCTAAAAGAATGAATAAGAAAATTGAGGTGGGCCATTGCGATCTTAAAGAACAAATTATTGATGGTATAAAAGTTCCAAAGAACAGCATTATATTTACCTCATATGCTGCTCACTATATAGAAAATTTTAAATCAAACTTTATAGATTTTATATTAGAACTCGATCCATTAATTGTAATTAATTTTGAACCATGCTATGAAAATCATTCAGACTCAAAGTATGGATCATTGTGTAAAAGGTATATAGAACTAAACGGTTATAACTTAAATTTGATAACCGTACTAAAGAAAGCTAATCTAAATAGAAAAATTCATTTGGATATTTCGGATAACATTATTGGGAGCAATCCTTTTTTACCAATATCTATACTTAAATGGTGTAAAGCAACCTAAAAATTTATAATGAAAAATACTGATTATGACTATATTTTTCTAGGCACTGGAATTATTTCAATATTGGAAGCTATTTACCAAGAAAGATGTGGAAAAAAAGTATTAATGATTGATAAAGATTCTGATATTGGAGGTGCATGGCGCCCAATCAATATTTTCAATTCAAATGATGTTGAAAATGCAATTCATTATTTTTTATATGACACTGAATCCTTTTTATTCATGAGAAATAATTTGGGATGGAATGTAATAGAAACAGAAGATAAATTAAGACTACTTTCAATTTTCTCAAATAAAAAATATTTAAAATTTAAGTTTAATAATCCTTTTGGAAGATTTATTTCTTATATGATTAATAATAATGGCAGTTTAAAAAAAAATAAGCTTAAATATATATATAGAATTATAAATAAAATTATAAAAGAACATAATCAAAAATCTTATTACATTAAAGAGGGGGCGAAAAAGATATACAGTACTGTAAAAAGCTTACTAGACCAATCAAATGTTGATGTAAAACTTGACACAAACGTAAAATCAATTAATATTAATAGAAAAAATAAAAGAGTTGAATTATTTTCTGAAAATAAAAACTTTAGTTGTGAAAAATTAATTATTACACATGGATCTAGGATTAAAAAAATAAATGAAAACAAAAAAATATATAATGTAAACGAAAAGTTTCATCCTAGACCTGCCGTTCATTTACTAATTAAAGATGACTATATTTCACACTTTAAGCAATGGGTTTTTATAAATAATAGATTAGTTAAATACGTACATGATATTACTGATATTTCAAATAACACAATAAAAGGATATAAAATTTTTGTATTTGCTCTAAAGCATAAAATCAAAGAAAATAAACTATTATATCATGAATTGGTTGATGAATTAATTAAAGCAAATATAGTTAGTAAAAAAGCTTCTCTTTCTGAATCAAAATGGACCGATATACACCTTCCTACCTTGTATGATAAAGATCTTGAAAATATAAAAAGTAATTTTTATCCGTATATAGACTATCTAAAAACAGAGAATTTCTCAAAAGGAATTGGATTATATGCTAAAAAATGGTCTAAAAAAATATAAACTATATGAAATCACATGATAAAAATTAAGTTATTTTTAATAAAAGTAAGTTTAAGATTTTTTCCTTCTTTATATCAGTTTATTCAATACCTTAAATTCCATTTTGGGTTTAAAAGTAAATTGTCAAAGCAACTAAGTTTTAAATCATCAATACCTTATATTAAGAAAAATGACAAAAGAATATTAATTCCAGCTATAGAAACTAGTCATTATCAATATCATCAAATTTTCATACTTGCTAAAGCATTGGAATTAAGAGGGGCTAAAGTTAAGGTTTTGGTATGTGACACATTATTAAAAGGTTGTGAAATTAAAAATGTTAAAAACGTTGAAAATGCAGATCCATGTTTAAACTGTAAGTTTAATCAAGATCATATAATTAAAAATTATGGATTAGATATTATTCTACTATCATCAATTTTTTCTGACGAGGATATTGATTTTATCAAAAAAAAATCTAATACTTTATTGTTAAAGGATAAAAAACATTTTCTTGGCTTTGATATAACAAGAATTGTAAATGAGTCAATAACTAGATATTTTTTTGGATCAAATGCTCAAAACAAAAAAGAACAAAATAATATTACTTTTAATCATTTATTTACATCTATTCTTGGCTTTATCGCTGCAAAAAAAATTAATCAATCTTTTAAGCCTAATATTATATTGAATAATATGAATGTTTATTCAAGTTGGGAACCTTATTTTAACTTTTTTTCGCAAAAACCACATGTTAATTTATTTACTCTCCAAATGTCAGTTTTTAATTATAATAGAGTGCTTTTAAATCAAATGGATTTGTATTATTCGACTAAAAGATATCAAGATTATTTAGGCTCTAGAGTTAATAAGAATTTATCAACTTCTGAAATTGATGAATTATATAATTTTATAAATAAAAGAAAAAAAGGAGATTCTAAAATTTTTCAAACAGAAGGATATTATAATAAAATTGCAAGATTTGAGGAAAATTTAAAATTTGATGAGAAAAAAAATAATATTTTTTTATTTTCTAACATTTTTTGGGATGTTGGTTTAAGTGATACTGGCAGGTTATATGATGGAGTAATTAATTGGGTACTAGATACAATAGAAATAGTTTCAAAAATTGAGAACTCACACTTATATGTAAAAATTCACCCTGCTGAAGTATTTGATTCTTCTAATTCAGTAAAAGGAGTTAAGGATTATATTTATGAAAAATATCCAATTCTTCCTAAAAACATTAGTATTATAACTCCAGAAATGAAAATTAATCCAACAGAATTATTTCCATACATGGATATTGCTGTTTTATTTAATGGCACTCTTGGATTAGAAGCTCTTTTTGAAAATATTCCAGTTATAGCAACTGGTAAGGCACCGTATAGTAACTTAAATCTTATCAATGAGCCAATTAATAGAACAGAATACAAAAATATGTTAAATGGGTCTGTCAAATTAATTATACCCAAAAAAAATGATTATGAATTATTTGCATATTTTTATTTTATAAAATGCTTAATTCCGTGGAATTTAACTAAAAATGCTTATGCTGACGATTTTAATGGATTTAACTTTAATTCTTTGGAAGATATTATGCCAAGTAAAGACAAATACTTGGATCATTTATGTAATTGTATTCTTGAACCAGAAAAGAATATTATAGAAAATTGGTAAATTAAATATTATGAATAAATCAATAAAAAAACTTCTTATACTGTTGTTGTTTACGCAAATCTTTTTTTCTTGTTCGTCTAATGATGAAGAAGAAAATAATATTGATTCTTATACCATTTGGGATGGACCAACAATAACATTTAATAAAGCTGATGGTGCAGACCCAACACTTCAGGAAAATCAAGACCGAATAACTTCAAATGTATGGATTACGAGAGGAGACAATATCCAAATTTATAACATAGTAAAAGAAAGTGTAGCTGATAAAGAAAACAGTCCAGTTGGTACTTTATGGGCGTTAGGAACATTAAGCCAAATAGAATCACTATCATTTTCAAAATTTAGAGCAACAGTTGGTAGTCCTAAAGATGTTGTAGGAAAAAATTTAGTTATGTATTTAATTGATGATAATATATATTTGAGTGTAAAGTTTACATCCTGGTCACAAAAACTTAAAGGCGGGTTTTCATATGAAAGAAGTACTAAACAATAGATGTTTTTATTTAAATTTTACGGAATTTAACTAGAAGAGTTTATACTTCTGATTTTAATGTATTTTAATTTAATTAGAAGAGATATTATATAAAGATAAATAGTTATATAATTTATGTAATTGTTTTCTTAAACCAGAAAAAAAATTGTAGAAAATTAAATATTAAACCCTATGATAAAAAATATAAAAAATCTAATTATACAAACAAAGATTTTTAATTATTTGTATTTCAAAATTTTAAAAAAAGATTTAGACTTTCCAAATAAATTATATAAATCTACAGATGAAAAAAATAAATTTATTCACATACTTGAAGCAGTTAATTATGTGAAAGTTGCTAAATTACCACCTGTTTTTTTTGAATTTGGATGTCATTCAGGCAGGACGTTTTCAACTGCAATTTCATCTGCAAAATATTTAAATTTAAATTTAGAATGTTTTGCTTTTGATTCGTTTGAAGGGCTTCCTGAAACTAATGAAAAAGAAGACGGAATTTTTAAATCAGGAACTTTTTTTACATCAAAAAAAAACTTTATTGATATTGTTTATAAAAAAACAAAGTTAAAAATCAGTAATAATCAAATTATTCAAGGTTATTATGAAAAATCTTTAACTACAGAACTTAAATCCAAATTGCCACGATCGGTAGGATTTATACATATTGATGTAGATCTTTATAGCTCAACTAAAACTGTTTTAAATTTCATAAAAGATTTTTTAAAGATAGGAACAGTAATATTGTTTGATGATTGGTATTGCTTTTCACCGGGCTCACTAATGGGAGAAAAGAAAGCCTTTACTGAATTTTTAAATAAAAATAAAAATATTCAGGTAGAAGAGTGGAAAAATTATTCAACTTTTGGTAAATCATTTTTCGTTACAAAAATATAAGCTTTGATTATCGTAAAAAATATTGTTAGTGTTTTGTCTAGAGATGTTTTTTTATATTTTGTAAATATAATTACAGGAATATTAGTTGCGAGAAAGCTCGGCCCAGATTTACTAGGTTTATGGTTTATAATATCTCTAATACCTTTATATGCTGAATCATTTTTTAGAACTAAAGCCGATGTTGCAAGTGTTTATTTTTTTGGTAAAGAAAAGTATTCAAAGTATGAAATTTTAAGCAGTTTAAATTACATTGCCTTTGCATCATCTGTTGTATTCATAATTCTTATTTTTTTATTTTTTGATTATTTATATTCTTTTTTATGTAATAACTGTAATGATAACTACAGTAATGAATTTAAAAATATATTGCTAATAGTTCCAATAAGCTTTCTCTCTTTGAATTATTCATATTTTCATATTTCACAGAATAATGTAAAAATTTTTAATTATAAATCTGTAATATACTCAATTTCATATGGGGCCCTAACTGTATTTTTACTCTATTCATTTAATATGAGTTTATGGGCATTAATAATTGGATCAATTGTAGCTCATCTATTATCTCTAATTTATGGTGTTTATAATGTGAGAAATAAATTAAAATTTTTTAAACCTAATTGGAATCTCAAAATATCTTTATTAAAGTATGGCTTTAATTTCTATGTAAATGGTATTATTAGCTTTTTTCAAAATGAGGGTGTCAAAAATATATCATTAATTTTTCTTTCAACAAGTGGTATTGCTTTTCTCGGTCAGGGAAAAAATATAAGTGATTTAATGTTCAAAATAAATAATGCAATTGAGACTATTTTGTATCCAACATTAAGTAAGATTAAGAATAACAAACAAGCAATTCAAAATGTGTTAAAATCATTTAGATTTTCATTTTATTTTATGCTAATTATTGGTGTTTGTCTATTTTTTTTGGCAGAGTCACTAATAGTTTTATTATATGGAAAAGAATTTATAGATTCAGCGTTGGTAGTAAAAATATTGGTTCCTAGTATTATAATTCTAGGTTCTTCAACAATTTTTAATTCATATTATTATTCAAAAGGAAGGGCTGATATTGTTCCAAAAATATCTTTAGTACCATCAATTTTTCAATTAATCTTAGGTTATTTTTTGACTAAGAAATTTGGGCTTATCGGTGCTGCAATTTCAATTTCTATTGGATTTTTTCTTCAATCAATTTTGATGATAATAGTTTTTATAAAAGATAATAATTTAAAATTCAATATACTTTTACCAAAAAAAGAGGATTTCTTAGATTTTAATCAGTTTATTAAATATAATTTAAAAAAAAATGAAAAATGATATAATTCCAGTTTATAAACCCAATATTAAATCTGGCAATGAATTCAAATATGTAAATCAATGTTTAGAGGAAAATTGGATTTCTTCAAAAGGTAGATTTATAAAATCTTTTGAAGATAAATTTTCAAATTTTTTAAATATAAAGTATTCATCTACTGTCTCAAATGGTACAGTAGCTTTACATTTATGTCTAACTGCTCTTGGAATTTCACAAAATGACGAAGTAATTGTTCCAACCTTTACTTATATAGCATCAGTTAATTCAATTCGATTTGTTGGAGCCAAACCTGTTTTTGTTGATTCTGATAAAAATTCATGGAATATAAATGCAGATTTAATTGAAAAGAAAATAAATAAAAAAACCAAGGCTATTATGGCTGTACATTTATATGGCGCAGCATGTGAGATGGATAAAATTATAGCTCTTTGTAAAAAATATAAATTATACTTGATAGAAGATGTTGCAGAAGGATTTGGTTCAAAATTTAAAGGTAAATATTTAGGATCTTTTGGTGATGTTTCATCATTTAGTTTTTTTGGGAACAAAACAATTACTACTGGAGAAGGCGGCATGGTTTGTTCAAATAACATAAAGGTCATAGAAAAAGTCAATTTACTAAAGAGTCAATACGTATCTAAAACAAAGGAATATTGGCATGAAAAATTAGGGTATAATTATAGAATGACAAATATATGTGCCGCTATAGGATTAGCTCAATTGGAAAGAGCTAATGAAATAATTAGTAAAAAAATTAAAATATCTAAGATTTATAAAAGAGAATTAAATAATACTAATTTAATTTTTCAGAAGGAACCTCTCGATTCTATAAATAGTTTTTGGATGGTCTCGGTTTTATTTGAAAATAAATTACAAAAAGAATTTATTCGAAATAAATTAACAGAAAATAACATTGAATCAAGACCATTCTTTTATCCAGCTCATATAATGCCTGAATTTAAATCAGATGAAAAATTTAATATAGCTGAAAATATTTATGAAAGAGGTATAAATCTTCCAAGCTATCCAGATATTCAGGAGGATACAATAAAAAAAATATGTAAAATTATAAATCAAAATATATGAAAAACGCACTAATTACTGGTATTACTGGTCAAGATGGAGCTTATCTAGCAAGATTTTTAATAAGAAAAGGCTATAAAGTATACGGAACCTTTCGTAGAACATCAACGCCAAATTTTTGGAGATTATGTTATTTAGGAATTGAAGATAAAGTGAATCTGATTGCTGCGGATATTACTGACATGAGTAGTATAATGGAAGCTATTATAATTTCTGAACCTGAAGAAATATACAACCTTGCAGCTCAATCATTTGTTGCGGCTTCATTTGATAAACCGATTTTGACAGCTGAGGTTGATGCATTAGGTACGACAAGAATTTTAGAGTGCATAAGGATGATTAATCCAAAAATTAAATTTTATCAAGCCTCAACATCTGAATTATATGGAAATTCTGAAACTAATAATAATTTAATAAATGAAGAAACATTGATGAAACCAGTTTCACCTTATGCAGCTGCTAAAATTTATTCTTATCATACTGTTAAAATATATCGTGATGCATATGGTATTTTCGCAACAAATGGAATTCTTTTTAATCATGAATCACCTATTAGAGGACTAGAGTTTGTAACAAGAAAAATCACTAATGCTGTTGCTGAAATAAAATTTGGAATAAGAAAATCTATTGAATTAGGAAATATAGAATCTATAAGAGATTGGGGTTATGCTGAGGAATACATTGAGGGAATGTGGCGTATGTTGCAACATAATCAACCTGATGATTTTGTTGTTGCGACGGGAGAAGCTCATTCTGTAAAAGAATTTTTAAAATTTGCTTTTGAAAGAGCAGATTTAGACTATAGAGATTTTTTAAAAATTAACAAAAATTTTATTAGGCCTATTGATGTTAATTTTCTTTTGGGAGATAATTCCAAAATGTTCAAAGAATTAAAATGGAAACCAAAAACTAAATTTAAGAAATTAGTAGAGCATATGGTTGATGAAGATATTATAAGATGGGATAATTATAAAAAAGGAAAAGTTTTTCCATGGGATGCATTAAACTATCCTGATAATTTAAATTTAATTAATAGATCAAAAAAATAATTCAGAATAAATTATTTAAGCGATATAATCATTTAAACTTAAAAACAATGAAATCATTACTTTTTGTTGGGCCATGGCCACCTCCTTTTGGTGGAATAGCTAGTCATTTGTATGAGCTTTTACCGGGTTTGTCCAATATTGGATATGATGTACACATTTTATCTTATTGTGAAAAAAGAATAGAAAAAAAAAGTATTGAAAAAGGAGTTAATATAAAACATTTTAATCCTTCAAAATTTTTTAAGGGAAACTTATTTCAAATTTTAAAGAAATCTGTTCTGATGTTGAATCATAAAAAAGATTTAAATTATAAAAGATACTTAAGAGCATTATCAATTTCAACCAAGATTGATAAAATTGTTAAAGAAAATAATATAGATTTTATTTTTACATATGCAGCTGATCAAATTCATTTATTACCATTTATATCAAATGATAATAAAAGAATAAAAATTTTTACTTCAATTTATGGCGCCTTTTTTTTAAATCCTAAATTTTATAGTAAAGAAAAATTATTTTTAAAGCACGCATTTAAATTTAGCGATACTGTTCTTTCATGTAGCCAGTATTGTGTTGACTCTGGAAAGAGATTTCTTGAAATTGACTATCCTACTAAAGTTTTTTACAACAATGTAGATAAGTCACTCTACAATCCTAATTTAGATGGAAGAATGATTAGAGAACGCTTTAATATTCCGAAAGATTCAATTGTTTTAATGACCATGGGAAGAATAAGTAAAGATATGGGGGTTGATTTTCTACTTGACAATTTGCAAAATATTACCTCTATTTCTAAAAAAATTATAGTGTTTTTTGTCGGAGCAAAGGCAGAATTATGTGATAGAGTAGTAAACTCACAACAATATAATAAGCAAGTTAGGTACTCATTTGATATTTCCTTTGAAGAAAAACCATATTTTTTTGCTTGTTGTGATATTTTTACTGCTCCTACCAAGGAAAAACACGCTTGTATGGGAATTGCAAATATTGAAGCAATGATGAGTAGAAAAGCAATAATTTCATCAACTTCTGGAGGTCACGTTGAGACTATTGAAAATGAAGTTTCAGGTATTTTAGTTCCTTTTAAAAATGGTAAGATTAATAGTAAAATTTATATTGAGCAATTAAGTAAAATAGTTCATGATGAAAAATTAAGAGAATATTATGCTAATCATGGATACAAGAGAGGTTTAAAATTATTTACAAATGAACAAATTGTAAAAGAACATGATAACTTTATCAAGGAAAAATCTAATTTCTAAAATCATTTTTTTTAAAAAAAAATAAAAATGGGTTTATACTATAACGTAATAAGTTTTTATGATTCTGTATCTCTTTTATTTATGTCATTATTTTCATTTTTTTTTAGAAATGATAAAAAACATGAAAATAGGTTTCTAAATTATTTTACAAAATTTAACAATGATAAAAATTTTTTTTGCACATCATCTGCTAGGTCAGGACTCTACATAATTTTAAAAAGTCTAAGATTAAAAAAAAATGATGAAGTGATTGTATGTGGATTTACTTGCTCTGCAGTTATTCAACCAATATTATTAAATAACCTTAAGCCTATTTATTCAGATATTGTTCAAGAAAGCTTTGTTCAGTCTATAGATTCAATTAAAAATAAAATAACTTCAAAAACTAAAGTTATCATTGTTCAACACACTTTCGGTTCATCAGGTCCTATAGAAGAAGTTTTAAAACTCAAACAAGATCATAATGTTTTTATTATAGAAGATTGTGCGCTGTCATTAGGTAATAAAATTGGAAATAAATATCATGGAACTTTTGGAGATGCAGCAATTTGGTCATTTGAACTTTCCAAAACAATTTCGGTTGGTTGGGGTGGAGCTGTAAGAATAAATAATAATAAATTGTTTAAAAAAGCTTTTATTTTATCAGAATCCAAAGGTTTTTTGCCCAGTATTGAAATTTCTAGAGTTTTTTTTCAATCAGGAGTTTCTGGTATTTTATATAATAATAGGTTGCCAAGAATTTTAAAAGCAGTTATTTTTTATTTTTTTTACAAGTTCAATATTTTCAAAACTTCAAATGAATCAAAGCCTAATAAATTATATAAACTAGGTGATTTTCAATGGTATATTTTACTTAATCAGTTAAAAAAACTTGATAAAATATTTAAAAACAAAGATTATAATACTAATCTTATAATTAATAATCTTTTAAAAAGAAACATAAAAATTAAATTTAAAAAAGATATCAAACTAATTAGATTTCCGTTATTAGTTAAAGACCCCAAAAAATTCATAAAATTTATGAATTTAAAGAGATTTGAAATTGGTACTTGGTTTTCACAACCGATTTCGGATTCTATTAATTTACCAAAGTATTATGAATACAACGGAGAATGTGATGTGTCCGAATTTGTTTGTAAACATATAATTAATATTCCAATACTTTCCTCACTAAATAATAAATTTTATTTAAATCTTTTTGAATATTTTGATGAATATTTAGAATTAAATCCTGATGAAAATTTATTTATAAATAATAACAATTGAATTATTTTATTAAAAATTATAATAGGACAAATGTCAAATTCTTTTCATTTTTAGGTAGAGTGTTTTTATTTCTTAAATTCAAACTATTTAATTTTAATTACATAAATAAAATTGAAAAAAAAAAGAATTATGATAAGAAAGTAATTTATGATGCTTTTTTTAAGCTCTTAAAATATTCATATAATAATATTAAGTTCTACAAAGATTATTATGATAGTTTAAATTTTGATATAAATTCTGTGAAGACATTTGCAGATATTAAAAAGGTCCCTGTTATTAATAAAGATATTTTGAATACATATACACAGGAATCAAGAATTTCAAAGGGTAAAAGATTTATTAAAAGTAATACAGGGGGAACATCTGGAAATACATTGTCAATTTATAATGATACTGAAAGCAACAAAAGAGAATATTTTCACATACAGAGAATTTTTAATGATAATAATTATGATAATTCATTAATTAAGTTAAAATTTAGAGGAAAAAATATTGGAAATGAATCTTATTATTATAATTTCTTAGAAAATGAATTTATTGTAAATCCCTCATCAAATGAAAAAAAACTTTTTAAAGATTTAGAAAAAATTTTAAAGAGTTTTAAAATTTTTTATTTACACGGCTACCCAAGTTTTATATACGATTTTTCTCTAAAATTAAAGGAATTTAATATTGATTTATTTAAAAAATTATTTTCAAATATTAAAGTGATTTTTTTTGGCTCAGAATATCCACCTAAGCATATTAGAAATTTTTTTGAAAATGAGTTAAATATTAAAACTGTTTCATGGTATGGTCATTCAGAATGTGCAGTTTTAGCTTATGAAAAAGATGAAATATATAAATATTATCCTTTTCAATTAACTTACGGATATTGTGAAGCTAAAAAATATAACAATGATTATCATCTAATTGGCACAACATTAATGAACTTTACATCTCCATTAATTAGATATGATACTGAAGATCTTATCGATTCAATAAATTATAAGGATGAAGTTTTACATAGTTTTAAAATTAGTAGAGGAAGACTAGGTGATTCTGTTATCGATAAGGATGGAAGAAGCATTTCATTAACTTCAATAATTCATGGAAGACATCATGAAATTTTTGAGAAAGTAAAATTTATTCAAGTAAAACAAATTAAAAAAGGACACATTAAAATTTATCTTAGTTTGAAAAACAAAGCTTTTGAGATAGATGATTTTAGTCTATTTGATAACTCAAACTTAAATTTTGATATTGATTTTGAAGTTATAGAGAAACCCTTTTTAACTAGGGGAGGAAAAGTTAAATTGCTTGTTGAATAATATTATATGTTAAGGTTATTTAAATCTAATAATACACTTCTTGCATTAATGTTTTTTGAAGTTCTATTGCTTCCAATGTGGAATATAGGTCCGATTCCATTTAAATTCTCTTTTTTAATTATATTATATTCCTTATTTAAAGGAATACCAAAAAATACTCTTACTAATTTATTTCTAGTTTTAATAGTATTACTATGGGTTGGGAAATTTTATTCGTATGTGTTTTTAAATGAAATTGATTTTAGCCTAACTATCAGATCAACAATAAATTATTTATTAATTATTTCTGCAATTTCATATTCAAAGAAGATTAAAAAAATAGATAATTTAAATTGGATTGCTTTATTAGCAATTTCATTTAGTGTTATAAATATAGTAATTCTAATTTTTGGCCCATTATCTCCATCAATAATATCTTTCTATAAGTTAGATTTTAGACTTGAGGAGGGATTATTTTTTGTAAGAAATCCTGGAATTATGGGAAACCCTAATGCATCAGCGTTGATTGGAAATTTAATATTGTTATTTTGGATTGTTTCAAATAAATTTAATCTAATTACATTAAAGTCTGGATTTTGGAATTGGGTTGTTATTCTATCGATAGGTTTAGCTAACTTATCTTTTGTAAGTAGAAGTGGTTTTTTAGCATATTTTTTATTAATTACATGGTATTTTTTTCAAAATTTTGAGATTAAAAAGGTATTGAATGTTTTTTTGTCTTTTGTTATTTCGGGATTTCTTTTTGTTTATGTGATTAATAAAGTTGATCCTGAAAAGATTGAAGTTCTTAGTTATGGCGTTGAAACAATAATTAATTTCCAAGATCAAATTTCTGATGAGATTATCAGAGACAGAGGCCAAGGTGACTCTAATAGATTAGATAAAATATCATTAGCATTTGACAATTTTTTTATTTCACCAATTTTTGGTGTTGGATCTGACAGAAGTACAGGAAATATTTTAAATAGAACACTATATCATAATGATTGGTCTGAAATATTAGTTAGCACTGGGTTTTTAGGAATTATTATTTATTTTTTTATATCCTATAAGTTAATGAAAATATATCCATTATTTATATTACCATTGTTGATACCGGGTTTGACAAATTCATTTTTATTTCAGATGCAAATAACAGCATTTTATTTTTTCTTTATTGAATTAATTTATAACATCAATAAATCATCTATGCCTATTGAAAATAAATCTTAATCAATGCTCTTAATTGTTAGAATATTAAATAAACTTAAATCTTTATATAAGCGATTAGAAGTATTATCTAAAATTAAGTCAATAAATTTAGAACCAAACTATGTTGAAGATTTTAAATTACCTATTACCAATTTAATTAGTTTAAATGAGAGAAAAATAAATAAAATTTATAATTCAGAAACTTATATTAATTTTTTCAATCATAATTTTTTAATTTTTGGAAAATTATACTCAAATCTTGAAAATAATAACAAAAACAAAAGAAATTATTTTAAAACAATATGTTCGGAAATAGATTTTAATGTTCTTGAAAAGTACAATTTTATCGATTGGCATATAGATCCAAGTTCACAAAAAAGATGTAATGAAAATAAATTTTATTGGGAATCCTTTTTTAATTACAATAGCAATCTTGATATAAAATATCCGAGGGAATTAAGTAGATTTCAACATATCCCCTTACTTTTTAATAAAAATAAAAAAGAAGTTGCTGAAGAATTTTTCATGCAATTTATTGATTGGATTATTCATAATCCAATTTATAAAGGTGTGAATTGGAATTGCACGATGGATGTTGCGATTAGGGTTTCTAATTGGATTATAGCAATTTCAGTTTTTAAAGATGAAATCATTAAGTACCCAAAAATAAGTCAGATAATTTATAAAAGTATAAATGATCATGGAAATTTCATATATAATAATTTAGAATATTATGGTGAAAAATTTCCTACGGAAAATCATTACTTATCTAATGTTGTTGGCTTAATATATATTGGAGCTTTTTTCCCAAAACTAAATAATTCAAATGTGTGGTTATATTTTGGTATTCAGGAGCTTTACAAGGAAATGAAAAAACAGGTTTACTCTGATGGAGGGAATTATGAAGCATCTGCAGGTTATCATCGTCTTGTAGGTGAACTTTTTTTATCTGGATCAAAAATTGCCGAAAGCATTTCTGATAGAAGAAAAAAAATAATAATAGATGAATCAAAGAAAAATAAAAGAAAAATTTACAGATATATAGACATAAAAAACTTTAATGATCATTCTAAAAGAAGTATTCAATTACTGCCTGACGAATTTTATGAAAAATTATTAAGAATGGCTTATTTTACACAATCAATAACAAAGCCGAACGGATATGTTTTTCAATTTGGAGATAATGATTCTGGTAGATTTCATGTATTAGATTCTTCTTCTAGTAAATCTGCAATAAATCATAAACACTTTCCAAAATCTGTATATTATTTTTTAAATAAAAAGAAATTGTTTGATGAAGTTATAACAAGCAATACAGATTATCTGTTTTATAAAAACTCATTAATAGATGTTAAATTAAATTCCGACTATAAATCTAATTCCCAAAACTATTTTTTTAAAAATTCAGGATTAGTTATTCAAAAAAATAAAAATTCATGGTTGGGTGTAATTTCTATGTCAAATGGAAAAAATGGTAAAGGAGGCCATAACCATAATGATAAATTATCATTTGAATTTAATTTATTTAAAGAAGATATTATCGTTGATGGTGGCTGTCCCTATTACACAAATTATCCTGAGCTTAGAAATTCTTTTAGATCTACTAAAGCTCACAGTACTATCGCCATTCAAAATATAGAGCAAGATAAATGGTTGGATGGGGCTAAAGGATTATTTTCTTTAGAACAAAAAAGCAATCCTTTGATTGAAATAGATAATAAAAACCAAATCATAGCTTCACATGTTGGATATGGCGTGAAGCATCTTAGAAAATTTAACCTTTTTGAAAATAAATTAATTATAGATGATAAGCTTAATTTTACTGAAAATAAAAGAATAATTAATTTTAACCTACACCCTAATATAAAAGTAGATTTGATAGAAAATAATTCTGAATTATTATTCAAATTATCATTATCAAATAATAAGAATATTAAAATAAACTTAAAAATTAAAAATGTAAAAAATCCTATTATTAGAACTGGGTTTTATAGTGAGGGGTATGCCAATCAAATTAAAAACTCGATGATTTCGTGTGAGTTGATTAGCACTGATGTTAAATCAATTTTTACGTGGTAAAATGAAAAAAAACAACATTCATATACTATGTGTATTAATTGATAATGGATTAAATCTAGAAAATTCTAGTGTTTTCCAATCACAAGTAGTTAACCAGTTCATTCATTTAAGTAAAATAGGTTATTCAACAGCAATATTATGTTTTTATAGAGAAGTCAATAAGTTTAAACCAATTAAGCAAAAACTAGAAAAAAATAACATTAAAGTTTTTTCAATTAAAGATAAAAACTCATTAATATTAAATATACTTTCTGCATGTTATATCCTTTTTTCATTACAAAAAAAAGTTAATTTTTTTTACGTTAGAGGTATTTGGGGAGCTTTACCTCTAATTTTAGTAAATCCAATAAAGACACCAAAATATATATTCGATTTAAGAGGAGATTTATTATCTGAGATGTCAGAAATTTCATCAAATAATGTCAAAAAAAAGATTATAATGTTAATTGAAAAAATATCATTAATAAAATCATATAAAATTTCTGCAGTAACATCTCATATGTCAAATAAAGTTTTTTTAGAATACAATAGAAAATCAATTACTATTCCATGCTGTTTAAATTTAAATGATTATAACACTGATAAAAGTATCATTGCTCAAAAGAAAAAAGAACTTGGTATAAATGAAAATGATATAGTTTTTGTTTATTCTGGAGGATTAAGTCATTATCAAAAAGTAGATCAAATGCTTGAAATTTGGAAAAAGTTTATAAATCATAATAACATAAAGTTTATGTTGCTTACAAATCAAGATCCTCATAGTCATCCAATTACAATTAAATATTTAGAGGATTTTAAGGATAAACTATTTCATTTTAGTTTATCTCAGAATGATGTTAAAATATATTTAAAATGTTGTGACTTAGGATTTTTATTGAGAGATAATAATGATTTAAATGTATATGCTTCACCAGTGAAATTTCCTGAATATTTAGCATCTGGTTTGAGTATTGTTTCAACTCATAATTTGGGCGATATTAGTAATTTGATAGTTAAACATAATTTGGGTGTATTGATTGACTCGAAAAATATAAATGAATCAGAAAACAAAATTCTAAATTTTTTAAGATCTAATAATGTCAAAACTAATATTAATTCAAATAAAATTATCAAAGAAATTTATGATTGGGATGCTAATAATAGTAGCTTTAAAACCCTGTATTCTTAAATTATTTTTTGCTTGAAATTAATATGAATTATTAATCATCTTAAAAAAAACATAGAATCAATATAAATAATAACAATTATTAATTAAAAATTAAACTAATGAAACAAATTGTTCAATATCTTGGAAATGGTAAAACGCTGTTGGAGGAAGTGCCAATTCCAAAAATAAAATCAGGTCATGTTCTAATTAAAACTACAAGAAGTTTAGTTTCTTTAGGTACTGAGAGAATGTTAGTTGATTTTGGTAAGGCTAATTTAGTTAGTAAAGCTATGCAACAGCCTGAAAAGGTAAAGCAAGTAATAAAAAAAATAAAATCTGACGGGCTAATGCCTACATTAAATAGTATTCGAAATACTTTAGGTCAACCTATGCCTTTAGGGTATTGTAATGTTGGTATTGTACAGGAGGTTGGTGAAGGAGTATTAGAGTTTAATATTGGAGATAGAGTTATTTCAAATGGCCATCATGCTGAATTTGTTTGTATACCTCAAAATCTAGTTACTAAAATACCACATAATGTTAGTGATGATAGTGCAGCCTTTACTGTTATAGGGTCTATTGGTTTGCAAGGAATAAGGTTACTAAATCCAACCTTTGGTGAAACAATTGTTGTTATAGGTCTTGGATTAATAGGCTTAGTAACAGCTGAATTATTAATTGCAAATGGATGTAATGTCATTGGATTTGATTATGACTCAAAAAAAGTTGATTTAGCGATAAAAAAAGGAATTTTAGCAATAAATCCATCTGATGGCACTAATCAAGTAGATTTTATTAAAAATTATACTAATGGGATTGGTGCTGATGGCATTATAATTACAGCTTCAAATAAAAGCAATGAGATTATTTCTCAATCTGCTAAAATGTGTAGGAAAAGAGGAAGAATCATACTTGTAGGTGTGATTGGTTTGGATATTTCAAGAGCGGATTTTTATGAAAAAGAAATTACATTTCAAGTTTCATGCTCTTATGGTCCTGGAAGATACGATGATAATTATGAAAAGAAGGGTCAAGATTATCCAATTGGATTCGTCAGATGGACAGAAAAAAGAAACTTTGAAACAATTTTAAATTCATTATCTAATAAAAGCTTAGATGTAGAATCACTAATAACTGATAAAATTTCATTAGAAGATTACAATAAAGTATATAATGATATGAGTAATCCAAACACGATTGCATGTATTATTGAATATTCTGATAACCCGAGTACTAAAAATGTAGTAACATATAATGAAATTGAGTTTAAAAAAAATACTGGAATTGTTGGTATTATAGGAGCTGGCGGCTTTACAAGTTCAACTGTTCTTCCTAATTTAAAAAAGAATAATTATCAAATTAAATATATAGCTAGCCTAGGAGGTTTAAATTCAACCATACAAGCAAAAAGATATGGAATTTCAAATTCTACAAGTGATTACAAAGTAATTATTAATGATAAAAATGTTGATTTAGTTTTTATAACGACAAGACATGACTCGCATTATTCATTAATTAATGAATGTTTAGAAAAAGATAAAAATATTTTTGTTGAAAAACCACTGTGTATAAATATTAATGAGTTAAAAAATATTCAAAAATTATATTCTAAAAAAAATGTAAAAATTACTGTTGGTTTTAATAGAAGATTTGCACCATTCTCTAAAAAAATTAAATCAAGTATTGGAAACACAAATGTTCCTATTAATGTAATAATTACTGTAAATGCTGGGTTTATTCCATCTGATCATTGGGTTCAGGATATGAAGTCAGGTGGCGGAAGAATTATAGGTGAAGGATGTCATTTTATCGATTTGGCATCATATTTTACTGGATCTAATGTTAAAAAAGTTTGCATGAATTCTATGGGAATTAATCATAAAGACAACACTGATAATGTAAGTATTTTATTGAATTTTCATAATGGTTCTAATGCAACTATTAATTATTTCTCAAATGGTTCCAAATCATATTCAAAAGAAAGAATTGAAGTTTATTCTCAAGAAAGAACTTTTGTCGTAGATAACTGGAGATCTTTAACTATTTATAGTAATTCAAACAAAAAAATTAAATCTAATCAAGATAAGGGGCATTATAATCAGTTTAAGGAATTATTACAAAATCATCTTAATGGAGAAAAACCATTAATACCATTTGACTCCATAATTAATACAACAAAAACATCATTCGCCTGTATTGAATCTATGAATAAAGGTAAATGGATTGATATATAATTGATTGATATAATTAATGTGTGGAATAACAGGGATATATAGATTAGATAATAAAAAAGTAAATAAAGATATTTTACTATCTATGAATAATTCACTAATTCATAGAGGTCCTGATCACGGAGAAATCTATTGCTATAAGAATGTAGGTCTTGGACATAGAAGGTTAAGTATTTTAGATATTTCTGAAAATGGAAACCAACCAATGAAATCTTCAAATGGTAGGTTTATAATTGTTTATAATGGAGAGGTTTATAATTTTCTAGAAATAAAAAAGAAGTTATTGAATCAAAATTATAAATTTCGTTCAAATTCTGATACAGAGGTTATTTTAAATTCATATCAAGAATATGGTAATAAATGCTTTTCAATGTTTAATGGAATGTTTTCTATAGCTATATATGATACAATTAATAACAAATTGACTTTAGCAAGAGATTCTTTTGGCATTAAACCATTATATTTTTATAAGAACAAAAATTTTTTTTGTTTTGGGTCTGAAATAAAAGCTATCAAAAAACACCCCAATTTAAATCTCTCCATTTCAAAGCAAGCATTTTCAGAATATCTTTGGTTTGGAAATCCCATGGGAAACAATACAATTTACAATGAGATTAATGAAATAAAACCTGGTTCTTATTTAGAAATAAATAAAAATAATATTAAGGAAAGTATTTTTTTCTCCATAAATAGAATTAAAGAAATTAAAATTGATGAAAAAGAGGCAATAGATAAAACAAGAGATCTATTAGAGAAAAGTGTAAAAAGACACTTAATTAGTGATGTAGATGTGGGTATATTTTTAAGTGGTGGAATTGATTCATCAGCAATAACTGCCTTTGCATCTAAGCACTATAGAGGAACTTTAAAAACTTTCAGCGTTGAATTTGATTTTGATAAAGGTATAAATGAATTACCTGCTGCTAAATCAATAGCAAATAAATTTAAAACTGATCATCATGAAATAAAAGTTAGTGGTAATGATATTATAGAAGTGATTGAAAAATTAGTCGATTCACATGATGGTCCATTTGGAGATGCAGCTGACATACCTCTTTATTTATTAACCAAAAAATTAAAAGGTAAAATAAAGGTAGTTCTTCAAGGTGACGGTGGAGATGAGTTTTTTGGTGGATATTCAAGATATTACACTCTAAATTCAAATAGACAATGGTCAATTTTTTCTTTTATTTCTGTAATAATTGAAAAATTTAATTTAAAAAATACAAGACTAAAGAGATTGCAAAGGTTTTTATCTGCAATTTCTGAAAAAATTCCTTACAAAAGAAATGCTTTGTTGTTAACGATGGAGTCAAAATATTCAAACCCAACAGATATTTTGAATTTTAAATGGAAAAAAAAAATAAGCATGATCAACCCTTTCTTAGAGTACAAGAAAGTATATAACAACTACAATAAAAAAATTGATCCATTACAAGCTCTTTTTTACACCGATTCTCAAATTATTTTAAAAGATACTTTTCTTGAAAAAGTTGATAAATCAACAATGGCTAATTCAATTGAAGTGAGAGTTCCTTTTCTTGATCAAAATTTAACAAATTTCATTCTTAGTTTACCTTCACATATGAAGGTAAAAAAAAGTGTTCCAAAGTTTTTATTAAAAAAATCGCTAGAAAATATATTGCCTAATAAAATTTTATATGGAAAAAAGAAAGGTTTTGGTGTTCCTTATGGCTTTTGGTTACAAACAGGTTTAAAGAATTATTTTTTTAAACAAATAAATACTGATCCAGTTAGAGATTATTTTGATGTAGATAAAATTTTAAAAAAATTTAAGCAACACCTAAATGGTTATGGAAATCATGGTTTTTTACTATGGAAAATTTTAATTTTTTCAGTTTGGATTAATAAAAATCATTTCGAAATTAATGAGTAAGAAGGTTTTGTTTTTAACACCACGTGAAAAATTAAATGTTAAAGGAGGAATTTCAACATGGACATCTAAAATAATTAAATATGGTCTTCCATATGATTATACTTATAAAATAGTTGACACCTCAATTTCTTACAATAGAGGAATTTTTTATAAAAAACTTAATATTATTTTAGAATTCTTAAGAACTCTATCAATTTTGAGCAAGCTAATTGTTCAATTATTTAAATATAAACCCAGTCTTGTACATTTTAATTGTTCGATATCTCCTTATGGATTGTTTAGAGATATAATAGCGGTTTATATTATTAAATTATTTTCAATTCCAGTGGTAGTTCACTATAGAGGAAATCTTCCACAACCATGGAAAAAAACTAAGAAACTCGCCAGCTATTTTTTAAAAATTATTATTAAAAAATCTGATTTGAATTTAGCTATGAATGAAACTTCACTTTTGTTTTTAAATTCAATTAAAAACGGATCAAATAATTTTATCTTAGAGAGTTTTATTGATGATTCGGTATTTGCTTTAACGAAGAATAATTTAAATAATTCCAACTCATTAAAAATTATATTTGTAGGAGCAATTGCTGTTTCCAAAGGAGGAATAGAATTGATTGAATTAGCAAAACTACTCCCAAAACATGAATTTATTTTAATTGGTAAATTATCACCAGATATGGAATGTTTTATTCAAAATTTACCAAAAAATATTTCTTTTTTAGGACAAATTAAACATGATGAAATTTATAATAATTTACAGCTAAGTGATATTTTTATTTTTCCCAGTCATTCTGAAGGTTTTCCTAATGCTGTATTAGAAGCAATGGCTATTGGATTACCTGTAATTGGAACTAATGTTGGTTCAATTCCTTCTATGATTGATCAGGATATTGGAGGATATCTTGTTAATATTGGAGAAATAAAAAAAATGAAAAAACATATTGAATTTCTGTCATCAAATTTTGAAATTAGAAGGTCTATGGGTGTTTTTAATAAAAAGAAATCTAAAGAAAAATATTCATACAGTGTTATTACTAAAAAATTAATTAATCTTTATAAAAATGAATTAAAATTTAAAAACAATGTCATACACTAAAAAAAATGTCAAGGACTTTTGGAATGAAAATTCTTGTGGAGAAAATCTTTATTTGTCAAATAAGAAAAAAGATGGATACTCAGAGCATTCAAATAGAAGATATGATTTAGAAGGTTATCTAATTTTTCCTTTTGCTGAGTTTGAAAAAAGCAATGGTTTAAAAGTTTTAGAAATTGGAGTAGGTTTAGGAGCAGATCATCAGAAATTTGCAGAATCTGGTGCTTTACTTAATGGAATTGATTTAACAGAACGAGCAATCCGCCACACTTCTAATCGTTTTAAGGCATTTTCTTTAAACTCTAATCTTAAAGTAGGCGATGCAGAGAATCTTGATTTTGAATCAAACTTATTTGACGTAGTTTATTCTTGGGGTGTTCTTCATCATAGCCCCAATACACCTAAAGCAATATCTGAAGTATATCGTGTTTTAAAGCCAAATGGGGAAGCAAAAATTATGATATATCATAAATGGAGTCTAGTTGGATTTATGCTTTGGATTAGATATGCTTTATTAAATTTTAAGCCATGGTTAACTTTAAATGAAATTTACTCAGAATACCTTGAGAGTCCGGGTACTAAAGCTTACTCAATTTCCCAAGCAAAAAAAATATTTTCAAAATTCAAGGATGTAAAGATTACTACTATTCTAAGCCCCCATGATTTGTTAGAATCTGATGCTGGACAAAGACATCGAGGATTTATATTAAAAATGGCGTATAAAATATGGCCTCGTTTTTTTCTTAGATATTTTTTTAAAAATTTTGGATTAACAATGCTAATAAAGGCAAAAAAATAATTTCTTAAAATGTGTGGAATTATAGGAAGTATAAATATAGAATGGAATAACAATCCAATAGATACAATTTCACAAAGAGGACCAGATTTTCAAAATCATATAAGCTTTGACAACTTATTTTTAGGACATTCAAGACTAAGTATTCTTGATGTATCAAAACGAGGAAATCAGCCAATGATATCTGAAAATGAAAATTGGATTATTATTTATAACGGAGAGGTATATAATCATCTAGAAATAAGGGATGAATTGATAAACAAGTTTAATGAAAAATTTATTTCAAATTCAGATACAGAAACTATATTGAAGGGTTGGATACATTATGGAGATAGTCTTTTACCAAAATTAAATGGAATTTTTTCTTTTGCAATCTATGATAGGTCGAAAAGTAAATTAACACTAGTTAGAGATCCTCACGGAGTTAAACCTATGTATATATATCAGGATGAAGAGAAATTTGCTTTTAGCTCGGAACTAAAATCATTTACAAAAATAAAAAATTTTAAAAATGATTTGAATTTAAAAGGACTTGTAGCTTATTTGAGTTTTTTATGGAGCCCAGGAAAAGACACTATGTATTCTAATGTTAAAAAACTTTTACCTGGAAATTTAATGGAAATTAATATTAAAAATAATAAAACAAAAGTTAGAGAATACAAAAAATTAAAATTTAAAGAATATAAAAATTTAAATACAGAAGAGGATTATATCAATAAACTAGATGAATTATTAAACAAGGCAGTTAAAAGACAATTATTGTCTGATGTTCCTTTAGGTTTTTTCTTATCAGGGGGATTAGATTCAAGTCTATTAGTAGCAATAGCTAAAAAACATTATCCTAACAAAAAGCTAAATTGTTTTACAATTAATACAAAAACCTCAGCTGGTAAAGAAGGCTTTCAGGATGACTTACCTTATGCAAGAAAAGTTGCTAACTATTTGAATGTTCAACTTCATGAAGTAGAGATAAGTAATAATCTTGATAAAAATTTCGATGAAATGATATATTGTCTTGATGAACCTCAGGCAGACTTAGCTCCTAACAATGTTAGATTGATTAGCCAATTAGCAAATAAAATGAATATAAAAGTTCTAATTGGAGGAGCAGCAGGAGATGATTTATTTTCTGGCTACAGAAGACATAAAGCAATCAAGTTTGAAAAGAATCTTGATAAAATTCCAAATAAAATGCGTGAAGTAATTAAATTTATTTTTTTATTATTTCCATCAAAATTTCCAATTTTCAGAAGATTAAAAAAAATTACTAGAGATTGGAATGATACTCAGCAAAATAGATTATTTGGATATTTTAATTGGCTTCCTTATAATAATTTTTTAGAAAAAATTTTAATTCCTAAGATTAGTGATTTTGATGTTTATGAATATTTTAAAATTATAATGAAAAATGTAAGTGATAAATCTTTACTTTCAAAAATGCTTTATTTAGAACAAAAAACATTTTTAATTGACCATAATCTTAATTATACAGATAAAATGTCTATGATTGAGGGAATCGAAGCAAGGGTGCCTTATTTAGACTTGGAATTGGTTGAGTTTTCAAAACAGATTCCAGATAATCTAAAAATTAAAAATGGAACAACTAAATATATATTGAAGAAAGTTGCTGAAAGATATCTTCCAAAACATATTATTTATAGATCAAAGACTGGTTTTGGTGCACCCGTAAGGGATATGATTGATAATGAATTACAATCACTAATAGATAAATATTTAAATAAAGAAAGAATAATTGATCAAAATATTTTTAATTATAATAAAATTAAAAGTATGATTGAAAGCCACAATCGAGGACATGATGATTTTGGTTATAATATTCTTAGTTTATTGGCCATTCAAAGTTGGTTGGATCAATTTTCTTGGAAAAAAATTAAGTAATTAATTATGCAAATGTTAAATAAATTTAAAATATAAATCATGAAAATAGATCTGATTGCTGGTGCTAGACCAAATTTTATGAAAATTGCTCCAATCATTAACTCTATTAAAAAAGCTCAGTTAAATGGTGAAAAAATACAATATAGATTAGTTCATACGGGTCAACATTATGATAAAAATATGAGTGAAAGTTTTTTTGAACAGCTACAAATTCCTAGGCCAGATTTCAATTTAGGTGCTGGTGGAGGAACTCAAGCTGAGCAAACGTCTTCAATTATGATTGGATACGAAAAGTTATTAATTAATGATAAATCTGATTTGTGTTTAGTTGTAGGCGATGTCACATCTACTATGTCATGCGCAATTGTTGCTCAAAAACTACACGTACCTGTTGCTCATGTTGAAGCAGGAATTAGATCAGGTGATTGGACTATGCCTGAAGAAATTAACAGAATGGTAACTGACTCAATCACAAATTATTTTTTTACTACAACACCACATGCTGGTGATAACTTAAAAAAAACAGGAGTTTTAAAGAAAAATATTTTTTGGGTTGGTAATACAATGATTGACACATTAATTAAGCATCGTTCAAGATTTAGAAAACCAGAAATTTGGAACAAGCTCAATTTAATTAAAGATAATTTTATAGTCATTACTTTACATAGGCCAGCCAATGTAGATCAAGAAGATAAGTTTAAGAAATTAGTTTTTGAGATAATTAAGCATTCTAAAGAATTACCATTGATTTTTCCAGTACATCCAAGAACAGCTAAAAATTTAAAAAAAACTGGAATTATTTATGATAATTTATATACAATAGATCCTTTAGGCTATTTAGAGTTCAATTATCTAGTACAAAACTCAAAAGCAGTTATAACTGATTCAGGTGGTATTACTGAAGAAACAACTGTGATGGGAATACCATGTATGACATTAAGAGATAACACTGAACGTCCAGAAACTGTTAAACTAGGTACTAATGAATTGTTAGGAACCAACCCTAAAGCAATTAAGCCTGCTATGGAAAAATTATTTTCTGGAAAATGGAAAAAGGGAACAATCCCTGAAAAATGGGATGGTAATACTTCAGAAAGAATAGTAAATTGTTTACTTAAAATAAAAAATCAACTATAATCTTTAATTATTTTGAAGATAAAATTTCAAAATTTTATTCTTGTTTTAAAAACATTAAGTTATTTAAATTTCACACAGATAGTCTTTCAAGTTTACTATCGTTTAAAAATTTATTTAATTGGATATAGAGTTTCTAAAAAAAAATCAAGTACGCCATTAAAAACAAAATGGAAAGATTTTTTGTACAACAAAAAAAGTTATTTAGGTAATAATAAATTTACATTCTTAAATCAAAGAAAATTTTTTAAAGAAATTAATTGGAACTTTTCAGAGTTTAAAGATTTGTGGATTTATAATTTAAACTATTTTGATTTTCTAAATCAAAAAGAAATTTTAAAAAATGACGGGATAGTATTAATTAAAAATTTTATAAGAAATTATGATAATATCAGAGTAGGTAAAGAGCCTTATCCAACATCTTTGAGAATAATTAATTGGATAAAGTTTATTTCAAAATATAGAATTTTTGATGAAAAAATTCATGATATAATTTATACTGATACATTTAGATTGAATAATAATATTGAGTATCACATTCAAGGAAATCACCTTCTTGAAAATGCTTTTGCATTATTTTTCTCTGGAATTTTTTTCAATAATCAATATCTAATAAAAAAATCTTCAAGATTGCTAAGAAAAGAAATAAAAATTCAGATTCTCAAGGATGGTTCACATTTCGAATTATCTCCAATGTATCACAATATTATACTAAGTAAGATTCTAGATTGTATACATTTTATAAAATCTAATAATTTAAAGCTAGAGATTCAGCCTTTGTTGAAAAATACAGCATCAAAAATGTTAGGTTTTATTAAAACTTTGTCATATGAAAATGGAGATTTCCCTATGTTTAATGACAGTGCTGATTCAGTAGCATTTAAATATAAAGATCTTAAAAATTATGCCACAAAAATTGGAGTACAAGAAAAGGATATATTCTTATCAGAATGTGGATATAGAAAATGGGATTTTAATAATTTGGAGATTCGAATTGATATAGGAAAAATAGGCCCCAAATTTTTGACAGCTCATTCTCATGCTGACACCTTTAATTTTGAATTAATTTATAAAGGAAATAAAATAATTGTAGATCCAGGAATTTCAACATATCATAATATAGAAAGTAGACAAATAGAAAGATCTACAAAATTTCATAATACAATAAATATTAATTCTCAAAACTCATCTCAGGTTTGGTCACTTTTCAGAACTGCTGATAGAGCAAATGTTAAAATTATTGAAGATAATGAACAAAAAATTTCTGTAACTCATGATGGTTATAAAAAATGTGTAACTAAAAGGAAATTTTTAAATAATGGTTCTGAATTTATGATCAGTGATGAAATAATTTCAAATAGAAAAAATTATATTGAGTCAAATATTCATTTTTATCCAGGATTAAAAATTATTTTACTTAATAATAAGGTTTTATCCAAGAATTTTGAAATCACTTTGAATGGTTATAAAAATCCAAAATTGCACACCTACAATTGCCCTAATGGATATAATAAGTTTAAAGATTCCTTTAAATTAGTATCTGAAGTAGAAAGAAATTCAAATATTTCATTTAAATTTCTATAATATTGAAGAAAATAGGTTTTGTTTTTACTTATAAAAGCGGTGCAACATTAAATAGAATTTTGTCTATGTGTAATGTTTTAAGTGACCATGAAATTCATTTAGTAGGACCTCTAAAAAGTCTTCAAGGTTACGAGAATTATTTAAAAAAAACCAAAATTTTTTTTCATGAAATTCCATTGTCAAAAAATAAATATTCAAATTTTTTATTTCGTTATTTATCCGAGTTTAAATATTCATTAAAGTGTTCTAAAAAAATAAATTCTTTATTATGTGATTATCAAATTATTTCAGTTCCATTTATCTCATTGATAATTTCTTCAAAGATTTTTAATAATAAATCGTGTCAAATACTTGATATTAGAGATCTTGTATGGGAATATTACAATAAAAATAGGTTTTTCGAGAAGGTAGCTTTTAAAATTTTAAAATTTATTCATTTACATTTTCTGAAAAAATATAAAAACATCACTCTATCAAATTTTTTTGAGTTACAAAAATTAGACTTTGACCTTTTAAGTAATAATAAATTTGTTATATCTAATGGGGTTTCACAAACTAAGTTTAATCTCATTCAAAAAAATTTAGATACACATTTTAACTCAACAAAAACGGTAATTACATATATAGGAAATGTGGGAATAGCACAAAATTTATGGTCATTTATAAAAGTTATTAAAGACTTCAAAATGCTTCAATTTTATATAGTTGGTGACGGTAACGATTATCTATCGATCACAAAAAAGTTAGTTAAAAATAAAATTAAAAATGTTAAACTAGTAGGTAATGTATTTGAAAAAAATGTTATAAAATATTATACAAATACTGATTTTTTATATGCAAAATTAGATTCTAAATATTCAACCGCTATACCATCAAAACTCTATGAGTATTTATCTACAGGCAAACCTATTATTTACTCTGGAGAAGGAGCATCTATTGAATTTTTAAAAAAATTTGAAAATATTTTTATAATTAATGATAATGAAAAAGACATTAATTCTTTTTTAATGTCTATTAATAAAATTAATTTTACTATTAAATCAAAAAAAAATATTGAAATCATAGAGCAAAATTATATTAGAGAAAATATAAGTTTAAAATTGTTAGATGTCTTAAAAATTAACAAGTTTTGAAGAAAAATATTTCTATCAATCAAATTAATAAAAAAGTATATGAAATTCCTGAAATTTTAAACGACAGGGAACAAATTAATTCTTTTCTTGACATAAATAAAGATAAAAAAGTAGTTGTTGTTCAGGGATTAGGATTTGTTGGTGCTGTAATGTCTCTTGTTTGTGCAAATGCCCTTAATGAGGAATATGTAGTAATTGGAGTTGATATTGCTGATGCTAATAATTATTGGAAAATTAAATCGATAAATGAAGGTCTGTTTCCGGTAATTGCTTCTGACCCAAAGATTGAAGAGTTTTTTAGAATTGCTAAAAAAAAGAAAAATTTTTACGCTACTTATGATTCCTATGCATACTCAAGGGCTGATATAATAATAGTAGATATCAATTTAGATGTTCAAAAAGATTCAAAGTTTAATGGTGATTTAATAAAATATGATGTTGATCTTACAAATTTTAAAAAGGCTATAAAATCTATTGGTGATAAATGCAAAGAAGATTGTTTAATATTAGTTGAAACTACAGTTCCACCAGGCACATGTAAAAAAGTTGTTAAACCTATAATTGAAAAAAGTTTACAATTAAGAAATCTAGGGATCGATAAATTTAAGCTAGGTCATTCTTATGAACGAGTTATGCCTGGCCCAGATTATATTGATTCAATTCAAAATTTTTATCGAGTCTATTCAGGCATTGACAAAAAATCTGCTGACTCAACTGAAGCTTTTTTAAAGACTATTGTTTCTACTAAAAAATATCCTTTAACTAGGTTAGGTAACACGAATGCCACTGAATTAGCAAAAGTTTTAGAGAACTCTTACAGGGCCATGAATATAGCTTTTGCTACCGAGTGGTCAAGATTTGCAGAAGAATCTGAGGTTAATTTGTATGAAGTTGTAGATGCAATTAGAATGAGACCTACACATTCTAATTTAATGTATCCTGGAATTGGAGTAGGAGGATATTGCTTAACTAAAGATCCATTACTTGCATCATGGGCAAAAAAACAACACTTTGGATCTAAAGAGGCTTTGATGCAAAGTGAAATGGGAGTGAAAATCAATGATAAAATGCCACTTTTTGCTTTTGAACACATGAAAAAAACATTTGATTTAATAGACTTAAATGGAAAAAAAATCACTTTTTTGGGAGTGTCCTACAGAAGCAATGTCGCAGACACAAGATATTCACCTGTCGAACGTTTTTATAACTTTTGTTTAAAAGATAAAGCTAAAATTAGTTTACATGATCCTTATGTTTCTTTTTGGGAAGAATTGAATTTAGATATAAACCAAGATTTACTTTCAACTTTAAATAACGATATTGAAATACTAATAATATCAACTTCGCATGATGAGTATAAAAATTCTGAACGTTTTATTCAAAGATTAATTAATAAAGAAAGTATGATGATATATGATACTGTAGGTTTATTTTCAGAAAATGAAATTAAAAAATTATCAAATAAACATAATGTAAAAGTTTTAGGAAGAGGAGATTTATAACAAAATTTATGAAAAAAAGAAAAGTTTTTATTTTAGGTGGAGGTGGATTTATTGGCTCTGCAATTGCAAGAATTTTAGTTAATCGTGGAAATTATGATATAACTATTGGAGATAATTTTTATCATAATCAAAATGACGAGGAGTTTATGAATTTTATTGATTCTAATAAAATCAGATTAATTTATGATGATTTTTCAGACCCATTAGTTTTTGAAAAATTGGATTTATATTATGATGATTTTTATATGTTGGCTTCAATGATAGGCGTTAATTTTACCTTAAAAAACCCTCATGAAGTAATTAGGGTTAATACTGCACTTATTTATAATTCATTAGAATGGTTAAAAAAAGCTGAAGTAAAAAATGTCTTATTTACTTCAACCAGTGAATGTTATTCTGGAACAACTGATTTATTTAATTATAAAATACCAACATCTGAAGATATCCCGTTATGTATCGAAGACATTCATCACCCTCGTTGGACTTATGC